>LNAP01003024.1_pt4 | contig 12306 bp, 2 predicted proteins | sample 602601 | NCBI WGS metagenome assembly LNAP01 (sample SAMN02440304, study PRJNA202911) | soil metagenome | biome: Subtropical and temperate rainforests or woodlands; isolation source: soil samples (1 kg each in a 20% v/v slurry with milli Q water) were... ... | reverse complement strand
AGGTCGGCCCTCCAAGGACACTGCGCCGCTGACCTTCAACGTCGTGCCTGCTGCCCCGTTCATTGAAACCCCGGCCACCGACGAGCCCATCGGCCGGCGCGTGGTGGTGTCGGGTTTCGGTGTGCCGGGCGATACCGTGACGGTAAAACTGGGAGACGCCACGCATGCGGTGCTGGGCAGTAGCCCGGTGCTGGAGGATCGCACCTGGTCGGTGACGGTGGAGTTCGATCAACCCGGCGGCCTCTACGGCCTGATGGCCGTGGCGTCGAGCGAGGGTTTTGATTCCGCCGATTCGCCGGCGCGGTCGGTGGTACTGGGCACCTATCAGCCTTCCATCGACGTGCCCGTGGTCGGAGGTTGGGTCGACAACCCGGTTCGCTTCGAAGGCGAGGGAAGACCAGGTGTTGGGCAAGTGGTGAGCTGGTTCAATCCGGATCAAGTCTGGGCTTCGGATCTCAACGTCGAAGCGGGTGGTTGGCAGGGCGGGGCGTCGCAATCGCTGGCCGCTGGCGGCCACTGGTGCCGGTTCAGGCAGACCATCACCGACACGGCAGACGGCGCGACGGCCTCCGATTGGGTTGAGAGCGGGCGCTTTGAAGTCCGGCCGCCCAGCAGCCCGACCCGGGCGCCCAACTCCCGATAGACGGTCATGAGACCTGTCGGTTCTGACAGTAGACGGCTTGGGCTCGCAAGCGCCAAATCCGTTAAGCAAACGCTCGGCCTGACGGCTTCGTCGGGCCGCTCCGGGCCGTTATCGAATTCGAGGACTCGTCCATGGCTGACTCCCGCCCCGCTTTACAGCTGCTGAATCAGGTATTCAGTGACCAACAACTCACCCACTACGCAACGCTGCACACGTACCTCGAAGAGGGCGGTTCGATCTTTACGCTGGTGGAAAAGGGCGTGCAGGGATTGGTGAGGGACTTTGGCGTGAGCGCCGATGACGCTCGTCAGCTGTTACGGCGCCTCAACAGCATGGCCATTTACCTGCGGCGTCAGTTCATCGAGCACACCCTGTACGGTTCGGCAAAAGAGCAGCGGCGGGCAAGCAGTGGTTTGCTGTCGATGGTTCAAGGCCCCAGTTTCGAGCTCTTGTTCAATCCTCAGTTCGACAGCTTGTGCCCACCCCAGGCCCTGGAGTCTTTCGCATCACCCGTGGCGTATTTGATTGAGTTGATGCGGTGGATCGAGCAACGCATCGAAGCGGTTTCAAGCGACACAAGCAAGTTGCCCTTGCATGACCGGCGCAAAGACCTGAAGCCGCTGAGCATCGATTTCAACGCAGTGCATCAATCGGTGTCGTCGGTGGACATCATCGTCCCGGTGCTGGAAAAGTTTATCGGTCTGCTTCCAGAGGAACTGGAACAGGCCATGATCGAGGCGCGTTATCCCAACGGGCTGCCGTACTTCCAGCATTGGGTCACGGTGGACACCGTTGCCCGCCACCATGGCCTGTCGGTGGGCAGTTTTGCCCAAAGCGTGAGCCCGTCCTTTCCGTATTTTTTCCAGACCCAGGCCTGGTACAGCGATGTGGGCCCGGCTCTGGCCCATGCGTCGCGGCTGGGGCCTTATCAGCGGCGGTTGCTCACCGAACCGCCCGTTGCCAGCGCGAACCGCACAGCTTTTTATTTGGAGAACTTCGGGGCTGGGGAGGGGGTGTGGGAAGACCTTGATCAGGTGCCTTTCTTCGGTGAGCGAACCAAGCTCGACACCCTGGGGCTTGAGGCGTTGTTGTCAGTACGGGGCTTTGCGCCTGCGCGTTCGGCCAATGTGACCTACCCGTCGCAAACGGTGCCTGAAGAACCGGAAAGCGGGCGCTCCGGTTCGGTTTATCTCAATGCCAATACCCACCCCGCTGTCCATATTACCGGTAGCGAAGAGGGCGATTCGTTTAGTCATGAACTCTCCGTGAGCCCAGGCGACGCCGCGGGGCTTGCGCGTTTCGACCGGATGAATCGCAAGTTGCGCCTGGATCAATGGCTGGCACTGCCCAGCGAACAGGTGGATGCGCTGCTGGTGGCGGCCATCAAGGCTGAAGTGCGCGGTGGTGCGCCGGCCGATAATTGGTGGATCACCGAACAGGTCGTGCATGCCCTCGGGCTGTTTCAGTCCTTGCGCGAGCGCTGTGAATGCCCGGTGAACGACTTTGCCGTGTTTATCGACGAGTTGTCGATTTACGGTCGCGGTGAAGCACTGTCCCAATTCGATCAGCTCTTCAATGGCCAGGGCGATTACCGTGACCCCTTGAAGCTCGACGGCGGAACGTTTCCGATCGTGCCGGCACCTGAGGTGCCCGACCTGACCGTCAGCCAATTGTGCAGCGCGTTGGGCATCGACCTGCAGACCTACAACTACCTGGCCCTGGCGATTGCCAATGCCCATGGCATCGACGGCGACAGTCTGCCGCGTAACCTGGCGATCGTGTCCAGTTTCTACCGCATGGTGAAGCTGCCCCGGCTGTTGGGCATTACCCCGGTCGAAGGCGTGTTGTTGCTGACGGTGTTGGGTGGGGAGCTTTGGCTCGACGGTTTGGCGGGTGTGCCCCGGATCAACTCCACCACAAGCGATAGCCCGGATGTGCTGAACCTCATCCAGGCCATGCAATTGTGTGTGGACTGGTGTGCCGATCACGACCTGCCGGTGCTTTGGATGGTGCAGCAGGTCTCGCCGCCTTCTGCGCTGGACGCTTCCCGGGACGCTGAGGGTCGGCTTTTTGAGCAGTTGCTCAATCTGTTGCCCGGCGCAATGCTCACCCACTCGGCGATCCTGATGGGCGGTGTGCCGGCGATGGCGGGCGCCAGTTGGCTGGAGCTGCTGGGGATGCAAACGACATTGGTCGAGTCCGATGGACTGGTGATGTCGCGCACGGGAACCGAGGCTCAATACCTGGACTTTGCGCGAAGAGAGCTTGATTACGCCGTGACCATCGGCCTCGGTGAACAATATGAACTGGAGCGCCCCGCCATCGTCGAGAGGCTGCTCGCGGTGGTGTTGGAGGCCAGGGACGCCCAGGTCTCAGTGGTCAAGGAATGCCTGGCTGTTTACACGGGTATCGGTTCCGAGCAAGCGCTCGAGGTGCTGGCGTGGGCCAACTCAACGGTGAGCCGGTTGCTGCGCCTGGTGCTCGAACGTGACCTTTCGCATCTTGAAGGCTCGGTGAAGCGACGCAACGCCTTGGCTGACCCATTGCTTGCGCTGCTGGCCGATGTGCGCCGTCGCAGTGCGGTGGTGGCGAAACTTGAGCTGAGCGCAGAGGTGTTGCGCGACTATCTGGATTACGGCCATAAAGCCTGGCTGGACCAGGACGATAAGCACGCGTTCACGGTGCGCACGCTTTATTACCTGACCACCCTCAACCGTGCGTTCGAGCTGAGCGACCAGCCGGCGCAGACGCTGCTCGACTACCTGCGCGAGGTCAATGCGCTGCCTTCTCCGATAGGGGGGCAAGCACTGCGTCTGGCCGAACAAGCGGCGTCCATCCGGCTGGCCGGTTTTTTTGACTGGAGTGTGCAGGAGGTGCGCGAGTGCGTCAGCCGCTTCCAATCTGCGCAAAAAATCCTGAAAAACCTGCCCCAGCTCGATCTGTTGATGCGGGTCAGGGTGCTGGCGGCGCGCACCAGCATGGATGCCTTGACGATTTTCCTGATGGGCGGGCTGCCAGAAGAGATCAACAAACCTGCCTACAAGGCCGCCGCCGAACATGCCTTGCTGAGCCTGTCCGAATCCGATAGGCCGTTGGTGACCTTCACCGGGGATCTGAAGCAGCTCGTTACTGTGACGTGCAATCCGGACAAGTCCACGGTGGTGGCTGGGACTGATGAAACAATCACCTTCACCGTCACCCTTATGGACAGCGACGGGAACCCGTTGAGCGGCGTCAACGTTTACTGGAGCGCTGAACTGGGGACCGTTGAAACCAAGGCTACGGAAACCGACGGCGTGGTTAAGGCCGAATACAAACCGGGCAAGGTGACGGGGTGGGACACGCCGCAATTCTGGCTCGATCTGTTTGAGCGCGAGTATGCCCCGACCGTCGAGGTCACTATCGATGCTGAACACATAGTCATCCCACTACGGTCCATGTCACCGGTACCTCTGGAAGCGGTACCTGCCGGTCAGGAAGTCGAACTCTACGCCACCATCAAGGACATCCATAGAAACATTGCGAAAAACCATCTGACGCGCTGGTTAAGCAGGGACATGGACGACGGGGGAGGCACGGTGGTTTATCGACCGGATCAGAGCTACACCAACCAGGAGGGCGTGGCCCGAACATTTGTTTCCAGCCCTACTGGCGGAAAGATCCAGATCAGCGTTGCCCCTGAAGGTGGCGTGTTAGCCGATTTCCCGCCCATCATCTTTGAACGCGAGGAGCAAGTACCATGACTCTGAACACGTTGAGTGACTTGCTCGAAAAACGCCGGACCGCCCTGATCGAATACAGCCTCGGACACGTTGAAAAAAGTGGTGAGAATCCTCCGTACAACTTCCTGCGGACCCCGGCGGACTTGTTCGAACTGCTGCGCCTGGATCCCCTGGACAGTTACCCGGTGCAAAGCTCCTGGGTCGCCGAAGCGACCAGTTGCGCCCAGCAGTTCATCCACGCCGCCTACCGCAAACTGGAACCCGGCTATGCCGACACCGAGTTCGACAAGCGGGACCTGGCCACCTGGGAGCTCTACAACAACTACCCGGATTGGTCGGCGCTGCAAATGATCGCGCTGTACCCGGAAAACTTCATCAACCCCTTCGTGCGGCAGCGCAAGACCAGCCTGTTCAAGACCCTTGAAAACAACCTCAATCAGGCACACTTGAACAGTGATTCGGTGCAGGTTGCCTTGCAGGAGTACCTGCAAACGTTCGAGCAAACCTGCAACCTGGACGTGCTCAGCAGCTACATGGACAGCGTCTCGCCGGCCCGGGCCGACTACTACTTTGTCGGTCGCCAGCGTGTGCCGCCTTACCAATACTTCTGGCGCAAGGCCGAGGTCGAGCTCTCTCCCACTTGCCCGGCCATCAACCCGGCGGCCTGGAGTGAATGGCTGCCGGTGGACACGCCCACGGGCGTGACGATACTGGATATCCGCCCGGTGTTCTGGAGCGGAAGGCTCTGCCTGGTGTGGGCCGAATGGCAGTACAAGGTCGAAAGCGTGGACGAGGACGACGTAAGCCTGCCGCACCGGCTGGACATCAAAGTGGCGTTCATGGCCCAGAATGGCCGATGGTCGGCACCGCTGAGCCTGCACAGCAGCGTGCATGACGACGACCTTTCCCAAGGCGCCCGGTTGATTGCGACGGTGTGGGCCGACCCCTACAACCCCAAGGGCAAGCTGGGCGTTTTTTTGACCAGCGCTGAGGACTCCCTCAAGGTGTTTGCGGTGCGTGACGTGTTGTTCCGCCCCGTGCCCTGGGACGATGGCGGCTGGCTGGAACACGCGGCACTCAAGCGTTTTGTCACGGCTGAGACGGTGCAACATCCGCTGATGAATCAGCCGACCATGGTCACCTCCGTGGAGAGGACGGGCAGTTTGACACCGTACCTGAGCCTGCAGGCGGTGGTGTTTCGCGACGCCAGCACCGACATGGACAAGCTGTTTGTGCAGGGCTATTGCAGGCCAACGGGTTTGACCGGAGACGCCACCTTTGACCTGACGTTGCAAAATCCAGCCGGCGACCCTCCACCCATTTCGGGAAGTTTTCCCTTGGCCGGTGGCTGGAGTACCGAATGGCAGGAGTTTCAGCGTGAGAGTGGCTCATGGCCGGAGCCAACAACGTTTTCGTTCGGGCATACCGCAACCACGGGTGGATATGGCCGAAATAAATTCGAACTGACCATCATCAACGTCACGAAGTTTGCCCCTGTCTCACTGCTCAAGAACAGCCTCGATGCAGCGCAGTTTCTCTCCCTCAACCAACCCGAGCTAACCCTTAAGTACGCCCGCCTGAATTCGCTGTTCGGCCCCGAGCTGGTGCAGCGCTCGAATATCTCCGTCGAGGCGGTGCTGGATTGGGACACACAGTTTCTGCCGGAGCCGCCCCCGGAAAGCAAAACGATCAGCGAGCCGAACGGAGCCTTCGACGGCGCTAACGGTCTGTTTTTCTGGGAGCTTTTTTTCCACCTGCCGCATCTGGTGGCCACACGTTTGCGCACCGAGGACCGCTTCCTGGAAGCGCAGAAATGGTTGCATTACCTGTTCGACCCGCAAGCGCCGGCCGACCCGGCCAACGACCCTCAGTACCCGAATCCAAAACCGAAGTATTGGCGCTGCCGCCCTTTGAATAGCAACGGCAACCTGGGCTGTGAAACCCAGGCGCCCACCGACCCTGACGCCATCGGCTATTCGGCGCCCCGGCACTTTCAGATTCTGGTGTTCTCGGAGTACGTCAAGAACTTGCTGGCCTGGGGCGACTGGTATTACCGCCAGCTCACCCGTGACAGCCTGGTGGCGGCCAAGCTGTGTTACGTGCAGGCCGAATTTCTGATGGGCAAGGCACCGGCGGTGCGCACGGTCAACCGCTGGGAAACCGACACGGTAGACAGCTTGATGAACAAAAGCAGGTCGCGACCGGCACTTGAGCAGTTCGAGCAAAGCCTGGCGTTCAGCCTCGCGGATTTCCCCGCGGCCGCCGAAGCGCCGCCGCTGCTGGGGCTGTTGGCCAACGAGCCTTTCAAGGCTCCGATCAATGAGCAGTTGCTCGCGCTGTACGACTTGCCCGGCCAGCGCCTGCATAACCTGCGCAACAACCTCACCCTGGACGGCAAGCCACTGGACACACCGCTATTCAGCCCACCCACCGATCCCAACGCGTTGTTGCGCGACCTGGCGGCCGGTGGTGTCGGTGCGCCAAGGCCCATGGGCGGTCGGTTGGTGGTGGGGGCTTTCCGCTGGCGCACGACGTTCGAGGTGGCATTGCGCGCCGTGCAGGCGCTCCAGGATCACGGCGCCCAAGTGCTGCGTCTGCTTGAACAACGGGACCAGGCCGAGCAGCAGGAACTGCAACAAAACCATCTGGTGGAACTGGGCAGCTACGCCCAGACGGTGCAGGAACAGAACATCACTCAGCTCCAGGCGAGCAGGACTGCGCTGCAGCAAAGCCGGGCGGTGGCAGAGGAGCGGGCAACCGCTTATGAGCGTCTCTATAACGAAAACGTGTCGAAGGTTGAATACGAGGTCATGGAGAGCTTGCAGCTTTCCAAAATCCTGGCATTGACCTCGGCAAGCATCAAACCCGCGGGCGCCGTGATTGCCTCGATGCCCAATATTTTTGGTTTGGCCGCCGGTGGGCATCGTCTCGAGAAAATAGCCGACGCGGTTTGTTTCGGTCTGGATGTTGCTTCGTCGGTGTTGCAAATGGACGCGGACAAACAGGCCACCACCGAAAGTTACCGGCGTCGCCGTGAAGAATGGCTACTGCAACGTAATCAGGCGCAGGCGGAGGTGCGTGCGCTCGATGCGCAAATCACCGCTCAGACCCACGCGGTGAGCGCCGCTCAAACCACGCTGGATCAAACCCTGCTGGCCAACAACCAGGCCTTGACGGTGTACAACTTCATCAAAAAGCGCGCGTCCAATGCCGAGCTGTATGGCTGGCTGCTGGGTCAGTTCAAGGCGTTGCATTACCAGGCCTACGATGCCGTCGTCAGTCTGTGCCTCAGCGCCCAGGCCTCGCTGAGTGCCGAAACCGGTGACTATGATTCGCAGATCCCCTTGCCCCAGGTCTGGCTGGACAACCGTCACGGTCTGACGGCAGGCGAACACCTGCGCGGGCATTTGATGCGCATGGAGCGCGAGTACCTGCAACGCTTTGAACGGCGGTTGGAGCTGGTCAAGACCATTTCCTTGCGCCAGTTGTTCGATGATGCGAGCGACCCGCAGGCCCCCAACAGCAGTTGGGCGAGCGCCCTGGATCAGTTGCGCACCAAGGGAACGCTGGAGTTCAAACTCTCTCAATTGCTGTTCGACCGCGACCACCCGGGGCATTACTGCCGGCAAATCAGCTCGGTCGAGGTCGACCTGCCTGTGCTGATCGGGCCCTATGAACATGTACGTGCCACCTTGCTGCAGATCAGCAGCATGACGGCTACCAAGGCATCCCTTCCAGCGGTGAAGTACTTGCATGATCCCGTGGGTAACGTGGCGCCTTCCGATGTGCAGATCAACCTGCGCAGCGGTCAGCAGATCGCCTTGTCGATGGGGCTTGGCGACCACGGCATGGTGGCGATGAAACCCGATGACAGCATGCTCAACCCCTTCGAAAACACCGGGGTGGTTTCACGCTGGCTGTTGAGTTTTCCAAGGGCGGTCCAGGAGCCGCAGAAGAGCACGCTGCTGTCGTTGACGGACATCATCGTGCGCATCCGTTACATGGCCAGGGCCGGCGAGCCACCGTTCGTGCGAGCCGTCGAAGATCAGATCAGCCTGACTCCCCCCTACTCAACCGCCGAAGGAGCAGCTCGCCATGAATAAGCCGATTGTCCTGGCCAATGAAAATCTGGTGCTCAATGGCGACTTTGAAAACTGGATCGAGCATTGGACACGGGGACCGATTCCGGGCGACCTGGGCACTGGGAAGGAATGGTATGAGGGGGAGGAGGAGTTCGTTAGTTTTCTGATCATCGGCGATGAGGCTTCGGTCAGTCAGGCGCTGACGGCGCCCAAGGATCCAGGCGCTCCAGCGCGCTACGTCCTCACCTTCCTGTGCGAGACGAGGCATACCGAACCGGGCAGGCTGGTCATTAGCAGCGATAAACATCCGCAGGAGCAGGAAATCCTGTTGCCGCGAGGAGCAGCCCGGGATGTGGAGGAGGATCAGGCACGGCTGAGGGACGGTCAGCCGCTGGATTACAGACCTATTGCCTACAACGTACCCTTGGACCTGCCGTTCAACGCTCAAGACACCCTCACGCTGAATATTCAAAGCCCGCGAAACGCCCCCGAAGACGACATCGGGGCCATCCGCATTACGCGCATCAACCTCCAGGTGTACCTTGAGCCAGTGCTGATGCAAGCGTTCAAGCTTGACGAGCAGACACTGCCGGCAACCGGGCCTTTGTACGTGTGCCTGGGGGCCTCGGGTGACTTGGCTCATCAGCTTGAATTCAGGCCCGATCCGGACAATGCATGGGCCGGCACCCAAGCCGCGTTGACCAGCGATGACAACCCCCAGGGCGCGGTGCTCGCGACCCCGGCCTGGGGTGTGGATCACCCGTTGGATTCGGCCTGGGCCCTGGACTGTCCGGCGATCGGTGAAGACGGTCCCTATCTGTTTTCGATGGACCTGGTTAACCAGTACGCCGCCGATGCTTATCCGGTGCAGGTGTCCCTGGGGCATCATCGGCTGGCCTTTCGTGGCGTGCTCGAGGCGGCGTATTACCCGGTGCTTGAATACGACCAAAGTGTGCGTTTGGGGGTGCAGGTCACTTCCTATTACACCGGGCAACCCTTGAGCGACCGCACCGTGAACTGGACCTCCACGACCGGGCAGGTCACCGGCGTTGCCGTCAGCCGAACTGACGGCTGGGCCTACTTCGATTTTCAACCGACGCAGGCCGGTGATGTCGAGATCCAGGCGTCGGTCGAGAGCCTCTACTACGCCTCTGGCACGCTGACTCAAACCCTGACAGTGCGGGTGCTGGCCACGGATCCGTGGAAGGATGTGCTGACGGTGGTCGAGGGGGTTGAGTCGCGTTGGGAGGAAAAAACCGGTTACCCCAACCGCGGCTCGGAGTATCCCCTCGACGTGAAACTGCCCGCCGCCAGCCCCTTGCAGGGGACGCAGTTGTCGTTGCATTGGAGTGGTGATTCCCACGAGCAACTGGGGGTGGCCGTCAGCCCGGCCCTTGAAGCTCCGGTGCCGGTCACCGGCGCCGAACTGGCCTGGACCCTGACCAGCGAAGATCGGTCTGACGGTCGGTTCGACCTGCAACTGAGCTGCTCGAAACTGTTGCTGCCTTCACCGAAAAAAAACATGTCGCTGGCGCGCAATCTGGTTCGGGTGGGTGAAGTCCGAGAGGCCAACAAGTTTCCCGTGGTGGACGAAAACGAAAGCGTGCTGTTGCGGGTGCAGGTGGTGCACTTCGTGGCCAGCGGCGACGGCGATCCGGTCATCAATGCCCAGGTCGAATGGAAAACCGGGGGCGAGACGCTATCCACCGTTACCACCGGCATCGGCGGCTGGGCCAGTGTGTTGTACACGCCGCAGAGTGCGGGGGACAAAGTGGTCATCGCCAGCATCAAGGCCCATGGCGAGGCCGTGGCGGTGGAGCGCCCGTTTGAGGTGAAAGCGATTGCCACCAGCCCCTGGAAAAACGAGGTCAGTATTCTGCTCGATGGCGAGGTGGTCGAGCGCAATGCACTCGGTGTGCTCTGCCGGCGCGGGCAGACGCACACACTCAAAGTGCTGCCCAATTCCGGCAGCTCGTGGATCGGTAAGAACATCAGTCTGCATTGGCGCGGGACGGCGCCGGATATCGGGCTGGTGCCCAGTGACCTTGGAACGCCCAAAGCGCTGGTGGCAGCCGGTACGGAGTGGAATCTCGCCTCACAAGCGAATACGAGCACCAGCAGCCTGTTTGAGCTGGAGTTGCGCCTGGAGAGCGTTTCAATCGTTCGCGAGCTGACGGGGCGATTGGTGTCTGAGAATCTGACGGAAGAAGTCAGCCTAAGACTCGACCAGATAGCCGCCGCACTGGACACCCAGGCGCTTTATCCGTGTCTGGGCGCGCTTCATCGTTTTAGCGTCTTACCCAATGCGCTGAGCCCGCTGGTGGGGTTGGAATCAACGCTGGCGTGGTCGGGGACACCCGCCGAGGAACTGGGGGCAACGGTGCGCCCTGCGTTGAATCTTGCGCAACCGATCAACGACGGCGGCGCGATCTGGACGCTGGACTTTACCGCCAGTGAACAACCGGGCGAGTTTGCCCTGGCGTGGGCAGTGCCTGCGCTGGACTTCGTCGCCACGGCCAAGCCGATGACGCTGGCGCATAACAAAGTCAGGATCCAGAGCTGGCGCGAATCGCCGGTCGACCCAGTGGTCGGGCAGGATCCTGCGTGGCTGTGGGTCCAGGTGGTTTCCCACTTCACCGGGCGTGCCGTGGATCAGGTGCCGGTGACTTGGACAGCGGGCAGTTCAAGCGCGCAACCCACCGACGCCGATGGTTGGTCGGGTTTTGCCGTGGCGCCGGCCGCCGCCGGCACCCAGGCGGTGAAGGCCTCGGTCAGCAGTCGTTACGACGGCTACGAAGAGGAGCGCAACTTTGAGGTCATGGCGCTGGCAAGCGATCCGTGGGCGGGGCTGACGGTCCGGTTTGATGGCGCGCCCGCGCGACCCTGGGGTGAAAAAACCTACTTTCCGCGCCGCAAGGGCGAACATGTTTTTGAGCTGATGGCCTCCGAGAACAGCCCTTTGTTCGAGCGTGAGCTGACGCTTGGCATGACCGGAACCGGGCCCACCGAACTGGGCATCAGCTTTTTACCTGACCCCTTGGGAATGCCTCGCGAGTTTCCCAGCGAGGGCTTGCGTTTCACGCTCAAGGCCGGCGATCTGAAGGACGGCAGCTTTGCCTTGCGCCTGGCGTCCCAGCGTCTGGCCAACCTGTCCCCGGCGAACGCGATGTCGTTGGGCGAGGGCGAGCAAGTGCTGGAGATCCGCTGGGACAGCGGGGTTCAGCAAATACTGGAGTGGGAGCAGGAACTGGTCGAACAGGTCACCGTGATCTCCTCCATCAGTGGCAGGCCTATTGCCGGGGTGATCGTGACCTGGCGCGGTGATGACCTGGGGGAAGTGACCACCGTGACCGATTATTACGGGGTGGCGCGCGTGCGTTATGTGCCCACCACGCCCGGCGCGGCACAGTTGACTGCGACGGTGGGGGAAGGGCCGTACGCGGCATCGGTGGCGCTGTCGTACTTCTTGCACGAGCCCCGGGAAATCCAGTCGCTCACCAGCGACCAAGCCAATGGTCATATCGGCGAGCTGGTTTCAGCGCTCGTGACCGTGGTGTCGGCCATGACCGGCGAGCCCTTGGAAGACGTCGAGGTGCGGTGGGAGTACCCCCACATCACGATTGCGCCGACCCGGACAAATGCCGACGGGCAAGCCCCGGTGCAGTTCAGGTTGCCTGGCGTGCGGAAGGGGGGGCTATACGCCATTGTCACGGGGGGCTATGCGGGATGGGAGGTGGCAGGTCTGACCTTTGAGCTGCTGCCCAATGACATGACCTGGCTTCAGGAATTCAACCCCTACATCAATGGCCAACCCGTAAGGTGGCCTGACGTGGAACTGAATCTGGTCCCCGGAGAGGTT
>LNAP01006078.1_pt1 | contig 12309 bp, 9 predicted proteins | sample 602601 | NCBI WGS metagenome assembly LNAP01 (sample SAMN02440304, study PRJNA202911) | soil metagenome | biome: Subtropical and temperate rainforests or woodlands; isolation source: soil samples (1 kg each in a 20% v/v slurry with milli Q water) were... ... | reverse complement strand
GGCGAGTGGGCGGTGAGGGTGTGAATGGTGTGTTGCTGTTGGTCTGTTGAGGACTGAACGCTAAGAACAAGCGGGCTGCTGCTGCGTGCGCTCGCGCTGACGTCACCGTCTCAGTCACCGTCTTGGCCGTAGCCACGTGCATGGACAGTCGCGTTGGAATCACAACAAGATCAAGGAGCAGCTGGACGAGCGCGTTCGGGAGCATCATGGCGACTCGTTCGTGCACTCTATCACTCAGCTGCGCACCTCGCAGTCCGCCTCGTCGTCCAAGGCAGGCGTAGGCCCGTTGCGACCCTTCAAAGACTACGTGTCTTGTATGCCGGACGACCAGGGCTCGGGACTGCTCGCTTGCACATTCACGTTGGACGTCGGAGTGCAACCTGGCAACTACGTGAGGCAGCTGTTCGATACAGCCGGCAATCGACTGTTCCTGCGGAATCAGGTGCAGATCAACCAATCGAGGGTAAACTTTCGCAAGGAGCTGTACGAAACCATTGAGCAGACAGGAGGCACCATTGAGGCGGTGCTTCCTACCGAGGTGCCGGCAGACTGTGCAGCCTACAAGACGCAGCTGAAGGAGATTGCCGAGGAAGACAAGTCGAGGCATCTTCAAGCGGTGATGGCTGCTCCAGACCTCTGCGGCGATGAACTGCAGGCCTTGCACGAACGCCGTCGTCGGCATGCGACCGTGGCCGGCGATGCAGAGATCGCCACCAAGGCGCAGTGGAAGGAGACGTACGGAATCCCCTTGGAGAATTCCACAAGACTTGGTGAGGTGGACGACTTTGCTGGTCGCTTCAGTGCCACCAAGCGGCTGGAGCAAGCTCGCAACATCCGAGAACATCTCAACGAGCGCTGTCCGATGGATTCTGCTGCGGCGCGAGTGACGGCCACCAGCGATCCCGTCGCTTACCTGCTTGCCGATGCGGATGTGCGTTCGTACACGGCGCTGGTGTTGCAATCGGTCGGCTTCGACTCACTGGTGAGCGCGGTCAGTGTTGCCAATGTGGATCGAGAGGAAAGGCTGGTTCCGGGCTCTGCGGAGCGAATCAGCCTGCTGAGTCGATGGGAAAAGGTCTCGTGGTGCCATTCCGGCTGGTGGAAGACTTGGAAAGAGAAGCACCGGTGGAGCATGGATAATGGGGCGGATCACGACTTGCATCAGCCCGATGGCAGTGCAGTGACCGCTTCGCAGCTGCATCAAGCCTGGCTCGCTGGAGCTCGGCAATTCCTGAGTGCTCGATACGGAGTCAAGATCACCTCCGGTCGCTTCGGTCGAGCTCAAGGTCGCAGTCAGTACATCCAGTTGGATCGATCCCATTGGAATGAATGGAGTGAGCATCTGTTCGGACTACCTCCGCAGGAAGGTGTTACTTTGCCCAAGGTGCGTCGATTGCAATTGCAAGCCTCTGGACCAAAGGGCAAACGTGTCAAACAGGCCTCGGCACCGGTGCAGCTGCAGACGCCGGTGATCGCTCCAAACCAGGTGATTGCGATCGAGCAGCCGGAGATCCGAGCTTACGGTCCTGCTGCGCCAGTGGCCACTATCCCTCCTCGCATGTCGCGACCGATTTGAGTTGCATCATTGCACAGTTATAAGTGTAGTTTGCGTTAATTGGCCGGGTTCTTGACCTCTCTAAATACATTAGCTGACTTGAACTACTCAGTCTAGCGACGTCGATAGTCTGAGCTGGACTTGATGTGAGCGGCAACGCCAGAGAACATGGACAGGGCGCGACAAGCGAAAGTATCACTGAGCAAGAGGCATTATATCGCATGCAGCGGTGCGATAGCCTCGCTTGGACCATAGGCCTATCGCATGCAGCGATGCGATAGCCTCGCTTGGACCATAGGCCTATCGTCTGCAGCTCCGCGATATCTTGTCTTCTACCGGCCACAAATTTTGTCCTGAGTGGGCGCTGAGAAATCTCAAGTGACCACGCCTCGGCCGGACGTGCACGGCAAAAGCTTAGGCATCCCTAAAGAAGGAGGGCAGAGGTGTGGTCACCCCCGTTGATTGGCGACGGGGCCAGATGACAGACCAACGGGCTCGGTCCGATCACAATCCATCAAACCTCAATCGCTGGGTATCCGTGCTCATTGAATGATATGAAGCTCGAAGGGTTGAACAGAACAAGCTACGAGGATGCATTGGCTAAGGCGCCGTTTGGCAAGACTGCCTTCGTATCTGGCAGCTCCGTAGTTGCTGCAGTGCCACAGCAGGCGTCGCCCTCCAAGTCGGGTGGCGCACTGCCAGCCACTCTCAAACTGCGACTCATTCAAACATTTCATTGGCCATGGTCTGTTGAATCAAACTGATCATGTTTGGGAAAGTACAAACAACTGTACAGACTGCTCAATGCGTGGCTGGCCAATTAAGCTTGCGTTGTGAGCTCTAGCTGGGCTGGCTCCTGCTTGTCGACGTCGACGAGGGGTGCAAAGAGCTGGGAGGAGGCAGCTAGTGGCGGGCTTTGCGGCGTGAAGGATGGCGAGGCGTGCTCCGCGGCTGCGGCACCCAATGGCATGGCCCCATTGACTGCTGCATCTGCCATGTGCTGGGACTCAGGCTCGGAGTCCGCCACCTTGCCCAAGCCGTAGGCGTCGCGCATGCGCTCATGAGCCTCCATCGCCTGCTTGCGAGCGTCTTCCTTGAAGTAGTAGTCCCGCGCGGTTGCAGGGTCGTGCGCCATCACGTCGGCCAGCGCGTTCATCTCGCTCTGCGTGGCGCCGGTCTTGTAGAAGGTCGTGACCAGAGCGGAGCGGAACGCGTGGCAATTTGCGGGTCGATTGATGATCCTCTGAGCGACGCTGCGTGTCCAGGCGCTGAAGTCGAAGCTGACGCCAGGAGCATCGCCGGTGCGCGTGCAGAAGAGGTAGTTGTGCTGTTTGGAGCCCATTAGCTGCGGCCTCACCTCGCTCAGGTAGAAGTCGTACGCCTGAGTCAGCTCCTGCGCGATTGGAAAGGTTGTGGCGCGTCCGTTCTTGTTCATGTGCGACAGCATGAGGATCCAGTAGCGGCCGTCGTCTTTCTTGACGAATGAGCTCCCGAGCTGCAGCTGACGGAGCACCTGCTGGCGCGGAGCCATGCCGAGGCAGAGCGTTGCTGTCACCAAGTGCGCCACGAAGCTCGCATCCCCTCGAGCCTCCTTGCCCAAATACTCCAAGCACCCTCGCGTGATCTGTTTGAGTTCGGCCGGCCGCAGCTCGTTGGGGTCCGCGCAAGGCTGCGACGTTGCCCCAGCTACTGCGTCGACGACGTACGAGGTCGAGGTCGTCTGCTTGGATTTCTTCTTTTCGCCATACAGCGCCGGCATCTTGAGATCGTCAGCAGTCGGCACGGATCGCCCGGGAGCTCGCTCCAGCTTCTTGCTCTGCTCCGCGCCCAGCAGCTTGCGGTTCCGGCTGATCTGCTTGCGGCGGGTGTTGCTGTCGCTGCAGATGGTGTCCACGACGGTCCAGCTGTTCCACGTGTTGGGAGCAATGTACTCCCGTCGTCGTGCGCTCTCGCTACTTGCGAGGAAGACGAGCATCTTTTTGATCAGCAGGAGCAGCGCGTAGACTCGCGACGCTCCCACCTGCCGCTGCTCGAGGAAAGTGTTGAGCTGCTGGCACACATGCTCCTGCGTAAACACGTCGAGCTTGAGCTGGTGCGCCTCCACCAACTTCGTGCTGAGCAGCCACTTGATGATGAAGGCAAGGTTCTTCTTGATCGGAGCGAGTTGCTTTGGGTCGACGCGACGGGCCTTGACGATGCGCTCTGACTCGGTCACCGCAGGCGCGCACAGCCAACTGAGAAAGGGCGTGCAGCTCGCCGAGATTCGCTCATCGGCTGCAGCGAGCTCCTGTCGAGTGCCTTCGGGAAAGAGGATGCCGCTTTGGAGTGCTTCGTGCACCTCATCGAGCTCCTCCTCCATTGCCGCCGTCTCCCCAAGGCTCGCGCTGTTGCCTCCACTTGCAATCGAGGCGGAGCTGCTGCTAGCTCGTTCGACGTGCTCATGTGCTCCAGTTGCCTCGGCTGCCCCGGAACGGGCGCGCTTGAACGGAGACTGACCCTCCGCCGCTGCATTAGCTGAAGCCAGGCTCTCGGCGGCCGCGTAATCCTCGCTCTCGTCGCCGCCCGATGAAGCAAACTCCTCGCCAGTGGGCGCAGAGTCATCGTTGCTGAAGAGCGCCTCAGCAGATGTTCGCTTGCGGCCGGCAACTCCCAGCAGATGAGTCTCTGTCGCTGCAGCTGCAGCAGCTGCCCTCGCCGCGTTAACAGCCGCGAGCTCCTCTGCATGCTTTCTGTCCTCATGTCGGTCCTTGTTGAACTTGCGCTCGAACGTCTCGATGCACCAGCGGCACTGGAACTTCTTGCCCCGCGCTCCAACAGCCGCACCTGCTCCCGCGTGCGTATGGCTCGGCGACGACTGGAGCACGCTGGTCAGTCCACCGCGCAGTGCCGACGCCTGCGGATCTGCAGTGGTTGCCATCGTGACGGTGGCTGCGGCCGAGGCCAGCGCCTCTCGCTCGGGGTTGCTGAGGCTGTTGCCCATGTTGAGGTGGGGATCCGAGATGTATAGGTTATCGTGCTCCGGGGCAGCTGCCGCGGAGACTGTGTGAGCTCTCCGCCTCCGGAGCGCAGGTGGGGCTGCGAGAAACATCTCGACCCGAAGTATTTGCACGGCTGGCGGAATTGAATTGGCGAGCCAATGCCGCGTTGATGCACGTGCACGCGCTGCCGAACGGCGCTGTCAGCAAGAATCTGCTGCAGAGTCTACGATCCGTCGCGGTGCAGGCGGAAAGGGCTCCCTCTGTGTCATGCCAGCAAAGAGCATTCACAGACAGCTGCGTCAGCTGCAGAAGGGGAACTGCGCGTTTGCGCCATGTCATCAGGCTGAGCAGCGCTGTCGGCATGCGCAGACCTCACCTGTCGAGCTGGAGTTGTAGGCGCGGGTTCGCGCTCCGAACATGTTGGCTCCGAGCTGCGAGCTTGGGGCACCCGGAGCACGCTGGCCTGCGGAGGCCGCGCCGATGGCTCGCCGAATTACTTCGCTGACCTGCGACTTGATGTGTGGCACGCGCGTGCATGCGTGCGGCTGTCTCATGCGGAGGAAGGCAAGTGGGCGCCGAAGCGACTCAGCGGTGAACCGATCGAGACGGCGTGTCGGACGAGCGAACGAAGGGGCGGCGCCTCCGCCTCGTTTTCTGGCCTGCGCCCGCCCCTCTGTCTGCCTCTCCGCCTGGTGCGCACCCGCGGCGGCGGCGGCGGCGGCGGCGGAGGGGGCGGGGGCCCCCCCGCCGGGGCAGAAGCCCCCGCCACTTTAGCAATGGTTATCGGTCCACTCAAGTTTTTTACCGAGAGCTCGCCGAACAACATTTTCTTCAGTGAGTCGAGGGTCAGCACGCTCATGGTCCAAGTACGCCGGGCACCTTCCCCAATGGCAGCCAGCGGACCATAACTGACCTCGCGAAGCATTTCCGGCGGCCAATCGACCGCCTTCACCCCAGCCCCCAGATAACCACTGGCGACCTTCTCTTTACCGCGTGCGGCCAGGGTCACCGGGACGTCGATTTGAGCACCATCACGCTCGACGTGCAGCACAATTTTGGTATCAGGACGTACACGCACCCAGTCGACGACCTGCTGCCAATCGGTCAGCGCCTGACCATCCAGCGCCAGCAAGCGGTCACCGGCTTTCAGGCCAGCCGCCTGGGCCGGGCCTTTCGGATCGAGCTCAGCCAGAACGGGGGCGAGCGCCGGACGCCAGGGGCGAATCCCCAGGGAACGAATAGGATCAGGTTCATCGGTACCCTTGAGCCAGTTGTCGAGCACCAGCTCGCGCGGCGAATCGGCGGTCGAACCCTGCTCACGCACCAGCAACTGCAAGGTACCGCTTTCGCCCAGACGTCGGATCAGTTGCAGGTTGACCGCCGACCAGCCCACGGTGGGCTCGCCATCGATGGCAACAATTTCCTGGCCAGGGCTCAGGCCAGCCTTGGCGGCAATGCTTCCAGACTCGACACTGCCGATGACCGGACGCACCTGCTCGGTACCGAGCATCGCCAGCCCCCAGAAGAACACCAGTGCCAGCAGGAAGTTGGCGACAGGACCGGCAGCAACGATGGCGATACGCTGGCGTACCGACTTGCGATTGAACGACTGGTCGAGCTGGTCGACGGGTACTTCGCCTTCGCGCTCGTCAAGCATCTTCACGTAGCCACCCAGCGGAATGGCGGCAATCACGAATTCGGTACCTTGCCGGTCATACCAACGCAGCAACGGCATGCCGAAGCCCACGGAGAAACGCAGAACCTTGACGCCGCAACGACGCGCCACCCAGAAGTGACCGAATTCATGGAAGGTGACCAGCACACCCAAGGCGATCAGGGTGCCGACAATCATATAGAGCGCGCTCATCTACTTTCTCCGCAATCCTATCCAGTACCGATACGCTCGGGCTTGTCGCAACTTACCGGCTGTTGCGACCCAGCCACTGCTCAGCCAGGGCACGGGCTTTGGCGTCCGCCGCGAACACGGCGCTCAGCTCATCGACTGCGACAACCGGTTCAAGGCTTAAAACTTCTTCGATGATACTCGCGATCTCGGGGTAGCGGATGCGCCGTTCGAGAAACGCGGCAACAGCTACCTCGTTGGCGGCATTCAACATGGCCGGAGCACTGTTGCCGGCCTCGGCGGACTGGCGCGCCAGACGCAAGCACGGGAACCGCTCTTCATCAGGCGCCTGGAAATCCAGGCGCGCCACGGCGAACAGATCCAGCGGCGGCACGCCCGAGTCGATTCGCTCCGGCCAGGCCAGGGCATTGGCGATCGGCGTGCGCATATCCGGGTTGCCCAACTGGGCCAGCACCGAACCGTCCACATAGTCGACCAGCGAGTGAATCACGCTTTGCGGATGAATCACCACCTCGACCTGGGCAGGCTTGGCATCGAACAGCCAGCACGCCTCGATCAGCTCAAGGCCTTTATTCATCATGCTGGCCGAATCGACGGAAATCTTGCGCCCCATCGACCAGTTGGGGTGAGCACATGCCTGCTCAGGCGTTACCTGCTCCAGGTCGGCCAGCGGCGTTTGCCGGAACGGGCCACCGGATGCGGTCAGCAAAATGCGCCGCACCCCCACATGGCTCAACCCACGGGAAAAGTCCGCAGGCATGCACTGGAAGATGGCGTTGTGCTCACTGTCGATGGGCAACAATACCGAACCGCTCTTGCCCACCGCCTGCATGAACAATGCGCCGGACATGACCAGCGCTTCTTTATTGGCCAGGAGAATTTTCTTGCCAGCCTCGACGGCAGCCAGGGTCGGACGCAAGCCCGCGGCACCGACGATAGCCGCCATGACCGCGTCGACTTCAGAGTCGGACGCCACTTCACACAAGCCCTCCTCGCCCACCAGTACACGGGTGCGCGAACCGGCATTGCGCAAGTCTTCCTGCAGGCTGCGCGCGGCAGCGATATGCGGGACGACGGCAAAACGGGGAGCATGACGGATACACAGCGCCAGCAGCTCGGCCAGACGACTGAAACCGCTCAAGGCGAAGACCTGATAACGCTCGGGATGGCGGGCAATGACATCCAGGGTGCTGAGGCCGATAGAGCCGGTGGCCCCGAGAACCGTAATCTGCTGTGGGCGACTCACAATGCAGCCATCCACAACAACACGGCGAATACCGGAATGGCCGCGGTCAGGCTATCGATACGATCAAGCACGCCACCATGGCCCGGCAGCAGGTTACTGCTGTCCTTGATCCCGGCCTGGCGCTTGAACATGCTTTCGGTCAGGTCGCCGACCACCGAGATGAACACCACGACAGCCGCTCCCAGCAAACCAAGGATGATCTGCCCGAAGGACCAGCCTGCAACCAGACCGACCACCGCAGTGATCACCAGGCTCAGCAGCAGACCGCCGTACACCCCTTCCCAGCTCTTGCCCGGGCTGACCTGCGGCGCCAGCTTTCGCTTGCCGAATGCCTTGCCGGAGAAGTAGGCACCGATATCTGCGCCCCAGACCAGCACCATCACCGCCATGATCAACCAGTTACCCAAAGGCTGCTGTTTGATGAAGACCAGGCCTTGCCAGGCCGGCAGCAGAATCAGCAGACCGATCACCAGCTTGGCCGCGGCACCGGCCCAATGCTCTCTGGTACGCGGATAGGTGAGCACCAGGAAAGTCGCCAGCCCCCACCAGAGTACCGCGGCACCAAGCACCCAAGGCGCGATACCCGGCAACAGCTGCATCAGGAACAACAGCGCAGCGACCACTACTGCATAGGCAATACGGGTCGGTTGAGCGTCGAAACCCGCCAGGCGCGCCCACTCCCAAGCCCCAAGGGTCACCACCAGCCCGATAAACAGGGCGAAGGCGGAACCTTCGAGCAGGAAAAAACCGCACAAGGCGATCGGTAGCAGGATCAGCGCAGTAATGATTCGTTGTTTGAGCATTAAACCCGGGCTCCAGCTTCGACCTGCTCGCTCGTTTTACCGAAGCGGCGCTGGCGAGAAGCGTAATCGGCCAGCGCAGCGCGCATGGCATCGTGTTTGAAGTCCGGCCAGAACAGGTCGGAGAAGTACAGCTCGGCATAAGCCAGCTGCCAGAGCAGGAAATTGCTGATGCGGTGTTCGCCGCCCGTACGGATGCACAGGTCCGGCAACGGCAGGTCGCCAGTCGCCAGGCAGGTTTGCAACAACTCGGGGGTAATGTCGTCAGGGCGCAGGTGCCCTGCCTGGACTTCCCGCGCCAGGCGCTGAGCGGCCTGGGCAATATCCCACTGACCGCCATAGTTGGCGGCGATCTGCAGAATGAAGCGATTACTCCCCGCGGTCATCGCTTCCGCCTCGCGCATCGCCGCTTGCAGCTCGGGATGGAAGCGCGAGCGATCGCCGATGATGCGCAGGCTGATGTTGTTTTCGTTGAGACGCTTGGCCTCGCGGCGCAATGCCTTGAAGAACAGATCCATCAAGGCACTGACTTCATCGGCCGGCCGCTGCCAGTTTTCACTGGAGAAGGCGAACAGCGTCAGCACCTCGACCTTGGCCTCGGCGCACACTTCAATCACCGCACGAACAGCATCGACACCCGCTTTATGCCCGGCGACACCCGGCATAAAGCGTTTTTTTGCCCAGCGATTGTTCCCATCCATGATGATCGCGACATGGCGCGGCACCGAAGACGGTACAGGCTGCTTGGTCTTGTCCATGAAAACGTCCTGACCCTTATACGGCCATCAGGTCCGCTTCTTTTTGCTTCACAGCGACTTCGATTTCCGCCACGAACTTGTCGGTCAGCTTCTGGATTTCATCGGCGGCGCGACGCTCGTCGTCTTCGCTGATTTCCTTCTCCTTGACCAGGTCCTTGAACTGGCTCAGCGCGTCACGACGCACGTTGCGCACAGCAATACGGGCGTCTTCGGCCGCTTCACGAGCCTGCTTGGTGAAGCCCTTGCGGGTTTCTTCGGTCAGCGCCGGCATGGTGATCAGCAGCAGCTCGCCCAGGTTGGTCGGGTTGAAGCCCAGGCCGGAGCTCTGGATCGCCTTGTCCACCGCCGCCAGCATGTTGCGCTCGAAGGCCACGACCTGCAGGGTGCGAGCATCCTTCACGGTGACGTTGGCCACCTGGTTGATCGGGGTGTCAGCACCGTAGTAAGGCACCATCACGCCTGCCAGGATGCTTGGGTGAGCCTGGCCGGTGCGGATGCGGCTGAATGCATGCGCCAGGGATTCCAGGGACTTCTTCATGCGCTCTTGAGCGTCTTTCTTGATTTCGTTGATCATTGTTCGCCTTCCTCGATCAGGGTTCCTTCAGCGCCGCCATGCACGATATTCAGCAGGGCGCCGGGCTTGTTCATGTTGAAGACACGCAACGGCATCTTATGGTCGCGGCACAGGCAGATCGCCGTCAGATCCATGACACCCAGCTTGCGATCCAGTACTTCATCGTAGGTCAGATGATCGAACTTCTCGGCATGCGGGTCTTTGAATGGGTCTGCGGTGTATACACCGTCAACCTTGGTTGCCTTGAGCACGACGTCGGCATCGATCTCGATCGCCCGCAGGCATGCTGCGGAGTCGGTCGTGAAGAACGGGTTGCCGGTACCGGCAGCGAAGATCACCACTTCCTTGGAGTTCAGATGACGCATCGCCTTGCGACGGTCATAGTGATCGGTCACACCGACCATGGAAATGGCCGACATGACGATCGCCGAGATATTCGCACGTTCCAGCGCGTCGCGCATGGCCAGGCCGTTCATCACAGTGGCCAGCATGCCCATGTGGTCGCCTGTCACCCGATCCATGCCGGCCGCGCTGAGCGCCGCGCCACGGAACAGGTTGCCACCGCCGATGACCAGACCGACCTGAACACCGATGCCAACCAGCTGGCCGACTTCCAGCGCCATGCGATCCAGCACCTTAGGGTCGATCCCGAACTCTTCCGCGCCGCTAAGCTTGAGTAGAATGCGTTTATAGCGAGCCTGATAACCACTGCCCTGCTGAGCCATTGCGAATCTCTCCTGCGGCGTATTTTAAAAATTCTCTGCAAGCTGTTTGCAGCCTGCGTTCACTCTAGCTTGACGCTGTCACAGCGCCATCAGAACACGACTTTGTAAACCGGTTCCGAAGGCAACCAACTAAATTGGTTACCCCATTTGAAAAGAGGCTGCGCGCGTGAGCGGGCAGCCTCTTTCGGGCGACAGTTGAAAAACCGTCTTACTGTTGCTTGGCAGCAGCCAGTTGTGCGGCAACTTCTTCAGCGAAGTTGTCTTCTTTCTTCTCGATGCCTTCACCTACCGCGAAGCGGGTGAACGAAACGATTTCAGCGCCGCCTTTCTTGGCCAGGGCACCTACGGTGATTTCTGGATCCTTGACGAAAGCTTGCTCAACCAGGCTGGCTTCGGCCAGGAACTTGCTGATACGGCCACCGATCATTTTTTCAACGATTTCGGCTGGCTTGCCTTTCATCTTGTCTTCGTTCAACTGCAGGAACACGGCTTTCTCGCGTTCGATGGCTTCAGCGGAAACTTGCGATGGCAGCAGGAACTCAGGGTTGCTTGCAGCCACGTGCATGGCGATGTCCTTGGCCAGCTCTACGGAACCGCCTTTCAGGACAACCGCAACACCGATCTTGTTACCGTGCAGGTAAGTACCGACCACGTCACCTTCAACGCGAGCCAGACGACGGATGTTGACGTTCTCGCCAGTTTTACCAACCAGAACCAGACGATCGGCTTCTTGAGCTTCGATCAGCGGAGCGGCGTCGGTCAGCTTGTCAGCGAACGCTTTTTCAACGCTGGCAGCAACGAATGCCTTGAAGTCATCCTGCAGAGCCAGGAAGTCGGTCTGCGAGTTGACTTCCAGCAGAACGGCGGCTTTACCGTCGTCCTTGATGGCGATGGCGCCTTCAGCAGCGATGTTGCCTGCTTTCTTGGCAGCCTTGATGGCGCCCGAAGCACGCATGTCATCAATGGCTTTCTCGATGTCGCCGCCAGCCTTGGTCAAGGCTTTCTTGCAGTCCATCATGCCTTCGCCGGTACGCTCGCGCAGTTCTTTAACCAACGCCGCAGTAATCTCTGCCATTTTCAAATTCCTCTTGGATAGGTTTTCAACCATTCCACCCGACTCAACGGGCGATCAATTCTTGAGCTGCGCTCTCGAAAACCCTTGATAGCCGCCACACATGACAAGAACTGCAGGGGCGCCATCGGTAAATGATTTTCGAGGTGGCAAAAAGGGGGCCTAGCCCCCTTTTTGCGTACTGAGTAAACGCTAAGCGTCAGTTACTCAGGCTTCAGCTGCCGGCGCTGGAGCGTCTTCAGCGAATACTTCGGTGCCGCCAGCAACGTTGTTGCGGCCACGGATCACGGCGTCAGCCATCGAACCCATGTACAGCTGGATGGCGCGAATGGCGTCATCGTTGCCTGGGATGATGTAGTCAACGCCTTCCGGGCTGCTGTTGGTATCGACAACGCCGATGACCGGGATGCCCAGCTTGTTGGCTTCGGTGATCGCGATGCGCTCGTGGTCAACGTCGATCACGAACAGCGCGTCAGGCAGACCGCCCATGTCCTTGATACCACCCAGGCTACGATCCAGCTTTTCCAGATCGCGAGTGCGCATCAGCGCCTCTTTCTTGGTCAGCTTGGCGAAGGTGCCGTCTTCCGACTGAACTTCCAGGTCACGCAGACGCTTGATGGAAGCACGGATGGTCTTGTAGTTGGTCAGCATGCCGCCCAACCAGCGGTGATCGACGTACGGCGAACCGCAACGTGCTGCTTCTTCAGCAACGATCTTGCCAGCGGAACGCTTGGTGC
>LNAP01004778.1_pt1 | contig 12309 bp, 12 predicted proteins | sample 602601 | NCBI WGS metagenome assembly LNAP01 (sample SAMN02440304, study PRJNA202911) | soil metagenome | biome: Subtropical and temperate rainforests or woodlands; isolation source: soil samples (1 kg each in a 20% v/v slurry with milli Q water) were... ... | reverse complement strand
TGATGCGGGAGTCGTCTCGGTTGAAGTCCACATCGGTGATGGGCGCAACATGGTCACAAATCACCATCACACGAGAAGGGAATCCAGCACCTAAAAAATAATTTAAGGGGTTGCAGATAAGTTTAAACCGTGTTCAATAGTTTGAAATAAAACACCTTACCTCCGCTGTGGTTGTAATCCATCACATTCACGCTGAACACTTGGGCCAGCTTGCCCGTGACGACCACAAAGAAGTGCCCGGCATTGGAGTACTTCACGATCGACACCGGCTGCGTTACCATGTGCGCGGTGCCGGTGGGGCCGTTAAAAGGGCCTTTCACGTTCACTCGACGGTACAGCTCTAAGTGCTCGTCGGTGACAGCGTACTCGCGCACCTCGCCCTCGATGGCCGTCATCACCAACAGTCCCGAAGGATGCATGTCCACGTGGAAAGGGTTCTCCTGCGGCCGGTCGAGGAACGACTCAACCACGGAGCTGCCGCGGTAGCTTGAAGGAACATTGTAGTTCCACAGTCGCACCGTGCTGTCGGTGTAGGAGCTCGTGACCAACGTGTTGGTGCGCGACGACACTGACAGACTGTGCACGTCGCCGCCGTGGTACTTGAAAATAGCCTGCTCATTGGTGAGACTCACCCACTCGGAAGCACCGCCGTTGACGGCATCTTTGACCGCGTCCACCACGCCGCCGCTGACTTCCAGGTCGATGTCCCCGATCACCTCCACCTGGAACACGCTCTTCGAGCTCATGCCCACCACGGCGAAGGACGTCACGGAGTCGCGGATGCACCAGTCAATGCCCAACAGCTCTTCGATGTTGGTCAACCGGTACCGCTTGAGCAGGCCCAGTGTAGGCGAGAGCGTGTTGATGCCCTTGGACTGCTGTACGCGGCGCACCTCGAAGGCCACCACCTCGTTGTAGTGCGACAGCGCCAAGATCACGTCCCCGCGCACCATGATCTGCAAGATGGAGTGCTCGTCGGGTCTGGGGTCTTCTTTGTGAACTTCCTTGTGGGCATCTTTGCCGCCGTGTGCTGAGGGGGTGGTGGCCTGGGCTCCAAACACATGAACATTGTGGCCTTTCTGCTCGCCACCCAACACGACAGACAATAGACCGCTGGAGGTGGAGGCAATCACCAAGCCGTCGGCATACGGTGGGATCCAGATGTGGTGTGTATAGTTAAGGGAATGTCCACGCAATCCAACCACAGGTGCCAAGTGCACGGACTTGCTCGTGAATCTCCAAAACTGGAATAAACCAGCACTTCCGGTAACGCACAACTTACAGGGGTCCAAAGGATTAAAAGAAACGTGCAGTGGAGCTGTGTTGGTAGAGATACTTTGGTAGAATTCGCCTTTCTTGTGGTCCAATATTACAACGCCCACTTGTGCAATGTTCGTCCCGAGGGCGATGTACTGGGAGTCGTGCGAGAAGGTGACACAGTTAAGGGTGAGCTTCTCTGCTCCAGCGATGTAAGAAGAGTTTCTATACGTGATAAGACGCGGAGAGCGATACTCTACTCGCATGTATTCGACTGTATACACCAGCAAATGTACAGAAGAGTCGTCTTCATTTTTCAAGTTGACCACCGTTGCCAGGTATTTTGCGTCAGGGCTTAGCACCATCTGCGTTACGCACAGTGCGTCGGGATTGTGCGAATTAACCATATAAGTTTTGCGCACTCCATGCGGATTGTTGTCGAATATCATGATTCCTGTTCCAATCGCAGCGACATATTCGTAGTCGCCGATTGCAACTATACTTTTCTTATCAGGTAGACTGCGGCAGCCCCAGATAGCTTTGGGCTGAATGCTCTTCAGCCGAATATCCATCGACTTGGATGTCATTTTAATATAACTTCCACAGAAAAAGGTGCGAATAATGCTGCTTCTTGCTCAAGAATTTAGCAAGACTTGCTGGAAGTTTGATGCTGCTGCTGTGCATCAGGCGTAACGGCTCCGCAACAGAGTTCACACGTCGGAGAAAAGCTCACTTCCATATTTCAGCGTAGTCCAGCTGACAAAAGACCGTGATATTCACACTCTGCTTCCAAAGCTGTATAGCTCTTACAGCTTTATATTCGTTCTCCGCATTTAGACCAAGGCCGCCAAGATGTTGTTGGAGTATAACGTTGATACAATCGACGAGAAGATGAAGCCAACAGCCATCGAGCTGCGCCGTAGAGTGGCAGGAAGAAAACTTCATGACGCACTGGCCGATGGATCTCTAAATGCTGATATTTTGCTGCAGATGAAGCAGAAGAACAGAGAGGAAAGAAAGGAACACTTTAACGAGAAACTTACTATTTTGAATGCAACCGTCAAAGATAGAATGTCTACTGCCCGTACCCAGCAACAGTTTGAAGCACAAGGCCAACTTAAGCGTCTTGAGAATGATATATCACGTGATTCACGCCTCGTCAAAGCGAGGAGCGACGTACTAACCGACTTGGAACAGCGCATCAAACACATGCGGGCACAGTTGAAAGACCCTCGACAGCACCCAGTAGAATTCGCCATCAATGCCGAACTCCAAGTAAACGATCGACAACATTTAGAACGAAAATTTGGTCTTTGTGGCTGTTGCGGTAAGTCCATTCTTCTCGAAGTATTGAAGAATCACGAGACGATGTGCATTCACAAGAAGCACGAGTTGTCGCCCCCTAAGATTTCTCTGGAGACCAAGGCGAATAAATCAGCCAATAAAGGAGGCAACAATAAACTGCTTACAGAAGAAGAAAAGCTTAAAATGGAGGAGCTTCTGTTCACTCGACCTCCCGTGTACGATATTAATGCGTCCGTACTAACCGCAGTGGCGACATTTCCGCCACAGAAGCCGCGCAATTGTGTAGTTGTGGGCAAAGGTACGTTGATGTACTATTTTATGCTTATCTCGGGTTGATTGTTCTTGTTGTACAGTAAAGCTTGTGTGTGTATAACCGCTCAACGCACTGCTGTGTTCACATGCATATCTACACACAGGTGCTACATACATTGATTGGAAGTGGGAACCTCCCGTGATCGACGGCGGATTGGCAGTAACCGACTACGAGCTGTCCTACACAGGAAAACACGTTCTTTTCGACCACCTCAAGGGAAAGTACCAGCGCTGGGAAGAACAGTACAGTACCCTTACCACCAGGTGAGTTCACGCAGTCAGTGATGTTAATGTAACAGTGTGATCCACTCGCACTGAAACTGCACATTTTTTGTTACTTTAAGTGCCACACTTTTTTTGCAATGACGTACTTCCAATTATCATCCCCTACTCAAACACATAAAGATACTGCTTTGCCTTCAATCCCATCGCCCACAACGAATACCGGTTGTGCAATTTGCGAGCTGGCAGCACGTACACGAACTTTCGAATTCGATGTTGCAACATCAGGTGAGACAAATTTATTGTGCTTTCCTGTACTCCACTGCTCTGCATTTTTCTTTCTAATGTTGCGCGTAGAAGTGAAAAATGTTTTGTATATTGCTTTTTGAGGCTTCTAATTTATTTGCAAGCCGCTCGCAATCACATTTGTTATGCATACTTGCACATTATTCTCTACTCAGGGGTTGGAGCGATTGGCATGAGATGCTGAGTGATGATCTCAACCCTCTCCAGCAGTTACTCCAGCAGCAGCAGCGCACCAACAACAGCGGCAACGACGGTGTCTTCACGTTGGAGGCCTCATCGCAACACAAACCCGATGGTACGTTATTTTATTCTGCCTGAGTCACACTTCTTTGCTGGTCGTCGCACAAGATTGGACAATATTTGCTGAAGCTCTTATTCTATTCTTTTCGTTTTGATTCAACAATAGATGACAAGTCATTGGTGAATGGCAGCGTCAGCACTGGTGCGGAGACCTATGCGGAGCGTCAACTGCGCGAACGCCTCTCTGTGGGCAAAAATGTCACCACCCACGAGCCAGAGGCGCCCACCTGTCCGTTATTCGTAAATTGCTCCCAAATAACAAGTTCATGTATTTACCTGGACTGGAGCGCGCCTTTCTATGACGGCGGTGTGCCCATTGTGGATTACACGGTGCACTACAGTGTGATGGAGCGACAGACCACCGTCACCGCGCGAGATGTGCTGTTCGAGCATGTGTTGAAGTTCAAGTTGCACAGCGCGGAATTCACAGAAGCGGTAAGTTGCTTGAATCACTTTGATATTCCACACACATATTTTTTAAACTTCCGAATTATCAATTACTCTGCAGGTGATCCGCAACATTCCTCCCAACACAGATGTGGAGCGCATTTACATTGTCGCCACGAACCAAATCAGTCTGAGCAGCCCCAAGGGCCAGCTGAAAGAAAAGGTGTGTCGTACACAAGAGACCTCCAGACACGGACAGCTGGTGCGCGAGCTCAATGCTGCCGCGGCCATCACTGGACCCTTCTTCGACTCTGATTTTTACACGGTAATAATTGCCTTTACTCTTTGTCGTCGTCATTGTTTGTCTCAAGGAGGTGCACCCTCACGGTTCTCGTCGTACTGATGAAGCGACCTGTAGGTGCTTTTATTTATTAACGTTCAACCCTCTCTTTCCCTTTGTCTTTCCCTTTGTATTTTTGCAGGGCGTGCGTCAGCGATTGAATCGTTTGGAGCACATGAAACAATTGAGTGAAGAACTCGCCATCACAGCCACTGACGATGTCGAGGAAGAAGTAAGCAGCCATACGTTTACTTTTTGTGTTTTTCGTGCGTATGTTTAATTCCACTATTTTATCTCATTGTGTGCACGCGCAATCACTTTCCAGGAAGAGAAGCAATGGTCTGCCATATTGGAGCTGCAGCGCATGAAAATGCAGCTTTTGGAAGAAGAGCGGGCCCGAAAGGAGGCGTTAAACCTCTCGGACGAAGAGGACAAGGATGACGACGATGACAAACAAGCGAACTCCTTCTTATTCACCATGCGCCAGCGCCGCGCACATTACAAGCGCAAGCTGAACGCTCTGGACAAGCAGATCCGCGATCTCAAAAGGGAGCGTCAGGACATTGATGGCTTCCGTACCAAGTGCACCATCGACATGCGCGCCAAGGAAAAGCTGATTTTGTCTTACAAACTCGAGATCGAACGCTTGAGGCAGTACTCCGGCCCCAGCGTGACCTCCTCGGTGCTGGCCGGCTTCATGATGCAATACAAGACAGATGATTACACAAAAAGGATTCAGCAAGCGTATGAGACTTGTCTCGATGAGGTAACACTTTCCAAAAACCTTTACTGGTGATGTAAATTTATACTTCCAATTTGCATTATATGTCTTTTTCTTTTGCTGCTGCTATGATAGGTGAGCAAAATCAAATACAGCGTGATTGTGGGCGAGAACAGAAGAATCAAAGCAAAAGAAGAGTTGGATCTGGCAGAACAGGTAATGAGTTTCACTGGATGCAGTTGTAGTAAGCTTTTAACGTCCATTTTATTTCTCGTCAGGCCAAGCTGGAGCGCACAGCGAAATTTTATGAATTCGAGCAGCAATTTCAGCGGCAAGCGAAAATGCTCAGGTCAGTTATGGTTTCCTTTTGGAAAAACCAATAATAATTGATGAAATCTCACTGTTTTCGTCACTTTTCATTGCACGCAAATGTTTCATTTTAACAGTAAATTCCAAGGTGGCGAAGCCAATGATCCAGTAATCTGTGCAAAATATTTCAAATTGCTGCGAGAATTTTGCAAAGAAAGACAAGCGAGCCGCACAAAAATTTCCGATACTTTCTTAGCCTTAATCCAACGGTAAGAGTAGCGTTGTGATTTTTGTGCGCTCATTTTTCTCAGATAACTTGCGAACCTTCATCTATTTCTTTTGTTTTATTTGTCTACATATGCTTTGCATGAACAATTGTTAACGCTAGATACCAGCGGTCGGCCTTCTTGAAGTGGAAATTGGGCGAGTACCAGGCGACCAGCAGCAAGGACACGGAGCGGTTCACGAGCATGGGCGGGGTGATGCTGGAGCAGGCCAAGGAGAAGCGCGTCGAGCTGCAGCAGCTGTTGAGAGAGGCTATCAGCGGTACTGCGGTCATCAAACAACAACTCGACATGAGCGCTTTGAGTCGTCAGCGCCAGCAAAGGTAGATATAAATTGTACTGTCATTCGTCTGGATTCACCCACCCAGCTTGTCGGAATGGACCACTTTTGCTAAAACATCATTCTTTTTTTTCAGATTGGTGGCTTCTCAGGATTTTCTGGGCATGGAGGAGGGCATGGACCACAACAACATGTATCAAATACGAGGCTTGAAAATGCTCTACGAAGGCGACGGATACGCAAAGCTCAACAAGGTAAGAAAAGAGTCCAAAACTGCATTCACGACACTTCCCCCGTTTTGCATTATTTCATCAACTTCCTATGCTTTTTTGTTTTTCTAATCCATTGCCACAGTTTGACCTGGCCCAGCACATGTACGAGGCTCAGATTATGTGGATTCGGTCCCGCCCTCGAGTGGACATAAAAACACTGGCGATCTGCCACGGCCGGCTGGGCAAGATGTTCCTCAATTTAGGTCAGCACTGTTGTGATCCTGTTTCTGTTGAATGTGGCATTTCTTTTTTGGTGTCATTAATCAGCGTTATTGTGTCACTTTTGCGTGTGCGCCCCCTTTTTCTGCACAACACGTGTAAAATGTCACTGCTGTTACTGTTTTTACAACCAACACAGGCAAGAAAAACCGCGCGATTGTTGAATTCGATCGGCAACTGTCCCTTGCGCGGGAAATATCCGACAAGCCCGAGGAGGCCGACGCCTTTTTCGGACTGGGGTCTGGGTACTTGATGAACTATGACTACGACAATGCGATCCGGTACCTCAGCATCGCGCAGACCTTGTTGAACGGTCTGGGCAGCAGCGCCAAGTACAGCGGGGCACTGAGGGCGCTGCGGGAGTGCTACGAGCGACTGAACAAACCTGACAAAATGCAGATTTGTTCGGACAGAATCGCAGAGGTAAGTGCACGCATTTTAGAGTGTAGTAAAGTTTGTGGTTCTGTTGTGTTGTTTCCTTTGCCGAACCAAATTTTCAATCCGTTTCCCGCGACGTAATCCTTCCTTCATCTTCTAATTATTGCAGGTGGAGGGCGAGACAGCCGAGCAGATCGCACTCGCGAATTTCAAAATCGTGGACCTGCGCAGCCGACTGGTGCACACGGCAGCGGAAATCGAGCACATTGTGGAGATCGAAAGAACCACCTTTCGGGCATTGCATTTGAAGACAATGATCCGCAAATGGTGAGCAATTACTTTTACATGTGCTTTCTGTCCACTAAATTTATTTGGACACTTCTGCGACAACAGTTTAAGCTAACTTCTCTTTCTCTGATTTACTTATTCATCAGGGAGTTGGATTTGGAGAAATTGGAAGCGGATTTGACGGAGCAGGATGCGAAAGGCGGCGCGCTGGCCAAGTTGCTTGAGGCCATCGACGGTGAATTAAAAGAGGCCGCCGAGACGGACGAAAGAGAAATGTGGTCCTATTTGGTGCACGACCAGCCGCAGATCGTTGAAGTCGAGGAGCTGAAGATTAGATTGCAGGGTAAAAGTTTCTTTCATCGTTGCTGTTGCATGTTCTCCAATTTTACTAATGCTGATGTTGGATAATCTTCACACGCACTCACACGCACTCACATGCACAAACAGCTCGCCGCACGAACGAGATCAAAGAGCTGGAGCACGAGCAGCTGATTGCCAAGTCCATCCAGGTGAAGATCAAGAACATCGAGAGCGACATCGCCAGCGCAGACGAGCAGCTGGTCCTGGAAGAAGGGCCACTGATGAAACATACCAGGTGAAAATGGAATTCTCATGTTGCCCTAAATCATTTTGATATAATTTAACGTCCTCTCCGTGTGAATGTACAGATTGGACAAGCCTTTCCGTTGTATCGGGCTGTGTGCTGCCAACACTGCAGGCAACGAAGTCACAGGTGCGTGATCGTTTCGTTTTCCCTGTATTTTCCTGCGAATAAATACCTCTTATTTCTATCCAATTAACTCCAGGCACGGGCACGGGCGGGTTCGAAGAGTTTGCTTCTGCGGAAGGCATGCACATTCACATGATTGATTATCACTCTGGCAGTGTCAACTACGTCTACATCGGAGGCAGCGCGGAGCTGGGTCACACCGGGGTGGTGACTTGTGTGCTGCTGGACGGGAAGTACCTTTTCAGCGGCAGCACCGATGAGACCATCATTGCCTGGAGCACAGACGACGACCGAAAGAGAGTGCGCACCTTCGTGGGTCACGAGGGATCCATCGTGAGTCTGGCTGTGGAGGGCACCTTCCTGGCTAGCGGAGGCAGCGACAGCACCCTGAGGCTGTGGGACAAACACACCGGCGTGCAGCTGCGCATCGTCTACGGCCACAGCAGAAGCATCCTGTCTATGGAAATCGGTAGGCACATTGTTCCCTCCCTATGTATTTCTGCTTTTTTGTCCACTGCTAACTGGTCGGCCATCGTTCTTTATTTTTCAGGTCCATCGTGGATGCTCACAGGATCCACTGACACCGAAGTCCGTGTGTGGAAAATCGGTCGTTCCAAGCGCAATTCTGTCACGGTGGACTGCACCTACCGCCTCATAGGGCACGAGTGCAGCGTTACGTGCGTTAAGTTCGGCCAAATGGAGGCGCTGTCGGGCGATGTAAAAGGTCGCATTTTCATTTGGTGGTTGAAAACGGGCCAAATTTTGCGCAAGTGTCAGGTGACAATGGATTTTTTTTTCTGTTTCTTTTTGTGATCGATAAGTTCGTATGTGACCAACGATTATTTTTCTCTTGTTTTTTCCGTATAGGTGCACACGGGGCAAGTTAAATGCATGCAATTCGATTCCATTCACATCGTCAGCGGCGGTGCAGACCACAACGTCTGCATTACTGACATCGCCACCGGAGAGGTTAACATTTTTCTTTGTCTTTTTATTTTCTTCCTTCACATCTTATCTGCTCTTTCTCTGGCAATATTTTCATCCAGGTATTGCAAACGCTGCGAGGCCACACTCTGTCCGTGATCGCACTGGCATTCGATTCTGAGCGAATCATCAGCATCAGCGGCGACAACACGGTGCGGTACTGGCAGTGGGGCCAGCAGACAGCTCCCACCGACAAGGTGCACGTGCTCGACAAGGGCGAGACCCTTCTCAGCGTCGCCAAGCGGTACACCACGAGTGTCAGCGAGGTCATGCGCTGGAACGGCATCACGGATGTGCGTCAGTGCTATCCGGGAATGAGTCTGATTGTGCGCAAGGCAGACCCCGACAAACCCACCGACGCTGAGAAGTTGCTGCTGCAGAAGGAGAAGCGGCTGGAGGGAGGCGCCAAGCTGGCCGAGAAGATCAGCAAAGAGAGCGCCGCGGTAGACGCTATGCTCGAATCAGGAGCCAAATTGGCCAACTACAATCGAGTGCACAAGATCGCCACCGACATCGACTTTTTCTCACTGGGCAACCGATTGTTCGGTACTGAAAAGCGACAGCTGGAGCTGTTTCCAGACACGATCAACCCGAATGAGAATACTCGGTCTCTGGCGGGTCGATTCCGCGCGGAGGACAAGCGCAAGAAAGAAGAAATGCGACAGGCCGACCAGGGAATGAGCGACTTCTCTGCACCTCAGGCAGAGGCAGAGAGCGCAGAAGACGCGGCGGCGCTGGCCTGGGCTCTGAAGACCGGTAGCAAGGTGCGGCCAAGGTACTTCGTCAGTGCGGATAACGAGGATGAGTGGGGAGAGGTGGCCGACGAACTCGCCGTGGTCATGCTGCAGATGATGGTCGAGTACGAGGTGAGGACGAGCGATGATTTTATTTTCGTGGTTATTTTCTCTGTTTACTGTCTGTCGATTGACATAATGCCAAATTTATCGTTTCTCGTTACTTTTCCTCCCTTCCGTGGTGTCAGGTGTACGATGTGGTGATGGAGCAGAAGCGCATGTTGCGGTCGAAACAGAGTGTGATCGGGCGCATCAACACAAGGCAACTGCAGATCGAGCAAGAAGAGAAGCAGCGCCTGCTGGAAGAACAAGAAACTCTGCAAGCTATGCTCTCGGCAGGTGAGAACGAAATTGCTTTGAGTTCTTCCATCGTTTCATAATTATAATGGCATCTGTGCGTTGTTTTTTGTAAAATTGTTGTAGATGCAAGTGCTGGAGCTGCTGAAGAAGGGCAGCGTTTCCTGCCAGCAATCGTGGCTTACCAACAGCAAGAACGACAAGACAAGAGAAAAGGACACAAGAAAGCCACCACCCCGACTAAAACCAAGCAGCCGACCGGGACAGTGACTTTCACAGAAGAAGCAGTAACCAGTGGTGAGGGTACGGGTGCTGGAGGTGGAGGTGGAGGTGGCGGAGAGTCTCCGCAGATGTCGCACGCGGCCAAGCGCCAAGCCCGCAAAGAAGCTAAAGAAGCTCGGAAAGCTGCTGCGAAGCTGAAGATCCTTGGTTCCGGCTCTTCAAAGATGGTAGGTCCAGGAGGAGGTGCGGAGATGGTCTCTGCTGCTGCTACTGCAGCGCAACACAGCGGTCGAGGTGCTTATTTCAACAGCAGCAGCGTTGATGACCCTCTTCTTGTTGACGACAATGCTTTCGAAGCCGATGACGGTATGATCTTGCATACAACGATTAAGGCACCGGACATTGCGGAGGTAGTGCCGCTGCCGATGCCACCCATAACAGCACCAGCAGGAAACGCAGAAGGTATGATAAATACAACCATTTTCGTTTGCCAGTGACGAATTATGTTGCTGTCACTAATTTTATCTTATCGCCTCGTGTGCCACAACATTACATAGAAATAAACGGACCCTCTGATGACAACGCTCTAGTTGCTTCTTATCCCGCTGCTGCCGTTGAAGGAATCAGCTTTGATCAACAGCGCACCACCAGCAGCAAAAACACTTCTAACCGGGAGGAAAAGAAAAGTGTGGAAAGGTCTGTCAAACTCCCGCCCATATAGTTCTAACTGCTTTCATATTCCCCTTATTTAAGTTGTTGGGAATCCTTAAATTTTCGGATGTAAAATCCACGATTTCTTACGCACTTGGCGGTTACACCCAGCCATCGCATGTCTTGAAGATAACTTACTGGGATACGACCGTAGTGACAACAAATTTCACACAGATGGCAACCACTGTCAAAGAAGAGTTTGTGACAGAAGATCTTTTGGAGTCTGCAGTGGAATTTACAAATTCTCGGCAGTTCAGAAATGCTATAGCAGATTTCATCGATGCCCACGTCCACAAATTTTACAGCACAGCAGAAAGCAAGAATTCTGACTCCAATGAGTTACCTCATGAGTATAATCAAGTATTTACGGAATATCAACAGCTCGTGGACAATTTGTTCGAAATCCTTGCACAAGAAAAAGGTTTTACAACACAGGCACTGTACCGGTGTTTCAGAGATGCAGGTGATACGCTTATTCCTCCCATTAGAACTTACAATTTGACTTTACTCACCATCTTTCTTTTTATATAGCGGATAATAAGTTCACGGCTCTCTTTGAAGAGAACGAATACAAATGGTTTGTGGACAAGGTGATGAGCTGGATGGACTTCTACGAATTTCTGAACATGATGCATGCTGCAGCTCACGATCGAAGGAGAACTGCACATAAGTAATGTCATGCAGTTAACATTATAACATTGCAGCATAAAATTCTATAAAGAAAAAACATTTTTGCAGACTATAATTTTGTTTTTAGCAGTGATGAAAATGTTGTGTCATATCCACAGGAAACTAAAGCTGCACACAGACGATTAGATCATACAGCTGCTGAAGTCTTGCATCACACAACTCCACTTGTATATCCTTTGCAAACAGCATCATCTCTCCAGCAGATGCACTGTTAATCCCTTCTTTCCCGTCCCCACCGCAGGTTAAACTCACCTCCTCCAGTAGCTCTTTCAGCTGCAGCTGACTAAGTCCACGACTTTGCTGACTGCTGCGAGCGTGCATGGAAGCAGCGTGAAGCAACACTGCCTGTGAGATCCAAGCAGCATCGGCGCCTGAGTCGCGCATCTCAAGTAAATGGAGGAGCAACTGAGCGCGCTGCCCTCTCACTTCGTTGTTGTTGCTGCTGACGCCACATGAATAGACAGTAGTACCGGCAAACACGAAATGCGTCATCTGAATGATACAAACAGCTGTGATAGACCAGGAACGGTCTTCCACGGAGCGGAGGTTTGATAAAGCACCAATGATCTCCATGTACAGACTGTGAGATTCAGGAGAAAGAGGACCGAACCTGTCCCCCTGCACACTCGTAGAAGGCAAAAGTGTAGAGAGTAAGAAAGGAAGCAGGGCAGGCAGCATGGGGAGAAGCACAGGCTTGTCTT
>LNAP01004747.1_pt1 | contig 12310 bp, 13 predicted proteins | sample 602601 | NCBI WGS metagenome assembly LNAP01 (sample SAMN02440304, study PRJNA202911) | soil metagenome | biome: Subtropical and temperate rainforests or woodlands; isolation source: soil samples (1 kg each in a 20% v/v slurry with milli Q water) were... ... | reverse complement strand
GCCCGTCCACGAACACCGTGTAGCCCATCGCCTGCAGCCACGACTGCTGCGCCGGCGACCACAGCGGCGGCAGGCCGGCCTCGCTCACGCGCGCGGCTCAGCCGTCTTGCGGGCGCGCTGCCACAGCCAGTAGAACGGGCCGGACAGGGCGTACACGATGCCAACCGCAAACAGCACGCGCGGCAGGTCGATGACCATGATGGCAATGGCGATGGGCACCAGCGCCAGGGCCAGGAAGGGCACGCGATCGGCGCGCGGGCCGCGTTCGCCGCTGCCCTTGAAGCTCCAGAAGCGGATCCGGCTGACCATCAGCAACGCCGCCACCAGGGTCACGCCCAACGACACGTAGCGCAGCTGATTGCCATCCCAGCCCAGGTTGCCATCGGCGAAGGCCCAGACGAAGGACATCATCAGCCCGGCGGCGGCCGGGCTGGCCAGGCCGACAAACCAGCGCTTGTCGACCACGGTGACCTGGGTATTGAAGCGGGCCAGGCGCAGCGCGGCGCAGGCCGCATACAGGAAGGCGACCGCCCAGCCGACGCGGCCCCAGACCGGGTCATCGAACTTCAGCCACGACAGCGACCAGTGGTACATCACCAGCGCCGGGGCCATGCCGAAGCTGACCAGGTCGGCCAGCGAGTCGTACTGCACGCCGAATTCGCTGCTGGTCCCGGTGAGCCGGGCCACGCGGCCGTCCAGGCCGTCCATGACCGCGGCCACGAACACGGCAATGGCCGCGTTGACGAAGTCGCCGTTGGCCGCGGCGATGATCGCGTAGAAGCCGGCGAACAGGCCTGCGGTGGTGAACAGGTTGGGCAGCAGGTAGATACTGCGGGAGCGCGGCGGGGGTTTCATCTGATCCATACCGGCCAGTTTAGTGGGTGTGGTGGCCTTTGGGGCAGCCCGGTGCTCTCGGGGGCGGGGAGACCGTTGCCGGTACCCACCGGCCCGCCGGTCGCCCGCGGCTTGCCAGCGCCGGGCCGGGGTGCTGCAATCGGCGCCTTGCCTTGATGCCCGGAGTTGCCATGCGTGCCCTGCCCTCGCTGTGCTGCCTGCTGCTGCTCGCCAGCGCCTCGGCCCAGGCCGGTACCGTCTATAAGTGGAAGGACGCCAACGGCGTGACCCAGTATTCGGAAAAGCCCCCGGCCGGGCAGGCGTTCGAAGCGCGCAAGGTGCAGAATCCCGCGCCAGCCACCCGGCCAGCCGCCCCGGCCGAGTCCAGCGAGTGCACCACCGCGCGCGGCAACCTCACGCTGCTCAACGGCCAGGGCGTGGTGATGCAGGACACCAATGGCGACGGCAAGGCCGACACCGCCTTGACCGACCCGCAGCGCGCCGCCCAGAAGACCTTGGCCGAGGCGGCGATCCAGGCGTATTGCAAGCCGGCCACCGGCACCTGACCGGTCGGCTGGCGGCGGCCGGCAACCGACGGTTGCGCCCACGGCCAGGGCCGTGATGGGCAGGGCGGCGGCCGGGCTGGCAGAATATCGGCTTCTGCCGTTCAGCGAAGCCGACGATGCGCCTTTCCCAGTTCCACCTGCACACCACCAAGGAAACCCCCAGTGACGCGGAGCTCACCAGCCACCGCTTGATGCTGCGCGCGGGCATGATCCGCAAGCTGGCCTCGGGGTTGTACACCTGGTCGCCGCTGGGCCTGCGCGTGCTGCGCAAGGTCGAGCGCATCGTGCGCGAGGAAATGGAGCGCGCCGGCGCGGTGGAATTCCAGATTCCGACCATCCAGCCCAAGGAACTGTGGGAGAGCACCGGGCGCTGGGAAAAGTTTGGTCCGCAGCTGCTGAAGATCAAGGATCGCAAGGACCAGGTGTTCTGCTACAGCCCCACCGCCGAAGAGGCCGCGGCCGACTTCGCGCGCCAGGAGCTGTCCAGCTACAAGCAGCTGCCGGTCAACTTCTTCCAGATCCAGACCAAGTTCCGCGACGAGATCCGCCCGCGCTTCGGCGTGATGCGTTCGCGCGAGTTCCTGATGAAGGACGCCTACTCTTTCCACCTGCACGATGACTGCCTGGTGCGCGAGTACGAGAACATGAAGGCGGCCTACAGCCGCATCTTCACCCGCCTGGGCCTGGATTTCCGCATGGTGCAGGCCGATTCCGGCGCGATCGGCGGCGACGCCTCGCAGGAATTCCACGTGATCGCCGATTCCGGCGAAGACGCGCTGGTGTTCTCCACCGGCTCGGACTACGCGGCCAACATGGAGGCGGCCGTGGCCGCCGCCCCGGGCGCCCGCGCTGCGGCCAGCGAGGCGATGCGCAAGGTGGAAACGCCGACCCAGAAGACCTGCGAAGCGGTGGCCGAGCTGCTCGGGCTGGGCCTGGAGCGCACGGTGAAGTCGATCGCGCTGATGACCGAAGCCGGGTTCGTGCTGGCGCTGGTGCGTGGCGACCACGAGGTCAATGAGATCAAGCTGGGCAAGGTGGAGGGCCTGCAGGGTCACCGCATGGCCGGCGAAGCGGAAATCGCCGCGCACCTGGGCAGCGAGCCGGGCTTCCTGGGCCCGCTGAACCCGGTCAAGCCGATCCGCATCGTGGCCGACCGCGACGTGGCGGCGATGGCCGACTTCGTGATCGGCGCCAACGAGGCCGGTTTCCATGTTGCCGGGGTGAACTGGGGCCGCGACCTGCCCGAGCCGGACGTGGCCGATATCCGCAATGCGAAGGCCGGCGACCGCGCCAGCGACGGTGGCGAGCTGAAGATCGCGCGCGGTATCGAAGTGGGTCATGTATTCCAGCTGGGCCGCCAGTACGCGCAGGCGCTGAAGGCCACGGTGCTGGATGAGAACGGCAAGGCGGCGGTGATGGCGATGGGCTGCTACGGCATCGGCATTTCGCGCATCGTGGCGGCGGCGATCGAGCAGAACCACGACGAGGCCGGGATTATCTGGCCGGCGGCAATGGCGCCGTGGCAGGTGGTGGTCTGCGTGATCAACCCGAAGCAGGACGAGGCGGTGGCCACCGCGGCGGCCGAGCTGCTGGCGCAGTTGCAGGCGGCCGGGCTGGACGCGGCGCTGGACGACCGGGGTCTGCGCCCGGGCCAGATGTTTGCCGATATGGAGTTGATCGGTGTGCCGCACCGGGTGGTGGTGTCCGAGCGCGGGCTGGCCGCCGGGACCTACGAGTACCGGTCGCGCAGCGCGAGCGAGGCCGAGAGCCTGGACCGCGAGACGCTGCTGGCCCGCCTGGCAGGCTGATCGGAACAGGGTGTCGAAGAAAGCCGGGTGGAATATCCCGGCTTTTCTTTTGCGCGTTCCGATTGAATATCCGGGTTAACTCTGTGCAGCACCCGATGGGATATGTATGCTGTCGCCGACGCCAAGGACTGGCCCACCCCGTCCTTAAATAGATTCCGGAGTAGTTGATGAGCATTGACCTGAGTGGCCTGTCCGCCAAAGAGCTGGGCGCCCTGATCAAGAACGCGAAGAAGCAGCAGACCATCGTGGCCAAGCGCCCGGCGGTGACCAAGGTGCGCGCGCAGCTGACCAAGCTGGCGAAGGCGCACGGGTATTCGATCGAAGAGGTGTTCGGCGGCGTGGCCCCGGCCCGCGGCCGTGCAGCGAAGGCCACCAAGGCCCCGGCCAAGAAGGCGGTGCGCAAGCTGGGCAAGGTTGCCCCGAAGTACCGCAACCCGGCCAACCCGAAGGAAACCTGGACCGGCCGCGGCAAGCAGCCGCGCTGGCTGGCCGCGCTGACGACCAAGGGCAAGAAGGTCGAAGAGTTCCTGATCAAGAAGTAATCGATTCTGGTTTCATCAGAAACCGAATCTCAAAACGCCGGCGAAAGCCGGCGTTTTTTGTGTCCGCTTTCTTACGTCGCTGGCGGTTCTGCGGAGTACGCCAAATGCCAGAGCAACGGCTGCAAATGCGAGTGCGAGTGCGAGTGCGCGCTTCTACTGGCTGGGTCGGGTACGGGTGGGTTGGCGGGACACGCCGTAAACCCATCCATGGGGGCTCGTGGGCGCCATCCATGGCGCCCAACGGTCCCGCCAACCCACCCGTACCCGCCCTCTGACAGTGTGTCGGTACCCATCGAAAAAGCGAAAAGCGGCTGGCCGGCCGAAGCGGGCTTCCGCCTTTGCCTTTGCCTTTGCCTTTGCCTGGCCAATGACCACCAGCCAACTGTCGAGGGTCGGGGGGTGTGGGTTCCCGGGACCCTGAGGCGCATGGATGCGCCGACGGAGCCTACACGGACGTACTTGCGGCGTGTCCCGGGAACCCACACACCCCGGCCCAGCACGATGCAGGAGGTTACAAGGACTTGGACTTGATTTGGATCTGGATCCGAACGCTCAGAGATTCTTCCGCGCCGGCACCAGCAGGTTGCCAAACAGCAGCCCGGCCACCAGCGCCATCACCACATTGAGCACCGTCATCAGCACCGTCTGGCCCGCGCTCATGTCCTGCTGCTGCACCAGCGTCAGCACCCCGCGCAGACTCGTACTGCCCGGCACCAGCATGATGATCCCCGGCAACCGGATGATCGCGCCCGGCCGTTGCACCCACCGACCGAACAGATTGCCCGCCGCCGTCATCACCATCGCCGACATGAAGATACCCGCCGGCAACCCCCATGCCTGCCCGGCGAATTTCGAAATCGCATAACCGGCCACCGAGGCTGCCATCACCCACGGATAATCGCGCCGATTCGCCTTGAACAGCATCGCGAACGCGAACGCCGCCACCAGCAGCGCGCTCCATTCCACCCAGTCGGCCTGCGGCCGCGATGCCCGCACCTGCGGGTCCAGCCCGATGATCCCCGACAGCGTCACCGCGATCACCGCGCCCACCGTCAGTTTCAGAATCGTCGTGATCGCACCGGCAAACCGCGCCGTCCCCGAAACCCAGTGCTGACTCGCCAGCTCGTTTACCGCATTGGTCAACGACATCCCCGGCAGCATCACCACCAGCGACGCGATGATCACCGTATTGAGATTCAACGGCCCCAGGAACGACGCCACCAGCGCCGCCACCGTACCGGCCAGCAGCGCCGCCAACGCCTCGCTCGCCTCCCGGCTCGCCGGCCGGCGGTCGGTGTACAGCGTCATCAGACCGATCAACAACCCGATCATCCCCGCCGTCGCGATATCCAGCCACGGCAGCTTCCACAAGCCGGCCACGCCCGCCGCCCCCAGGCTGTAGGACAGAATCATCCGGATTTTGCCCCGCCGGCCCGGATCCTTGTCCAACTGCCGCAGCGCCGTGTGACCCTGCGCGATGCTCATCGTACCGTTGGCCACCGCATCGGTGATCTGGTCGGCGATGCTCAGTTTATGCAGGTCGTTCTCGCCCGGCGCCAGCCGGATCACCCGCGTGATGTCCGACGAACCGATCGCCTTGGTCGGGTCGCTGAAACTCAGGATCAGCCCGGTCGGGTTCGACCACGGCTCGCAATCCAGGTCCAGCCGCTGCGCCAGCGCGACCACTGCCGCCTCCAGCCGCTGCGCCGTCGTGCCATAGCTGTGCAGGCGCCCGGCCATTTCCGATACGAATGCCACGCGCTGCGCGTAGGTGGCCTGGGGGGTAACGATGGTGGCGGTATCGGCGGACATGTTTCGTAGTATTACCCGAAGCCTGCCCGGCTGAACATTCATGTTGCCTGCCACACACTTGCCGTCTACACGGACAAGGTATGCTGCGCGGCAGGACGCCCATGACGCACACACAAGCCCCCCATCTCGAACAGGATGCGCAGGACCCCGGCCTGGTCCGGTTGTCCGGCCACTGGACCCTGCATACCGCGCTGGCCGCGGCCGAAGTGCTGCGCGGCATTCCCGACACGCTCACCGGCATCGACGCCAGCGGCATCACCGTGCTCGACTCGGCCGGCGTGCTGCAGGTCCTGCGCGTGGCGCGGCGTGCCGACCTGGGCGAAGACGCCCTGGCCTTCCGCGAAGAACACCGCGCGCTGGTGTGCACCATCGAAGAAGTCGCCGACGACCGCCCCCCCCCCAAGCGTGATTTCGGCGTCCTGGCCGCGCTCGAACGCCTGGGCGTCAGCGTGCACGGCATGGGCCACAACATCGTGGCCCTGGCCAGCTTCCTTGGCGAGAACCTGGTCAAGGGCGCGCGCCTGGTCAAGGAACCGCGCCGTTTCCGGCTCACCGCCACCGTGGCCCAGATGGAACAGGTCGGGCTCGATGCCGTCCCGTTGGTGGCCCTGCTGTCCTATCTCGTGGGCGCGGTGATCGCCTTCCTCGGCTCGACCATCCTGCGCGACTTCGGCGCGGAGATTTACGTGGTCGAGCTGGTCAGCATCGCATTCCTGCGCGAATTTGCCGTACTGCTCACCGCCATCGTGCTGGCCGGCCGCACCGCCAGCGCCTTCACCGCGCAGATCGGCGCGATGAAGGCGCGCGAAGAAATCGATGCGATGAAAACCCTCGGCCTGGACCCGATCGACCTGCTGGTGCTGCCGCGACTGGTCGCGCTGCTGATCACCCTGCCGCTGCTGACCTTCATCGCGATGATGGCCGGCCTCGCCGGTGGCGTCACCGTGGGGGCGTTCGACCTCGGCATCCCGCCGCAGATGTATATCGCGCGCATGTACGAGACCATGGAAGTGCGCAACATGCTGGTGGGCCTGTCCAAGGCGCCTGTGTTCGCGCTGGTGATCGGCCTGATCGGCTGCCTGGAAGGCCTCAAGGTGGAGGGCACGGCGCAGTCGGTCGGTGAGCGCACCACCTCCAGCGTGGTCCAGGCCATTTCGCTGGTGATCATCCTCGACGCGTTCGCCGCGCTGTGGTTCATGAAGATGGGCTGGTAACCAGATGACCCTCGACACCGCCCCTGCCGCCGACCACAGCGCGCCCGCCAGCGCCGATCCCGACCTGGTGATCCGCGTGCGTGGGCTGGTCAACCGCTTCGGTGCGCAGCTGGTGCACGACGGCGTCGACCTGGACGTGCGTCGCGGTGAAATCCTGGGCGTGGTGGGCGGCTCGGGTACCGGCAAGTCGGTGCTGATGCGCAGCATCCTCGGCCTGCGCGAGCCTGACGATGGCCAGATCGAAGTATTGGGCGTGGATGCACGCTCCAGCGACCCCGCCAGCCGCCTGCATATCGAACGCAATACGGGCGTGCTGTTCCAGGACGGTGCGCTGTTCTCGTCGCTGACCGTGGGCGAGAACGTGCAGGTGCCGCTGAAGGAACACCACCGCGAACTGCCCGAGCGCTGGCACTACGAACTGGCCCTGCTCAAGGTGAAGCTGGCCGGGCTGCCGGCCGATGCGATCAACAAGCTGCCCTCGCAGTTGTCCGGCGGCATGCGCAAGCGCGCCGGCCTGGCCCGTGCGCTGGCGCTGGATCCGCCACTGCTGTTCCTGGACGAACCCACCGCCGGGCTGGACCCGATCGGCGCGGCCGCCTTCGACCGGCTCATCAAGACCCTGCAGGAAGCGCTGGGCCTGACCGTCTTCCTGATCACACACGATCTGGACACGCTGTATGCCATCTGTGACCGGGTGGCGGTGCTGGCCGACAAGAAGGTCATCGCCAACGCACCGCTGCACGAGATCGAACAGCTGGACCACCCGTGGATCCAGGAGTATTTCCACGGACCACGCGCCCGCGCGGCGCGAAGCGCAAAGAACGAGATCGAGTAAGCCATGGAAACCAAAGCCAATTACGTCCTGATCGGCGCCTTCACCCTGGTGGTGGGACTGGCGCTGCTGGCCTTCGGCCTGTGGGCGGCCAAGTACTCCTCCGACCGCACCTGGACCGAGTACCGGGTGGTCTTCCGCGAAGCGGTCACCGGCCTGACGGTAGGCAGCCCGGTGCAGTACAACGGCATCGCGGTCGGCTCGATCACCGAACTGAACCTGGTGCCGGACGACCCGCGCCAGGTGGTGGCCCGCATCCGCCTGAACTCCAACACGCCGATCAAGACCGACACCCGCGCCAAGCTGGCCATCACCAGCCTGACCGGCCCGTCGATCATCCAGCTCAGCGGTGGCACCCCGCAGGCCGCTGCGCTGACCGCGGTCAACAAGGACCCGGCGCCGATCATTCCGACCACGCCCTCGGCGCTGCAGAACATCACCGACGTGGCCAACCGCATCGTCGAGCGCATGGACCAGGTGCTGAGCGACCGCAACGTGGCCAGCATCAACGCCACCCTGGCCAACCTGGAAACCATCAGCGGCGGCCTGGCCGACCGCGACCAGGGCACGCAGGCGCTGCTGCTCAGCGCGCGCGACGCCGCGCGCAGCCTGGATGTCACCCTCAAGAGCACCAACGGCACCATCCAGCGCCTGGACAAGAACCTGGTGCAGCAGTTGCCGCCGATCCTGGACAAGCTGGAAACCACCCTGAGCAAGCTGGACTCGGCCGCCGGCAATGCCGATTCGATCCTCGGCGAGAACCGTGCGGCGATCAACAGCTTCGCCAACGATGGCCTGGCCCAGCTTGGCCCGACCCTGACCGAGCTGCGCGGGCTGATCCGCGATCTGCGCCGGGTCAGCGACCGACTCGACAACAACCCGGCACGCTATCTGCTGGGCCGTGACGCGCCCAAGGAGTTCGAACCCAAATGAGCCGCCCGACTCTCACCCGGATCCTGTTGCCGGCGGCGATGCTCGCCCTGCTGGGCGGCTGCTCGCTGCTGGGCAGCAACGAACGCAGCGCAGTCACCATCTATTCTCCGGTCGTGCGCATCCAGCCCGACCCCAGCTGGCCCAAAGTCGACTGGCAGCTGGTACTGGTCAAGCCCAGCGCCGCACGCGTGGTCGACAGCCCGCGCATCAACGTGCGCCCCTCCCCCTCCGAGCTGGAGGTGTACAAGGGCGTGAGCTGGGCACAGCCAGCCACCGACATGCTGGATGACGCCCTGGTGCGCGGCTTCGAGGATTCCGGCCGCATCCAAGGGGTGGCCCGCGCCACCACCGGCATCCGCGCCGACTATAAGCTGGCCCTGGATGTGCGCCGCTTCGAGGCCGACTACCGCGGCCAGGCCACGCCCACCGCGCTGATCGAAGTGAACGCCAAGCTGATCCATGTGGTGGACCAGCGCGTGGTCGCCGACCGCACGTTCCGCCAGGAGCAGCCGGTGCCCAGTACTGCCACCGCCGATGTCGCCCGCGCGTTCGAGCAGGGCCTGCGGGCCACGACGTCCGAGGTGGTGGGCTGGACGCTGGTGAGCGGCCAGGCCGATTACCAGCGCGCGACGGTCACGCCGACCCGGGTGCGTTGATGCCCCGCTGCCAACGGCCAGGCGCTGCAGGGCACGCAGCGCCTGCATGCGATAATCGGCCTCCACTCCGTCCGCCGAAGTCCTGATGCCGTCCACCGTCTCCATCGCCATGTGCACCTACAATGGCGAGCGCTTCCTGCAGGCGCAGCTGGACAGCCTGCTTGCGCAGACGCGCCGGCCTGACCAGATCGTCATCCGCGATGACGTCTCCACCGATACCAGCATGGACCTGCTGCGTGCGTTCGTGCCGCGGGCCGAAGCACTGGGCATTGCCGTGGACCTGCAGGCCAATCCGCAGAACGTTGGCTACCGCCGCAACTTCGATGGTGCGCTGCGGGCCTGCAACGGCGAGGTGATCTTCCTGTGCGACCAGGACGACGTCTGGCATGCAGGAAAAGTGGCGCGGATCTGCGCCGAGTTCGATGCCCGTCCCCGCCTGTTGGCCGTGCACAGCGATGCGCTGTTGATCGATGGACAGGGCGCGACGCTGCCCAAGCGGCTGTTCGACTCGCTGGGCATCGGCGGCGCCGAGCTGCGCCGCATGCACGCCGGCGATGGGCTGGCGATGATGCTCAAGCGCAAGATGGTGACCGGTGCGGCGATGGCGCTGCGCCGGCGCGTCCTTGAGGACGCTTTGCCGTTGCCGACGTCGGCGTGGGTCCACGATGCGTGGATCGGCACGCTGGCGGCGATGCGCGGCGACATCGACAGCCTGCCCGAACCGCTGATCGGCTACCGCCTGCACAGCCACAACCAGCTCGGGCTGGGCGGCAACGATCCGCGTCCCCGGCATGAGCGCCGCCGGCACCAGCTGGCATCGGAACAGGTGGAATGCGAGCAGCTGCTGGAGCGTGCCCGCACGCGGGGATTGCCGGCGGCCGTACTGGCCGAGGTCGACCGGAAACGGCGGCACATCATCGTGCGTGGCACCCTGCCAGGCAATCGGCTGCGCCGTTTACCCCGGGTCGTCGGCGAACTGCTGGCAGGCAATTACCAGCGGTTCGGACGCGGCCTGCTGTCGGCCGGGATCGACCTGATCCGCGCGTGATCCGGGCTGGCCGCGTCATCCACCGGGCTGTATCCAGCGGAACGTCAGGTTGATGCGCTCGGCCAGCGGCCGGGTGCTTTTCGGCAGCGCGTGCTGGTAATGGCGCTGGGTGGCGCCGCCCATCAGCAGCAGGTCGCCATGGCCCAGCACCACTTCGGCCTTCTTCGCATGGTCATCGCGACGGCGCAGCGCAAAGCGGCGTTCGGCACCCAGACTCAGTGAGGCGATCAGCGGTGCCGGACCCAGCTCGGGCTCGTTGTCGCTGTGCCAGCCCATGCCGTCGTCACCGTCGCGGTAGCGATTGAGCAGCACGCTGTTGAAGTCCCTCCCGCAGAACGCCGCCAGTCGCTCGCGCAGCGGCAGCAGCACCGGATGCCACGGTGCGGGCACGAAGTCGGTACCCGAATAGCGGTAGCGCGCCGCCGGGTCGCCCATCCAGCAGCTCAGCCGCGGCGAGTCCACCTGGCGGCCGAACATGCGGATGCGGTGCACCTCCCACGGCACCTGCTCGCGCAGCGTGCGCTGCAGGGCATCGGCGTCGGCAGCCGCCAGCCAGTGGCGGTGCCAGCGTACATCGGCGTCGCGCAGATGCAGGTCCATGCGGTCCTCGTGGGTGGCCGGAGCGCCCGCTTGCACGGGCACCCCGGCACGCCGGGTCAGGCCTGGCCGAAGGCCACGCCGGTCTTTTCCTTCAGCTCGTCGATGCCCACGCCCGGCGCGGCTTCGACCAGCACCAGGCCGGTGTCGGTCACGTCGAACACGGCCAGGTCGGTGATGATGCGGTCGACCACGCCCACGCCGGTCAGCGGCAGCGTGCACTCGGGCAGGATCTTGTGCTCGCCGTTCTTGGCGGTGTGCTCCATCAGTACCACCACGCGCTGCACGCCGGCCACCAGGTCCATCGCCCCGCCCATGCCCTTGACCATCTTGCCCGGCACCATCCAGTTGGCCAGATCACCGCTGGCGGTCACCTGCATCGCGCCCAGGATGGCCAGGTTGATGTGGCCACCGCGGATCATCGCGAAGCTGTCGTGGCTGCCGAAATAGCTGGCGCCAGCGCGCGCGGTAACGGTCTGCTTGCCGGCATTGATCAGGTCGGCATCGACCTCGGCATCGGTCGGGAACGGGCCGATACCGAGCAGGCCGTTCTCCGACTGCAGCCACACATCCACGCCCTCGGGAATGTGGTTGGCCACCAGCGTCGGCAGGCCGATACCCAGGTTGACGTAAGCGCCATCGGTGAGCTCACGCGCTGCGCGCGCGGCCATTTCATCGCGGGTCCAAGCCATCTCAGTTGCCCTCCGCGCGGACGGTGCGCTGTTCGATACGCTTTTCAGGCGTGGGGTTGTGCACGATGCGGTGCACGTAGATGCCCGGCAGATGCACCTGGTCGGGGTCGATGCTGCCCAATGGCACCACTTCTTCAACCTCGACGATGCAGACCTTGCCGGCCATCGCGCAGGCCGGGTTGAAGTTGCGCGCGGTCTTGCGGAACACCAGGTTGCCGGCCTCGTCGGCTTTCCACGCCTTGACCAGGGCAACGTCGGCGCGCAGCGCGGTTTCCAGCACGAAGTGCTTGCCGTCGAATTCGCGGGTTTCCTTGCCTTCGGCCACCACCGTGCCGTAGCCGGTGGCGGTGAAGAAGGCCGGGATGCCGGCACCGCCGGCGCGCAGGCGCTCGGCCAGGGTGCCCTGCGGGTTGAACTCCAGCTCCAGCTCACCGGCCAGGAACTGCCGTTCGAATTCCTTGTTCTCGCCCACGTAGGACGAAATCATCTTCTGGATCTGGCGGGTTTCCAGCAGCTGGCCCAGGCCGAAGCCATCCACGCCGGCATTGTTGGAGATCACCGTCAGGCCCTTGACCGCGCTGTCGCGCAGCGCGGCGATCAGCGCCTCGGGGATGCCGCACAGGCCGAAACCGCCCACCGCCAGCGTCTGGCCATCGGCAACCACGCCGTGCAGCGCCTCGGCGGCGCTGGCGTAGCGCTTGCTGCGCCGGCCGGCCGTATCTGGGGACTTGCTCATCTACGCCCTCACCTCGTTGATGTAAGCGGGCATTGTAGCG
>LNAP01005905.1_pt1 | contig 12312 bp, 10 predicted proteins | sample 602601 | NCBI WGS metagenome assembly LNAP01 (sample SAMN02440304, study PRJNA202911) | soil metagenome | biome: Subtropical and temperate rainforests or woodlands; isolation source: soil samples (1 kg each in a 20% v/v slurry with milli Q water) were... ... | reverse complement strand
ACGATCATCTTGATCAGACGGATAAAGATATCGCCTGCCGGTTGCAGGACGTTGCTGATCCACCAGGCTTTTTCGGCACTGAAATGGTTGAGCAGCGCACCGATTGCTATCCCCAGAACCAGACCGATGAGGATCTGCCAGGCGAGGCTGAGCTTTGCCTTCTTCATATCTTTACCCTTACTTGCGTTTGACTCAGGCGAATGCAAGAACTGGAACGCTCGTGGCGAAAAAGTCTGCGCATCTGCCCCCGTATAAGGTGCCCCGGAGCGCTTTGTTTCGGCTCTCTGGCAGGCGAAAAAAGGCGCAACTATTCCGATGCAAGGATGCGACGTCTAATGCCGTAAACGCCTACCCTATGCCGAATCGGCATGAGCTTTTTTAATTGAAACTCGCGTCCCAACCGGTTCGAATACGACATTTCGGCAGGCATAAGTGCCGTGAACCGGCCATTTCAGAGGAGGTTGGTTGTTTTTTAAACAGTTGAATTCATGACGAAATTTCGGAAAAAGCCTACGTTTGGCAGCGAAAACTCTTCTGCCGAAAGTCGAAGGTTTCTCGATATACGGTCGTGAAGAAACACCGCGAAACGGTTTTGTGGGGAATATGCAGCAGGGGGAATAGGGTGCAGTGCTCTAGATCAACGCTTTGCACGTTGAAGCTCTTCGCAAGTCCGTCCAGCCACTCTGGGCTGGCGAACTTGCGTCGCAGCTTTATTACCTGACCCGGCCCTTGCGCAGACACTCCATGTGCCCGTAGGTCACTCCGACCCTGAAACAGTCAGAACGTCCCGACCCCTTGGTCATGCGTCTACCTTCCTCGGGTAGCGCACTGGAAAGAAGCGATGCTGCTCCTTTCGTGTTTCAAACTCAGTACCAGTTCGGATCTTTCTTGAGCTGTTCCATCAACATGTCCTGCATGCCTTGGTTCGGTTTCCCGAGGAAGCGGTAGTCGGCATGTCGCGTTGGCGACTTGTCGGCCGGCAATCCTGCAGGTACTTCGACCAGCATGGCGTAGGCGTCCTGTTTGTCGAAGCTGAAAGCCACGATCAAGCGCTTGCTCAGGCACGTCGGTTGCGTTTCGCAAAGCGGCCCGACCAGGTACTTGTCGCCATCCTCTTCAACAGCATTCATTTGCTCGGCATCGCCAGACAGGTTCATCACCCATTCCGGCAGTCGTTCTTCCTTTTTAACGACTTTAGTCCACGTTTCACGGTACTGCGGGTCCGAATTCAATAATTCGCTGGCCCGCGTCTGGCCGTCATTGGCCGCCATCGCCATGGCACTACCGCCCAGAAGCAGGGCGGCTGCCAGTGTCTTTAACAAAACGCTCATGTTCAGCCTCGACCGCGACGGCCAAAGAAGAAGGAAGCAATAAACATCACCAGGAACACGACAAAGAGAATCTTGGCGATACCCGTGGCGGTGCCCGCGATACCACCGAAGCCCAGTACTGCAGCAATGATGGCAATGATCAAGAATGTGATTGCCCAGCTCAACATGGTGATTCTCCTTACGCTTCTATATTAGAGGTGCAGCTTGTGTTGCTTTTCCCGGCGCATTGAGCGCGCCAAGTCCGGTTGCTCAGAACACCCAACGTTCCTGACGGGGCATCTCATCCACAGGCTGCGCCTGGTCGACGTCCATCATTCGCATCGGTGCGAGGTCAGCCTGGCTGCTGCTGACGGCGCTGAAATGGGTCTGGGTAGCGCGTTGAATCGACAGGTGCGGAGCCTCTGGTTGCTGGCTCTGTTCCCAAAGCAAAAACTGCTGACCTGCGATCAGCGTGATCAGCAGCGCCAGAATGCCAAACAGTCCTTGTTGGATATGCAAAGGCGAGATACGCAATTGGGCGACACGTTGGCGATTCATCCTGAAACTCCTCCCACTCTGGTGGTGATCTTGTTTAGTGGGCGTCGATTCAAAATGGCCCTGGTTATCTAGGCTATTGCAGCCTGCATGCCAGCTTTTTCAAAGAAAAAAATCGTTTTAAATCAATATGTTAGATCTGACGTATAAATCATGACGGACGCATCCTGCACGATGGGCCGTGCAGGGTCGTGCGTATTGCACGATCGTTTCCCGGCAACTTTGATTATTTTTGAATTGAGAGGAGGGCGCGGATGTCAGAAAAGAACGCAGGTAATCGCCTCAACGGCGATTTTTGTGCAAAAAACCAGAGAAATCAGTCCATTAGCTAATGGATGAGTAGAGAGCTACCCTGCCATGGCCGGAATGGATCAGAATCAACCATGCAACTTGCCCGATTTTTCCGGGACTAACTCAAGATCATTCATTAAAGGAGCGCAGGAACATGGAATCAGCCACTGAGCATCAAGGCCGCATTCTGCTGGTGGATGACGAATCCGCCATTCTGCGAACCTTCCGCTATTGCCTTGAAGATGAAGGCTATAGCGTCGCCACCGCGAACAGTGCAGCGCAGGCCGATGCGTTGCTGCAACGTCAGGTGTTTGATCTGTGCTTCCTCGATCTGCGCCTGGGTGAAGACAATGGCCTGGATGTGCTGGCCCAGATGCGCATTCAGGCACCCTGGATGCGGGTGGTGATCGTCACCGCTCACTCGGCTGTCGACACCGCCGTGGATGCGATCCAGGCCGGTGCCGCCGACTACCTCGTCAAACCTTGCAGCCCCGACCAGTTGCGTCTGGCCACCGCCAAACAGTTGGAAGTTCGGCAACTCTCGGCACGGCTGGAAGCCCTTGAAGGCGAAGTGCGTAAACCCAAGGACGGTCTGGATTCCCATAGCCCGGCCATGAAAGTGGTACTCGAAACCGCACGCCAGGTCGCCAGCACTGACGCCAACATTCTGATTCTCGGCGAGTCCGGTACCGGTAAAGGTGAACTGTCCCAAGCCATCCATGGTTGGAGCAAACGCCAGAAGAAATCCTGCGTCACCATCAACTGCCCGTCGCTGACGGCGGAATTGATGGAAAGTGAACTCTTCGGCCACAGCCGAGGCGCCTTCACCGGTGCCAGCGAAAGCACCTTGGGTCGGGTCAATCAAGCGGACGGCGGCACCTTGTTTCTCGACGAGATCGGCGACTTTCCCCTGACGTTGCAACCCAAGTTGCTGCGTTTTATCCAGGATAAGGAATACGAGCGCGTGGGTGATCCCGTGACCCGCCGCGCCGATGTGCGCATCCTCGCCGCGACCAACCTGAACCTCGAAGACATGGTGCGCGACGGTCGTTTCCGTGAAGACCTGCTCTATCGCCTGAACGTCATTACCTTGCACTTGCCGCCACTGCGCGAGCGCCGGGAGGACATTCTGAACCTGGCCGACCGTTTCCTGGCGCGTTTCGTCAAGGAGTACGCACGTCCGGCACGTGGCTTTAGCGACGAGGCTCGCGAAGCGTTGCTGGGTTACCGCTGGCCCGGCAACATCCGCGAACTGCGTAACGTGGTGGAGCGGGCGAGCATTATCTGCCCTCAGGAACGGGTCGAGATCAGCCACTTGGGCATGGCCGAGACCCCGACCAACAACGCCCCTCGAATCGGTGCGGCGTTGAGCCTGGATGAATTGGAGAAAGCCCACATCGGTGCCGTCCTCGCCACCGCCGATACCCTCGATCAGGCGGCCAAGACACTTGGCATCGATGCCTCGACCCTGTATCGCAAACGCAAGCAGTACAACCTGTGAGCCGGCAATGAAACTGGCGATGAAGCTGCGTACTCGGCTGTTCCTGAGTATTTCGGCGCTGATTACCGTGGCGCTGCTCGGGCTCTTGCTCGGGCTGGTCAGCGTGATGCAGATGGCTGGCACCCAGGAAGTGCTGGTTCGCAACAACTTTGTCACGCTGGACCTGGGCTTGAAATTGCGTCAGGCCTTGGGCGATCAACTGATGATCATGATCGACGAAAATCCCGATCCCGCAGCGTTCCAGGCCTCCAGGCAGCACTACCTCGAGCTGCTTGACGAAGGCACTTCCCTTCAGCAATCCGGCAATGGCGGCTACGGTTTCACACAGGCGAAGGCTGACTACCTCGACTTTCTTCAGGCCTACGATCAAACACAAGCCTCGGTGCCCGTATTGACCGGCAACGAGGCGCTGTTGGAAAAATTCAATACCCTGCGCAGCGGTCTCGTCTCCGAACAAAAGCGTTCCCTGGATAACATCAATGACATCGAACGCCAGGCCCGGGAACGCGCGTTGCTGATTGCCGGGCTGCTCGGTTTGATAGGGCTGGCCGTGCTGATCATCGGGTTCGTGACCGCCCATGCAATCGCCCGGCGGTTTGGCGCTCCGATTGAAGCGTTGGTCCAGGCTGCCGACGACATCGGCCAGGGTAATTTCGAGGTGACACTGCCGGTTTCCTCCGCCGAGGAAATGAACCAGCTGACCAAGCGCTTCGGCATCATGGCAGAGGCGCTGCGTGAGCATCAGGCGATGAACATCGACGAGCTGCTCGCCGGTCAGCAGCGTTTGCAAGCGGTACTCGACAGCATCGACGATGGGTTGTTGATGATCGACCGCGAAGGGCATCTGGAACACCTCAACCCCGTGGCCCAGCGTCAGTTGGGGTGGGACACCGACCGACTCGGTCAAGGGCTGGGCACAGCGCTCGATCGTCCTGAACTGGATGAGCAGCTGCAATTGGTGCTGCGCGGCGGGACCCTGGAGCGGGCGCCGGAAGACCTGAGTATTGAGGTCGACGGTGAGTCGAGGTTACTGACGTACAGCCTGACCCCTGTCAGCCATACGCAGGGCCACATTCTTGGCGCCGTGATGGTGCTGCATGACGTCACAGAACAGCGTGCATTCGAACGGGTGCGCAGCGAGTTCGTCTTGCGCGCCTCCCATGAGTTGCGCACCCCGGTGACCGGGATGCACATGGCCTTCGGGCTGTTCCGCGAACGGGCGAAATTTCCTGAAGACTCTCGCGAAGCCGATTTACTGGACACCGTGAACGAAGAAATGCAGCGCTTGATGCAGCTGATCAACGACCTGCTGAATTTCTCGCGCTACCAAAACGGGTTGCAGAAACTCACGCTGGCGCCTTGTTCCATTGAAGAGTTACTGGAACAGGCTCAGACACGCTTTGCCGGGGCTGCGGCGCAGAAGGGTATTGAGCTGCGGGTGGAAGTGCAGGGGCCGTTACCCCGATTGCAGGCCGACCAGGCGCAATTGGACCGGGTGCTCGATAACCTGATCGATAACGCTTTGCGTCATACCGCCCAGGATGGACTGATACGTTTGCAGGCGCGGCGCCATGGCGAGCGAGTGATCATCAGCGTTGAAGACAACGGTGAAGGCATTGCCTACGGTCAGCAGGGGCGGATCTTCGAGCCCTTCGTCCAGGTCGGACGCAAGAAGGGCGGTGCCGGGCTTGGTTTGGCGTTGTGCAAGGAAATCGTGCAGTTGCATGGCGGGCGAATGGGCGTTTATTCGCGGCCGGGACAGGGCACGCAGTTCTACATGGCGCTGGCGGTGTAGACCCAGCAGTCTGCTCAGGCTTCATCATCCAGGCGTCGATTGCTCAATCGGCGCCCACGGGTAATCAGTTCGATGAACTGCACGGCGCTCAGTGCATGGGCGAACAGCCAGCCCTGACCATACTTGACGCCTTCGCTGCTCAGAAACGCCGCTTGGGCTTCGTGTTCTATGCCCTCGGCAATCACCCTGAGTTGCAGGGCTTGGGCCATATGAATGATGTGCGGTGCCACGCCGCTGCTGGCGGCATCATGGCCCAGCGCATCAATGAACGCCTTGTCGATTTTCAGGCAGTCCACCGGCAGGGTTTGCAGGTAGGCGAGGCTGCAATAGCCCGTGCCGAAATCATCGATCAGGACCTGATGCCCGACATCGCGCAAGGCTTGCAGGTTTTCCCTGGCCACCACTACATCGATCAAGCCCCGCTCAGTCACCTCAAAGGCAATCTGCTTTGCCGCGACCCGGTGCAAGGTCAGTAGGCGTGCCATCACCTGGCCGATACGCGGCACCATGACGTCGCAAGCTGCAAGGTTGACGGAGATGTACAACTGCGGATTGGCGCGTAGCAGTTGCCCCAGTTGTTCGAGAAGTCGCTGCAATACGAAGTCGGTCATCTGGCGGATCTGGCCGGTGTTTTCCGCCATCGGGATAAACAGGTCGGGGCTGGTCAGCGTGCCGTCCGGCCTTCGCCAGCGCAGCAAGGCTTCGGCCCCGACACAGTTGCGGCTGTCGAGATCGAAGATCGGCTGATACAACACCTGCAATTCGCCCCGTCGAATGGCGCCGTTCAGTTCAGCGTCCAGTGACTGACGCTGGCGCACCAGCAGAAACACCATGAAACCGACCAAGGCACTCAGCGCCAGACTGGCCGGCAGAAGCCACCACCACACGGCTGGCACATGCATGTTCGTGCGTGGGGTGATCAGCACCAATTGGTATTCGGGGTTGTTGGTGGGCATGCGGTAAATCAAGCGGGTTTGTGTCACCTGCAGCGCATCGCGGCTTTCCAGGGGCCAGAATTCCGTGGGCGGCCAGGCCTGTGCGGCACCGAGGACAGGAATCGCACGAGTGCCATGGGAGAGCACCACCAGCAGGCTACTGCCCGGGGAGAGATCGACCATGTCGGTCAAATGGCCGCGAGAGGTAGCGACCCGAAAGTTGCCGCGTCCCAGCATCAGCGCAGCACGGTTTTCATCGGGTTCGGTGGTGGTGTTCAGCCAGTAGCTGTAGGTGGGGCCCTTGATGTCCGGTGGTCGACTCAGCGATAGCCCTTCCTGGCGAGGTCGATTCGAGCAAATCCGCGAGGCGTCCATATAGGCAGCTTCATAAACGAATCGGTAATTGAAGCTGACCTGTTGCAAGGTTGCGATCATTTCATCATCGCAGCCACGCAGGGGCTGGGCTTCCAGATCGTCGAGGCTTTCGCGTAGCTGCCCGAATAGCTGTTCAAGCCGGGCGAGGAAACGCTCGCCCTGGGCATTCATTTCCTGGCTTTCCCGCTGCTCCACTTGATGCATCGCCAGAAACAGGCTGGCGGTCATCAATAGCGTTGCACTCAAGGCAGCAGCCAGCGTCGCCAAAAACCAAGGGCGATAGAACCAGCTACGGAGCGTCTCTCGAGCTACAGCCATTATGGATATCCGAAGAATTACCAATGAGTTATAGCTGCTGATTGAGAAAAAGCCCTTACCGTCGGGCGGCCGTCATTATTTTGTCTGATTCAAAACTTGTAGAAGCGCCGCCGTCTGAGCGTCAGGAGTGCCATCGAATCGAGCGGGGCGGAAATGCATTTGAAAGGCCGCCAGTACATGGCGCGTGGCGACATCAAGCTCGCCCGTTTGTGGCGTGGCATAACCCAGTCGGGCCAGCTGTCCCTGATACCAGCTGATGCTCGGCAGTTCTGCTGCGAACTGGGTTTGCTGGCGTGCGACGGCCTGCTCGTTTGGCCAGACGCCTATGCCTTCGCCGGCCAGGCGCTTCCAGGGGAACAGCGGGCCGGGATCGAGCTTGCGCAGCGGCGCGATGTCGCTGTGCCCGATGATGGAACGAGGGTTGATGTTGTAACGCTTGCTGATGTCTTTGAGCAGGAAGATCAGCGACTGAACCTGATCTTCACTGTAGGGATACCAAAGGCGGCCCGTCGGAGTGTCTTTGAAGCCAGGATTGACGATCTCGATGCCGATGGAGCTGGAGTTCAGCCAGGTCCGGCCTTGCCATTCGCTTTCGCCTGCGTGCCAGGACCGAAGATTTTCATCCATCAGCTTATAGATGGTGGCGCCTTTGTCGTCACCGATCAGGTAGTGACTGCTGACCTCGCCGTGGGTCAGCAATTGCAGGGAGCGCTCGAGGGAGGCGGAGGTGTAATGCACCACCACGAACTGAATACGACTGTCGTGATTGGCTGAAGGGTGGCTGGTGTCGATCCGCGGGCCGCTGGCACAACCGGCCAACAGGAGCAGCGACGTAAAGAGGGCAAGACATTTCATGGCAGTAGGCAGTACACGCAAGTCAGTAATGCAACAGTGTAACGTACTGACTTGCGCGCAGAGGGCAAAAGCGCTGTTTTAAATAAAATGGAACAATTGGCTGTCAACCAGCCTCGACGCGATTGCGACCAGCATTTTTCGCACGGTATAGCGCCTGATCGGCTCTTTTAAGCACCAGGTCGCTGTGTTCTCCGGGTTTGAATGCCGTAAAACCTATGGAAATGGTGATGGTCACCCGCTCGCCCTTGAAGTGAAAAGGGCAGGCTTCAATCGATGCGCGCAAAGTATCCAGCAGTTGTGCGCCATTTATCGGTGACGTGTCGGGCATCAGCAAGACAAACTCCTCACCCCCGAACCGCGCAATGAAATCCGTCCCGCGCAGGCGTTTGCGCAACACGCTGGCAATGATTTTCAGCACTTTGTCACCTGCCAGGTGACCGTAGTTATCGTTGATGCGTTTGAAGTGGTCGAGGTCGAGCATCGCCAGCAACAGGATGTTGCCGTGTTGCTGCCATTCGCGGACTTCGTGTTCCAGCCGCTCACTCCAGGCCGCGCGATTGGGCAGGCCGGTGAGGGGATCGAGCAGCGCTTTCTGCCGTTGTTCTTCAAGGTGTTCGCGGTAGCCCAGCGCTTCCTGTTCCATGTGCGCCACGCGTTCGGCCAGGCTTTGCAACCGAGCCGCGACTTCCTGCTCACGTTCGTCGCGCTGTTTCTGGTGTTGATCCATGGTGCCGAGCAGGCCTTCGAGGCGGTTCTCCAGGACGTGCTTGAGGTCGTCCAGGTCCGCGGCTTCTTGCACGCTGCTCTGCAGGCCGTCGACTTGCTCGCGAATCTGCGTATCCATCTCGCGTGCAGCCGAGCGGTTGTCGGCATGGCCGTCGCTGGCAGCTTGCAAGTTGCTCTGGAACGATTCGAGACGTTCGTTGAGTTGTTGCAGGTACGCTTCGAATTCGTGCTGGCCGCTGTCGGTGATCGCCAGCATCAACGTCGCCAGATCATCGAGGATCGGGATCAGTTCGTACCAGTTCAACCCGTTTTGCAGACGATCACGCATCGCTTCGGCTTGTGGTCGATGGCGTTCGGGCAGCGTCAGGTCGTCGAGGAGGCCAAGGAGCGTGTCTTCGATATGCTTGGCGACTGAACTATAGGACGGCTCGGGTGAGTCGGGCAGGGCGTAGAGAACTTCCTCTGGCGCCAGGTGCTCCGCCTCGATGGTCACCGGGGTCAGTTCATCCGGGTTGACTGCCTGTGGCTCTTGCTCGGCTGGCGTTGGATCTATCGGTTGTTCGATGTTCGGCTGGGTCTGTGGCTCTACCGCTTGCGCAGATGCAGTCTCTGACTGAAGCACAGGCGGGACAAACACCACCAATTCCGGAGCAGGTTCCGTTGCCTGTACTTCCAGTGATTCAGGGATCGCAGCGGCAGGTTGGACGTCGATGACCGTTGGCTGTTCGACTGGCGGATGCTCCACCGCGGGTGCGAGATCAACCGTTGCCGGCGGGGTCTCGGCAATCGGTTCGACAGTTTGCAGGGGCGCCGCTTGCACCGCAGGAACGGTGGCCTGCGGGGTGGCTTCATCCGCTTCCCGGTTACCAAACAGGCGCTGCAGAAAACCGGGGCGATCAGGTTCTGCCGGGTTATCCAGTTGACGTAAGGCTTTGCCTTGCAGGCCACTCAGTTCGCTGAGCAGCAACGGAATCTCACGGGCCTGACTGACTCGACCATCCAGTTGTTTGGCAAAGTTCTTCAGCGTCCGGCTGACTTCTCGAGGCAGTGGCAGTGTTTGCAGCTGAGTCACCAGTGCAGTCAATGCGGCGCTGGTCTGGTTGACCCGGGTTTCCCGGCGCTGCTCGGAGTCGAGTACGGCTTTTTCCAGGCGCGGAAGCAGGGCGGCCAGACCGGCGTCCATGTCATCGGTGCGCACGACTTCGCGCATTTCCTTCATGCACTGGTCAACGGCGCGATCGGTGCCTTCTGCGGCCAGGGTGCTGCGCACCAGCCCACGGCGCAGCAAGTCGAGCCGGGCATCCCATCGGCGTTCGAGCTTTTCCTGTTGTTCGATGCTTTTAAGGTATTTCTCTTTCCAGCGCTGTGTTTCGTCGCTCATTCATGGGATCCGCGAAGGGGCAGGACTCAACGCGGGGAATGCATCGGCCGTGAGCGAACCCGGCAGACGAATCTCTACCGCGACGGGCAGGTGATCTGAAATCGGTTGTGCCAGCACTTCGACCTTTTCAAGGGTCAGTGTGGGGCTGAGCAGAATATGGTCGAGGCAGCGCTGCGGGCGCCAGCTGGGGAAGGTCGCTTCCAGTTGCGGTGCTAGCAGACCGAGGTCACGCAACGGTGAGTTCTGCAGCAAATCACTGGCGTGGGTGTTCATGTCGCCCATCAGCACCTGGTGTTTGTAACCGCCGATCAACTCGCGGATGTAAGCCAGTTGCATGCTGCGAGCCCGGGCACCCAGCGCCAGGTGCATCATCACCACCACCAGCGCCTCCGGACCTTCGCCGAAACGCACCAGAATCGCCCCGCGGCCCTTGGGCCCCGGCAGCGGATGATCTTCGATTGCCCACGGGCGCAGGCGGCTGAGCACGCCATTGCTGTGCTGGCCGAGGCGACCGAGATTGCGATTGAGTTGTTGATACCAGTAGGGAAAGGCGCCGAGCTGCGCCAGGTGTTCAACCTGATTGACGTAGCTGCCGCCATCGGCTTCCTGCAAGGCGACCAGATCGAAGTCGCCCAGCAGATTGCCGATCTTTTGCAGATTGTCGGCACGCCCGGTGTGCGGCAGCAGATGCTGCCAGCCTCGGGTCAAGTAGTGCCGATAGCGCTCGGTACTGATGCCGACCTGGATATTGAAACTGAGCAAGCGCAGACGGCTGTCTGCGGGCAATCCCGTCGATTCCAGGTGATGCTCGTTGACCCGCGGATCATGCAGGCCAACGACACGTTCAGTTCCCCAGCGGCGCATGGCGGGCCCCGCGCTTAGTTGGCAGCAGCCTTGTTAGCCGCTCGCTCTTTGTCGACCAGTTTGTCGGCCAATTGCAGCGCTTTTTCGGCACCGCCGGCAGAGCCCACATCAAAGCGGTATTTGCCGTTGACGATCATGGTTGGGACGCCGGAGATTTCATATTTCTTTGCCAGTTCTTTGGCTTTGTTGATCTGGCCCTTGATGGCGAAGGAGTCGAAGGTGGCCAGGAACTTGTCCTTGTCTACGCCTTGAGTGGCCAGGAAGTCGGCCATGTCGTCTTTGTCGGTCAGTTTCTTGTGTTCTTTCTGGATTGCGTTGAATACCGCAGCGTGAACCTTGTTCTCTACGCCCATCGCTTCAAGGGTCAGGAACATCTGGCCGTGTGCGTCCCATGGGCCGCCGAACATGGCAGGGATACGGACGAAGTTCACGTCGGAAGGCAGTTTCTCGACCCAAGGGTTGATCACCGGTTCAAAAGCGTAGCAATGCGGGCAGCCGTACCAGAACAGCTCCACGACTTCGATCTTGCCAGGCACGGCGACCGGAACCGGATTGGTCAGTTCGACATAAGGGGCGGCGGGTGCTTCGGCGGCTTGGGCAGTCATGCCGAACAGGCTGGCAGCGACGAGTGCGGCGCTGATGATCAGATTACGCATGCTTTACTCCTGGACAATTTGGGTCGCCTCGCGCGACCTGTTTTCAGACAGGTCCTGGCGGGCTTGAGTTCTGTAGTGTAACGGCAGCGGCCACAAAAAAGGGCGGCCTGAGCCACCCTTTTTATACTTGCTGCGACGGATTAATAGAGCGTTAACGTTGCAGGAGATGTACTTCCCGCGGCACGCCCGGTTCGCCGGTCTTAGTGCAGGCCTTGAATGTAGCTGGACACCGCAGCGATATCTTCGTCGCTGAGCTTTTTGGCAATGCTTTGCATTGGTTTGGTATCGCCATCGTTGGCACGACCGCCTTCTTCCTTGCGGAAGTCGGTCAATTGCTTGGCAACGTATTGAGCGTGCTGACCACCCAGATGCGGGAAGCCGGCAGCCGCGTTGCCCTTGCCATCCGGAGAGTGGCAGCCGGTGCAGGCTGGCAGGCCCTTGGCCAGGTCGCCACCGCGGAACAAGGCCTCACCGCGAGCCACGACTTTCGGGTCGGCGGCGCCAACGCTGCCTTTCTGGCTGGCGAAGTAAGCGGCGATATCAGCCAGGTCCTGATCGCTCAGGTTGGTCAGCAGGCCGGTCATTTCCAGAACGGTGCGTTTGCCGGACTTGATGTCGTGCAGCTGCTTGTTCAGATAACGCTCGCCCTGGCCTGCCAGTTTCGGAAAGTTAGGCGCCATGCTGTTGCCATCCGGGCCATGACAGGCGCCACATACTGCGGCTTTCGCCTGACCAGCAGTTGCATCACCT
>LNAP01004734.1_pt1 | contig 12316 bp, 10 predicted proteins | sample 602601 | NCBI WGS metagenome assembly LNAP01 (sample SAMN02440304, study PRJNA202911) | soil metagenome | biome: Subtropical and temperate rainforests or woodlands; isolation source: soil samples (1 kg each in a 20% v/v slurry with milli Q water) were... ... | reverse complement strand
CGGGCGGCACCCAGGCCTGGATCGCCGCTCGCCTGCCCACAGCGACCGGGGCGGAGGGCGTGTTGACCGGCGACGACGACCACTGGTACAGCCCCTACGCGCATGCCAACGTGGCCCAGCGCGATGCCGGCTTCCAGCAGTACCTCGACTGGGAGATCGGTCTGGTGGCGCAGTTGGCGCGCGAAGGCGACGTGGGCATTCGCCTGGTCGCGCCGAGCGAGACGGCGGCGTCATGAACCTGCGCAGCGCGAGCCGCACGCTGGTGCGCACCGCATGGCAGGCGGTGCCGACCGTCATCGGCGTGATCCTGCTGAACTTCCTCCTGATGCAATGGATTCCAGGCGACGCCGCCGACGTGGTCGCGGCCGAGTCAGGGTCGGCCACCGCGGAAAGCATGGCGCAGCTGCGCACGCACTTCGGGCTCGACCTGCCAGTGTTGCATCAGTTGGGCGCCTATCTGAACAACCTGGCGCACTTGAGCCTCGGCGTCTCGCCGCGCTACAACATGCCGGTCACCGCGCTCATCGGCGCTCGGCTGAGCAACACGCTGCTGCTGATGCTCACGGCGCTGGGCTTCGCACTCGCCATCGGCATCGCCGCTGGCACCTTCATGGCCACGCGCGTCGGCCGTTGGCAGGACCGCACCCTCTCGGTGGCAGCGCTGCTCCTGTACTCGACGCCGGGCTTCTGGCTGGGCCTGATGGCGATCGTGCTGTTCTCGGTGCACCTGGGCTGGCTGCCCACTGGCGGCAGCGAGAGCATCGGCGCGGGCTACACGGGTTGGACGCATGCCATTGACGTGGCGCGTCACCTGGTGTTGCCGGCGATGGCCATGGCGGGCTTCTACATCGCGATCTTCTCGCGCCTCACGCGGGCCGCGATGCTCGAGGTGGCGCGACAGGACTTCGTGCGCACGGCCGAGGCCAAGGGCCTGCACCCGTGGCGCGTCAACCTGCGCCATATCTTGCGCAATGCGCTGATCCCGGTGACGACAGTGGCCGGCATGCATTTCGGCACGCTGCTGGGCGGCGCGGTGGTGGTCGAGACGGTGTTCAGCTGGCCTGGCCTCGGCCGGCTGGCCTTCGACTCGGTGGCCGGGCGCGACTACACGGTGCTGCTGGGCGTGTTGCTGATGTCGTCGCTGTTGGTCATCGTGGCCAACATGCTGGTCGACCTGCTGCACGCGTGGCTCGACCCGCGCATCCAGGTGCGCTGAGCGCGCCTTCGCCTTCCTCTTTCCGAAATACGGGCTTTCAACGCTTTCGATGTCCACACCCTTCACGCTCGATGCCGCGCTCGCGAACCCGCCGGCACATCCACCGGCACCCCCTGCGGCCCGCCGCCCTGAGGCGCCTGTCGCCCAGGCCGCCGTGGACGCAAAACCCCTCTCCAGCCGCCATGCGGCGCTGCGCGCCTTCCTGCGCAACCCGGCCGCGGTGGCCGGCGTGGTGCTGCTCGTGTTCATGCTCGTGCTGGCGTTGCTGGCACCGTGGCTTTATCCCGGCGACCCGCTCGACATGGTGGCGCCGCCGCTGCTGTGGCCGGGGCAGGACGCGGCCTATCCGCTGGGCAGCGATTCGCTGGGCCGCGACGTCATCGCCGGCATCGCGCACGGCGCGCGCATCTCGCTTTCCGTGGGGGTAGTAGCGGCCGTGCTGAGCCTGGTGATCGGCGTGCTCGTGGGCGCCACCGCCGGGTACTTCGGCGGCCGCATCGACGATGTGCTGGTGCGCATCACCGAGCTGTTCCAGACCATGCCGTCGTTCCTGTTCGTGATCGTGGTGGTGGCCATCGGCCAACCCTCGGTGCCGGTGATCGTTTTCGCCATCGGTCTGGCGTCGTGGCCGGTGATCGCGCGGCTGGTGCGCGCCGAGTTCAGGGCGCTGCGCGAAACCGAGTTCGTGCTGGCGGCCCGCAGCCAAGGCTTCAGCCATGCACGCATCATCTTCCAGGAGATGCTGCCCAACGCCTTGCCGCCGGTCATCGTGACTACCTCGGTGCTGGTGGCGAGCGCCATCCTCATCGAGTCGGCGCTGTCCTTCCTCGGCATGGGCGACCCGAATGCGGTTTCGTGGGGCAGCATGATCGGCCAGGGGCGCGAACTGCTGCGCACCGCGTGGTACCTCACGGCGCTGCCGGGTGCGGCGATTGTGCTGACGGTGTTGGCGCTGAACCTGGTGGGTGACGGACTCAACGATGCGTTCAACCCGCGGCTCAGGGGACGCTGAGATGACGCTCCAACAAGTCGAATCCGTCACACCGTTGCTCGAGGTGCGCGACCTGAATGTCTTCTTCCACGGATCGAGTGGCCCGATTCAGGCCGTGCGCGGTCTCGACCTGACGCTGCAGCGCGGCGAGACGCTTGCGCTGGTGGGCGAGTCGGGCTGCGGCAAGTCGACCACCGCACTCGCGTTGCTCCGGCTGCTTGCACCCGGTGCCGTGTTGCGCGGCAATATCCACTTCGACGGACGCGACATCCTCGCGCTGTCGCCTGCCGAACTACGCGACGTGCGCGGCCGTGAGATCGCGATGATCTTCCAGGAGCCGATGACCTCGCTGAACCCGGTGCACACCATCGGCGCGCAGATCGAGGAGATCCTGCGCCGGCACGAAAGGCTGTCGGCCCTCGCTGCTCGCAAGCGCGCCATCGAGCTGCTCGACCTCGTGCGCATCCCCGAGCCGCACCAGCGCATCGACGACCATCCGCACAACCTCTCGGGCGGCCAGCGCCAACGGGTGATGATTGCCATGGCCGTGGCCTGCAAGCCGCGCCTGCTGGTGGCCGACGAGCCGACCACCGCGCTCGATGTGACCATCCAGGCGCAGATTCTCGAACTGCTCGACGGCCTGCGCCGCGATCTGGACATGGCGCTGTTGCTCATCACGCACGACCTGGGCCTCGTGGCCCAATGGGCCGACCGCGTGGCGGTGATGTATGGCGGGGAGAAGGTGGAGGAGGCGCCGACGTCGAAGCTCTTCGCCGCACCGTCCCACGCCTACACCCGCGGCCTGCTGGGCGCCTCGCTGCATGCCGGCAGCGCGCTCCACTATGCCGACGCGCGCCTGCCGGAGATCCAGACGCGCCTCGACCCCGTGACTGGTGTGCGCGACTTTGCCCTGCACGTGCCTGCGCCCGGTTCCACCGTGCGCGCCTTGCCCGTGCGGGCTGCCACTGGCGAGCCGCTGCTGTCGGTGCAGGACCTGCGCACCGACTACCCGAAACGCGGCGGCGGCGTGTTGCACGCGGTGGACGGTGTGTCCTTCGATATCCGCGCGGGCGAGACCGTGGGGCTGGTGGGCGAGTCCGGTTGCGGCAAATCGACGCTGTCGCGGACGCTGCTGCGACTGGTGAACCCGGCGTCGGGCCGCATCGTGTTCGACGGCACCGACATCGCGCCGCTGTCCGAGAAGGCCCTCAAGCCGTGGCGCCGCCGTGTGCAGATGGTGTTCCAAGACCCGTACGCGTCGCTCAATCCGAGGCGCAGCGTGTTCGACATCATCGAGTCGGTGCTGAAGGTGCACGGCGTGTCCGACCGCGCGGAGCGGCGCAACCGCATCGCTGCCATGCTGGAGCGCGTGGGCTTGCCGGTCGATGCAGGTCGGCGTTTTCCCAACGAGTTCTCGGGCGGGCAGCGCCAGCGCATCGGCATCGCACGCGCCCTGGTGCTGCGGCCTTCGCTGATCGTGCTCGACGAGCCGGTGTCGGCGCTCGACGTATCGGTGCAGGCGCAGATCCTGAACCTGCTGGTCGAGTTGAAGGAAGACTTCGGCCTGTCGTACCTCTTCATCTCGCACGACCTCTCGGTGGTGCGCTACATCGCCGACCGTGTGATGGTGATGAACAAGGGAAAGATCGTCGAGACCGGCGGCCACCGCGACATTTGGGAGCGGCCGCAGCACCCGTACACGCGCAGCCTCATTGCAGCGGTGCCCGGGGCGGAGCAGCGCAAGGCCGCGTGAGCACATGTCCCAAAAGATCGATCTGCCGAGTACTGCCGCGGTCTTGCCGCAAACCTGGCGGTCGACCATTGTGGGACGTGCTGCTGGCGCCAATGTCAAGGTGCTGCGCATGGACGGCGCCGCCTATTCGACCGAGTGCCATGACTTCGACGAGGCGTTGCTCGTGCTCGACGGACAGATGCATCTTGAGATCTTTGGCCGCGTCGTCGAGGTACACGCAGGGGAGGTTTTCATCGTGCCGTCGGGGATACCGCATGCTGTGGCGCCGGGCAGCGAAGGCACGCTCGTCATCATCGACAGGTAGTGGTGCGACAGGATCGGTAAGGATGGGGATCACGTTGAACCACGGAGACGTGGGCGAGGCGTCCCAAATCGGCGCTACGCGTTTTGTTGAGCCTCGTAGCGGGTAGATGCTTGATGCGCGGTTGCGGTGATCCAATGCTCGAAGGCCATGACCGCGCTGTCGCTGATCCGATCGGCTTTCATCACCAGGGTGTAGTCGACCGCGCGCCACGTCGGCTCTGTAATCGGACATACCAGGCGGCCCGCTGCGATGTCCCGCTCGATCAGCGGCAGAGATGCCAGCGTCACACCCAGTCCCTCCGCGGCCGCCGCGAGCTGCAGATAAGTGTGGTCGTATTCGACGTGACGGGTCGCCCGCAAGTCGGCAGCGCCTGCCTCCCGCAGCCAGTGCGCCCAGGCGGTGCGTGTGCTGGCGGCGTGAAGGAGCACATGATGACGCAGGTCTGCGACGCTGTGGATCGGGCTTCGGCGCAACAGCTCGGGGCTGCAGGCCGGAAGGCGCTGGTCAGGCATCAGCGAGCGGGACACGATGCCAGCGCCTTCTTCATGGCCCGAGCGCACGCCTACATCGAAAGCGTCACCGACGTAGCGCAGCTTGCGCGATGTGGTCGAGATCCGAACGTCGATGTCAGGGTAGCGCAACTGAAAATCGGCGAGCCTCGGCAGCAACCAGCACAAGGCGAAACTGGCCAAGACGTTCACTCGCACGAGCCCCGATACGCGACGCGCGGGCTCGTCCTGCCGCAGCCGAGTCGCCCCGATCGTCAGACGATCGAATGCATGCGTCACGTCGTGAAGCAGGGCCGCGCCTTCGTCGGTGAGGGTCACACCCCGCGCCTGGCGTTCGAACAGCGGGACCCCAAACCAGTTCTCAAGAAGCCGAATCTGCTTGCCGACGGCCCAATGGGTGACGTGCAGGTCGGCCGCTGCGGCCGCGAAGCTTCCATGGCGGGCGACGGCCTCGAAATTTCGGAGCGCATTGAGCGGCGGAAGCCTGTCACGGTGTCCGGAATGCACAGGATCGAGTTCCATGGCGTGACTTTATCTCTCTACTGGGCCAATCTTTGGTCCGTTGTTCTGGCGATGTCGTAGACCTAAAGTTGCTCCATGCCCGTCACCGAATTACAAGAACCGAACGCCGCTCGGCGTGCATTGCCGGACACCGCTCAGCCCCAGCTGATCGCCCCGCCAGCCCTTGCATCGCGATCGCGCGTGCTGTGGCTCTCGTGCGTCGCGCATGCGCTGCACGACGGCTACACCGACATGATCTACGTCTTGTTGCCCGTGTGGCAGACGGAATTCGGGCTCAGCTACGGCGCGCTGGCGTTGCTGCGTGGCATCTACGCGGGCACCATGGCCAGCCTGCAACTTCCCGCGGGATGGCTGGCGCAACGTTGGGGCCACAAGACTGTGCTGGCCTTGGGCACCCTGCTTGCGGCGAGCGGGTACGCCGCAGCTGGCGCGTCTGGCAGTCTGCTGGGGCTTTGCATGGCGTTGGCGTTGTCCGGAAGCGGGTCGAGCACCCAACATCCGCTCGCCTCGGGCGCGGTGTCTCGTGTCTACGGTCGGGATGCGCGACGTCCTTTGAGCCTCTACAACTTCTCCGGCGATCTCGGCAAGGCGGCGCTGCCGGCGGCGGTTTCCCTGCTGGTGACTTTCATGCCATGGCGTAACGCACTGTGGGCCTTGTCGGTCCTGGGTTGTGCGGTGGCCGTGGCCATCGCGCTCCTGCTTCCATCGATGCCGCGCGGTGAGTCTCCGGCCAACGCGTCATCCGATCAGGGCCGAAGGACGGTCGGCAAGGGCTTCCATCTGCTGTTTGCGATCGGTGTGCTCGACACCGCGGTGCGAATGGGCCTGTTGACCTTCCTTCCGTTCCTGTTGAAGGCGAAGGGCGCAACGACACCGATGATCGGAACCGCGTTGGCGCTGGTGTTCATCGGCGGCGCGGCGGGAAAATTCGCGTGTGGCTGGCTGGGCGCGCGCCTCGGCGTGATCGGCACGGTGCTGGCCACCGAGGGCGCCACGGCCTTCCTCATCATCGCCGTGATGCTTTGCCCGTTGTGGCCCGCCTTGGTGCTGCTTCCGTGGCTCGGTGCAATGCTCAATGGAACGTCTTCGGTTCTCTATGGGACGGTACCGGAATTGGCACCCGCACATGCGACCGAGCGGGCGTTTGCGCTGTTCTACACCGGCACCATCGGCTCGGGCGCAATTGCGCCGGTGATCTATGGTGTTCTTGGGGACCGCGTCGGGGTGCAAGGCGCCACCTTCGCAACCGCGTTGACGGCGTTGGCGATCTATCCGTTGGTCATCGCCTTGCGTGCGCACCTGGTGCCGGAATCGTCGCAGACGTAGACCGCTGATCTCGCCGCCCTATGGGAAGAGGCGGCTCTGCAACCACCGTGGTGGGTCACCGCAGCGCTGTTGCATTGTTGACCCTCTTCCCTAGAACGACCCCGTCGTCGGCGGCCCTTCTGCCTTGAGATGCCAAGCCCCCGAGGCCGCCGCCTTCCATTGCCGCGGATTGTGGTTGGCCACCGTGCGCGCATTGCGCCAATGGCGGTCGATGTTGTGGCGGCGGTCGGTGGCCGAGGCGCCGCCGACGTCGAAGGCCAGCTCGCTGGCGCGCAGCGCGGCTTCCACGGCGAAGTATTGCGCCTGGGCCACCGCCACCGAGGCTTCGGTCAGCGCGGCGTTGCTGAGGCCATCCGCCCAGGCGGCGTCGATCGCGTCGGCGGCGCGCAGCACGGTGGCTTCGGCGGCGTAGGCCTGCGAAGCGATCTGGCCCACGGTTTCCTGCACGTACGGGTCGTCGACCGACCGGCCGGCGCTGCTGTGCCGGATAGGCCGCGCATGCTGTTGTGCGAACTGCACCGCGTCGTTCAGCGCGTTGCGCGCGATGCCGGCTTCCACGGCCGCCAGGAACAGCTGGAACAGCGGATACACGGGGTTGCGCCGGTCGCGCGGGATGTAGTTCGGCCGGATCTCGTCGGCCTCGACGACCGTGTCGTGAAAGCGCGTGGTGCCGCTGGCCGTCAGGCGCTGGCCGATGGTGTCGAAGTCGTCGATCAGCTCCACGCCTGCGCGCTCGCGAGGCACGGTGAAGGCGGTCTCCTTGCCCTCGTCGTCGAGCGCGATGGAGCTGATCCAGTCGGCGTACAGGGCGCCGGTGCTGTAGTACTTGGTGCCGGTGACGCGAAACTGCGCACCGTCGCGCCGGATGCGGGCGCTGACGGCGCCGTGGGCGCCGCCGCGTTCGAGGCCGCCGTTACCGAAGATGTCCCCGGCCAGCAGGCGCGCGAAGCCACGCTGGCGTTCGGCCTCGCTGCCGGAGAACAGCAGGCTTTCGACGGTGCCGAAGTTGGGCCGCAGCGCCTGCGCGATGTTGGAGTCCACCGCCGACAGGTCGATCACGAAGCGAATGACGTCGTGCACCGACCCGCCTGGCCCACCGTAGGCCTTTGGGATGCGGAAGGTGAGCAGGCCGGCCTCGGCGATGCGGCGCACCAGCGCATAGGGCAGCTCGCGCGCCTGTTCGCGCTCGGCGGCTTCCCTGCCGATCTCGGGCAGCAGCACGGCTGCGCGAGCGAACAGTTCGGCGGCATCGGCGGCAGCGGGCGCGCTGTTGCGACGCGGTGCGGGGTGAGGATTCGAGGGGATGGGGGAGGGTTCGGCGATCGGGGATGCGGTGCCGGCGACAGCGTGGTTCACGCGCTCGGCTTCGGTGTGGAGAGACATGGGGTTCCTGGGGGCGAGCCCCAAATCGTAGGTCGTCGACGTCCGATCGTTTAGCAGGAATCAGGATAAGTAAATGCGGGGAGCGTGCTGGCGCGGCCGGGTCAGGGTGCGGTCTTTGGCGCGAGCAGTTCGTCCAGATAGGCGGCCACGGTGCGCGGCGGGCGGCCGAGCACCTGCGTCACGGTGTCGGTCGTGCCGGCCGCTTCACCGGCGCCGATCAGGCGAGCGAACTGCGCGTGGACTTCGGCGATGTAGGGCGAAGGCGCCTGTGCGATGCGCTCGCGTTGCGCCTGCGCCGACAAGGGCACGGCCGCGATGGGCCGTCCGGTGATCCGCGCGGCGATCCGGGCGATCTCGCGGTAGCCCACGGCCTCGGCGCCGGTCAGCACCCAGGGCGCCGAGGCGTCGCCTGACTCGGCTGTCGATTCGTACAAGGCCTCCACTGCCACGTCCGCGATGTCGCGTGCATCGATGAAGGCGACTTTCGGATCGCCCGGTGGCGCCTGAAGCACGTCGCCGGCCGCGAGCTCTGCGGGCACGCGCGCGAGCATCACCTGCAGCCATGCGTTGGGCCGCAACACGCGGTGCGCGATGCCCGAGCGATGCAAGGACGCCTCGATCTGTGCATGCGCATCGCCCGACAGCGAGCGGCCCGGCGGCTCGAGGGTCCAGTGAGATCCCGACAGCTTGACGATGCGGCGAACCCCGGCGGCCGCGGCGGCTTCGATGACGGCAATCTGTTCGGTGGCCAACGTGGGCGTGATCGGCGACAGCAGGAACAGGTGGGTGCTGCCGTCCAGCGCCCGGCGCAACGCGTCGGCGTCGCCGAAGTCGCCGATGGCAGCTTCGACACCCTGGTCGCGCCATGCTGGCGCCAGGGCGTGCTGGCGGGTGAGCGCGCGAACGTGCGCACCGCGCGCAAGCAGCCGGGGCAACAGCAGCCGGCCCAGACGCCCGGACGCGCCCGTCACGAGAATACGGGGCGCCGCGCTCACGCGGCGGCCGCCACTGATTCGAGCGCGGGCTTCTGCGCGCCTTGCGCCTGCAGTGCACGCAGCGGCGCCGAGTCGACCCATGCGCCGAGGTCGAAGTCGGCTGGCAGAAACCCCCATGCCAGCAGGAAGTCCTTGAAGTGCCCGATCGCTTCGACCAGGGGTGCTTCCAGCCCGATGTGCAAGTGACGGTGCACATCGGGGCCGTTCGACGCCAGCACCGCGTCTTCACTGGTGGCGATTTCGCGGGCCACGAAGCGAACGGTCTCGTCGGGGTGCGCTTCGGCCCAGCGGCCTGCGCGCGCGACCACGTCGAGTAGCCGCACCACCAGGTCCGGGCGCTGCTGCGACAACGCGTCGTCGACCGTCAGCACGCGCGGCGTGCCGTTGTTGATGCGCACCTTCGGGTCGGGATGGTTGCCGAACTCGGCCACCACCTGCGCCCCGATGAGGTTGGCGACGACGACGCCTTCCGCGCCCTTGACGAAGATCGCGTCCGCCTCGCCGCGCACCAGCGCCTCCACCTCGCGGAAGTACGGATGCCGCCGCCGCAGCCCGAACAGGCTGGGCTCGCCCTGCGCGACGATCACGGACTCCTCGATCGGCAGGTCGACCAGCGTCAGGTCAGCAGTCGTGAGCCCGGCCAACGACAGCCCGGACACCACACCCTTCAATGCCGTGGCGCGATGGAAGTCGATCAGGTCATTGACGCGTCGCGGCACCGCGAAGCGCTTTCCGGCCAGTTGCTCGATCGATGAGATACCGCGGCCCGGCAACGTGACGATGGCCTGGAATTCGTCGGTCCAGGTGATGGCGACGAGGCGTGTGGCGCGCCCGTTCGACCGCGCCCAGATCGGCGGAATGTTGCCGCCCTGGCGAAAGGACCAGGCCAGGTGATGGTCGAAGTGACTCTCGCGAATGCTGTGGTCCTTCGAGTCGATGATCGACTCGACCGCGATGCCTTCCTCGGCGAAGGTCTCCGCCAGCCAGCCCTGGCGCGCGGCAATGCCCAGCGGCGAGGGTACCGGGCAGCGGGTGTACCAGAGCACGTCGGGGCTTGTTGTGGAAGCGGGAGATGCGGTGGTGGACATGGGATGTTCTCCGATCGTTCAGGCGCCGATCCAGGCGCCCGCCAAGTTGCCGGCGATGCCGTCGGCGCTCACCGTGTGGCCGCGCACGCGGCGATCGGCGATGGTGTAGTTGTCGAGTGCCAGCAGCGTGATGTCGGGCAGGTCGCGCACGATGTGGCGCTGGAACTCGGCGAAGGCCTTTTGGCGCAGGCTTTCGTCCACCTCGACCGCGGCGGCCTCGAGCAGCCGGTCGACCTCGGGGTTGCTGTAGCCCGAGCCGTTGGAGAAGGGCAGGCCCTTCTTGAAGTTCTTCGACCAGTAGAGCCGCTGGATGCCGACGGTCGGGTCGAAGGTGTTGCTCATCACGCTCACATGCAGGTCGAAGGCACGGTCGGCGTACACGCGCTTGACGTAGGTCGCGAAGTCCTGCGAGTTGATGGTCACCTCGATGCCGATGCGGCCGAGACTCTGCTTCAGGTACTCCGCGGTGCGCTGCCCGCCCTCGTTGGGAATCGGCGTCAATGCGAGCTTCAGCCGCAGGTTGGCGCCGGCCTTGCCGCGCGTGAGACCGGCGGCGTCGAGCAGCGCCTCGGCCTGCTTCGTGTCGTACGGCAGAACCGGCAGGTCGGGCACGTAGTACTTCTTGAGCGCGGGATGTACCGGCCCGGGAATGAGCTGCCCCTGGCCGTACCACACGGTCTTCTGCACCACCTGCCGGTTTATGGCGTGCGCGATAGCCTGGCGCACCCGCAGATCCTGCAGCGCCGGGTTCTCGAGATTGAACTCGACGCGCGAAACGTTGTTGATGTATTGGTAGCCGTTGGGCTCGAACACCAGGTTCGGCTTGGCGCGCAGCCGTTCCACGTCACCCAGCGGCACTGGTGTGCCGGGGGCGAGGTGTACCTCACCCTTCTCGATGGCCGCTGCGCGCGCCGCCGCATCGGGAATGAACCGCACGATGAGCCGGTCGACATAGGGGCGCGGCGCGTCCCAGTAGTTCGGGTTGCGCTCGTAGGTCACGTGGCTGCCGCGCACCCACTCCTTGAAGATAAACGGCCCGGTGCCGATGGGCGCGTTGTTGGCCGGGTTGGCGTCGGCCTTGCCGTTCTCGTAGAGATGCTTCGGCACGATCGGCGACTCGGAGGCCGAGAGCGCGGTGATCAGGTAGGGCACCGGCTTCGACAGCACCAGCACGGCGGTGAACTCGTCCGGCGTGCGCACCTCGGCCACGCTGGAAAACGTGGCGCGCCCGCGCGGGTGGTACTGCTTGAGCAGGCCGATGGAGTGCGCGACGTCGGCCGAGGTGAAGGGTTTTCCGTCGTGCCACTTCACGCCGCGGCGCAGCGTGAAGGTGTATTGCAGGCCGTCGCTGCTCACCGACCAGGCGGTGGCCAACTGCGGCTGCGGCGCCAGGTCGAAGTCGTAGCGCAGCAGTCCCTCGGTGACCTTGGCCGAGACCAGCACCGACGCGCCGGCCGAATGCGCGATGGTGGTGAGCGTCGGTGGCTCGGGGTCGATCAGGACGGTGAGCGTGCCGCCGCGCACCGGGGCGCCGAGGGCGTCGGCTGCAGATGCCGGCGGTCCTTGGGCCCACACTGATTCCAGGCCTGCCAGACCGGCGAGGCCGAGGCTCGCGCTGCCCTGCAGGAAGACCCGGCGACCGATGGCGTTCCGGCTCATGGCTGCGACGCCTCGTTCGCCGGGGCCGTGTCATACCCGGGTGGCGCCACGAAGCCGCCGTACACCTGCTCGAGCAGGTGCGCGAAGGCGATGGTCGTCCGGTCTTCGAGGTACGGCCCCACGGCTTGCACGCTCACCGGCAGGCCGTCTGAGTCCAGACCGACCGGAAAGCTCGTGGCCGGCAGGCCGGGCAGCACCGGCAGGCCTGCCCAATGGAACAGATCGAGAAAGCGCACCTCGCGTGTGCCGTCGTCGAACGCGATGGGGTAGGTGCGCGCGTCCTTCGGATCGCTGTGGTTGTGGCGGAAGGCGGGTAGCGGCGCTACCGGTGTCACGACCACGTCGAAGGCGTCGAAGAAGCGTTCCCACTGGTGGCGCAGCACATGGCGCGCCTCGTTGTCGCGCAGCCATTCGGTGTGCCGCAGCGTCGACGCGCGCAGCCACGCCGCGTCGGCGCTGTCGTCGTCGGGTGACAGCGCTTCGAGCCGCTTCTGCGCCGCATCGCTCAGCGCCGGCGGCGAGGCGAGCGACGAGCCCAGCAGGCTGCGGTAGAGGCGGTGCGACTGCGCG
>LNAP01004776.1_pt1 | contig 12319 bp, 10 predicted proteins | sample 602601 | NCBI WGS metagenome assembly LNAP01 (sample SAMN02440304, study PRJNA202911) | soil metagenome | biome: Subtropical and temperate rainforests or woodlands; isolation source: soil samples (1 kg each in a 20% v/v slurry with milli Q water) were... ... | reverse complement strand
TGTGTGAGCACGTCGCTGGATTTGGCGCGCATTGCGCTATCGGCCCAATTGCTGGGCGTTGCCCGTCAGGCTTTTGATACAACCCTTGAATACATGGGCGTGCGTGTCCAATTCGGCAAGCCGATTGGAAGTTTTCAAAGCCTGCAGCACCGGATGGTTGATGCCTACATTCAGATTCAGCTTCTGGATTATGCGATTGCGCAGGCCATTGAGCTGTCCACTCAGGATTCCGCTGCTTTGGCCATGCAGGCCAGCCGCCTTAAAGTGCGCGCCGATCAGGCTGCCAGCCTGGTCACACGCCTGGCGGTCCAGATCCATGGCGGCATGGGTTATTCGGACGAATCGGATGTGGGTCTGGGTTTAAAGCGGGCGTTAGGCCTGGCCAGTGAGCTGGGTAACGCGCGGACGCACAAAAAACGTTATTTTGCCGAACTGTCGAAAATGGCACATAACCGATCCGGGGCTGGAACGGCTGACGAGCTGGTTGCGTGGGATAACTTTCCCAAAGAGGCCGATTGGGAAGCGATGTCCGAGCAAGACTTCCGGCAAATGTTGCGGGCGTTTTTCACGCAGAACTATCCTGAACACTTACGGCACAAGGCCTCTCGCTTACATTGGCACGAAATCAAGGATTGGTATAAAACCCTGTCGGAGCAGGGATGGATTGCGCCAGCCTGGCCCAAGGAGTACGGTGGCATGGCGCTGTCGCCCGACAAGATGATCGCCTACATCGAAGAGCAAGAACGTTACGGAGTGGGACGGCCGCCAGATCAAGGCCTGGTAATGCTCGGACCCATTTTGTTCCGCTACGGAACGCCAGAGCAAAAAGCTAAATACCTTCCGCCAATACTGTCCGGAGAGCATGTTTGGGCTCAGGGCTACTCCGAGCCCAACGCGGGTTCCGACCTGGCCTCGTTGCGTTGCGAGGCAGTGCTGGAAGGCGGCCATTTCGTGGTTAATGGCCAAAAAACATGGTCGACGCTGGCTCAAGATGCGACTCATATGTTCATGCTGGTGCGTACCGATAAAACCGTCAAGAAACAGGCCGGTATTAGTTTCCTGATGGTTGATCTTTCGACGCCGGGTGTTCTTGTCCGGCCGATCAAGACTATTGCCGGCGACGAGGAGTATTGTGAAGTATTCTTTGACAACGTCAAAGTACCGCAAGAGAACCTTGTGGGCGAAATCAATCAGGGATGGACCATTTCCAAAGCTCTGCTTGGGTTTGAACGTTTGTTTAGCGGCAGCCCCAAGCACTCGCAAAACACCATGGGAATGATCGAGAAAATTGCCGCGCAAACAGGTCTGTTTGATGATGATGCATTTGCAGGCGATTATGCTCAGTTGCACATTGATGTGGCCGATTTGTCGGCTGCTTATGCCGCATTTTCTGAAATAGTCCGGCGTAACGAGCCTTTGCCGGCCAATGTGTCGCTGCTTAAAATCTGGGCTACCGAAACGCACGAGAAAACTTCGTTGCTCTTGCTGGAAGCAGCCCAGGAACATGCGGGCGCCGTGGGCAAGGTCGAGTTTCACGTTCTGGCACTAAGCGGTGCGAAGACGGCGATCGTGGAAGATGTACAGATGCCGTTATACAACGCCGCCGCGGCCAAGATCTTTAGCGGCACCAATGAAATTCAACGCAATATCCTGGCCAAAGTGGTTTTGGGTTTACCGACTTGATTTTGTGATGATTTCGGGCGCAAGACTTGGCTTAATGATGTTGTTGGCATGACGCCGGGCTTGCGTGCATAAATAGTATGTTTATCTGGAGTAAATAATGGCTGAGTGCCTTTCACATATTCGTGTGCTGGATTTAAGCCGGGTGTTTTCAGGCCCCTGGACGGGGCAGATGCTGGCAGATCTGGGAGCTGATGTAATCAAGGTAGAGCGGCCCGGACGTGGCGACGACGTGCGTCATCAGGGCTATCGCGCCAAAGACCAGGACGGCAACGAAACCCCCGAGACCTCATCGTTTCTGGCCATGAATCGCGGAAAACGTTCCATATCGATCAATATGTCGGTGCCCGAGGGCCAGGCTCTGATCAAAGAGCTGGTGAAGCAGTGCGACGTATTGATTGAAAACTTCAAGGCGGGCGACCTCGTACGCTACGGACTTGATTACGAGTCGTTAAAGCAAATCAATCCGAAGCTGGTGTATTGTTCGATTACTGGTTTTGGCCAGTCCGGTCCATACAGCCATCGTCCTGGCTATGATCCCATTTTTCAATCCATGAGCGGGTTGATGAGCCTGACGGGAAACGCTCCTGACGAACCCGGCGGCGGTCCTCAAAAAGTGGGCTATGCGGTATCGGACCTGACTGCGGGCTTCTACGCCATTATCGGCATTTTGTCAGCGCTTAACTATCGTGATGCTGTATCTGGCAAGGGGCAATACATTGATGTGGCCTTGTTCGATGCGCAGCTGGCTTCCATCTCGCATGTGGCCATGAATTACCTCATTTCGGGGCAGTTGCCTCAACGTATGGGAACGGCTTCACCCATTACGTGTCCCTATCAGGCTTTTGAGTGTAGCGATGGTCACTTGATGATCGCGGTGGGCAATGACTCGCAGTTCAGGCAATTGGCGGAAATTTTGGGGATGCCCGAGCTGGCCGATGACCCCCGCTTCAATCTGAACCGGCTGCGTGCTCAGAATCAAAAAGTATTGATTCCGATGCTTGAAGAGGTGATAAAGGCCAAGCCTGTCAAGTATTGGCAAGAACAGCTGGATGCCATGAATGTGCCTTGCGGACCTATCAATGATTTCAGCCAGGTATTCGAGGATCCGCAGCTCAAGCATCGCAATATGCTGATCGAGATGCAACATTCAACGGTTGGAACAATTCCGCAAATTGCCAATCCCTTGAAATTGTCCGAGACGCCGGTTACTTACAAGCGTCCACCGCCAACGTTAAGCCAGCACACCGTTGAAATACTTACGGATATGCTTGGACTGGATCAGAGCGCGATTGCAGATCTTGCGGAAAAACGGGTTATTTAGTCGTGATTTCATTTCTATCTCAAACGTGCACTTTGTCGGGGCAGCAGCCGCACAAAAGCAATGTCTGCGCTTCGCCTTCGTGTTCACGCTTGATCTGGAAATGGCATTAGCGGCCATTTGCCTCCGTCCGAACAGCCTGCTCAGGAGGTTCGGACGGAGGCAAACACGTTGTTTACTTTAGTTTGATATCAAGGCGCACTACATCGCCACGATAGATACCGTCGCCCACAAACACGACTGTGCCGTCGTTAGCGATCGCGACGCGATGGACATGCGCCACGGGCGCGTTCAACGGTAATTGGAGTAGTTCTGCAATTTCCGGGTCGGCCGAACCCAGGGTCAAGGTTTGGTGTGCCTCCGAGATTTCGAGCCCCGGCAAGTCACGTAAAATGCGCATGGACGTTTTTGTTTTAAAGGCGCGGGCCGGAATGCGTTTGCAGACTTCTGCGTCTATATAGACTTCGCCAAGGTAGTACGGCTGCTCGTTACGCCAATGGCGGCGGCGCCAGTATTGATAACTTGCCGCCATTCGACCCAGGGACGGATCGACCGTTGTTGGTAAACGTTGCTCGTTGGCCGATAGTATTTCAAGCGTGACCCCTTTGGGCGCCAGTAACTGACCATCCCAGTTCGAGGCCACTTCGCACCAGAACTGCTCTTGCGGCTTGCCTATAACGAACGTGCCTTTGGCGCGATAACGCGCAATCAAATTTTCGGCTTCCAGCAGGTTTAAAGCTTGCCTGACCGTTGCTCGCGCAACATTGCATTCTTCAGATAGATCATCTACCGTCGGGATTTGTTCGCCTACAGGCCACTGGCCTGATTCGACGCGGCGACGGAACAAGCTGGCCAATTGAACATAACGGGCCGCAGCGCTACGGCTAAAGTCGATCGATGAAATAGATTTATTGTGATTAATGGTCATCTTTCTTTCTGACATTGGCAAAGAGTTTTGGCATTTCAGCCAGAGCAATCAGACAGTTTGGGCTGCTTTTTGCCCCGCGCTGATTTTATTCCATTATCAAATCAATTGTGATCAACGCCCCTTGAAAACAGGAGGGCGTTTTTCCACTACCGCGCGTGTTGCTTCGCGCGCATCTTCTGTGTACATCAGTTTGGTGCTGTACTGTTGTTCAAGCTCGTAGCCTTCATCGACAGGCATGTCTTCGACACGGTTCAGCGCTTCTTTCATGGTGGTCAGGCCAATGCGGCTTTTTGCGGCAATTACCTGGGCAATATCCATGGCCGTCGGCATCAGCAAGCGTGGTGTGACCACGCGCTCTACAAACCCGATGCGGTGAGCTTCCCAGGCACTGATTTGTTCGCCGGTAAAGGCCATGAGCCTTAGCGAACCTTGAGGAACGATACGCCCGGTGTGTGCACCGCCGCCGCATCGACCGACATTGATTTCAGGCATCGAAAAAGTGGCTTTTTCGGACGCGACACGAATGTCGCTGGCACCCGCCAAAACGCAACCGGCTCCAAGCGCGGGACCATTGACGGCTGCGATTACCGGTACGGCGCAATGCCGGATGGCCTTGAAGGTGGCGCGAACTATCTTGGCCCGGCCTGGATCCTCTTCGGGCGTTGCGGCGAGGAATTCACGCAGCTCTAGGCCGGCGCAAAATGCTTTGGTGCCTTTGGCTGTAAAGACAACAACATTGATGTCTTCCATGCTGTTGATAGACGTAAATATTTCGGTGATAGCTTCGTAACGGGCCAAAGTCAGCACGTTAACCGGAGGAGAGTCCAGCGTCACTACGGCAATCTTGCCGTTTTTTTCTAAAAGAATATCGCTCATTTTTTTCCTGATTTATTACACGACACCAGCGGATTTCAGCGCGTCAATACGCTCTTGCGTATACCCCAGTCCTTGCAGTATCGCATCCGATTGTTGACCCAGCAACGGTGGGGCAGAAGTGTATTCGATGGGATTTTTCGTAAACTTCAAAGGACATGCGACCTGCGGCACGTCGACCCCCAGCGGGTGAGGCATCTTTAGCAGCATTTCCCGATGCAGTACCTGCGGCTCCTGGAAGACCTCGGCAATGCTGTTGATCGGGCCGCATGGAACTCCCGCCGCATCCAGTTTTGCAATAAGGTCGCTGCGTTTTCTTTTTGCGAACTCACCGCGCAGGGTCTCTGTCAGTTCAGCAACGTTACGGGCGCGTTGGGCGTTAACGTTGAACCGGTCGTCCTGGGCCAGCTCGGGCCGCTCCAGCACGTCGCACAGCTTGACGAACTGGCCATCATTTCCTACCGCCAGGATGACGTCCCCGTCTTCACACGAGTAAACGTCCTGAGGCTGAATATTCGGGTGCGCGTTCCCGCCACGTTTAGGAGTATTGCCGGACAGTAAATGGTTCATTGCCTGATTCGATAATAGGGCTGTCTGCACGTCCAGCATGCCAATATCGATGTATTCGCCTTCGCCGGTTTGATCCCGGCGCGCAACGGCGGCCAGCACGCCGACGGCGGTGTACATGCCAGTCATCAGATCGACAATGGGAATGCCTACTTTTTGCGGCCCGCCACCGGGCTTATCGTCGCGTTCGCCGGTAATGCTCATTAGCCCGCCCATGGCCTGAATCAGAAAGTCGTAGGCCGCCTGGCCTTTACGGGGGCCAGTTTGGCCAAATCCTGTGACAGAGCAATAAATCAGACGAGGATTGATCTTCTTAAGGCTTTCATAATCCAGGCCATACTTGGCCAGGGCGCCCGTCTTGAAGTTTTCGAGCACAATGTCGCAGGTGACAGCAAGATCTTTGATGATCTGCTGACCCTCGGGAGTATCCAGTGCAACGGTAACGGATTCCTTGCCGCGATTAACGGCCAGATAGTAGCCTGCTTCTTTAGTGTTGTTGCCGTCGGCGTCTTTCAGGAATGGAGGCCCCCAGGCACGGGTGTCGTCCCCCACTTTGGGACGTTCCACCTTGATGACAGTTGCGCCCATGTCAGCCAGCAGTTGCGTTGCCCAAGGGGCCGCCATAATCCGGCTTAAATCCAAAATCCGCAAATGGGAAAGGGGGCCACTTTTGTTGTTCATCTATCTCTCCAGAATACTTAACGCACAAGACCGTATTGTTGGTATTGTGCCGTCAACCACCAGCCCGGCGATTGTACTATATAGTACATAAGTTTAGCCTATATAGGTTAATAACACGACCTATTGACATTAAAAATTTTATCCCATAGCATTGATATCGCAGTGACGTATGGGTTTTCAGGGAACTAGTGTGCTGTCTGCTTGGTTTGACTTTTCAAGTTTGGCGTCTGTGCCCCTTGCCCCATCGCGTCAAGGAATCCGGATCCGCGTGAAGCGAGGTCTTCTACATTAGGGTGTCTTATGAGACAACAATTCAATAAAGTGGCAGGTTGTATGAAAATGAACAAAAGCAAGCGCCTATGGTTGGCGAGCGTCGCAGGGGTACTAGCCCTGTCGTTTCTGGGACAGGGCCCCGTTATGGCCGCGGATTATCCTAATAAGCCCATCAAAGTCGTCGTGCCATTTCCCGCCGGTGGCGCTACCGATACCGCTTCCCGCATTATGACCAAAGGGCTGTCTGAAGTGCTGGGTCAGCCATTCGTCGTTGAAAACAAGGCTGGCGCGGCAGGCACGCTGGGGGTTGCGTCGGCACTAAGATCAAATCCCGATGGCTATACCTTGGGTATTGGTCCGGTGGGCGCCACGATTATCGGCAAGCTCATTGGTATGCAAGTTACGTACGATCCCGCTAACGATATCGTGCCAATTGGCAATATCGGGTCTTTGCCTCTCGTTATTGCGGTAAAGGGCGATCTGCCCGTCAATAACATTGCAGAACTTGTCGCTCTGGCCAAGTCCAAGCCTGGTGCTCTCTCGTATGGCACCTCGGGCGCCGGCACGCCTGGGCATCTGGTTTTTGAATACTTTAAAAAAATTGCCGGCGTCGACATTGTTCATATTCCGTATAAAGGCGACGCTCCTCTTAGTACGGACCTGATCGGAGGGCAGTTGGAAATCGGTATTCTGACGGGGCCGGCAGCGCTCACGCAGGCGGAAAACAAAAGGCTGAAGTTCCTGGCTGTAACCAGCGGAGAACGTTATCCGCAGCTTCCCGCTGTTCCCAGCCTGATCGAGTCCGGATACAAAGATTTTAATGTCGAGATCTGGAACCTTGTGATTACCCCAACAGGTACCGATCCACAAATTGTCTCTACATTGAATGCGGCGATGAACAAGGTCCTGACCCAGGATGCGACCAAAGAAACGCTGCGTCTTCAGGGGTACTTGCCTTCAGTGCTCATGAGCACCGACGAAACCAAGGCTTTTGTCGCGGCCGAGCGAAAAAAATGGGAAACGATTGTAAAGACAACTGGCGTCACCATCGCTAACTAATCGTTGTTTCGCTTTATATATGCGCCCGCGGTGATCTTTAGAAACCACCGCGGGGCGTTTTAAGGAAGCTCTGAACAAGTTCTTGCGCCGCATGCCTTTGCGGACTCGGATGATCGACTTGTTCAGAGCTGCCTTAACTTCTTTTGGTGGAATAAAGATGCTTGTAGTTGAAACGCCTCAAGAACTGGCCTTGCATGCCGGAGACGCATTGGGAACCAGCGATTGGTTCCAGGTAACGCAAGAGCATATTTCCAGTTTTGCTGACCTGACCGGCGACAACCATTGGGTCCATATCGACGCTGACCGCGCCAATGACGAAATGCCTGATGGCAAAACAATCGCTCATGGCTTTTTCATCTTATCGTTGATTCCTCTGCTTGCTAAAGAGATTTTCAAGATAAAAACGCGGGGCAAAGGTCTTAATTACGGTCTTAATCGTTTGAGGTTTACTGCTCCGGTACCTGTTGGCTCAAGGGTGCGCTTGCATCAAACGCTATTAAAAGCCGAACCCGCCAAGACGGGGACGCTATTTACCTTCGAGAACAAGTTTGAAATCGAAAATACAGAGCGCCCTGCTCTCGTTACAGACATGATGCTGTTGATTCTTGATTGAGGTCAATCGAAGAGGGCAGAGCTTGTTATGTCTGTATATCACTATCCACTATTGCATGGGGTAAGAATGAATTCCAGGAAACAAAAAATGGTGAAACGCATTTCGCTCTTGACACGCAAAGAGGGTATGTCCAAGGAGGAGTTTCTGAAACATTGGAATGATCATTTGCCAATTTCCCACGATGTACCTGGCCTTAGGCGTTATGTCTTGTCGCACATCATGAGCGAACCGCAGCGGCTCGATGTGCCGGTGCAGTGGGAATTAGGGCAGGTCGACGGTATTGCCGAAACGTGGTTTGACAGCCAGGAAGCGACGGACGAGGCTTTTTCATCGCCCGAGGGCAAGCGCTGGCTGGCGCATGGGGCAACATTCATTGGACGGCAAAAAACGTTTGTCGTTGAAGAAGAGGTTGTTATAGCGGGTTCCGGCTACCCAGGACTCGTGTAAGACGGTGCGATGCCGTCTGTGAAGAATCTACGTTCTGACAAACGGATGAAGCGCCAAGGCGTTCTAGCCGGACCGCTGTATGTTTTTACTGAAGCGTCCGGGTGTGCAAAGTTCATAAACATTGGAGATTATTTGTGTCAATAAAAGAAAAAATCGTACAGAGTCAGGCCGCTGGCGTAAGCCGGCGCGCATTCTTTAAAACTACGGCAATCGCAGGCGCTGGCCTGGCCAGTGGCGGTGTACTGGCAGGCATCGGTGCTGACGTGGCTGTGGCAGCTTCGCCAACGCCGGCAGTAAACGGACCCGCTCCGGTCTGGACACCCGTTGCCATGCCCAAGCAAGTGCCTGTCAAAGAGGGCGTAGCCGAACTGCCTGGTACGAAGCTTTGGTATTGGGATACCGGTGGTGATGGAGAGGTTGTGATTTTCATGCATGCCGGAAGCCAAAGTGCTGCGGGCTGGGGCTACCAGCAACCGGTATTCGCCAAGGCGGGTTGCCGGGTAATCGGCTATTCAAGACGCGGCTATTACAAGTCCGACCTGGGTGATAAAGCCAACCCCGGAATTGCAGCCGAAGACCTGCACGACCTTATTAATTACCTAAAGCTTGATAAGGTTCATCTGGTTGCCATAGCGCATGGCGGCTACTTTGCGCTTGACTATGTATTGACTCATCCCGAGAAAGTCAAAAGCATCTCGATCATTTCATCCATGATGGGCGTGCAAGACAGCGACTATAAGGCTATCAACGCCCATATCCGGCCCAAATTCTTTACTGATTTGCCGCTTGATTTCAAAGAACTCGGCCCATCCTATCGCACTGGAGATCCAGAAGGACAGGCCGCCTGGAACAAGCTTGCGGCAGAGGCCCGGCCAGGTGGGCGCGTCATGCCCAAATTCAATAACGAGATAACCTGGGCCAAGCTTGAATCCATCAAGACACCCACACTGCTTATGACGGGCGATGCTGATTTATATACGCCGCCCGCCTTGTTAAGGTTGCAGGCATCGCATATGCCGCATGCTGAAGTCGTGATTGTTGAAGAGGCAGCGCATTGCGCCAACTGGGAACAGCCTGAAGTCTTCAACAAGACCGTGCTTGCGTTTGTTGGCAAGCATAAATAAATACTTTTTACCGCATGGCGGGGCAGAGAGGTTCCCGTCATATCATTAAGTAGATCGGTTTGATTAAAGCCGATATTAAATTTTTGTTTTACATTGATCCGGCCGCCAGCTTTTTCGTAGCTGGCGGCCGGTCTTTCATGCCGATCACGCAAAGATAGTTCAAAAATTAAAACTCAGGAGAAATTGGTGGAAATCATAAATGTCGTTATCCGGCCGTGTACCCAGCCTTTAAGTGATCCAAGCTGGAAATTTGCCAGGGCGAAAATTCCGGAACTGCCCGGCTATGTGCTTGAACTTACCGACGATGTCGGCACGGTGGGGTTTGGCTACGTGAATGCAATTCCAGCCATTTCAATACATGAAGCCGGGGCCCTGGCATCGCTGAACTGGATTGCACCGGTTCTGAAAGGACGGCGGGTTGACGATATTGCGGGCATTATGGAAGAGCTGGACGCCATACTGGCCTTTAATTCCACCGTGAAGGCATGCGTGGATATGGCCCTGCATGACCTGCTCGCCCGGCGCCTGGGGGTGTCGGTGGGGGTGCTGCTTGGCGGATCGATGCGTACATCCATTGCGCAGTCCCGTATATTGGCGTTGAAGCCCCCTGCCGAGATGGGGGCAAAAGCGGCCGAGCTTGTGGAGCAAGGTTATAAACAGCTTAAGCTCAAACTGTCTGGCCAGACAGATCTGGATGTGGCGCGTCTTGCGTCCGTGCGCGACGCTGTAGGTCCTGCGATTACCCTTACGCTTGACCCCAATCAATCGTACAACAGCAAACAGATGATGCGGGCCTTCGCTCAGATGGAACGCTTTGATATTGCCCTGATCGAGCAGCCTGTGCCGGCCGCTGATTGGCGTGGGCTGGCATTGCTGACGAAAACTTTGCCTGTGGCAATCGAGGCCGACGAAAGCGCGCAAACGGTGCATGACGTATTTCGCCTTGTGTCAGAGCGTACCGTCGATGTCATCAATCTTAAAGTTACCAAAATGGGTGGATTGCGACGTTTTATTGAAGCGGCTCGAATTTGTGAAGCGGGTGGTGTTGTTTGCCGCCTGGGCGCTGCGTTTGGTCCTTCGCTACTGCAGTCCGTCGGTGCGCATGCCGCCAGCGTGCTTAAGACACTGCCCTATGCCTGCGAGCTATCCGAGCATCAACATTTATTGCAAGACCCATTTACTGAGTTGCCGGTTATCGATGGCAACATAATGGTTCCTGCCGGGCCAGGATGCGGGATAACGTACGCTGCCTAGCATTTTCGATGTGTAATTGCGTCACCAGACCGATTTATCTTGGCGTATTATTGTGTGGCAGGCCAGCAGTGGCTTATATCAACAATCTGGTCTCGTGGATTGAGCGAGACTGCTCACAATAAGAATAGGGTGTGACATGAGACAGCAATTCAGCAAAGTAATCGATCGCTTAAAACCAAATAGAAGCTTGCGTCGGTTTTTAGGTCATGTTGCGGGGGTGACGGCTCTGGTTTTGCTGGGGCAAACGCCCGTCCTGGCAGCCGGCTATCCCGAGAATGTGATCAAGGTTGTGGTGCCGTTTCCCGCTGGCGGGTCTACGGATGCCGTTGCCCGGGTCATGGCTAAAGGACTGGCCGACGTGTTTAGCCAGTCGGTTGTTGTCGAAAATCGGCCTGGTGCAGCCGGCATAATGGGTGTGGCGTCGGCGCTAAGGTCTCCTGCCGATGGCTATACGTTGGGGGTTAGCGGCGTAGGGCCGACCATTATCGGCCAGCTGATTGGATTGCAAGTGCCCTATGATCCGGTTAATGATCTTGTTCCCGTGGGCAATCTGGGGGCGCTGCCTCTTGTCTTTGCGGTGAAGGGCGATCTGCCTGTCAATAGTATTGCAGACCTGGTTGCGCTGGCAAAGGCAAAGCCCGGAGCATTGTCTTATGGTTCCTCGGGTACGGGTTCGCCAGGGCATTTGGTGTTTGAATACTTTAAAAAAATAGCCGGCCTTGATATCGTTCATATTCCGTACAAGGGCGATGCACCTCTTACTACGGATTTAATTGGCGGCCAGCTGGAAATCGGAGTCATTACCAGTACGGCTGCACTGGCGCAGGCCCAAAATAATAAACTCAAGTTTCTTGCTGTCACAAGCGGCATACGTTACCCCCAGCTTTCAGCGGTGCCCAGTTTGATTGAATCGGGTTACAAAGATATTAGCGTGGACATCTGGAATCTTTTGGTCGCGCCCAAAGGTACTCCTGCTGAAGTCATCTCCACACTGAATGGGGCAATGAATAAGGTGTTGGCGCTGAACTCGACTAAAGAGACGCTGGGGGCCCAAGGGTATTTACCGCCAGTGCTCATGACGGTTGATGAAACCCGGGCGTTTCTGGCGAACGAGCGGGCCAAATGGAAGGCAATCGTAAAAACTACGGGCGTCTCTGTGGAAAAATAGGCACGCATAGGTTTTGTGTTGACTGCTATAGCGCGCCCATGCTACGATAGCGAGCTAATCAGAAAAATTCCCAGCCAGTTGGGGCTTTTTTGGTTTTCAATGCAAGACCCGCTCTTTTACGTTATTCGTGTTAGGCGGTTTTGCGCAAACCGCCTAAGTTGTTTTTGCCGTTAGGTATTGCTAAGTTTTTAGCTTGCCGGCAGTAATAGCCCAGGCGACTCATTCAATACGTAAATCAGTACGCAAGTACGTCAAAGGATGCGTAAAGGTCATGCCAACCATTAGCCAACTCGTGCGCAAGCCGCGCGAAGTCTCCCGCGAGAGCAGCAAG
>LNAP01004773.1_pt1 | contig 12326 bp, 17 predicted proteins | sample 602601 | NCBI WGS metagenome assembly LNAP01 (sample SAMN02440304, study PRJNA202911) | soil metagenome | biome: Subtropical and temperate rainforests or woodlands; isolation source: soil samples (1 kg each in a 20% v/v slurry with milli Q water) were... ... | reverse complement strand
CATCACGGCAACCATCCCCGAACACTGCGAACGGCTAGGGCTGAACCCGAGCACTGTCCGCAGCCGAATCTACACCTATGGCTGGCCCATAGAGCAAGCCCTGAAGGCATCCGCCTAATCCCTCAAGGAGAACCACGAATGTTCGCACTCGACACTAATGCCGCTCGCGCCGCCGACAACAAATCGGCCTTCATCGACGAGGCAGGCAAGTATATCGGCGTCTTCACTCGCGCCGAGTACATGGAGAAGAAGGAAACCGGCTCCACCGGGATCGGCTTCACCTTCAAGTCCCGCGAAGGCGCCGAAGGCCAGTTCTACGTGAACTTGAGCTATCAGCACGGCACTCGCAACGACGGCGGTTACCAGCTGCTCAATGCGCTGATGGTCTGCATGTCGCTGCGCAATGTCGGCAACCCTCAACCAATCGAAATCGAAAAGTGGGACAACGAGGCAAAGCAGCGCGTCAAGGCTACCGTTCCTGGCTTCCCGGAGCTGATGAACACGGAAGTCGGTCTCCTCATCCAGATGGAGATCGAGAAGAAGAGCGAGAAAGGCATTCCGCGACCGACCATCTTTGCGCCGTTCTCTGCCGAGTCGGAGAAGACGGCATCGGAAATCCTCGACCCGAAGAAGCCAGCGCCGGCCAAGCTGGAAAAGATGGTCCAGCAGGTCATGAATAAGCCGCTGGTTGACCGTCGCCCTACTGGTTCGCGCACCGCGCCAAGCGGTGATGACTATGCCGCCTATGCGGGCGCGGCTGGCGGCGACCCATTCGACGATTCGATCCCGTTCTAAATCAACGACTTAGGGCGCTTCGGCGCCCTTTCTCATGGAGCTACAAACATGACCATGAAGCTCTACCAGCTGGCCGACGAGTACCAGCAAGCGCTTGAGGTATTGGATGACCCCGAGCTGCCGGAAGAGGTCGTGCGCGACACTCTGGAGGCGCTACAAGGCGGGCTTGTGCAGAAAGGCCAGGCCGTCGCCGCCTACGCGCTCAACCTGTCCGCCGAGATCGAGGCGTTGAAGGCGCACGAGAAGCGCGTAGCAGCCAAGCGCAAAGCCCTGGAAGGCCGCGAGGAATGGCTGCGCGGCTACCTGAAGTCGAACATGGAGCGCTGCGGCATCAACGAGATCAAGTCCATCGACGGCACGTTCACCGCGAAGCTCGGCAAGGGCCGGCCGTCCGTGGTGATCGACGACGACAAGCTGATCCCGGATGACAGCGAGTTCGTGCGTTGGAAGCGCGAAGTCGACAAGACAGCCATCGCCGCAGCCATCAAGAGCGGGCAGGAAGTGCCAGGCGCTCACCTGGAAACACGGCCCACCCTTCGCATCGCATAACCCAGGCGCCCAGCGCGCCCTCCTCCCGGTACATCCCCATGCTCATAGACAACCATGCCATAGCGCAGGGCGAGGCTCTGCGCGCGCAAATTGACGCGGCCACGGCTGCATTCCTGAACGCTGGCGGAAAGATCCAGCTGCTGCCGGACAGCATCGGCAAGCCGATAGAGATCAAGCCTGCCGTCTTCAACAACGCCGGAAACGCGGAGGCGGACCAGCGCAGCCGCAAGCGTGGGGCTCGGAAGTCGGCTGAAACGAACAGTCTTCCCCTTCGCAAGCGTGGCACGCCGCAGGCCAAGCAGAACGACATGCTGCGCGAGGTGTGGGCATGACCAGAAAACTACCCCGCGCCCGGCTTGAGCGAGTAAGCCGCGCCATCGTCCGCCAGTTCCGACTGGCAGTGGTGAACATAGACCCCGCTGGCCGCCAAGGACTGATCGATTGGAAGACTGCAAAGAACATCGCGCCCGGCCCGCTGATCGCTGAGGCCGTATGCGACATTGCCCACAAGTGGGTCATCTACCTCGCGGCGTTCTGCATCGACGCGAAAGGACAGCAGTACATCAAGGCCACGGAGATCGAGCCGCAAGGCATCTACAAATCGGACAGCCTCGCCGGCGTGCTTGAGGAGCATTACCGGGAGCTGGTCGCCGGATGCAATCCGAACCATCTGGTCGGCTCAGGCTGGATTGCGAACCCGGGCGGCACGTCGCTCAGCGAAGAACAGGCCGCGCGGATCTTCGAGGCGTGCGGGGCTTGGCAGGTACAGGCCGCCGCATGAACGCACCAATCTTCTGCCGCACGGACGGCAAGCGGATCGGCCAATGCGCCTGTTTCCGCTGCCGCCCACCAACACAGGACAAAGGACATGACACAGAGCGAACTGAAAGAACTGACGAACCTCGGCGCTGAGCTGGGGGCTGCGAAGGCTGAGATTGAGGTTCTGCGCGAGCAGGTCAAGGTTCTGCAATCCGACGCGAACAGCTGGCAGTCGGGCTATGACAAGGGCAGGAATGACGGCGGCAAGCATCGGAAGAGTGAGGTTGAGCAGTTGCGCCAGCACAAGAACGAGTACATGGATGCCGCAGAGGTTACGCGGAAAGCATTGCTCGCTGAGATCGAAAGCTTGCGAAACGGCCTCAAAAATGCCCGATACCGCATAGAGCAAGGTCGCGTATGGAATGGCATGGGCTGGACGCTTACCGGCCTTCACGCGCATCAGCAGCAGAAAGCACTGGATGAAATCGAAGCCGCGCTATCCCAGCAGCCCGAGCCCACCGACACCTACACCGCCGCCGACATGGCCACAGCCGCAGCGCAGGGGTTCAGGGATGGGCAGGCGGCAGTAGAGCAAGCCTCGGCGCAGGATGAGCAGCAGCCCTATATGTGGGTTCGCGTCGAGAACGACTACATCGAGGACTACACGCAGGACGCTAATCTGGCTGAAATCTGGCTGACAGAGGATTGGCCGGTAACCATTCCGCTCTACGCCGCCCCCATCGCGCAGACCGCCCCGCAAGGCAAGTTCCGCATGGGCGACCTCGTGAAGAAGTCCACCGGCAGCGAGTGGGAAGGGCGCGTGGTTGGCTGGTACTCGACCGAGCAGACCAAGGAAGGCTACGCAGTCGAGAGCAGCGCGCATCGCAACAGCGTGCAGATTTACCCGGCTAAGGCATTGGAGGCAGTGGAATGAACGAAGAACTGAAGCCGTATCAATCTAAAAGCCACCTTCAGCACGGCCATACGGTAGGTCGGAAATATTCTCCGACATACAGCTCGTGGCAATCCATGCTGGCTAGATGCCGTTATGACGGACGAGACAATGCAGAACGGTACAGGAACAAGGGTATTGCCGTATGTGAGCGCTGGAGCAGCTTCGATAACTTCCTTTCCGACATGGGTGAGCGCCCAGAAGGGACAACGCTGGACAGGAGAGACAGCAGCAAGGGCTATGAGCCTAGTAATTGCTGCTGGTCTACGCCTACAAGTCAAGCGAGAAACACAAGGCGCAATGTTCTTAATTTCCACTCTGCAGTTGAGGTGGCAAAGCTGCGACTACAGGGCGTTGCGTGCAACACAATAGCTACCCAGTACGGAATATCCGAAAGCCTTCCACGGGAAATCGTCAAAGGGCGCTGCTGGAAGGACGCGCTTGAGCAGGCAAAATCAGACTTGGGGATAAATTGATGACCAAACTACTGAGCTGCCCGTTTTGCGGGCAACAAGATGCGTTCGTCGAGCAGCTGGATTCGGACGCCTCCGTGGTTATCTGCCAGGGCATGGTTGACGAGCACAGCGCTTGCTTGGCGCGTGGACCAGTCGGCGTGCAGCAAAGCGATTTGGAAGACCAGCCAGGCAGGGATGCAGCGATCGCGGAATGGAACCTCCGCGCCCAGCCCGCAGAGGCGGAAGGTCTAGCCCATGAGCTATGGGCGGCAGCGCAATTGGCGCCAGGCGAGGGGATATCAGACGGCGTTGCGCGATTAGCTGCTTTGATCGGCAAGCCCGCAGAGGCGCAAGGGGTGGATTTCGGATTTGATGATCGCTCCGTGAAGGTCAGCCAAGAGGCGTACAGCATCTTCCTGGAGCGGGAGCAACACCACCTCGCCGCCCTGTCAGCCGTGACCGCCGAGCGGGATAGGCTGCAAAGCCAGCTGGCCGAGACTCAGGCGAATGACCGCGCCGCGATGGGATACCTGCACGATGTGCGGCAGCTCGTAGGTGGCTCTGACTTTCCAGAGATGGTTAGGAACGTAGCCCGCATGGTTGACGCGCTGCCGGGGTGCGTTGAGCTTATCGAAGCGCTCAGCCCGATTGAGGGTGATGTGCTCAGAAAGGCCCGCGCCGCCATGGCTGCGAAGGAGGCGTGAATGGCCGAGATATTCAGGAAGGGCCAGTTGGTCCCGCGTCGCTTGCTAGCAATTGTCGCTGGCCACGCGAAGGCTCAGCACAACATCACCTTTGGTTGTGACGTTGAGGTGCAAGGAAGGAAGTTCACTGCGTTGTCAGAGGGCGTCCTTTTCTATGTCAAGCGCGCAACTCGGCGCATGAACAATGGAACCTACCAGGAGTTTCCTGTCGTCTGCAAAGACGTTCATTGGACTAGCTACCGGCCTCCAGCAACGCTTGAAAACGCCGTTCATCTCGTAACCCCCTAACCCCACCCAAACACACAGCCTGCCGGCGAGAGTCGGCGGGGAGGATTTGCACGTGCCCATTTTCGCAATTACCTACGAACACACCTTGGTCGTCGAGGCAAACAGCCTAGAAGACGCAGAGGCCAATGCCACGCAGCACTTCAGCGAAGCGCGATATGAGCTGGACGGCGAGTATTCGTCGATCAACCAGGTGAACTCCGCAAGCGAGCTTCCGCACGGATGGGACGGAAAGTGCATCCCGCTTGGCGGCGATGGCAACACTCGCCTAGAAGAGCTACTTCCCGCGACCCCGTTTGACGACTAACCCCACACGCAGCAGGAGATAGACATGCCCGAACTCATCAAACGGTTCGCCAAGAACACGGCGGGCCGTGACTTTGCCGTGGGCGACATTCACGGATGCTTCACGAAGCTGCAGCAGGCGCTGGACGGGATCGGCTTTGATCCGGCTGTCGATCGGCTGTTCTCGGTTGGCGATCTGGTCGACCGCGGCGAAGAGAGCGAGCTGGCAACCGAGTGGATCGATAAGCCTTGGTTTCACGCCGTGCGGGGCAACCACGAGCAGATGACCATCGACTCGCACTTCCTCGGGGCTACTGATCTGCACTTCATCAACGGCGGCCAGTGGTTCTACTGCCTGCAGTCAGACGAGCGCGGGCAAATTGCTACCGAGCTGTCTCAGTTGCCACTGGTAATCGAGGTCGAGACGGCGGCAGGTGTGGTTGGGCTGATTCACGCCGACTGCCCGCGCCGCGACTGGCAAGACCTGATCAGCACGCTTGAGGCAGGCGGGCCGGAGGCCGAACACGTTGGCGCCATGTGCCAGTGGTCCCGCAAGCGCATCACCGACCGCGACGAATCATTCGTGCAGAACGTGCGCGCCGTAGTGGTCGGGCATACACCGCTCAGGGCGCCGGTACTGCTGGGCAACGTCTACCACATCGATACGGCGGGATGGGCGGGCCGGCAGTTCACGCTGCTGGACCTTCACACACTGGATCCGGTTGTCCGGTAGGAGATAGGGATGAATGCAGAGCTTGCGCAGCCTCTCAGCCGGCCGCGCCGGGCACCTATTGCCCCCAGGTTCATGCGCGCCAGTGATGCGCCCGCCTATCTCGGCATGTGCCGGGATGAGTTCAATCGAACGGTCCGCCCCTACGTCCGCGAGTTCCCCATCGGGAAGCAGGGCGTCGGGTTTGACCGCGAAGAGCTGGACGCGTGGGCCGATGCCTATGTCGAAAAACGATCAATTGAAAAGCTGGGCGCCCGGGACAACAATCAGCCCCGCAGCGAGCGCCAGGGCAAAGGAGAAACGCCATGGCGAGAAAAACCATCACAGGACTCCAGAAAATGCCGAACGGCATCTGGAAAATCGACAAGAGGTACAGAGGGGAACGAATTCAGGAAAGCACTGGCACTAGTGACCGGGCGGAAGCAGAGCAATACCTGATCTTGCGGCTTGAGCAGTTGCGCCAAGAAAAGGTGTACGGCGTCCGCAAGGTGCGGACCTGGAGGGAGGCGGCGACGAAGTTTCTCTTGGAGTTCAAGGACCAACCGTCAATCGGCTTGTCCGCGACCTACCTTGAGCAACTGGACCCGTTCATTGGCGAGCTGCCGCTGACGCACATCGGCGACAGCACGCTAGCCCCGTTCATCAAGTGGAAGCTGAACCCAGGGAAGGGAAAGCGCAGCGCATCGAATCGGACGGTGAACATCGCACTGGAGCGCGTGGTTCGCATACTCAACCTGTGCGCACGGAAGTGGCGCGACGACGAGATGCGGCCGTGGCTCGACACGGTGCCGATGATCACGAAGCTCGAAGAGAAGCGAGCCAGCCGCAAGCCCTACCCGCTTTCGTGGGAAGAGCAGACGCTGCTGTTTGCTGAGCTGCCGGATCACCTGCGGCGCATGGCCTTATATAAGGTCAACGTCGGGTGCCGGGAGCAAGAGGTGTGCAAGCTGCGCTGGGAGTGGGAAATCAAGGTGCCGGAATTGGGAACGAGCGTGTTCCTGATACCCGAAGGGTTCGGCGGGAGGCACGCCAAGTCAGGCGTGAAGAATGGAGACGAGCGGCTGGTTGTGCTGAACAGCGTTGCCCAGCGAGTAATCGACGGTCAGCGTGGGCTGCACCCGTCACTGGTCTTCCCCTACGGCAAGCCAGACGAGAACGGACCAACCGCAGTTCACCGGATGAACGACTCGGCCTGGAAAAAGGCCAGGGTGAGAGCGGCGAAGAAATGGCAGGAGTTACACGGAACGCCGGCCCACCCAGGCTATGCGTCGATCCGGATTCACGACCTCAAGCATTCGTTTGGCAGACGATTGAGGGCTGCGGGTGTTACCGAAGAAGATCGCAAGGCGCTATTGGGCCACAAGAACGGCAGCATCACCAGCCACTACTCAGCCGCCGAGCTGGATCAGCTGATTGAGGCCGCCAACAAGGTATCAGCAACCGACTCACGCGCTCCGGCGCTGACGATCCTGAAGAGGAGGCAGGGATAGGAAAACGGGCGTAGTTACTCGGAAAGTTACTAGGCCAAAAACAACAAAGCCACCCGAAGGTGGCTAAGTCGTTGTTTCTATTGGTCGGGACGGAGTGATTCGAACACTCGACCCCTTGCACCCCATGCATGCGGGACCGTCTACAGGCCGCGCTACAAGCCACGTCATCCGGGCGCTCGCTGCACACGATGCCCAACACTGCACCACAGCGAGTGACAAAGTTACTCGGAAAGTCACTCGACCATCTCAGCCCGTCCGGGCAACCCTAATCCCCCTTCACCGCGTCATACGATTTCTCACACGCCGACCCGGCTACTCCCCGCTCGTCGGCGACTCCAGCATAGAGTTGAGCAGCCTCTCCAATCCTGCCGAGCACGTCGGCTCGCACTCGGGCGGTGTCTTCGGCTGCCTGGCCGAGCTGGGCAGTGATGGCATTGCCGGCGTCACGACTGCGTTGCTCAGCTGCGGCGAGGCGCTGCTGCAGGCGCTCAAGAGCACTACCAGCGCGCTCAGCATCAGTACGCGCTGCAGCCAGTTGTTCCTGTGCCTCTGCATCTGCCTTCTCCGTTTCGGCTTGGCGCCGCTGGTTTTCCTGAATGACGAACAGCGCAGCGCGGCGGTCGTGCTCGCTGACTTCGGTCCGATAGTTGGCCAGATCGGCCTGTGCCTTCGAGGCCACAGACTGCGCCGATAGGCCCCGGATCTGCTGCCCCCCCGCCACAAGGGCCAAGGCAAGGACCCAGTAGGCCCAGCCGGGGACGAGCTTCAGCCAGGCGATCATCGCATCACCTCACGCACGGCTGCGGCGAAGTTCCGTCCCCACTTGGCGCGAAGCGCGGCGCGCTGCTCAGCAGTGCCGCGATCGTATGCGCCCGGGCGCCACGTCTTCAGGTACAACCGCAAGGCGCCTTCCACGTCATCCTCGCTCGGCAGGCGGCCTGGGTCGCTCCACAGCAGCAGGCGAGCCAGGCCAGCTGCGAGCACGTCGTCATGCTCGATGGCAGTCCAGATCGATCGATTGTCAGGAGAAACGCCACGCGCACGGTAAAGCGCAGCGGCATGAGCCTTGGTTGCCTCATGCGTGCGAACGCCGGCCACCATCCCGCCACCGAGCTCACCCTGCCAGAATGACCGGGCCGGGCCGTTGCCCATCTGCCGACGGTGGACAAAAAGCGACTCCTGCAGCCCGATAGCCAGCAACATGATCTCTGCCTCTCGGCTCGACATTCGCGCAGGCAGCAGCGCGAGAGCGGGCGCTATGGCTCGCTCCCGTATTTCAGAGAGGGTCATGGGTAATCCTTCAGGCAATAAAAAGCCCCGGCTGGCGGAGCTGTTAGGCGAACACGAGAGGGACAGTGCCGGTACCGAACGGTGCGGCGTTAGCCCATCTCAGGGTCGTCTTGCCGCCCGATACGGTCAGCGTGGCATTGCTCTTGTTGTAGGTGACGTTGTTCGCATCGGCTACGCGCAGGGTCGTGAATGGCAGGCTGGCCAGGGTGTAGCTGCCGACGATGACCAGTTCGAGCGAATAGGCGAGCGTCGCCTCATCCTGCGTGGTGGCCAGCAGGTCAATCTGCCCCGCTGCGCCAGCGGTATTGGTTACGCCATCGACGTTGGCATAGGCCGGGCTGATCGAGCCGTACACGCCACGACTGTAGCCCCTCGTCAGGGTCTGGTAGGTCGCGAATGTGGCGGTGATGGCGTAGCGGGATGCCACAGGAAACCCCGCCACCACGCCGGGCATCATGCTGCCACCGTTTGGCCGATCACGTCCCATTGGTCCGCAGCAACCTTCTTCAGGGTGACCGTCATGCGCGCGGTCATGCTGAGCGTGCCGCCTGACGGAGCGTTCAGCGTTACGCCGCTGGCCGCCGCGAGGGTGATATTGCCAAGTGCCCGAACGGTGATCTCGGTGCCGACATCGAAGGCCACGGACGCATTTGTCGGAACCGTCAGCGTGATGGCTCCCGTTGTGCCGGGGCGCAGGTAGTTCCAGGCGTCGGTCAGCGCCAGCGTTCGGGTCGTAGCTGTGGCGACGAGAGTGGACTTGTCCTGCTTGGTGGCGGGGTCGAAGTTGCCGGTGCTGTATTGCTCCGCCCAGGCGGACCATGCGTCTCCGGCGTATGCGCGGACGAACATACGAGCGCCGGAGGATAGCGTTAGGTGTTGGACCTTAGTACCGGTGAAAGATATCTGCGCGTCAGTTTGAAGCCATCCCGCGCCACCGTATCCGCCAGGCACGTTAGCTGTTGTGCCCATATTGACCATACTGACGCCTAGCGGAGCATCGTTTGCATCTGTAACGGTAGGGCGATTACCCCAACCAAAAGCTCCTACCGTCAATATGGCCCCGGCGGTGGTGTCGGTTGACGAGGACTGCACATTCGCATTCGCCGCCGTACCCAGCAGGTTTAGTCGGGCCTGAATCTTACCGAAGGCCGTCAAGACGGTGTCCGTTGCCGCCACCGCCGCAGAGCTGGCCAGACTGAGCCCGGTCAGCACCGTGTTGCGCACGCGACTTTCGTTGAAGTACAGGTTGGTCGAACCCTCTGCCAGGGCGTCAGTAGTGCCGGGCGATGGGTTTATCTCAGCGTAGACGGAGCCGGTCCAGCGGTACTGGCGCGTCGGGTTCGCGGCTGTGCCCTGGTTGATGGCGATGTAGATTTTCCCGCCCTCTCCTGTTGCGGGGAAGTTCGCGGTCGAGGCGTACTCCAGCACGTCATCGACGTAGCTCGGCAACTGGCTGGCCGGGATGCGGGCGAACTCGTCGAGGGTCGGGATGCCGCCAGACACGCCGCGCTCGGTCGTGTTGATCTTCCCGTCGAGCGCAGTTTGCAGGCCAGACACGGTGCTGATCGCCTGCGAACCGGTATGGGTGGCCCGGTCGCGCAGCTGGGAATCCGTGGCATTCGCCGTTGCACCGGCAGCGATGCCATCCAGCTTCGTCTTCATCGCGCTCGCGGCCCACCATGCAGCGATGGCCTGGAACACACGCTGCGCGGTCCATGCGCGACGGGTCGTTGCGGTGCCCTGCTCTGCCTCTGCCTGGCTGACGGTCGTCGCCGTCCACTCGCGAGCGTCGGTGAGGCGCGGGTCGGTGTCATGCACGACGCCGGCCAGCGTGTCGCCAGTCGGCAGCTGTTTGCGTTGCCCGTTTACGAGCACGAGAGGTCGGCGGGCTGTCATCAGAGGGTTACCGGGTCGCTGTCATCGGTGACCAGTTCGGTGGCGGACTTCGCCGTGCCGACGTACTGGCTGATTTTGTTGGCGTTGAGGGCGTCGGTTTCGACCAGTGGCGTGGCGGTGACGCCGCCTGCGGTGTCGAGGTAGTAGCGCGCGCCGGGGGTGAGGCCGGTAAGCGCAGAGTTCACGCCATCGAGCGGGTAGACGGTCGCCTGCGCGGCGCTGGCGAATGCCTCGGTCACGAACCCGTCCGCACGCCGGCCGTTGCTGTTGTCGGCCAGGCGCACGGAGAAGGTACCGGCGTTGTCGTGGAAGTTGACGAACTTGCCGGCGCCGATGGCTTCGGAGGCCACGGCGGCGACGGTATCGGCCCCAATGCCAAGCGGCATCAGCGACTGGTCGAGTTTGCCGTCCGGGCCGGTGGCGACGATCTTGCCGGCATCGGCCACGCCGGCAGAGGCGACGAGCCCCTCGACGAGTTTGCGGGCGCCGTTGAGCAGCGTCATGTAGCGAGAGGCCATGTTCAGTTCTCCAGTTCGATGGGGTCTTGCAGGTTGAGGGTGATGCGAGTTGCGGAAGTGGCGGCGCCGATCAGCACGCAATAGCCGTCAGCGGGTGGCGTTTGGGTCAGGCTGCCGTTGGCGCCGAGGTAGATGCGGCCTGGCAGCCAGTTCCAGCTGTTGTCCTCGAGCGCGCCGGAGCGCTGCACGTTGATGGCGCCACCCGCCGGCGCGGCGGTGAGTGCGATACCCAGCAGCAGGTCGATATTCGCGGCGTCGCGGTAGTCGAGCGGGTAGATGGCACCGGCCAGTTCGTACACGACGCGCAGAGCGCTGATGGTTTCGCCAGCGGTGCGCTGGATGGCGCTGCCGCCTGATGGGCCAGGCGGACCAGGCGGCCCCTGCTCGCCTGCCATGACGACGACCGTCTCGGCGTCAGGCTCGAGCGCGACGGCGTATTCGGCGCCGACTTCGATGACCAGCACCTCGGGATCTCCGCAGATGGCGACGCTCATGTGGTCCCCTCGCGGCTGACGGTCACAGCGCCCTGCAGGTAGCGCTGAACGGTGCCGTCGGCGTACTCGACTTCGAGGTCGTACACGCCTTCGGTCCAGGTGAGGGCGGCGGTTTCGGTGGCGCTGAGCGTGCGCACCAAGGTGCCGGGGCCGGTGATGACCAGCCCGCCGTTCTCGGTGGTCAGCTCAAGCAGCACGGCGCCACCGAGTTGCGCGCGGATCTGCATGCGTGCGGTGGCACCGGTGAGGTCCACGGGCGGCTTGTAGATCAGTTGGCCGCCGCTCGGGGCGAGGCCGAAGGCGGACAGCGCGTTGATTTCCAGCGTGGCGGGGTCAACGACCTTCACGCGGTGCGGTTTTTCCGCGCGCGGCGCGCGGTTGACGCCCTGCATACCACTCACGCCCTCGACCCAGGCAAGCCAGTCGCCCGGCAGGCCGTGGTCGACGGTGAGACGCAGCGGCGAGCCGCCGAGCGAGGTGATAGGACGGTATTCGTAGCGCGGCTGCATCAGCCGCAGGGGGTCGCGCAGGGTCGTGCCCTGGATGATGGCGAGATCCAGTTTTGCGGGTTGCATGGGTTTGCTCCAGGTCAGGCCAGGGATACGTCGCCGCTAGCCATCCACGAATTGAGGCCGGTGCGCTTGAGGGTTATCACGGAATCGCTGTGCGCCCCAGCGACCGCACCCGACACACCGTCCGCCCGGTACAGGCTCACGCCCGCGCCGGGGGCGATTGCGGTGCCGAGGCGAGTCTGGATGCGTAGCTCTGCCCCATCAGCCCACGCGCCATCCGCCTGTGGAGAAATGGTCAGTGTTACCCAAGCTCCGGTCAGCAGCAGATAGCCGCCATCGTCGGCGCTGGTCAACGCCCGATCTGAGGGCGCCTCGATTACCGGACTGCGGCTCGGCGCCGGTGCCGCAGGAGTTGCCAGCTGTGCCAGCGTTCCAGCCGTCAGGGCGCAGTAGATGACGCTGCCCTCGGGCCATCCCTGATCGGCGGTGCCCTCCTGCGCGCGGGTGAGCGTGGCGGTACCGGCGGCGAGAGAGGCGTCGATGATCTCCCAGCGAGTGGCGGCTGCCGGGCTGTCTGCCAGCGTCAGGCGGTATTGCTCCTGGGCCGAGAAC
>LNAP01004772.1_pt1 | contig 12326 bp, 16 predicted proteins | sample 602601 | NCBI WGS metagenome assembly LNAP01 (sample SAMN02440304, study PRJNA202911) | soil metagenome | biome: Subtropical and temperate rainforests or woodlands; isolation source: soil samples (1 kg each in a 20% v/v slurry with milli Q water) were... ... | reverse complement strand
ACGGCGACATCATGATCCGCGACCGGAAGATGTACGTCGCGCCGACGCCATTTGCGCTGACCGAAGGCACCACTGGCCTGATGACTTTGATCCTGCCGGAGAACTTCGGCACCGATGACCGTTACCAGGTGGTCGGTAACCTCACTCGCGTCGAGGCGGAAACGCTGGTGGTTGGCTACAACTTTGACCTGCGCATGAACGAGCTGAGCGCAGAGCGCGTGCCCAATCCCAACGCAGGCACCCAGCACCGATTTGTGGCCTACCGGCTCAAGGATCAAGCGAGCAAGCCTGTCTCCATGACTGGCACCCAGGTGCAGCCCGACGAGAACAACCTGCCGGACGACGAATGAACACCATCACCGACAAGATCGGGTTCGCTTACCCGGTTGCTGCGACCGCGCTGGAGTGCGACTTCCCGCTGGTCGAAATCAGCCAGATCGCCGAGCAGGAAAGCTGGCGAAAGGAGATCAACAGGCCGATCTACCACATCCACAAGTGGTGGGCGACCCGACTTGGGTCGGTGTTTCGTGGCATTACCCTTGGTGCTTTGAGCCAGCCTGGTACTGACCTCTGGGCGCAGTTCTACAAAACGCACGACCTGGCCGGTAAGGTGGTGCTCGATCCCTTCATGGGCAGTGGTACGACGCTTGGCGAGGCCGTCAAGCTGGGTGCCAAGGCCATCGGCTGCGACATCAACCCAGTCAGTACCTTCCTCGTACGTCAGGCGTTCACGCCCTCGTCCGAGGCAGAGCTGCGTGCCGCTTTCGAGCGGCTGGAACGTGACGTAGCACCGGAGATTCAGCGCTACTACCAGACGCGCGATCCTAAGACGGGCGAGCTGATTCAGGTCTTGTACTACTTCTGGGTCAAGATGGTGACGACGCCCGAGGGCGAGGTAATCCCCTTGCTGTCGCGCTACGTGTTTTCACAGGATGCCTACCCGAAGAAGAAGCCGCGAGCGCAGATCGTATGCCCTGGCTGCTGGAGTGTGCTGGAGGATCGCTACGATGCGACTGACCTGCACTGCCAGCACTGTGGCCTCCAGTTCAATCCGCAGGAAGGCCCGGCCGCTGGTCAGTACGTCAAAACCAAGGGCGGTCACCGTTACCGCATCAAGGAACTACTGCCCAAGGACGGTACGCCGCCCTCTCATCGAATGTATGCGATGATGGCCTTGCGAGCGGATGGATCGAAGGTCTATCTGCCGGTGCTGGATGAGGACTTGGCCCTCTACGAGGAAGCCCAAGAACGCCTTGCTACAGAGGCACTGCCGCTGCCGAAAACCTCTGTTCGACCTGGTCACAACACCGACCAGGCGCGCGGCTACAACTACACCCAATGGCGCGACTTCTTCAATGCGCGCCAACTGCTGTGCCTTGGCCTGCTGCTGCGGGAAATCCTGACCATCGACAACCTGGCAGTGCAAGAGCAGATGCTGTGCTTGTTCTCCAGCACCTTGGAGTTCAACAACCTGTTTTGCAGCTTCAAGGGTGAGGGAACAGGGGCCGTGCGGCATATGTTCTCGAACCACATCCTCAAGCCTGAGCGCACCCCGCTGGAGAACTCCGTGTGGGGCACTGGCAAGAGCAGCGGCACGTTCAGCACGTTGTTCGAGTCTCGCCTGCTACGTGCGAAGCGCTACCTCGATGAGCCGTTCGAGATCGCGTTCGAGCATGACCAGGACGGCAACCGCGCAGGCTCGCGCAAGACGGTGGCCAGCCATCCGATCCGCGCCCGTCGCGTCGAAACCTGGCAGGAATTGGAGGCCGCAGATCATGGCCTGCTGATCCTCAACGGTGACAGCTCGAAGCTGCCGGTGCCCGCTGGTTCGGTGGATGCCGTGGTGACTGATCCACCCTACTTCGACTTCGTTCATTACTCGGAGTTGAGCGACTTCTTTTTTGCTTGGCTCTCCCCTGTGCTGCGCCAGCGCTATCCGTGGATGGCCCGCGAGGACTCATCTGACCAAGGAGAGGTGCAGCACAAAGACCCTCGTGTGTTCGCCCGTCAGCTTGCGTCGGTGTTCACGGAGGCGTGCCGCGTGCTTAAGGACGATGGAGTGTTGGCGTTCAGCTTCCACCACTCGCGTGCCGAGGGCTGGGCGGCCATCTATGAAGCGATCAACAAGGCGGGCCTGGCTGTAGTTGCGGCTCACCCTGTCCATGCCGAGCTGCGCGCGGCAAGTCCCAAGACTGCGGCCAAAGACCCGATCAGCCTTGATGCGATTCTGGTGTGTCGCAAGAAGGCGTTTGCCCTGCACCAGTCGTCTGCTATCAAGGATGTCCGCCAGGCCGTTGATGCGCTGGCATCACGGCTGCAAGCTGCTGGCCTTCGCATCTCGGCGGGTGACCGATTCGTGATCGGCGCAGCGCAGACCTTGATTGCACGCGCTGCTGATGACATGGGCTTCGACGAGATCAAGGTTGATCTTGAGGCAATTCGGCTGGCCGTGGGGCCAAGGGCTGGCGACGCCGACGATGAGCTAGCCCGCATATTTCACGCTTATAACCGACAGCCTGCGCAATGGGGCACGGGGGCGCAAATGTGAGCGAACGAGGCAGCGATGTGGAGCGCAGCGAGGACCCTTTGTGCGACAACCGGACCCTCCCTATGGTCCCGAGCACAGCGCCTCGCACGGCGTGCCGTCATCGTTTCCATCGAGCGACCGGACACCGCACCTTTCCAGGTAGAACCGGGCTTCCTCGCACGAGGTCATCTGCTTGCAGTACCGCTTGGCGCCGCAGGCCTGCGCGACCTGGGGAGCTGATGCGGATGCCTGAGTAGCGCTGGCGTTCTTACCCGCCTTCCCATGCCGGAACTCCCATGGCGGCGCGGGGCTGCCGTCCTGCCACAGACCTGCCCGGGCCTGTCGCGCCGAGGCCTCGGCCTGCAGGATTTGCGCGGACGGCCGGTACTGGCGGTACGCCCACGCCAGACCGCGCCTGACCTGCTCCAGGTTCGCGTCGATGCCGCCGCAGGACACCCGGCCGACGGATCGGTCGTAGCGGTCCTGGGTGGCGACCGCGACCACCGCGCTCTTGCCATAGCAGAGGTCGGACAGGCTCTGCTTGGCTCGCTGCCCGAAGGCCTGGCGCTTCTCAGGCGCATCAATCTCGGCGAGGCGGATCCGATGCTGTTGGTTGCCGGCATCGAGAACGGTCAGGGTGTCGCCATCGGCAACGGCGACCACGCGGCCCGAAAGCGACGCGGCCGTAGCCTCCATGGCGCACGTCAGCGCCGCCACTGCGAAAAGCATCGACAACCAGACTTGGTGTTTCTTTTCCGTCATCGAGCGTGGTAGCGTGGTTTTCCTACCAGGAGATGATCCGTCATGAACAAACAGCTGCTCGCTGCGGTGTTGTCGGAGCGCGGGCGCGGCAGCGCGCCATCGGAGGAGGAGCTGAGGTCGCTGACCGCGGAGCTGCGGCGCGCCATTGTGGAAGCACGGCGCGCCCTGGAAAAGGGTCTGCAAGCCGCCCAGGAAGCCTCATGCTTGACCCCGCCGTGCGGGAACTCCAGGAAAAAGACGGCTGGCTGATCCAGTAGCAGCCGATCAAGGCGGGCCGCAAGGTCAAGGCGCTGCGCTTCACCTTCATGCGCGATCCGCAGGGACAGCTCCCGCTCTAGCGGCTCATGCCTCGGTCGTTGGCGCGGTACTGCTGGCGCTGCTCGGCCATCAGCTCGCGCACCGGTCAAGCATCGGTCTTGTCCTCGCTCGGTTTTCCGTAGCTGCCGCGATAGACATGGTGCTCCGGGCAATCGGCAACGAGGCCCATCTGCTCAAGCATTCCACGCTCCCATGAGCCGGGACGGCGGCTGCCGTCCGCGACGCTCGACAGAACGGAACCGACAAGCTGCTCCACGCTCTGCATCGGGTTCGGTGCGCCGTGCTGCTTGTGCAGCTCGACCATGTAGAGCAATTCCTTCCAAGCGCCTTCCGGCATGACGAAGGTGCGCTGCGCCGTGGTGTCTTTTGTGCTCAAAGGTCTAGCTCCGAGTGCGAGCCCAGCCGGGCGAGAATCAGGCGCTCCGGATCGAGCCGGTAAATCAGCACCAGGTCGGGCCGCAAATGGCAGTCCCGATAGCCGTTCCAGTTGCTGCTAAGCGCATGGTCGCGGTGCCTGGGTTCTAGCGGCTGATCGGTCGCCAGCGCGGTGATGATCTGCCGCAGGTCGGTATCCAGCACGGCCCGATGCCGGCCTTTCGCCTCGCGCTTGAAGTCCCGCTTGAACGCGGTGGTGCGCTCAATCGTCCGCATGCAGATCGACGAACAGGGCGTCGACGGAATCGAACCGCTGGAGGCCGCCGCGCTCAACCTCGGCGAAGGCCGCGAGCGTTTCCGCGTTCGGCTGGAACAGCGCCGGGGGAATCACCTTGTCCTGCGCAATGCGGGTCATCAGCACGCGCACTACGTCGCTCACGGTCAAGCCCGAAGCCTGAATCACCGCGTTGGCGGCGTCCTGAATTTCGCCCGGCACGCGGGCCTGGACCATCCGACTGACAGCCATGTTGCACCTCCTTTGTTGACTGTGTTGCAGTGTAATACTTTTATCGCTGCGCTGCAACGTGATAAGATGGCACCGGCTGTGTTGCTCGGCGTGTGCCAGCAACCGTCGTGCCCGAGTGATCGGGGGTGGGGCGCACCACCACAAAAACGCATAGTCGATCCGTCGCGTGATGGCGTCGGATCATCCAGTCACGGCTCTCAGCCGTAGCGGCATCGCGGTAGCGTGATGCCGTGCGATGCAGCGCATCGTGATCGCGTCAGCGATCCGCGGCGCGTCCCCAGTCTGGCGACTCGCTCGCCTGTGTCCAGTTCGATCAGCCAAGTGACGGCGCCGACCGCATGTGTCGGTGCTGATCCGCACGGCATGCACGCCGCCACGGCGGCAGATCGATCTGTCCAAGAGCCCCCACACCAGCGACACGCTGGTTACCCGTTTCGTTGGTGATAGCCAACGAAACGGGTGGGGCGACCCGTCTGAAACCTAGCACCCATGCGGGTTTCAGGCTGGCTGAAGGGCTGGTAGCTCTTGGTGCGCAACGCGCCAGGGGGACCGGTCGGGGTCGATGAAGCCGAGTGGCCCACGGGCCGATGACCGCCTCGGTACGACTCCAACGTGTTGATTTGTATGGGAGTAGCCCGCCGGAGCCGTAAATCCGCGCATCGAAGTTAAACACCCCCACGGTCAGACTCCCATCGACCATCGCCCCGAGAGGGGACGGGATCGGCTTGCCCATTGCTCCAAGGCAGTCCGCAGCGCGCGCGTGTCGCGTGCTGCGTAGTGCCGTCCTGACCAGGAGGTGGAAGTGAGTCGCAACTACGGGCTGCGCAGCCGCGACATGTCGCTCGCGGGCAAAAACGCATTGCGCGATGCCGCGCGGAAATCCGATATGTCGTTCTCGACGGCCGCCACGGTCGCCGAGCGCTGGCGCCAATTCACGGATTACGCCCGCGAGCGCGGCATCAACAAGATGGAGAAGATAGACCGCCACCTGGCGATCGAATACGGCCGCGAGCTCGCGGGTGCCGTGCGATCCGGAGACATGAGCGCGTCTCGCGCGCAGACAATCGTGTCGGCCATCAACACCGTGATGGGTCTCGCAACACGCTGGGAATCCGTCGGCCCGGTCCAGGACTGTGGGATACCGCAGCGCAGCGCCATCCGCGACACGCCGCCCGCCGATCGAGACTCGTATCAGCGGGCGGTCGATGCACTGCGCAGCGCCGGCAACGAGCGCGGCGCATCGATCGCCGAGCTGTGCCGGGAGTTTGGCCTGCGCAGCAAAGAGGCGAGCCTGCTCGACGCCCGGGCCGCGCTCCAGCAGGCACGCGAGCACGGCCACATCCACATCGACCACGGCGCCAAGGGCGGGCGAGAGCGCGAGATCGAGCTGTCCCACGCCGAGCGGCAGATCGCCGTGCTGGAGCGCGCCGCGGCGGCGCAGGCCGACGGCCGATCGCTGATCCCAGCAGACCGTAACTGGTACCAGTGGCAGCAAGGCGAGCTGCGATCGATCCGCGACCTGGTGCACCAGCACACCGGCGAGGGCCTGCACGGCCTGCGGGCGGCATACGCCTGCGAGCGCTACGAGGATCTGACCGGGACGCCGGCGCCGGTAATGGGCGACGGCGTCACCTGTGACCGCGAGATTGACCGGCAGGCCCGCGAGACCATCGCCGACGAACTCGGGCACGGCCGGATCGACGTCACGGCCGAGTACCTCGGCGGGCGCCGCTGATGTCGCGGTCGCGGCTCTCGACGCGCCCACACGGCCGGTCGGCGCTCGAAATGGAGGTCTGGGCGCTCTGGCTCGACAACAAACGCGGCGCGCCCGCCTACCGGCGGCAGCGGCGCGACTGGGCCATGCGCTGGGCGCGCCACGCGGCCGCTGAGGGCCGCCGAGAGGACCAGCGCGCTACCACCCTACAGGGTACCGGTAATCGTGCCGGCAGGCGGCACGTGGAGACCTTCTGGCGGCGCCCTGAGATCGCGCGCCTGGCCTACTCAACCCAGATGGCCATGTGGCGGGCGATAGCGGACACATGGGCCCGTGCAGGAATCCCGCATGAGCCGCCACGACCGCTTGCCCCGGCGCAGCAGACCCAGGATTCCAGAACGGCTTCCCACGATCCGCAGCCCACCGAGGCCTGAGCGCGGACTCGACCCGGCGCGTATGGCACCAGGTCACGGCGCGCCTGATGGCCTTACCAGGTTGGATCAGGCACGCGGTGTCCGGCGGCAGCCGCCACCGGCGGGCGCGCAGCGTCCGCAGGCGTCCACCTGTCGGCCGTGAGGCCGACACGTCTTGCTCGGTCGGTAGTTATCCACAGGGCGCCGCTGGTAGAAGAAAGGTAGAAGAAAGGTAGAGGGCGAAAAACTCCGTTTTATTTTAATTAAATCAACTGGTTACAAAGGTGGGGCGCGACGCAACATCACCAAAGCGCGACGCAACATCACCAAAGCGCGACGCAACATCACCAAAGGCGCGACGCAACATCACCAAAGCGCGACGCAACATCACCAAAGGCGCGACGCAACAACGACGCAAAAAGGCCCGCGCTTGGCGGGCCTTGAGTGGAACGCTATCCCGATGGATGGAGCCACAGGGCAAGCTGTGGCTTGCCCTTGGTGCTGTCCTCGATCTTGTGGGCGGTGATGATCTCCAGCCGCTCCAGCTCGACGCAGGCCACGCCCAGCGCATTCCGGAAGTCCCGCAGCCGCCCGCTGTATTCCATCTTTGCCTTGAGCCAGTCCAGCGCGTACCGCTGCACCGGGTCGGCGGACGTGGCCACCAGCCGCTGCAAGGTCTTGGCCATATCCTGATTGCGCCCGAACGCGCGGCGCTTGTCCCAGTCGATCAGGGCAAATTCCCGGTTGCCGTACATGGCGTGCCACCGGGGATCTATCGTCAGCGTGTATTCCTCGCTGGCCTCGTCGTAGTCGAAGCCAGCGATCAGGTGCAGGGCGCGGGTTTTGCCAATTGACAGCTTCGGCTTGCCGTCGGCCTTCGTGATCTCGATCACCAGCATGGCAAAGGCCAAGTCCTGCATCGTGCGGTGAAGCCATTTGTAGGCTTGGCCGGACTTTTCACGGCCAATCGCTCGCAGGAACTCGGCGCGGTTGATGACGATCGGGGTTCCCAGCGGCTGGCGCTGGGCCTCTTTCATGGCCTGCATCCAGACGTCGGCCTGCGCCTCATCCAGTTGCTTGCCGCTGAACCGGACTTCAGCGTCGCCACGGCTCTGCAAGATGCTGCCGTCGTGCATCTTGCGCCGCCCACGCGCCACGGGCGCGAACAGGCTAGAACGGGCTATGTGGTTCGGCATAGCCCGCATGAACTCGTCCATACCCGGCAAAAACATCTGGCGCGGCGTCTCTGCCGCCTTCTGCTCGGCCCGCGCCGTCACTTCGGCGGCTTTCTGCTTGATCCACTCCAGCGGATCGCGCTTGCTCTTGGTATCCTCGTTTTCAGCCATGAATCACGCTCCTGTCGTGGTTGGTGGTTAGGCGCTGCCGGGTGTTTGCCGCACCCTGCCGCGCCGCCTTCAGCGCCCCATGCTGGGGCCGTCCCGGTTGCGCTTCGCTTGCCGGGGCTTGTCGCGCACCGTATCAGGCATCGGCCTTGTCCTCGCTCGGTTTTCCGTAGCTGCCGCGATAAACGTAATGCTCCGGGCAATCGGCAACGAGGCCCATTTGCTCAAGCATCCCGCGCTCCCAAGAGCCTGGGCGGCGCCGCCCATACGACACACCGCCCCGCCGCTACGCGGCAGGCGAAAGAAGGCGCTACTTCGGTAGCGCCAGATGAACCTTGATCGCGTCCTCGACGGCGAGCATATCGGCCTTGGAGAGCACATCGAGGCGGTTCTTGAGGCGCGCCTTGTCGGCGGCCATGATCTGGTCGGCCATCGCCTTGCTGGACTGGCCGCCGACCGTCACGACAGCCTCGCCGGGGTACTGCCGCCCGGTGTTGCTGGTCAGGGGCACAACCACCACCCGCGCCAGATTCCGGTTCGCCGCGTCATTGCTCACGATCACAGCCGGGCGCGTCTTGCGAATCTCGCTGCCCACCGATGGATCGAACTCGACCCACCACACTTCACCGCGCAGCATCGGCCATGTCCCCGGCGAGCGCGTCGCACCACTCGGCCGCTTCGGCCTCGCGGGCTTTGTCGGACGCCATTGCCCGGTATCCGTCATCGAGCGACGTATCCACCACATGCGGGCGTAACAGGTCCTCGATGAACTGGCTCATGCGGCGCTTGCCGACCGTCCGGTACAACCCTTCGTAAACCGCTTCGTCGAGGGTGATCGTCATTCGCTTATGCATTTGAACCTCATTAGTACGTTATGCGCATAACGTATGATAGCACATTCACGCCTCAGCGGCCCATGCCGGGGCCGTCCCGGTCGCGCTTCGCTTGCCGGGGCTTGTCGCGCACCGTATCAGGCATCGGCCTTGTCCTCGCTCGGTTTTCCGTGGCTGCCGCGATAAACGTAATGCTCCGGGCAATCGGCAACGAGGCCCATTTGCTCAAGCATCCCGCGCTCCCAGCTTCCTGGGCGGCGGCTCCCACCTGTCGGCCGTGAGGCCGACACGTCTCGCTGCGCCCACAGTGACGCCATGACTTCACGGCTTCACGGCTTCACGGCTTCACGGCGCCATGAAGCATGATAAAGTGCGCGACACTATGAAAACCTTGGCGTTCCTCTCCCAGAAGGGCGGCAGTGGCAAGACCACTTTGGCCGTTCACACCGCCGTGGCCGCCCATGAGAGCGGCGAGCGTGTAGTGATCGTCGATACCGACATTCAACGCAGCGCGACTACATGGAGCGAAGCCCGCAGCGCCGAGGTACCCGCCGTCGCGCCTGTGGCAGCCGCTGAACTAGATACAGTCATGAAGGCGTCACGTCATGACGCCATGACGCTTTGTATCATCGACACAGCACCCCATGCCGCGCCCGATGCCGTCCGCGTCGCGCGCGCGGCTGACCTAGTGGTGATTCCTTGTCGCCCCACGGCGTTCGACCTGGCCGCAGCCGGTAGCGCCGTCGAAATCGCGACGGCCGCGAAGGCTAGGACGGTTTTTGTTCTCTCCGCTTGCCCCTTCCGTTCGCCGGAAATCGCCGAGACGCGTGCTGTTCTGGCCGGCTATGGCTTGTCCGTGGCACCCGTTGAAATCACCGATCGCCGGGCCTTCGCGCGGGCCGTCGCGACTGGCCGGGCAGTCACCGAGTTTGAGGCCAACGGCAAGGCCGCCGAGGAAATCAGAGCTTTGTGGAAATGGTTGAAGGAGCAGATGCAGTGAGCAAGCAGACTGGATTAGCTGCATTTACTTCCCGCAAAACGGCAGCACAGCCTGAAGCCACCCTTGCGGCCGAGGCTACGTCCACCCTCGATCGTAAGCGCGGGAAAGGGGAGGTCGTAGCGCTAACCGTGCGGCTGTCGCGTGCAGATTGGGAGCGGGTTCATCAGCTCGCTGTCGCCGAAGGAACGAGCATCCAGCAGCTTGCTATCAAGGGGCTCTCCAAGGTGTTCGCGGAGAAGGGGCTTCCCGGAATCGAAAATTGACGCATTGACGCCATGGCTTCATAGCGTCATGGAGCGCCGGCTGGCTACGAACGCACTACAGCCTGAATGACCGAGAAAACCCACGCCATTGAGCGGCTAATCCGCGACGCGCTGGCTATTGAGGCCGAGACCGCCAAAAAGCCGGCGCTGTGGGTTTCATGGCTCGCGCGCTGATCCAAGCCACACTGCCGCACCGTAAAACGGCTGGCAACGAGTTCGAGCGGCGTAATGGCAATTTTCGATTGTCCCTGTTGGCTCCGGCACGCATCGGCCTACCCTACGGAACCGTCCCACGCCTGCTGCTGGCCTGGATCACCACCGAGGCCGTGCGCACCAAGAGCCGCGAGCTTGAGCTAGGCGACAGCCTGAGCGGCTTTATGCGCGACCTTGGGCTAGTACCCACGGGCGGCCGATGGGGGTCAATTGGGCGCCTGAAGGACCAGACGAAGCGCCTTTTCGCATCTACCGTTTCGACCACCTATGACGACAGTGTCAGCCACGCCGAGCTCGGCTATCGACTGGCTGACAGGTCGATGCTTTGGTGGGACGCACGCGCACCCAATCAGGCGGCCCTATGGCGATCGACGGTCACACTCACTGAGCCGTTATCGCGCCCTGGCCGTGGTTGGCCTGTAGTCGGCCCACCAGGCGCAGCAAGGGCAGCCCACAGAGCCGCCCTTTTTGTTGCCCTGGTGCGCGCCTGCCGGCGCGTCGTGACGCCAGAATATGGGCATTTTCAACCACCTAAAAGAGGTGATCCATACTCATGCAGCAGAAAACCTACCAATGCCAGGCCGCCGGCCGCCTGGTGACGCTGACCCGGCAGACGTTCAATGTCTCCGGCATCGGCGACGAGGAGCCGACCAGGCAGCGCGACCACGGATGCAACCAGGAACACGCCTGCCCGTACCGCTACACCGACGCCTGCGCGGTTCAGCGGCTCAACCGCTGACCCTTCGGTCGTGTCGCGCTTGTCCTTCAAAACATGTCCAGAAAACGGAGGTTTTCTGGACATGTCTGCAGGGTTTCGCTTTTTCATGGCCGGGCATACCCAAAACCGTTAAGATAACCGTCAATTTTTCTATGTTCAGGCGCTGTCAATGAATCAACGCATTGGATACGCCCGCGTCTCGACGGACGACCAGCACCTAGACCTGCAGCGCGACGCGCTGCAGCAGGCCGGGTGCAGCGTGATCTATGAGGAAGCGGCCAGCGGCAAGAGCGCGGCACGCCCGGAGCTTGAGCAGTGCCGCAAGGCGTTACGGGCCGGGGATACCCTCGTGGTGTGGCGGCTTGATCGACTCGGGCGCAGCCTGCATGACTTGGTGCAGATCGTGGCCGAGCTTGAGCAGCGCGGCGTGCATTTCGAGAGCCTGACCGAGAAGATCGAGACGGGCAGCGCCTCGGGCAAGCTGCAATTCCATGTGTTCGCGGCGCTGGCCGAGTTCGAGCGCGGCTTGATCCGTGAGCGAACGCAGGCGGGGCTGGCAGCCGCCCGTGCCCGTGGCCGATCCGGTGGCCGCAAGCCGAAGCTGGACGCCAAGCAGATCCGCCACATTAAGGCGCTACTGCGTGACCCGAATACCTGTGTTGCTGAACTCGCCCGTGACTACGGCGTGTCGAGAACAACTATCTATAAACACTGCGGTGTGGTTCTGCCGCGTACAGCCGATGAAGGGGTAATATGACAAAAAAGACAACAGCAATCGATGTATTCGAGAAATGCGTCCAAGCAGTTCAGGCTGGTGAACTGATCGAATCCGTTTCTGCGAAGGACAAGGAATTCCATTTCCAGAACTGGTTTCAGAAGCGCCTCCAGAGCCTGTCAATGCACTTCGAGGGGTCGGGTCGCAACACCTACCCGGACTTCTGCTTGGTAGAGCACACCGAGGGCTACGAGATCAAGGGTTTGGCATGGCCAGGCCGCGAGCGTGACTACGACTCGAACAGCCAAGTGCCGACTGGCTATCACAACGGCCGTCAAATCTTCTACGTGTTCGGGCGCTACCCCGCAGACCTGTCTGGCTATGCCGATCAGGGCAACGGCCGCAGGCAGTACCCGGTGGTTGACCTCGTGGTCTGTCACGGCGACTTCCTCAACGCCGATCACAACTACGTCCATAAGAACAAGAGTGTAAAGGGCTTTGGCACCTACGGCGACATCATGATCCGCGACCGGAAGATGTACGTCGCGCCGACGCCATTTGCGCTGACCGAAGGCACCACTGGCCTGATGACTTTGATCCTGCCGG
>LNAP01006189.1_pt1 | contig 12327 bp, 10 predicted proteins | sample 602601 | NCBI WGS metagenome assembly LNAP01 (sample SAMN02440304, study PRJNA202911) | soil metagenome | biome: Subtropical and temperate rainforests or woodlands; isolation source: soil samples (1 kg each in a 20% v/v slurry with milli Q water) were... ... | reverse complement strand
GGCGTGCTGTTCGAGCACCATCGACAGCACCTGACGAATCGCTTCCATCAGTTTGCGGAAGCTCGCGCCCTGGTCGCTGTGCTGGTAACGGCTGTCCAGGCGCGGACGTTTGCTGTCGCTGGAGAAGGTCGCCAGATCGCCGAGCATGGTCAGCAGCGTGCGGTACAACTCTTCCGGGTGAACCTGCTCCAGGCCGAGGTAGTGACGCAGCAGCAGCTCGGTGCGGTTGATCAGTTGCAGCATCATGAAGTCGCCGACTTCCGCGCCACCGACCTTGCCGTTGGAGCGGATGCGCTCGGCAATGGTGTCGCCCCGGTGACCGAGCATGCTGATCACTTCTTTCAGGCACGACAGCAGGTAGCTGGAGGAATGCGCCTGAATGTAGGTCGGCACGAAGTCCGGGTCGAGGCTGATCACGCCGTCGGGCGTGGTATCCAGCACGTCGCAGATCTTCAGCTTCACATAGGCCTGATCGCTCTGCTGCTCGCCGAGCAACAGTTTGAAGTCCGGGCGGCCGCAGCTGACCTGGCTGGCGGAATCGTCGCCGGCGTTGGAGTCGGCGACTTCGGCTTCGTACGCGGTGTAGCGCGCCAGCACGTCGGATTGCTCCGGACGGCGGGACTCGATGTGGTTACCGGTCACCAGTGGCAACGCGAGGTAGATCGGCGTGTTGCCGGTGTTCGGCGGCACGTCCAGCGCCAGCGGCTCGGTGTTGCCACCCAGTTCGAACAGGCTGCCGTCCGGCAGGATCCCCGAGGCCTGGCTGATCACCAGTTTGCCCATGTTGAGGAACTGCAAATCGATGTCGAGATTCAGGAAGCCCCAGGTGTAACTGCCCAGCAACTGGGTGCGGGTCTTCATCTGGTGGTCGTAGTAGCGATCGTTGTGCTGGAAGTGCTGCGGGCGCAGCAGCATGCCTTCCTGCCAAATGACTTTATGGGAATTCATGATCAGTCATCCGCCTTGGCGAGCGTTTCGTTGCTGTTGCGAATACCGGCCTGATCGAGGGTCAGGTCAGCCTCGGTGACTTCCACCGGCGTGACTTGCACCGTGTAGCGCCATTTGGTTTCCGGCAGGTCGCGGTAGGCCGCGAGGATCCCGACGTAACGGCTGCCCTCTTCCACGCTGAGCTTGAGTTCGATGGTTTCACCCGGACGCAGTTCGAGTTCTTCGCTGGCCACCAGGTCCGGGGCCAGGGATTCCTTGGCGCGCTCGTACAGGCTGAAGAAATCGGCGTTTTCAAAGGTCACCGGGTGCTTGAGCTCGAACAGACGCACGACGATTGGCGAGGGACGCCCGTTGAGGTCCGGGTTCAGCTGATCGCTGCCGGTGAGCTTCAGGTTGACTTTGGTCACTTTGGAATACGGCGACAGCGACGAGCAGCCGGCCAGCAGCACCACGGCCATGAGCACGGTCAGCATCTTGAAAAAAGCGGTCGAGCAGCGAGACATGCGCATCATCCTTGGTGGTCGGTGTGAAGGGTGGAAATCAGGCGGATCTGTTCTTCGTACGCCTGAGCGAAGTCGCGGGCCAGCAGACGCTCGCTCCAGTCATCGTCCTGACGCAGAGCCTGGTGATAACGACCGTAGGCTCTCCAGCGACTGCCGGACGTGGCCAGCAACGGCTTGTTGTCGCGCTCGAACCGCAGGGTCAATTGCTGCGGCGAGAAATGCTCCAGCGTGCCGCGAACGGCGGCGCGGCTGGCGGTCAGCAGCGCAACCTGGTGCGCCTGCAAATCGCGGAACGCGCGAGAAATCGACTGCTCCGCCGGCAACTGGCCGGGCTTGTTCGGCTGTAACAGAATTCCCAGCGCTTCACCGGCATCGACGGCGAACTTCAGCGGGTTTTTGTGGGTGCCCTGCACGGTGGTCTGGGCCAGACGCAGTTCGTTTTTCAGTTCGCTGCGGGTGCGCAGGCTCTGCTGCAAACCGTTGAGCAAGCGCGCAGCGTTCAGCGCCAGGGCTTCGCGGGCGTCGTGGTCGAGGCCTTTGAGGTCCACGCCCAGCGCGGCGCCGAAGTGCTCCCAGAAATCTTCGCTCTGACGCTCACGCGCTTTCGGCACCGGGGCGGGCGCAGGTTCGGCCGGGGCGTCGATCAGCTCGGGCACCATCAGGCTTTCCATGTCGATGCGCGCATAGTCGGCGCGTTGACGGGTGTCCTCGATGGCGTTGCTCGGGGAGATCAGTTCGTCGATTTCCGAGTACACGCGCTCTTGCTGATCAAGGGCGTTCAACGGGTCGAGGTCGAGGAACGCGTCGTCCGGAATGATGCTGCCCGCGGCTTGCGGGCGGCCGACTTCCACGTCGAACGTCGCCGGGTCGCGCACCAGCCGTGCACGGATCTCGAAATCACCCAGCACGTAGGTGCTGCCATGCTCGATGCGCATCGGTTCGCCCTTGCGCAGGCGCGCGCCGCTTTCGCCATCCTGGACACCGTTGCTGCTGGTGTCAGTCAGGAAGAACGTCCCTTCGCGAAAGCTGATGTCCACATGGTGATTGGACAGATGACGTTTGCGATCCGGGATGATCCAGTCGCAATCCTCGCCCCGGCCAATCACGCCACCGGCCTGTTTGAAGGTCTTCTGGCACAGTTCCGTGGGCACGAACTGCTTGGTGTTGAGCATTTCGAAAACCAGTTCCATGGTGATACTCCTTGCGGTCACTTGCCGCGATTGACCGCCTGCGGATCACCCAATGGGCGATAGGTGTTGTCGTTGAATTTGTAATTGCCGCTACAGCCGCCGAGGCCGCATAGAACGACGAGGGTCAGCAGGACGGCTTGCCAGTGACGAACAGACATCAGAGGGTCTCCAGGGGTAGACAAAGCACAAAGCGCCGGCCCGGTTGGGCGGCGCTATCGAAAGCAAATGAAATGGGTTGTGGGGCTCTAATACGGTGGTTAGAGCCGATCCCCCGTGGCGAGGGAGCTTGCTCCCGCTCGGCTGCGCAGCTGTCGTAAATCAACGAATGCGGTTTGACTGAGGCACCGCGGCGCATGGTTTTGGGGCTGCTGCGCAGCCCAGCGGGAGCAAGCTCCCTCGCCACTTGGAATGTGCTGGCCTCAGCAAGCATTCCAGCCAGAGTTGTTGGTGGGTAGAAAATGGGCTCAGCCATCGAAATCACCCAAATTGATATTCAGGCGCCCGAGGCGGTACAGCAGCGTGCGGCGTGGCAGGCCGAGTTCGCGGGCGGCGAGGGTCTGGTTGCCGTCGTTTTTGCGCAGGCAATCGAGCAGCAGGCTGCGTTCGACCTGCTCCAGGCGTTCGCGCAGGTTCAAGCTGTTGTCTTCCGGCATGGCTTCCATGCGCAGGGAAAAATGCTCGGCCAGCAATTCACCGCCCTCACACAGCAAAACGGCGCGTTCGACCAGGCCTTTGAGTTCGCGCACATTGCCGGGGAAGGTATAACCGGACAGGTGATCCAGCGCCGCATCGGACCAACGCACCGCGTCGCGCTGCAAAAACGCACACGCCTTGTCGGCGAAATGCCGGGCCAGATCGAGGATGTCGCCTTCACGCTGACGCAGGGCCGGCAGTTCGATCGGAAATTGCGCGAGACGGTAATACAAGTCCTCACGGAATTTGCCTTCACTCACCAGCACCGACAAATCCCGGTGCGTCGCGGCGATGATGCGCACGTCGATCTTGTGGGTGTCGTTGGAACCCAGCGGGCGGATCTCGCCTTCCTGCAACACGCGCAACAACTTGGCTTGCAGCGACAACGGCATGTCGCCGATTTCATCGAGCAACAAGGTGCCGCCATTGGCCGCGTCGAACAGCCCGGCGCGGTCGCGATCAGCACCGGTGAACGCGCCCTTGCGGTAGCCGAACAGCTCGCTTTCCAGCAGGTTCTCGGGGAACGCCGCGCAATTCTGCACAATGAACGCCTGGGACCGACGCGGGCCGCAGTCGTGAATGGCGCGGGCGACCACTTCCTTGCCGGTGCCGGTTTCGCCGCGCAACAGAACGGTGTAAGGGCTGTGCAGGACTTTGCTGATCAGCGAATAGGTCTCGCGCATGGCCTTGCTCTTGCCGATCAGGCCGTAACCACTGGCACTCGGGACGCTGGCCTTGAGCGGTCGTGCATCACCGGTCGGCTGACGCAGACGGTGCAGCAAATGCAGTTGGCCGAGCACAAACGAACCCAGTTGACCGAGGGAATCGGCAAAGCCTTGCAGGTCGATGTGCCGGCGGCTGGCGCACAGCAGCAAACCTTCGACCGCCTTCTGCTGATTGACCAGCGGCACGCACAGCAGCGACTGCCACGGCGTGGCCTGCGGCGGCAGGAAGCTGGTTTCGTGCAGGCTCCCGCTCAGTTCACCGAGGCTCACCACACGGTTCTGGCACAAGGCGAATTGCAGCAGTTGTTCACCGTTGTAATCCGCCGGAAGGCTCGCCGATTCGCGTGGTTGCAGGATGCCGTTCAGGCACTCGGCGTTCATCCCCAGGCAGGTGTGGGTCGCGTCCAGCAAGTACAGCTGCGTCAACTCGCACCCGCTCAGCTCCGCCACCCCGCGCACGAAGTCACCCAGCAGCGCAGCGCCGTCCGCCGCCCGCGACAGGCTGGCGAACTGCGCCAGCAAGGCTTCGGCATACACCAGCGGCTGCGGCACTTGAGTGAACATCACACCCACCTCAGGCGAACTCGCAGGTCACGCTGGCGCCGCCGTCGAGCGTCGCATGGACACGCTTGAGGCTTTCCCCGGTGGCCATCGCATCGAGCAAGCGGTCGGCCACCAGCGGCAGCACGTGCAGGTCCAGCAAGTGATCGATCAGGCGTGCGCCGCTGTCGCTTTGGGTGCACCGCTCCGCCAGGTGATCGACGAGGTCTTGCGAGTAAGTGAAATCCAGCTGACGACGGTTCAGGCGCTCGCCCAAACGACCGAGTTTGATTTCGATCAGCTCGCGCAACACCGGACCGCCGACCGGGTAGTACGGCACGACGCGCATACGCGCCAGCAGCGCCGGTTTGAAGTGTTTGCTGAGCACCGGGCGAATGGTTTCTTCGAGCACTTCGGCGGTGGGTCGTGCGCCGTTTTCGCAGAGCTCGCTGATGCGGTCGCTGCCCAGGTTCGAAGTCATCAGGATCAGCGTGTTGCGGAAGTCGATCTCGCGCCCTTCGCCGTCGTTGGCCACGCCCTTGTCGAAGATTTGGTAGAACAGGTTCAGTACGTCCGGGTCGGCCTTTTCGACCTCATCGAGCAGCACAACGGAGTACGGCTTCTGACGCACGGCTTCGGTGAGCATGCCGCCCTCGCCGTAACCGACATAGCCCGGTGGCGCACCGATCAGGCGCGAGACGGTGTGTTTCTCCTGGAACTCGGACATGTTGATGGTGGTGATGAAACGATCACCGCCGTACAGCAAGTCGGCAAGGGCCAGCGCGGTTTCGGTCTTGCCGACGCCGCTCGGGCCGACCAGCAGGAACACGCCGACCGGTGCATCGGGTTTGTTCAGGCCGGCAGCGGTGGCGCGCATCGAGCGGTCCAGTGCGTGAACAGCTTGTTCCTGACCACGGATGCGGGTGCGCAGGTCGGTGGCGAAGCTCGCGACCTTGGCGTTGTGCTCACGGGCCAGTTGCGCCAGCGGTACGCCGGTCCAGGCGCTGATCACTTCGGCGACCAGGCGCGGGCACACTTCGAAGCTCACCAGACGTTCTTTGACCTGCAGCTCAGTCAAGGCTTTGTGAGTTTCGTTGAGCGCGGTTTCCAGAGTTTCGACGCTTTGCGCTGCGTCCACCGGCAGTGTTTCGATGACGGTGCCTTCGGCATCTTCTTCAACCGTGACAGCAGGCTCGACGGCTGCGGTTTCGCGGGCCTTGGCCAGTTGCTGGCGCAGATCCAGCAAACGCTCGGCCAGTTCTTTCTGTTCGGTCCACAGCGTTTCGAGGGCGACCATTTCGTCTTCGGCCTCGGCCAGGCGATCTTCCAGAGCGCCCAACGCTTCGTGATCGATCAGCAGACCGGCTTCGGCATCACGACGCAGCGCCTGACGTTGACGCCCCCCTTCAGCCAGTTCGCCGCGCAGGCGCTCAAGGCTTTCCGGCGCAGCGGCGAGGCTGATGCGTACGCGGGCGCACGCGGTGTCGAGCACGTCGACGGCCTTGTCCGGCAGCTGACGACCGGCGAGGTAACGGGCGGACAATTCGGCCGCCGCCACCACCGCGTCATCGCGCAGGTAAATGCCGTGGCTCTTCTCGTAAACCTGAGCCAGGCCACGGAGGATGGTCACCGCTTCGCTGACGGTCGGTTCGTGCAGTTGCACCGGTTGGAAACGACGGGCCAGGGCCGGGTCTTTTTCGAAGTACTTCTTGTACTCCGCCCACGTGGTGGCAGCGATGGTGCGCAACTCGCCACGGGCCAAGGCTGGCTTGAGCAGGTTGGCCGCGTCGGAACCGCCGGCATTGCCGCCCGCGCCGATCAGCGTGTGGGCTTCGTCGATGAACAGGATGATCGGTTTCGGCGACGCTTTGACTTCATCGATGACGCCTTTGAGGCGACGTTCGAATTCACCTTTGACGCTGGCGCCGGCCTGCAACAGGCCCATGTCCAGCGACAGCAACTCCACGCCTTTCAACACTTGCGGCACTTCACCAGCGGCGATGCGCGAAGCCAGGCCTTCGACGATCGCGGTTTTACCGACGCCGGCTTCACCGACCACAATCGGGTTGTTCTTGCGGCGACGGGCGAGGATGTCGACCATCTGCCGGATCGCGCCATCGCGGCACAGCACAGGGTCGAGTTTGCCGTCGCGGGCCTGTTGGGTCAGGTTGTGGGTGAAGCGCTGCAGCAGCGATTCGCCGGGTACAGCGGGTTTGCCCGTCGCCGGTTGTTCTTTCTGCGACAGGGCGAATTCTTTCAGGCGCTCGATGTTCAGTTTGGACAGCAACGACTGGTAGCGGCTGCCGGCGTAGCGCATCGGGTTGCGCAACAGCGCGAGGATCAACGCGGCTTGCTCGACCTGGCTTTGGCCCAGTTCAAGGTTGGCCACCAGCAACGCATCCTGCAGCCACTGCACCAGTTCCGGGGCGAACACCGGGTTGCGCGAGGCGCTGTGCTCGACCCGCGATTGCAGGGCGGCGCTCAGCTCACCAGCATCCACTTCGGCGTCTTGCAGCGCGCGTGCGAGCAAGCCTTGCGGGCGCTCCAGCAAGCCCAGCAGCAAGTCTTCGACGAGGATCTTGCTGCCGCCACGGGCGACGCAACGCTCGGCAGAACTTTCCAGATCACGACGGGTTTCGGCGTCCAGCGCCTGGATAAGTTGTTGCAGGTCTACGTTGATCATTGGTCATCTGTCCTTAATGAATTTTGCTGCCCAGGGTCACCACGCCGTCCGCTTTTTCGCGGCCCAGCCAACTGGTCCATCCCAGGCGACAGGCGTTCTGCTCACCGATGCGCAGTTCGCGGATTTCTTCCTGGCGCAATACCAGGCGAATGTCGTAATCGAGTGGGTCACGCAGGGTGAACCGCACCAGCGCGCACAGCGGCTGGTAGCCGAAACCGATCGGCAGGAATTCGTGAAAGCGCTGCCAGTCGAGCTCGCGGATGTGGATACGGAATTTGCCGCTGCGGTCGCGTACGTGTTCGCCCAGCACCAGGTCTTCGCCGAGCAGGCTGTTGGCGCGGCCCAGCCGATTGCGCTGCTCGTCGAGAATTTCCACACGACGCTCGATGCACTGCTCGATGGTCAGTTCGGCGTGCTTGAAGTAGTAACGCAGCACCGCTTCGATCAGCGCCGCCGAGTGCGCCCGCAAACTGAGCAGACCGAGGTACGGCAGCAGGCGTTTCCAGTTGAGTTCCTGGGCCTTGCGGATCTCTTCGCCGCCGAGGCCGATCAAGGCAAACAGCTGCGCCGAAAATGGATCGAGCGCGCCGCTCTGGAAGCTGGCGCGGTAGCGGTACTTGCGCCAGATCGGCAGCATCAGCCGTTGCAGGCGATGGTGAAACAGGTCGAGGAAGTGGCGGGTCGGGTTGCCGTCTTCGCTGTCGCCTAACGCCTGCTCGCCGTAGAACGCCGGCAGCGGCGAACCGGAGCCGACCAGGCCGATCAGGTTGAAGCGCAGGCGCGCGCGCATCTGCCCCTGCTCGTGGAAAAACTCCACACGATCGACGTCGCTGCCGGGGAAACCCAGGCTCGGGTTGGCCTGGAATTCCAGCTGGTCGTACAGGTCGTCTTCGCTCAGGTGCGGGTGGGCCTCGCGCAGCCGGTCAACCACCAGCAGCACGGCCTGAAACAGCGAGTACTCGCGTATTCCCCGGGTCAGTCCGCTTAAAGAAGCGGCTGAAGGCCCATACGTGGTGTCCATTGGTACACCTCTCCTTGTGTACTTTTTACCCGCAGCTCGTGGTACGAATTGAGACTGGCGTAAAGCGCGAAAAACTCGTTGAGAACCGAAGCGAACACGAACAGGTCGCCCTCGCCGATATACCCTTCCGGATCGATGGTCAGCTCGGTGCGCAACCCGCGAACCGGCAACCCTCGGTGCAGTCGATCGACATGCTGGTGCTTGATCGACTTGAGCCCGCCGAGCAGGCGTTTGCTGACTTTCTCCGCGTGCTGGTCGTAATAGCGCGGCAGGTCGTAGGTTTCGAGAATCACCTTCAACGCATTGACGTCGGCCAGCGACAGATAGTTAAGCGACATGTTGCTGATCAGCTTCCAGAGGAAGTCGCGGTTCAGCGGCGGCGCGAAGCTCGACGTGGCCGGGGTGATGTTGCGGAAGCTCAGGAACTCCGGCGTGTCCTCGCATGCCATGCTGATGTCACCGAGCTTGAGCTTTTTGGGCAGATTCTGGTTGGTGCACATCAGCTCGATCGACAGGGTTTCGTGGGCTTCGGTGTGACGGATGCCGAAGCTCAGGTAAGTGTCGAGGCCGTCGTGCAACGAGGACGAACGCTGGCGAATGCTGTAATGCGGGCGGCTGTTGGGCACGTCGAAACTCGGGTCGTGCTCGAAGGACTCGAACGGCACGTACTCCTGATAACCGAGGCCGCCGGGTTTCCAGCCGGTCACGGTTTCCACCGAGAACACGCCGCAGTTTTGCAGATCGAATTCGGCCGGCAGCAGCAGGTATTCGTCTTGCTTGCCGTCGAGGCGAATCGGCAAGGCGTCGTGCTTGAACAGGTTGACGATGGGCGTGCAGTAGAGCTTCACGTTGTCCAGGGTCGGACGCATCCGCATGATGCCGCTCTTGCGAATGTCAAAGCGCAATTCGAGGCCACGCATTTGCTTGAGCGTGTCTTCCGGCAAGGCTTTGAGCAGGTCCAGACCGTTGATATCAACGAAGAGAAATTTGTCCTGGAAGGCGAAGTATTCCTGCAAGTAGCGATAGCCGCGGAAGGTGTTCAGCGGATACGGGATCAACGCTTCTTCTTCGGCAAACCCCACCGGCTGCACGCGGTCGCCGGGCATTTTGAACGCCATTGGCGTGCCGTTGACGCCGTTGATGGGCTTGCCGGCGCCGTCGAGCGGGATCAGTTCGATGCCTTCCAGGTTACGCAGCAGGCTCAGGTAAAGCATCTGGCTGATGTAGCGCTCGCCGGCGAAGTGCAGACGCAGACGACTCAGCTCCAGCTCGCCCAAGTGACCATCTGCGCTCATCTCCAGGCGCAGGCTCAACAGCGAACCGTCGCCCTTCACCGAGTAATTCAGCGCGGCCAGATCCAGCGGCAAGACCTCGGTCGGGTAGCAGGTGCGGAAGCGGCAACGCACGTCATCGATCGGCACGCTCTCGACTGGCGTGTCGCGCTCGACCATCAACGCAGGCCCGGAACGCTTCAACGGATCGAACTGCAAAATGCTGAACGCCGGCAGCGGCCGCATGTAGTTGGGCCACAGCAGGTGCATCAGGGAGTGGCTGAGCTCCGGCAGTTCATCGTCGAGCTTCTGGCGCAGGCGACCGGTCAGGAATGCAAAACCTTCCAGCAACCGCTCCACGTCCGGATCCCGCCCGGCCTGACCCAGGAAAGGCGCCAACGCCGGGCTACGCTCGGCGAAACGACGACCTAACTGGCGCAGTGCGGTGAGTTCGCTTTGGTAGTAGTGGTTAAAGGACATCGTGTGGTTGCCTGATCATAATTTAGAGTAAATTCCCACGCTGACATAAGCCGTCGTTCACTTAGTGAGCTTAATTCGCGCCAAAGTAGTCATCGAGAGGGATTCATCCGCCTCAATTAGGAATAACCTCATACGGCGTATTACTGATAAAGACATTCAGCCAACTTTCTTCCCATTGCGGCATGGAAACCGTGAACACTTTGCTTTTCTTGTTGAAGTCGATCCAGGTAATACCGACCTCGTTATCATCCTCGTACGCACGCATATCTAGCGATTGAGTATCGTACAACGGGCTTCGATATACTTTGGCTGAATCCTTCGAATCAATAATTCTTAAGTACGCCATACCGCCAAGCATGAAAATTCTGCCGACACGCACATTCTCAATTACGTAATCTCCTGAAGGGCTGGCCTTAGTTGTACTTGCAGGAAATCCAAGCATTGCGTTTACGCAATAAACAAGCAATGCAAACAACAGCACCAACGAGAGACTGATAGACCACAACCACCTCTTGCTAAACGTGATCATTTTTTAACACCCACATTTTCCGCAACCACACCAACGCTAAATGTGCGCATTATTTATTCCAAACGTTAATAACTGTTAATGGAATACCCTGATAGTGCACATCAGATAAAACCTGAAAGTCGCCACCCTTACCGAACTCAGCCCGATACTTCACAAAGTGGGAGTTCGTAATATAAAAATAGCGCGCACTGTCTATTTCCTTAAACATAGCTTGAGAGTCTTCGGCACTGAGATACGGATTCGACGCGATGTCTGACCTCATCTGCGCCGCGCCGGCATTTGCAGTGGCTGCATAGGCAGGGTTGGCTACCCCATCAAAATTCCAAAAACCCAGTGGTTGACTGAAATTATCTTCCGGTGCGTCATTGAAGTCGTAGGCATCCTCAGCATAAAAGCCGATACGCTCAACAAATAGTTGAATGCTATCTACAGAGACGACTAACTTCCCTTCTGGAAATACGCGAACGTTAAAATTTGCCAGCGCAGCCCGGAGCTCATCGGTTTTCTCTATCAAGCCGAATTTGACCGCTCGATTATTACTGTATCCGAACTCTTCAACCTTTCTTGCACTTTCAAACTTGAAAGGGTAAACGCCTGGAGTCGAGCCAAGATACTTATCTTTGACTTTCTTGCTTATATTTTTTCGTCCAGCAGGATTATCCCAAACAGACTTCAACTCTTCAATTACAGCCTTGGCAGGTTCAAACCGCATCAGCCAAGCCATTTTCACGATGGTATCTTCTACATAATTGACGTCTGCAAGAGCGGCGTGGTCTTTGACCTCTTTGCTCATAGCGCCGTCTGTGGTTGGCCATGGCTTGCCATTGAACCAATGGCGCATGAGCTTCGCAGCAACCGGCCATTTCATCTTATCCATCGCGCCAGGTATATCTGTGATTTTGAATTGACGAACAACTGCTGACTTACCAGCCTGATTACTCGCTGGTGTCAGACTTGAAGCTATTGTTGTATCCGCCATATCAAAAACCCTCACTCGTTTTATCCAATTACAACTTCGGATTGCTGCTCAATAATCAACTCATACGTCTCAGCTTCCGATGACGAAATTTTCTGCGTCTTGCCGTCGGCGCCTGTGACACCACTGATTATTTTTCCCGAGGCTGTTTTGAAACTGTATGCAACTCCAGGCAACGGCTTCCCGGTGTCCTGGCAATTGATCACGTAGTGCTCGTTAAACGGCCACTGAATCTCCACCGGCAACGGCGCCACAAACGGCACCGGCGAATGCGAATTCCCGATAATCACCGTCCCGGAACCCGCCGTAACCTTGTTGCCATGAGTCCCGACGGAATCCACCGTTGCCGCCGGTTTGCCGTTAATCAAAACCGTCGTCGCCAACCCGCCCGACATCGCACCACCACACGCCGAGGCATCGCCTTGGCGGGCGGCCGCGAGGCCGTCGAAGAACACATCGCCGGAACCGGCGGCGATCGGGTTGGTGCCGTGGCCGGGGAGCGGGCAAGCGGTGGGGTCGGATACGCGTGCTGCGGGTTTGCCGGACATACGAATCTCCTTAGTTGACCTTGACTTGACCGCTGCCATCCAGGCGCGCGGCGAAACTGACCTGGCGCTTGAAACCATCAACTTCCAGCAGGCCTTCGATGCTGAAGGACAGGCGAAGCTGTTCCAGTGCCTCATATTCGCTCGAAAAGCGAACGTCCTCGCCCGCGAAATTCTCTTTGGAAACAGAGGCTTTTGCGAGTTCGAGGTAATGAGCGGAAAG
>LNAP01004770.1_pt1 | contig 12331 bp, 12 predicted proteins | sample 602601 | NCBI WGS metagenome assembly LNAP01 (sample SAMN02440304, study PRJNA202911) | soil metagenome | biome: Subtropical and temperate rainforests or woodlands; isolation source: soil samples (1 kg each in a 20% v/v slurry with milli Q water) were... ... | reverse complement strand
GGCGACGTTGAGCGGCCCGCGCACCTGGAAGTGCGTCCCCTTGTGGTTCAGCACATGCATCTTCGCCGGATCGAAGAACACGCCGCCTTCCTTGTCGCGGATGAAGGCGTCGTCGTCCCAGCTGTCCCACAGGCCGTTGACCACGTCGGCGAACTCGATCGCGCGGTCATAGCGGTCGGAATGGCTGAGATGCGCCTCGCGGCTGTAGTTCAGCGCATCCTGCTCGTTGTTCGAGGTGACGAGGTTCCAGCCGGAGCGGCCACCGCTGATCTGGTCGAGCGAGGCGAACTGACGGGCCAGCGTGTAGGGCTCGTTGAAGGTCGTGGTCGAGGTCGCGACCAGGCCGAGATTTTTCGTCACCGCTGCCAGGGCCGACAGGATGGTCATGGGCTCGAACTTCACGACCTTGCCCATGCGGCCGCGAACATCGGCGCTGCCCGACAGATTCACTGCCGCGCTGTCGGCAAGGAACAGCAGATCGAACTTGCCGCGCTCGGCAAGCTGCGCAGTCTCCACCATCTCGGCGAAGTTGGTGCCGGACTGCATATGGGCCTGCGGATGGCGCCAGGCCGCGACATGCTGGCCGGTCTCGTGCACGAAGGCACCGAGACGCATCAGCCGATTCTGCTTTGACTGAGACACGCGTTGTTCCCTCGTTTGAAACGCGGACAGTATGGAACAGGACGCAAGTCCTATGCCATCCCGCACTGCGGGCGGTCGCGATGGCATCAAGCGCGCGATCCGCTAAGGTATTCCTGTCAGATAGGTAAGGAGCACGAACTGATGGACACGTCGGTCGACGTCGCCGGCCGCCAGACCCTACCGGTCATCGCTTTCGACGGGCGCAGCGACGAGGTGCTGGCGGGCCAGCTCGACCAGGCCTTCTCCGACATCGGCTTCTGCTATTTCAGCGACATCGGCGTCGATCCCGCTGTGGTCGACGAAGTGTTCGCTGCCTCCAGGTGCTTCCACGCCCAGCCGCGCGCCGCCAAGGACGCGATCGCCATGAACCGCTTCCATCGCGGCTACATGGCCCCCAAGACCTCGATCATCCAGACCTCATCGGTGGCCAAGGTCACGCGGCCCAACGATTCGGAATCCTTCATGCTGATGCATGAGGTGGCGCCCGACGATCCGCGCTACGGCCGCCCGCTCGACGGGCCGAACCTGTGGCCCGACCTGCCGGGCTTTCGCGAGCCGGTCGTTGCCTATGAAAAGGCGATGCATGAGTTCTGCCTGCGCCTGCTGCGACCTCTGGCGATCGCGCTGGGATTGCCGCGCGACTGGTTCCTACCCTACTTCGAGCAGCCGACGACCTTCCTGCGATTGCTGCACTATCCGCCGCAGGCCAAGGACGCGCCGGACGATGCTTTCGGCTCGGCGCCGCATACCGACTACGGTTTCATCACCATCCTGAGCCAGGACACCAGCGGCGGCCTCGAAGTACGCCGGCGCGACGGCACGTGGCTTGCCGCGCCGCCAATTCCTGGCACCTGGGTGGTCAATGTCGCCGACATGCTGTCGCGCTGGACCAACGGCCGCTGGCAGTCGACGCCGCACCGCGTGAAAAACCTGTCGGGCGGCGATCGCTACTCCTGTCCCTATTTCTTCGACATGTCGATGGACAGCACGGTCGAGGTGCTGCCGACCTGCCAGGGCGCGGGCCATCCGGCGAAGTGGCCGTCGGTGCGCTATGGCGACTATCTGCTGGAGCGGCTGGACAAGAACTACGCCTATCGCCAGCCGGTATCGGCATGAGCGAGAGCCTGCTCGACGTCTCCAAGCTCGCCTTCGCCTATGACGGTGCGGCGGCCGTGCGCGACGTGTCGCTCTCCGTCCAGCCCGGCGAGATCGTGGCGCTGCTGGGCGCCAACGGAGCCGGCAAGTCGACGACGGTGCGCATGATCGCGGGCGTGCTGACGCCGCAGAAGGGCGACATCCGCTTCGCCGGCGAGATGCTGACCGGCTCGCCGAGCCACGTTGTCGTTCGCCGCGGCATCACCTTGGTGCCGGAAGGCCGTCTGGTCTTCCCGCAGATGACGGTGATGGAAAACCTCCAGCTCGGCGCGCACATCAAGCAGCGCGGCGAGGTCGCGGCCCTGGTGGAAAAGGCCTTCACCCTGTTCCCGCGCCTTGCCGAGCGCCGCAATCAGCTCGCCGGCTCGATGAGCGGCGGCGAGCAGCAGATGCTGGCGATCGCGCGCGGCCTGATGGCCGAGCCGAGACTGATCATCCTCGACGAGCCATCGCTCGGCCTGATGCCCATCGTCACCCAGGAAGTGTTCCGGCTGATCGAAGCAGTGAACAAGAGCGGCATCGGCGTGCTGCTGGTCGAGCAGAACCTGCACCAGTCACTGCGCATCGCCCATCGCGGCTATGTGCTGGAAAAGGGCGCCGTCGTGCTGTCCGGCACCGGCCAGGAGCTCTTGGCCGACGCCTACGTCCAGAAGGCGTTTCTGGGCCGCTAGTTGACTTAAGCGGCGCATGCACTGCCGTCAACGCTGCGAGAGGTTTCCAAGGTTCCCGAGGTTTCCGCGGACCTCGCTTGTGGTTGGCGAAGAACCGATCCCAAGGGGTGCGGTCCAAAAAGAATTTAGATAGTTTAGATGTTGGAATCGCGCTCGTCGCAGTGCCCGGGGCTGGCCTGTCCGGAGGCAAGCGGCCGGACGGGCCGCGCGGTGTCAGATGCGGCCTTCTGATCTCGGATGAACGATGCAAAGAGCGACAACGCCGGAAGCAACGCAACGAACGGCTAAAATAACTAAAGTTCACATGGTGTCAAGAACTGCGGTCAGTGGCCGCCGGTTTCGTTTTCGGGACTTGGGCGCTCCAAGAGGGGGGTCCATCTGGTCGGCCGTCCGGGCGATCAAACCACCCGCTGTGTCGCCGATCCGAGTCCCAGCAATGCTTTCAACGACGCCATCCATCTAGTCCGGCGTCCCGAGATAGGCGGCGATCACCTGCGGGTTCTTCGATACCTCGGCCGGCGCGCCGTCGGCGATCAGGCGGCCGGCATCGAGCACCAGGACGCGGTCCGACACTTCCATGACCGACGGCATGTCGTGCTCCACCAGCACGACGGTGACGCCGCTCGTGCGGACGCGGCGCAGCACGTCGATCATGGCTGCCGTCTCGGTGGGATTGAGGCCGGCGCACGGCTCGTCGGCCAGCAGGAGATCGGCGCGCGTGGCGATGGCGCGCGCCACCTCGAGATGGCGCAGCTGGCCGACGGTCAGCACGCTCGCCGGCTCCTCGGCGAGATGGGCGATGCCCGCGAGATCGAGGGCATCCCGCGTCGTGCGCGCCACGTCGCGCGCACCCGCCTTGCCGAACAGGGCGCCGATGCGCACGTTTTCCGCCACGCTGAGGTCGCGGAACGGGCGGGCGATCTGGAAGGCGCGCGAGACGCCAAGCTCGGCGATGCGGTTCGTGGCCAGCCCGGTGATCGTCCGTTCCTTGAACGAGACCGTGCCGGCGGTCGGCGCGAGGTAGCCTGTCACGAGGTTGAACAGCGTCGACTTGCCCGCGCCGTTGGGACCGATGACGCTGGTGATCGAGCCCGGCTCGACGGCGAAGGAGACGTCGGAGATCGCGAGCAGGCCGCGGAAGCGCTTGCTCAGCGCCTCGACGCGCAGGATGGGCGCGCTCATTCGGCCGGCGCCCTGGCGGCGTAGCGACGCTTCAGACGCCAGCTCTTCACGAAGCCCAGCACGCCGCCCGGTGCCGCCAGCACCAGCACGACCAGCAGCAGGCCGGTGGCGAACAGATGGAAGTCGAGCAGCCGGGCCAGCACGACCTGGGTGATGAACACCAGCATGAAGGCGCCGATCACCGGCCCGAACAACGTGCCCATGCCACCCAGCAGCGAATAGACGATCAGGTTGAGGTTGGTGTCGTCGCGGTAGACCGAGTCGGTGGTGATGTAGCCCAGCGAATGGCCGTAAATGACGCCCAGAAGGCCGGTCAGCACGGCACTGATGACAAACGCCTGCCGCTTGTAGCGCTCGGTCGGCACGCCCAGCATGCGCGCCGTGTCCTCGTCCTCGCGTATGCTGAGAAGTCCGGCACCGAAGCGACTGCGCCGGATCTGCCAGGCGATCAAGAGCACGATCACGCCCATCATGAGATAGAGCTCGTAGAAGAAGATGGCGGGGTCCCAGCTCGCCGGCGCGATGGCCGGGAAGTTCAGGCCGAGCGAGCCCTGCAGGGCGTCGATATTGTTGTTGAGCTCGGCGCAGACATGGCTGACGCCCAGCATGGCGATGGCGAAGAAGGTGCCGCGCAGGCGCAAGATGGGATAGGCGACCGCCGCCGAGAGCACCGCGCAGGCAAGCCCGCCCACCACCAGACCGAGCGGCAGCAGCAGCGGCGTCGGCAGGGAGGCGAACCGTTCCTCGACCAGGCCGGCCGAAAAGGCGCCGACGCCAATGAAGGCGGCATGGCCGAAGCTGGCATAGCCGGCAAAGCCGCCCAGGATGGTCCAGGCGACGGCCAGCCCCGCGGAATAGATCATGAGCTGGCCGACGCGCACGTAGAACGGCGGCAGCACCAGCGGCAGCGCCGCCAGCACGACGGCTGCGGCCAGGACGATCGCCACGAAGAGTGCGGGCCGCTGGCTCATCGTGAGGGCGCGAAGGCGTTGCCAAGCAGACCCTGCGGCCTCACCAGCAACAGCAGCACCAGCAGCAGGAACATCGTCACGTTGGGAAATGACGGGCCGATATACTGCGCCGTGAGCGTACTCACGACGCCCAGCAACAGCCCGCCGATCAGCGCACCAGCGGGGCTGCCGACGCCACCCAACACCACCACGACGAAGGCGTTCAGCGTCCAGGTTCCCTCGTCCGCTGGCGAGAACGGCAGGATGATTCCAATCACGATTCCCGCCGCGCCGGCGAACGCCGCCGACACCGCGAAGGTGAGCGCATAGACATGCCGGACGTTAACGCCGCACAGCCGCGCCGCCAGCGTCTGCTGGGCCGTGGCGCGGATGACGCGCCCCAGCGGCGAGAATTTCAGAAGGGCCGCCAGGCAGCTCAGCAGGACCAAGCTTGCCACCAGGCAGCTCACACGCACCGCGTCGAGGACGATCGGTCCCAGCTTGAGAGAGGTAAAGGCGTATGTCGGCGTGATGCTCTTCATGTCAGGGGAGAACACCCAGATCATGACGTTGTGCATCATCAGCGCCACGCCGAAGGTCAGCAGGATCGAGGCAAAGGGCGCGCTGTCGACGGCATATTGGATGAGGAAACGCTGATAGACGTAGCCGACGGCGAACAGGATCGCCATCACCAGCGGCATGGTGAGCAGCGGATCGATGTGCAGCGCCTCGGAGAAGATCAGCGCCAGGTAGGCGCCCATCAGCACGATGACGCCGTGGCTCAGGTTGATGACATGCAGCACGCCGAAGATCAGCGAAAAGCCTACAGCGGCCAGCGCATAGATGCCGCCTAGCACCAGGCCGTCGGCCAGCGTCTGCGCGATCAGGTTCATGGGGCGAGACGGAGTGCGATCAAGCCTTCTTGTCCCAGGCCGGCTGCGGATAGAGCGGCTTGGCCGAGGCGGCGGCGGCCGGGAAGACGATCTCGAGCTTGCCCTTCTGCACCTGGCCGATCATGCCGCCCATCAGCAGCTCGTCGCCGTCGCCTTCGGGCGTGAACTTGATGCGGCTGTAGAAGGTCTCGTAGTCGGCCTTCGCCAAGGCATCGCGCACCGCTTCGGGGTTGGTGCTCTTGGCCGCCTGCATGGCAAGGACGTAGGTCTCGATGCAGGCCGCCGCGCCCGCCACGTGATAGGCGATCGGGCGCGTGAACTTGGTCTTGTAGTACTCGACGAACTTCTTGGAATCGCCGAAGAACTTGTCCTTGAAGGCCACGTTCTCGTCCCAGTAGGTCGAGCAGCAGAGATAGTCGGAGTGCTTGCCCAGCGCCTCGCGGAACGAGGCAAGCTGCGGGCCCAATCCCTGGAACAGCAGCTTCACGTTGGTGTTGGTGGCGACCATCTGGCGCGCCACCAGGAGCGAGTTCTGGTCGTGCATGACGCAGACCAGCAGGTCCGGATTGGTCGAGCGCACCGAGCCCAGCACGCTCGACACGTCGGTCGGCTTGGCCGGGAGCTCGTAGCCCTCGATGCGCTTGAAGCCCGCCGCGTCGCACGAGAGCCGCACGCCCTCGGCCGCGGTCTTGGAGAAGGCGTCGTTGGTCCACACCACCGAATAGGTCTGCGGCAGCGGCTGCAACGACTTGAACATGGCCGCGGTCGCGGCGAACTGCCGGGTGGCGCGCGGGAACATGCCGAAGATGTACTTGTAGCCCTTGGTGAAGATCGCGTCCGAGCCGCCGCCGGTCTGCACCATCGGCTTCTTGGCGCGCTCGGTGATTGCTGCCGTGGGCAGCACGATGTTGGAGCCGAACGAGCCGAGGAAGAGGTTGGTGCCCTCGTCGATCTGGCGCTGGATCAGCGTGGTCGCGCGCGCCGGATCGCTGGCATCGTCGAACAGCTTCAGGTCGATCTTGTACTTGTCGCCCGCGATCTCGACGCCGCCCAGCACGTCGTTGATGTAGGAAACGGCGGTGATGTAGCCGTTGTTGACGTTGAGGCCGGTTTCCGCGGCTGCACCGGTAAGCGGAACAGAGCCGCCGATCACCAGCGTCTTGGTCTGGGCCTCAGCCGATCGGATGGCGGGAGCCGTGAGCACCGCGGCACCAAGTGCCATCACGTGACGACGAGTTGCCTTTTTGCTGTGCAGCACCATGACCAATCCCCCTCGTCCCCAAACACTCAATCGAGCTTAGGAGGCGACACCTTGATGTCAACGACAGCGCTCCGCGATCGACTGCGATGCGGCTTTCCCCGCTAGAGCCTATTCCGTTCGGGCGTAATCAGCCGAACGGAATAGGCCTGCTGCAAACAACGAACCCCAGTGCGCGCGCTTCCGGTCAGATGGAACCGCACGCGGTTCCATCTGACAGAAAACCGCCCTAGCGGTAGGCGCCGTCGACCGGCAACGCGACACCCGAAATGAAGCCGGCTGATTCTGAAAGCAAAAAGTCGACCACTGCGGCGATGTCATCGCCGCTGCCTGGCTTGCCGGCGGGATAGCGGCCAAGCATCGCCGCCCTTTCCTGCGGCTCCAGCCGGTCGAAACGGTCGCGGATGCGCGTGCCCTGCTCACCCAGGATGAGGCCGGGCATCAGGGCGTTCACCGTGATGCCCCACTCGGCCAGGTCCTTGGCGAGCTGCGAGGTGAAACCCAGCAAAGCCGCTTTTGCCGTGGCGTAGGGCAGCCTTCCGGTGACCGTGGTCAGCGGTCCGTTCTCGCCGTCGGCGATGATCGAGGAGAACAGCACGATGCGGCCACGGCGCTGCGAACGCATCAGCGGAACGGCGGCGCGCGCGGCAAGGAAAGCGCTGGTCAGGTTGAGATCGATGACATGGGTCCAGTCCTGGAGCTGGAATTCCTCGATGTCGCGTGCCCGCTTTGGCCCGGCCCCGCCGGCGATGTGCACCAGAGCGTAGATCCCGCCGAAACGCTCGTTGGCGCGGCTCACCGCGTCGATCGTCTGGCTCTCGTCGGTCACATCGGCGCGCCAGACCTCCAGCCGATCGGCCGAGCCGGCAAATTCCGACCGCAGAGCGTCGAGCGCGCCCTGGTTGGCATCGACGACAAAGACCGAAAGCCCACTGTCGAGCAGCCGACGCACCGTCGACTTGCCGATGCCGCCGGCACCGCCTGTAACGATCGCCGCTTTTGCTTCCACCATGCGGTCCACCGGTCCGTTTTCGTCCTGGCCGATTGAAGCCATACGACAGGCGTGCCTAACCTGCCAGCCGATCGCGGACGGAGGGGACAGTGGCGGCAGGCAGGGTGGCCAACAAGATTGCGCTGGTGACCGGCGCGGCGGCCGGACTGGGCCGCGCGATCGCGCTCAAGCTGAGCGAGGAAGGCGCCTCGCTCGTGCTCGCCGACATCGATGCGGCCGGGCTCGCCGAGACCGAACGGCAGATCAAGGCGAACGGCAGGCCGGTGATGGCCGTTGCCGCCGACGTGACGGAGGAAGCGCCGGTGAAGGCGCTGTTCGCTGCGACCTTCAAGGCGCACGGGCGGCTCGACATCCTGGTCAACGACGTGGGCGGTGGAACGTCGGGCCACATCTGGGAGGCCAAGGTCGAGGACTGGGACTTCATCCTGCGGCTCAACCTGCGCTCGGCCTTCCTGTGCACGCGCGAAGCCGCCGCACACATGCGCGAGCGCCGCTATGGCCGCATCATCAATCTCAGTTCCGGCGCGCGTGAAGGCACGCCATGGACTGCCTACTACATCGGCAACTCCGCCTATTCCGCCGCCAAGGCCGGCATCCACGGATTTACCCGCGGCGTGGCCCTCGAGCTCTCGGAGTACGGCGTGACGGTGAACGCCGTGGCGCCCGGCCCGATCGAGACCGAGAAGACCGCGCCCTCCTTCCGCAAGCTCGAGCAACTCGAATATGGGCCGGTGCGGGCGACGCCGCTGCGCCGTATCGGCGTGCCGGCGGACATCGCCAATGCCGTGCTCTATCTTGCCTCGGACGAGGCGAACTACATCACGGGCACCACGCTCGCCGTCGCGGGAGGACGCTGACCATGGACACCTCGACCGACATCGCCAACGCCCTCGATCACGACATCGCCGCCCTCAAGGCAAAGGCTGCGGACTTCGATGCGCGCCATCAGCTCATCGAGAAGATCACCTGGCCCAAGGGCGTGCGCATCGCCGTGAACTTCACGGCTGATTTCGACGCCATGCTGCTGCGCCGGCTGTTCAACGAGCCGCCCATGCAGCTCGCCAAGGGCGAGTTCGGCGGCCGTGTCGGCATCTGGCGGCTGATCGAACTGTTCGACAGCCACGACATCAAGGCCACGATCTTCACGCCCGGGCGCATCTGCGAGCTCTATCCGCGCGGCGTGAAGGCGGCGTCCGAGAGCGGCCACGAGATCGCCGACCACATGTGGGAGCACCAGGTGCCCAAGGACCCCGAGCTCGAGCGCGACCATCTGCGCAAGGCCAAGGACGCGATCGAGAAGCTCACCGGCAAGCGGCCAATGGGCACGCGCAGCTGGCACACCCGCGAGCTGCTGCTCGAGGAAGGCTTCATCTACAACTCGCACGACACGCTCGACCACCTGCCGCACTATGTCAGCGCGCCCGACGGCACCAAGCCGTTGCTCAACCTGCCGTTCCACTACGCCATCGACGACGCGATGTTCTTCAGCTTCGCCTGGCTCAACACCGAGAACCAGGCGCAGCGCATGATGGACCCCGACCATGTCGAGGAGATCTGGTGGGCAGCCTTCCTGCAGCAGTACCAGCAGGGCGGCTATCTCAACATCTGCATGCATCCGTTCGTGTCGGGCCGGGCGCTGCGCATCGCCATGCTCGACCGGCTGATCGGCCGCATGAAGGCCCTGCCCGGCGTCTGGTTCCCGACCTGCGAGCAGGTGGCACGCCATGTGCTCGCCAGCCATCCGGCGCGCTAGGAGACACGCCATGCCCTGGAAAGAGCGCTACACGATCAGCGACGAGCGGACGCTTCTGGATTCCGATGTGCGCTGGCCCGATGGCAAACGCTGCTGCTTCCGCGTCGTCGTCGACCTCGCGCCGGTGAGCGGACCCGAAGGTATCAAGCCGGCGGACCTCACCACGCCGGATGCCTATTTCGGCATGCATGGCGGCCTCAGCGAGCTCTGCCGCACCCTGAAGCGCTATGGCATCAAGGCGACCTTCGTCGTGCCGGCGGTGATGGCCGAAATCCACGGCGACACGGTGCGCCGCCTGCGCGACGAGGGTCATGAGATCGCCGCCCACGGCTTCAAGCACGAGGACGTGAGCACCCTCAGCCGCGACGAGGAGCGCGCACGACTGGAGCGCACCACGGCGATCCTGGCGAAGGTCGCGGGCGCGCGTCCATCGGGCTGGTTCTCCCTGCCACGGCAGAGCGACAAGTTCGCGGGCGGCGCGGTCAGCCCCAACACGATCGATCTCCTGGTCGAGGGCGGCTACGACTATTTCGGCAATGGGCTGGCCGACGACCTGCCGCACTACTGGGTGTGCAACTTCACCAGCCGCCGCAACATCCTCACCCTGCCCTACTACTATCACTTCGACGACCAGTTCTTCCTGCTGTTCCCCAAGAAGGGCACCGGCCTGGAGAACCCGGACTCGCTGTTGCGCAACTGGAAGGCCGAGCTCGACGCGCAATACAAGCGCGGCCGGCAGTTCTCCATGGTGCTGCATCCGCATGCCATCGGCTGGCCCAACCGGCTGCACATCCTGGAGCAGTTCCTGGACCATGCACGCGGCCTGCCCGAGCTTTGGTACGCCACGAGCGCGGAATGCGCGCGGCACTGGCTCGCCACCTTCCCCGCCGCCACGCACCTGAAACTCGAGCCGTCGATCTGGCGCGACTATCCCGGCAGCCTGAGTTGAGACCAACAATGAGCAAGTACCGCTTTCTGCTGATCAACGCCTTCAGCCTGGCGCCTGGCAACGACTTCGCGATGCGCTCCTACACCGGCCCGAAGGAGACGCAGGTCTACAATTACGAGGACCTGAAGCCGTTCCTGGCCGACATCGACTGGGACCTGCATCCGGGCGCGCCCGCCACCCACGGCAACTTTCCGGTGACGACCAAGGAAGCGTTCATGTCGGTCGGCAACAACCGGCTGCCGCTGGTGCGCGAGGCTTGCGCCAGCGGCAAGTACAACGCCATCGTGCTGCTGGGTGGCGGCGACCCGGGCTACATGGAGGCGCGCGAGATCAGCCGGCAGTACCGCATCCCGGTCACGAGCGCGGCGCACGCCCAGATGCACATCGCGGGGCTTTTGGGCAACAAGTTCTCCATCGTCGACATCTCCGAATCGCACAACATGCAGATGCATCATCTGGTGGTGCAGTACCGCATGACCGAGCGCTGCGCCTCGATCCGCAACGTCAATTTCCCGCTGCCCACGCCCAACCATCCCAACGACCGTCCGATCCACGTCGAGCGTGACCGCGCCATCCAGAGCGGCACGTCGGACATGCTGGAGGCAGCGGTCAAGGAATCGATCGCCGCCATCGAGGAGGACGGCGCCGACACGATCGTCCTCGGTTGCTCGGCCGCCTTCTGGCTGCAGCCGCTGTTGCAGAAGCGGCTGCTCGAGATCGGCTGGGACGTGCCGGTGCTGGAAGGCGCGCGCGCGGCCATCGAGGTCGCCAAGATATTGGTCGATCTCGGCGTCGACGCCAGCGGGCTCGCCTTTCCCGGCGAGCGGCCGATGAAATGGCGACGCCGCAAGACTTTCTGAGGGGGCAGACATGATCGGTAAACGTAGGCTTCTCGCTGCAACGGCGGGGCTTCTGGTGGCGGGAAGCGCAAGTGCCCAGCCGAAGTATCCATCCGAGCCCGTTAAGCTCATCGTGCCGCGCGCGCCGGGCGGCGGCTCGGACATCCTGGCGCGGCTGCTGCAGCCGGCGCTGGAGAAGAAACTCGGCGTGCCGGTGATCGTCGACAACCGGCCCGACGCCGCGGCGGTGATGGGCGCCACCATCGTGACCAAGGCCAAGCCCGACGGCTATGCGCTGCTCCTGACCGACAACTCCTTCTACCAGAACCCGGCGATCCTGGACTCGCTGCCCTACGACACGCTGAACGGTTTCACCGCCATCACCATGCTGGCGCAGGCGCCGGTGATCCTGATCGTGCATCCCGACGTGCCGGCAAAGACCCTGGCTGAACTTTTGGCGCTGGCGAAGAAGACCAACCTCACCTTTGCCTCGGGCGGCGTCGGGTCCTCGACCCATCTCATGGGCGTGATGGTGAACCTCAAGGCCGGCACCAGCATCACCCATGTGCCTTTCAAGTCGTCGGGCCAGGCGCTGATCGCCCTGTTGGCGGCCACGTCTCCATGCAGTACGGCGGACTTGCCTCGGCGCCGCCCTACATGAAGGACGGCAAGGTACGGGCCATCGCCATCACCGGCGACAAGCGCGACCCCGCCGTGCCCGATGTGCCGACCTTCAAGGAAAGCGGGCTGGAAGGCGTCGACGTCTCGAGCGTCTGGGGCCTGCATGCCCCGCCGGGCACGCCAATCGAGATCCGTCGCGCGGTTCGCGACGCCGTCGCCGCCGTGATGCGCGACCCCCAGGTCGCCAAGCAGCTCAGCGACCGCGGCTACCAGACCATCGCCGGCACGCCGGAGGAGCACCAGGCGCAGACCAATGCCCTGGTCAGCCAGTGGATCGAGGTCGGCAAGAAGGTGAACCTGAAGGAGTGACCTCTTCACCTCCCCCGTCATACGGGGGAGGCCGGGA
>LNAP01004769.1_pt1 | contig 12333 bp, 8 predicted proteins | sample 602601 | NCBI WGS metagenome assembly LNAP01 (sample SAMN02440304, study PRJNA202911) | soil metagenome | biome: Subtropical and temperate rainforests or woodlands; isolation source: soil samples (1 kg each in a 20% v/v slurry with milli Q water) were... ... | reverse complement strand
TGAGCCCTCGGCCTTCAGGCGTTTGCGCCAGTAGTAAAGCGCCGACACCGATAAGCCTTCACGTTCGGCGTAAGCTTTAGTTTGTACGCCTTCAGCTGCGATCGCCGCTAAGTGATCCGACCAATATTGCATTCCCTTTGACATCTGCGTCTGCCCCAAAAAATTGAATAAGCACAAGCTTGGCCTATTCAATGGCAGGCGGAAAGGATGTGCTTGGTGGATCGCTTACGGTCTAAGTAGGTAATTCGGCCTTTTTAAGATCCGAAAGCTTCCCGAAAGCCATTAACTTCCAAGGCTATGCAAGACTTCACACTTTACGATGCGAAATCCGTCGATTCGCTGACCGCAGCATTACAAATATGCAAGATTAGGCAATAGAAAAGCACGCGCTACACGGAAGGTTCCATATAGCGCGTGCCGTTTACTGCTATTTTCCGAACGACCTAGCGGGCGGGGGTTCTCTGCAGAGTTTCGGTTAAGTCGATAGACTTAGATTAGAACTGATGGCGCAAACCTAAAGTGACCTCTGTGACCTTTGCATCGCTTAAAAATGCGAAATTCCGGGTGTAGGATCCCAAAGCGTACAGGTCGGTTCGCTTGGACAGGTTGTAGGTATACCCAAGACTAAATGTATCTGACGTCGCATCATCGCCGGTAAGCGTTTTGTTGTTTGCGTCCGCGCGGGACCACGAACCAAACATGCTGCTCGATTGGCCAATGGGTGCCGAAAGCGCCACCAAGTAGGAGTTCGATTTGAAACCGTCAACAAAGACCGAGCTTGGCACGCCGGTGAACCCTCCCGCGCCACCACCGGGAAGCCCTTTGCCTCCGAACCACCCATCGGTTGTCCGACCATAAGCCAGCGCAAGCTTGACCACTTCGAAATCATAGGCAGCACCCACGACGTAGGAGCGCGGCGTGGCTTTGATTTGCTCTTGACTCAACTTGTTAGAAGGATTGAGTTGCTCATAGGACAAGAACGCTGCCAGCGGTCCGTTCGCGTATCTCAAGCCCGCTGTGATCGCACGAGTATTGTCAGCCGTGTTAAAGCCGGTCTGGTTCGATTTGGTGTCGTCGGCACCAAACGAATAACCTAGCCCAAGCGTGAAGCCGTTAATCGACGGCGTCTCGTAAATAACCAGATTATCGTAGCGAACCGGACTCACGGAACTAAAACCAGATCCCGAGCCCATGTTCACCTGTGTAAATCCACCGCCAAATGCTGTCCCAAAAATACTGTAGAAGTAGCGAAACCCTATGTTGTATTGCCGTCCCAGATTGACGCTGCCCCATGCATCACTTTCCAGCCCCACGGTCGCGTGGCGACCGAAAAGCCGGCCTCCTTGTGTTGACTGGCCATCACTCGCGTTGAAGCCCGACTCCAGTCTGAAGGTTGCGTACAGACCGTCCCCCAAGTCTTCTTTGCCTCGTATGCCCCATCTCGATCCGTTTTTTACGCTGTCGGTCATCCCGAAGCGGCTACGGTCAAGGCTTGTACTGACACCGGTGTTGGGGTCAACATATGTCCCGTCAATTTTGGAATATCCCACACCAGCATCGATTATCCCGTATAAGGTGACGGACGTATCGGCATGCGCGGCGCTCGATAATGTTGTGGCCAATATTGCGGCCAAACTTAGCATATTCTTCATTTAAATACTCCACTCTTCCCAAGGTAGTACAAAAGAAATCGTCGAAAATTCCCGGCGATTCCATCGCTTCATCACTTGCCCATTGAGTACCCCGTCGGGATTCGCAGGGGCATAGCGAATAGCCAACTGTAAATACCTGTATCGGACAATTAGCGAACATGAGAATTACAAACCGCAAGGGTTTTCTGCAGGACAACTAAGGGTTCCGGGGTGTATCGCTGTTTTCGCAGTGATGAAGGCGCATCACGCTGTGGAGAATGACCCATAAGCCGCAAGAAACGTAGCTAAAGTCCGAATCCAACAAAATAGGCTTAATGTCGTTTAAATGCGACAGATCGTGCTCGCACAGTGAGTTGCACTACACAAGCTCCGATTCCATGACGAATAACTCGCGGCTATGTTCGAGCTTGTACCTCACCACGGATACACGATGTAAAGACAATGACAAAAACCTTTCGGCACATGACGCAATTGTCATGCTGACGTCATCGGCCTGTTGGTCGCTGCTCTTTAAAGTAGACCCATTGCCAGAAAATCTGGCGCGGTGCCAGCAAATCGACGACTACGCTCGCACTCATCTCTTTAAAGGAATTAATCATGTCTGTCCGTACCAAAACTCTTACCGCCCTACTTGTAGCCGCATTCGCCATTCCCGCCACCAGTTTTGCTTACTGGATTCCAGACAATAGTGAACAGGGAGGCACCGAGGTGGTGGATTGGTCCAACATGAAAAGCCGCGCACAAGTACTTGAGGAGCTTGAGCAAGCGAAGGCGGATCCTTCCTGGGCCACTCGCCAAGGAGAGGAAACCGGTACCTGGTCTGTGGCAGGTGCTAAGCAGACGAAATCTCGTGCCCAGGTTCGGCAGGAGCTGGAATCGATGAGCGCCGAAGAGAAGGCGTACATTCAAAGCTTCTACACTGGCGCCTAAGCCATCCTCACTTTTCGTCAATACAGATGGGGCAGCTAATCAGCTGCCCCATCTGTATTTGATTTGATTACCCCGCGCTAGCAGCGCGGGGCGCGCGCTCCCCTTGCCGCAACGCGATCAACCGGCAGGAAGCATTTCCAGTCGTTGCATGGCACGCACCACATACCAACTCAGACAACGCGGCCTCCATGCGCGCCAAGTCCGTCTATTTCTCGCTTACATCCTTGAGCTTGTGCTCAGCCAAGCTGCTAAATGGCTCGCAATGGGTGCCATCTTCCAAGCGCAATAGCTCGGCAATGAAGCTGAAATCCCAGCCGTTGGGCTGACTCACAAAGCTCAATGGAGAGGGCTGACGTAAAGTGTTCCAACGACGTTAGGCATCCGGTATTAGAGAGTTCTTCTCCAAAATATTACGTCAAACCATCAACACAATTACTTTTCAGTAATGTTTCCTGGTATTCACGGCGTGTTAATAAAACACTGCTGAGATGTCGGCACCCCCCTATTCGGGTGGTTGATAAAGCGACTTGCTACGGCAATTTCGCTAGTCCGACTCAAACTACTTTTTTGGAAATTTTATGAGAAAAAAATACTGGCAACTACATTGGCGGCGGGGTTCGTAGCTTCTGCGCAAGCCGATACCTCTGTCACATTGTATGGCCTGGTAGATGGTGGTCTTGGCTACACTCAATTCAAAAGCGACACCACGAAGGGATCTAGGATCGGAGTTTGGGACGGTGGCCAGTCTAGCAATCGTTGGGGGTTGCGAGGCAGTGAAGACCTCGGGAATGGGCTAAAGGCAGTATTCACATTGGAAAGTGGCTTCAGCCTTACTAACGGGACACAAAGTCAGAGCGGCCGATTATTTGGCCGTCAGGCCGTGGTCGGACTCAAGTCGGATGCATGGGGTCAGATTACTCTCGGGCGACAAGGAAACATTGCTTATAACTGGCTATCAGGGGTTGCTACGCCTTTCGGCAATAATTTTAATCAAGCACGTACTGCCGGTACGTTCAGCGTGGCCGAGGTCAGATACGATAACCAGATTCAGTATCAGTCCCCGACCATGTCGGGCTTCCAAATTGGCTTCGGTTATTCCTTCAATGCGGATGGTGAGCAAGAGTTTAAGGAAAGCGGACAGAGTGATCCAAATGCTCGAGCTCTTACTGCCGGTTTGCGCTATACAAACGGCCCATTGGCTGCCGTACTTACTTATGACCAATTAAAGGACGCTAAAACGGCGACTGGCATCAAAGCGAAATCGTGGAATCTCGCGGGCAGTTATGACTTCGACATGGTCGAGCTGCATCTGGGCCTTGGAATCACCGATGACGGCTGGTTCGGCACGCCTTCCCAGTTGCGCAATGCCGACTTGGGTTTTGGCAGCATCCAAGCCTACAACGACGGTTTCCGAGCCTATTCCTATGGTGTTGGCTTGAGCGCGCCCGTAGGTAGCCGCGGAAAGGTGCTAGCCGGCTGGGGGATGGTGGATCCTCGCAAGAACGGAAATGCATATGCCGGCCAAGAGCTGAAATCACAGCATATCTTCGGCCTAGCGTACACGTATAAGCTGTCTTCCCGCACGTCACTGTACGCGCAGGGGGCCTATGGTCGCAATGTTGCCTTTGTTTCCGGCAACAAGACTCAATCCATCGGTATCGGCCTGCGCCATAGTTTCTAAGGAAAAAAGCAGAGAACACATCCATCGGTGCGCTGACCTTTCAGCGTATCGATAGAGGGACTCAACGACGGGAATTCCGAGGCTTACCTTAGCCATGCCCTTGAGCGCATCGCCGATCATCTGCTCAACCACACGTCGACGAACTGTTACCCTTGAATGCTCAACCGTAAGCCCTTTACGGTTGAGGCGGTTCTTCGAAACGGCAATCGCTACTGCTTCTTCAAGCTCATGATGGTATAGGTGCCGTTCAGGTTTTCCAGCCGAAATTTAACCTTCTCCCCTTCTTTAGCCTGCTTCAATACCGTTTCGTCTTTGGCTTTATAAGCCATTGTCATCGGGGGCATGCCGACGTTTTTAAGTTCGCCATGCTCGATCGTTACCATGCCGCTTGACCGATCCACCTTACGAACCACCCCATCAGCCAAAGCAGTATCCGTCGAACGTGTGGACGGCGTAGAATTGGTGTTGGCCCCCATAATCATGTTCATGTTGCCATCGGCCGCCTGAACCGCGAGTGGAACGCCAAATGCGAGGCTTGCGCCCAGCGAATAAGTAATTAGTTTCTTCATAACAATTCTCCATAAGTGAAAGATGTGGTGCGCATTGCACCGGATAAGCGCCACCTTACTGACGCTTTTGTTCAAGACGGCGGATTTGCCGCCTTTGCAGTAAGAGCCAGGCGGCTGGAATAACAAACATCGATAGAATGGGCGCCGTGACCATTCCGCCTATCATGGGCGCGGCGATTCGCTGCATGACTTCCGAGCCCGTACCTTGACCTAACATGATCGGAAATAGACCCCCAAGCACGACGGCCACGGTCATGGCTTTGGGGCGAACCCGGATTACCGCTCCTTCGCGAATCGCTTCCAAAAGCACGGATTCAGTCAGCGCCTTGCCGCTCTTAAGACGATCATTTAACGCGGTTTTAAGATAAAGCAGCATTACAACCCCAAATTCAGCTGCCACGCCAACAAGAGCGATAAAGCCAACAGCGGTTGCCACGGAAATGGCATGCCCCAACATCCAGATCAGCCAAAAACCCCCTATCAACGCAAATGGCACCGTCAACATCAGCAATAATGCGTCCACCACGGAATTGAAGGTGAGGAATAAAAGCACGAAGACCAAGGCCAGCGTCATCGGCACGACGGTTCGCATCTTAGCTTCGGCCCGTTCAAGGTATTCGAACTGGCCCGACCAGGCAATGGAGTACCCAGCCGGAAGTACGATTTCGCGCGCGACTACCGCCTGCATTGCTTGGACCACCGAAGAGAGATCGGCGTTTTGGATGTCAACGTAGACATAGCCCGTCAAGCGCGCGTTTTCGCTGCGGATCATGGGGGGACCGTCGGTGATCGCAAGGTCTGCCACATCGTCAAGGCGGATCTGGGCACCGCGGTCCGTAACAATAGACAATTGTCGCAACTCTTCCAGAGAATCGCGTATCTCGCGCGGGTATCGAACATTGATGGGGAAACGCCGCCGTCCGTCAATCACCTCTCCTACGTTCTCGCCACCCACAGCCGAGGACACGACGGATTGGATTTCGGTAATGGCCAGCCCGTAACGCGCGGCCGATACACGATCGATATCGACGTCGATGTAGTGTCCGCCTGTCAAGCGTTCGGCCAACGCGGACGATACGCCTGGAACGTCCTTGACCACCGCTTCAACCTGCGAGGCGATCTTGTCGATTTCCTCCAGGCTCGGGCCGGAAATCTTCACGCCTACCGGCGTCTTGATCCCAGTGGAGAGCATGTCAAGCCGATTTCGGATAGGAGGCACCCAGACATTGGTCAGACCCGGTACCTTGACGGCTCGGTCCAGTTCTGCGATCAGCTTTTGAGGCGTCATACCCGCGCGCCACTCATCGCGTGGCTTGAACTGGATGGTGGTCTCGAACATTTCAAGTGGAGCAGGATCCGTGGCCGTATCCGCACGGCCAGATTTACCGAACACCGTTGCGACCTCAGGAACCGATTTGATCATGCGGTTAGTCTGCTGGAGAAGCTCGGTGGCTTTCTGCGCAGACAAGCCAGGCAGGGCTGTTGGCATATACAACAGATCGCCTTCATTCAGTGCAGGCATGAATTCACTGCCAAGGCGCGACAGGGGTATCAATGTCATCAGCAAGGTTGCCAGTGCCAACGCGATAACCGCCCATGGGCGCCGTAGCGTTGCATTAAGCATCGGCCGATATATCCGAATCAGTATACGGTTGATCGGATTAGCCATTTCGTGGGGAATACGCCCTCGGATGAAGTAGCCCATGAGGACCGGCACGAGTGTCACGGAGATAATCGCGGCGGCTGCAATCGAGTATGTCTTCGTGAATGCCAAGGGCGAGAACATTTTTCCCTCTTGCCCCTCCAGAGAAAACACCGGTATAAAGGACAGCGTAATGATCAGCAACGAGAAGAACAGGGCCGGCCCTACCTCCGACGTAGATGTCGCAATCAGTTCCCATCGCCGCGAGGTTGTAAGCGGGGTGTCGGGATGCTTGTGCTCATACGCTTCAAGGTGTTTGTGCGCGTTCTCGATCATCACGATGGCAGCGTCGATCATCGCGCCAATCGCAATGGCGATGCCGCTGAGTGACATCAGGTTCGCGTTAACGCCTTGGTACCGCATCACGATGAACGCTGCGAGTATGCCCAGTGGCAACGAAAGAATGGCGACAAGGGCACTGCGCAAATGAAACAGAAACAGAGCGCAAACTATGCCGACGATAACGAACTCTTCGATCAGCTTGTCGGTAAGATTCGATACGGCCCGTTCGATCAGCTGCGAGCGATCATAAGTCGTCACGATCTCAACACCCGGCGGCAGGGACTTCTTCAGTTCAGACAGCTTCGTTTTGACCGCGTCGATAGTGGTGAGGGCATTTTTCCCGGAACGCATTACGATCACGCCCCCAGCGACTTCCCCCTCGCCATTTAACTCAGCGATTCCCCGGCGCATCTCAGGGCCGATCTGAATGCGCGCAACGTCACCCAACAAGACGGGCGTGCCAGTGTCGTCGGTGCGCAATACGACGTTTCTGAAATCCTCCAGCGTCTTGAGGTATCCCGAGGAGCGAACCATGTACTCGGATTCCGCCAACTCCAGCACCGAGCCTCCCGACTCCTGATTCGACTTGGCTAGCGCATCTTTCACCGCGGCCAATGTGATCCCATACGCGCGTAGCTTATCCGGGTCTACGACCACCTGATACTGGCGGACCATACCGCCGATAGAGGCTACCTCGGAGACGTCTGGCACGGCCTTCAACTCAAACTTCAAGAACCAGTCATTCAATGCTCTTAACTGGCCCAGATCGTAAGAACCCGTTCGATCCACCAATGCATACTCATAGACCCAGCCTACCCCAGTGGCATCCGGTCCGAGTGAAACGCTGGCACCGGCGGGCAGCCGGCTCTGTACCTGATTCAGGTACTCCAGCACGCGCGATCGGGCCCAGTACTGATCGGTATCATCATCAAAGAGCACGTAAACAAATGCATCGCCAAACGATGAATACGCCCGGATCGTTTTAGCGCCGGGAACACCCAACAAGGTTGTGGTGAGCGGATAGGTTACCTGGTCTTCGACAACCTGCGGCGCACGGCCCGGATAAGACGCCTTGATGATGACTTGGGTGTCCGAGAGATCGGGCAAGGCATCGACCGGCGTATCCAGCAGTGAAAATACGCCCCACGCTGCAATCACGAGAGTTCCCAGCAGTACAAGAAAGCGGTTATAGATAGACCAATGAATGAGGCGCGCAATCATCGTGCTTCCTCCGTAACCGGTTCAACCGACACCAATTGATAGCCATCGCTTGATTCCTTGAAGGAAAACCGCACAGTCTGACCCGCCTTCACGTGCGGGAAGGCGTCCGCAGCGGGTTTGCTGAACGTCATCGTCATGGCGGGCCAGCTTAGCGCCGGGATTGCTTGGTGCGAAAACGTCATGCTGTTCGCAGCAACCTTTTCGACTTTACCGGTCGTTCCATAAGTTGTTGCAGGTGTCGTTGCCTTGGCGGTACCGTCGGCTCCAGTTGGAGCGCCTCCTAGTAGCTTAGGAAGGACGGATCGCAGGCTCGCTTCCGAGTCGATCAGGAACTGGCCCGACGCAACGACCTGTTGTCCGTCGCGCAGTCCGCGCAGGACTTCTGTCCGATCACCGACCCTAATGCCAAGCTCGACTTCAACCGGCTGCAGCCGCCCCGTCTCGTTCTTCACAATGACCACTGAACGCTCACCCGTTGTGATCACCGCCTCAGAGGGAACGAGCAGGCGTGAGACCGATTTTTCCGCACTAATGTGCGCGCGCATCAGCAGTCCGGGTGTCAACCTTAGCTCAGTGTTGTCGATCTCCAGCCGAGCCTGCAGGGTGCGGCTGCTAGTACTGATTCCGGGGAGGACCTCACGAATTCGCCCCGTAACGCGCTGAGTTGAATCGCCCGAAAATACAGCCTCAACGGCCATCCCAGGGCGGACCCTTAACGCCATCGATTCGGGCACCTCGATCACAAGCCACAGTTTGTTCAAGCCAACCAACTTAGCCAATGTCTGCCCAGGGGTAACCATTGCGCCGTTGCGCACCGAGAGCTCGGTGATCACGCCCGAGACGGGTGCAGACAAGGTAATATAGCTCTGTGCTTTTCCGGTTCGATCAAGGGCACTGACTACTTCCTTCGGTATCGACAGTGCCCGCATGCGCGCGCGCGATGCCGACAACATCTGTTGATCGGCTCCGCCGCGCTTGAGTGCGAGGTACTCTTCTTGCGCCGCAAGCCAATCAGGAACGAACAGCGATGCGATGGCCGCGCCTTTTTCGACGCGCTGCAAGGGTGCGTCCGCATGCAGGCGTTCGATGAATCCATTCACACGAGACTGAATGAACACCGCTTGTGATTCGTCAAACTGCGTCGTGCCGATCGCATCGAACCCTTGTTTCGTTTCCTCTTTCGTGACCGTAGCGTACCGGATGCCCAGATTTTGCTGAAGTGATGGATCGATCTGGATGCCGCTGGCCGCGCCTTCATCCGCATAAACCGGCTGTAGCGGCATATCCATAAAGGGCGATTTTCCCGGCTTGTCAAAGCGCTGGTTTGGCACCATGGGATCGTGCCAGTACAAAACTCTTCGATCCGAATCGGGTGCAGGCTTACTGTCGCTTGCGACACCTGCACCCGAGTTGCTCGTAGCGCTACCCGCTTGGCGGCTACCCAGCACATAGCCGGCACCAAGCAATATCACCACCGCAGCAAGTGCGACCATAACGCGTATCCAGTAGTTAGTTGGCCGCATGACTATTCCTTTGCATAAGTTCATCATTGGTCGCAATAACCTGGTACTCGAGTTGAGCCCAGATTTGTGCAACATCCCGCTCAAGTTCAAGTATCTGAAGCTTTGTCTCCAGCAGTCCTCGCTTGGCCTTGAATACATCTGCCAGCGATCCCGTGCCCGCCTTGTAGGCGGCGGTCGCAAGCCCAACTTGTCGTTGTGCTGCAGGCAGTAAGGTAGTGTTAAGGTTGCCAACTCGTTCTCGCCCGTTGGCAAGTGATGTGGACAAGTTCTGGATACTGGCCTGAACCTGGCGCTGGCTATCGCGCAACATAAAGCGAGCTTTATTGCCCAACGCAGCTCTTTGAGCCACATCCCGGTCTTGCCGGCTAGCCCTGGCGATCGGCAGCGGGATGCTCACGCCTACCGATACCATGTCCTGGTACTGGCTGCCCCGGTTTTGATATGTCACGCCCCAGGTCCAGTTCGGGGTCCTATTGCTGCTAGCAACCGCAGTGGCCGCATCAGCAATAGATATGTCGCGCTGTGCAACGAGGAGCTCAGGCTGCACGCGATTGAGCTCCTGTATCGTGAGCGACGAAACATGGCTTTGCAACGGTGGGATTTCACCCGCTATACGCGCCACAGGCGAGGCAACCCATCTACTCAATGAAATCAACGCTGAACGATGCTCCTGCTGGGATTGGAGCAATCGATCTCTAGCCTGAGAGCTCAACATCTGAGCCTGCGTTACATCATCGGCCGTCGCGCGCACGCCGCGATAAGAAGCCCGCGTCGCGGCGAGTTCTTCTGCCATTTGCGTGGTTAACGCTTTGGACAACCCGAGAGCGCGTTGGGCGTAGGCCGCATTGAGCCAGGCAATCGCCGTCTGCTGCCGCGTATTCGCAGATTGCAACAGTAGGTCTGCCTGCTCCCTGTCGACTTGCCGATTGGCAAGGCGCGTCCGGCGCTCGCGTTTGTCCGCCGAGACCCATTCCTGCTCGATGCCGATGCGCCGCATTGTCATCGAGTCCCGACTGAGCGAATAACGCATCGGGCCTTCAATGGGAACGCTATCGATACCCAATTTCAATACTGGGTCAGGCAACTCGCCCGCCGATACGACGGCATTCGAGCTGGCCAATACAGATGACTCGCTCGCCTGTATGGCGGCCGATCGGTTTGTGGCTTGGTAAAGCGCTTCCTCAAATGTGAGGCCAGCCTCTTGGCCATAGGCAGTCGCACTTGCTATTGCAAGCAGTGCGCACAGGGCGCGAGCGCGCACCAGAACGCGCTGCGGTGCAAGCGCGCGTATGGATACAAACATGGTTAACTCCGGATAGTTTTTTCAGGTCACTCGCGGCCGCAGCCGCGAGACAAACAACAAAAACCGGAGTCAGGTCAAATGCGTAACCTGAGCGTTTGCAGGAAGAGGGCACTATCGCCCCTGACTAGGTTGGGCAGGTCGGCGTAGGCGGAGGCTGGCCATGCGAGCGACAGGGGTGGTGAGGAGACCGGATACAAGAACAGCAAAACCGGCTCTGATGCAGCCAACTGTGCGGCAGCGTTACTCAGTTGCTTTTCATCTGAAGAATGCGCCGCGCATAGCGATGGCTGCACCTCATCGACCATATGGGAGTGGTCACCCGGTTGGGCGCAGCCGTGGTTTTGCGTATCGCCCGCCGATGCCGCAACCAACAACTGAGGCTGAGGACACACATAGCTTGCCAATGCCAGGCGCGAGAATAGTAGCGCAGTTAGCGTCACTACGATCAATAGCCAGCGAGCATTGGGCCGAGTCATTTGCATGATGCGCTAATCAATAGTCCCAAGACTATTGCCTTTTTCCTCGCCGTTGCCCACGCACTGTAGCGATTTCGGATGGTGCGTTGGGATAATGCCCAGCACTAAAGAGGGTTGCCCGCACTTGCCGCAAGCAATTAAAAATCCGTTCCCGGCAATCGGTTGACAGGCCATGGACTTTCTCTGCAGTGGATACACTTGCGACACATGCAAGTGACGCTGCTAATGCGCTGCGTAAAGTTTCCATATGGACTCCGTCTATTTAATTTGTTTGTTATTTTAATGAACCGCCACTGACAATAGGTGGTCACTGCAATTACATTTTTGACATGTTTAAGGCCTATCGTGATGCGTCACCTCTCAGGTCGTTATAGGAGACTACTTTTCCGCATGTGAACGCTGGGAATTGGCGGCCATTTCGTCCACTACCCTTCCCCGCCTCAGCACATCACGCACGAAGTACACGGGACGTTGCTTCGTTTCGTAATATGTCTTTCCGACGTACTCGCCAAGCAGGCCAATTGACAGTAATTGGGCACCGCCAAGAATTGTGATCATGGAAATAAGGGAAGGGTAACCTTGCACTGGGTCGCCTAAAACAAGCGCTTTGGCGACAATCCACAAGGCGAAAACAATACCCAAAAATGCCGTCAGCAGGCCTCCAGCAATGACAAGACGCAGTGGAGCGGTGGAGAAAGAAGTAATACCTTGGAGGGCAAGGTTAATCAGGCTGGGATAGTCCCACTTGGTAGTGCCCGCCGCACGCGGCATCCGATCATACTCAATGACTGTTGTGGGCAGGCCTATCCAGGCGAACAAGCCTTTCATGTAGCGGTTCCGCTCATTCAACTGTTGCAGGGCATAGATAGCCTTGCGGCTTAACAATCGAAAATCACCGGTATCGGGTGGGATTTCCACGTCGCTGACAGCATTGAGCACTCGGTAGAAGTGATGCGCGCTACGGCGCTTGAACCAGCTTTCGCCTGCTCTTGAA
>LNAP01011051.1_pt1 | contig 12337 bp, 13 predicted proteins | sample 602601 | NCBI WGS metagenome assembly LNAP01 (sample SAMN02440304, study PRJNA202911) | soil metagenome | biome: Subtropical and temperate rainforests or woodlands; isolation source: soil samples (1 kg each in a 20% v/v slurry with milli Q water) were... ... | reverse complement strand
GCGCAGATGGGCGGCGAAATGGCCCTCGCGCAGCAGATCGGTCAGCGCGGCCTCGGCCAGCGTGGGCGGCTGCCGGTCGGTGCGGGCGCGAAGCTCAACAACCTTGGCCAGCAGCGGCTCCGGCACCACGGCGTAGCCGACCCGCAGGCCCGGAAACAGCACCTTGGAGAAGGTGCCGAGATAGATGACCCTCCCGGAATCATCCATGCCCTGCATCGCGGTCAGCGGTGGGCCGGCATAGCGGAACTCGCTGTCGTAATCGTCCTCGATGATCCAGGCGTCGTTACGTCTGGCCCAGTCGATCAAGGCCAGCCGCCGGCGCATCGTCATGGTGACGCCGAGCGGGAATTGATGGGATGGCGTGACATAGGCGGCGCGCGCCCTTGGGCCCAGTTCCTCGCCGCGCGCCGGGTCGAGCCCCTCCCCGTCTACCGGCACGCCGATGGTGCGAATCCCTGAGCCGGCGAAGGCCGCCCGCGCCATGGGGTAGCACGGGTCTTCGATCCACGCGGCGTCGCCGGGCTTGAGCGCGGTGCGGACGACCAGATCGAGCCCCTGCTGCGTGCCGGTGGTGATGATGATCGAGCGCGCGCTGCACCGCACGCCGCGCGCGGTGCGAAGATACGTCGCCACCGCCTCGCGCAGCGCGAGGCTGCCCTGTGGATCGCCATAATGGAAATGCTCGGGGCCGGGCCGCGAGAGATGCCACGACAGCAGCGTGCGGAACGTCCTGAGGGTGCGAGGGTCCGAGACCGCGACACCGAGCGCACCCGGCAGCACCTTGGGGATTTCCGCAGGAGCCACCGCCTCAACGGCGGAGGACGTCAGCAGCGGGACGTGCTGGGCCACAAAAGTGCCGGAGCCGACCCGAGCCTCGGCAAAGCCGTCCGCGATCAGCATCTCGAACGCCGCCACCACCGCCGCGCGCGGCACGCTAAGCCGAGCGGCCAGATCGCGCGTCGGCGGCAGCTTGGCGAGCGGGGGAACCGTGCCGGTCTCGATCAGCCGGCGGATCGCGGCATAGAGCGCGGCGGTCTGCGGCCCGCCTTCCGGCAGCACCGGGATCAGCGCCGACCAGTCCGCGAGATTGGTCCGATAATTTTGTGCCGAATTGGAGCTTTTTTGAACCAATGCCATCGCGCACTTAATGCCAATCCGATTTGAAAAGGCAAGTTTGAAAAAGGTAAGTGCATGCTCAGCGACAGCGAACCCGCCCCGGACACCTACCCCGTCACCGACCGCAACCGGGTGAAGCGGCTGCATGAGCGCGGCAGCTACGACCATGCCAGCGTCCACGCCATCCTCGATTCCGGCATTCTCTGTCACGTCTCCTATGCGATCGACGGCCAGCCCTATTGCACCCCGACCATCTATTGGCGCGAGGGCAACGCGCTGTACTGGCACGGTTCCTCCGCCAGCCGCATGCTGCGCCATCTCAAAGTCGGCACGCCGGTATGCCTGGCGGTGTCGCATCTCGACGGTCTGGTGCTGGCGCGCTCGGGCTTCAATCACTCTGCGAATTACCGCTCCGCCATGTGCTTCGGCACCGCCCGCCTGATCGACGACCCGGAGGAAAAGGCCGCCGCGCTGCGCGGCGTGGTGGACCGCTTCTATCCCGGCCGCACGGACACTCTCCGGCCGATCACGGCGCAGGAGACCAAGGCGACGACGGTGATCGGCATGCAGATCGAGCAAGCCTCGGCCAAGGTTCGCGCCAAGGGCGTCGGCGACGACGACGAAGACTATGGCCACCCGGTCTGGGCCGGCGTGATCCCGGTGCGCACCGTGGTTGGCGACGAGCAGCCCAGCCCGCGCCTGTTGCCGGAGGTCACCCGCCCCGAAAGCCTTTCCATCTACCGCGCCGGCGATACGCTCGACGCCGCTCTTGTTGAAGCCCAGCGTCTCTACGAGGCGTGATTCTCCCACTCTGAAAGACCTCTGGCATGTCCGACGATCTGAAGAACTGGCAGCCCCGCCCGAAGCCCGCGCGCAAGGTGCTGGAGGGCCGCTATGTCCGCTTGGAGCCGCTCGACGCCGCCGCCCATGGCGACGGCCTCTATGCCGCCTCCACCGTCACCGACATCGACGCCCGCTTCGCCTGGCTGCCGGAATATCCGCCCGAGAGCCGCGCCGCGTTCCAAGGCTGGCTCGACAAGGCGCAGGCGAGCACCGACCCGCTGTATTTTACCGTCATCGACAAGGCCAGCGGCGCGGTTGCCGGCCGCCAGACGCTGCTGCGGATCGACCCGGCGAATGGCTCGATCGAGATCGGCCACATCTATTGGGGGCCGCGGATATCCCGCACCCGCGCGGCGACCGAGGCGCAGTATCTGTTCATGAAGTACATCTTCGGTGAGCTCGGCTATCGCCGCTATGAATGGAAGTGCAACAACCGCAATTCGCCGTCCAGGCGCGCCGCCGAGCGCTTCGGCTTCAAGCCTGAAGGCATCTTTCGCCAGCATCTGATCGTGAAGGGCGAGAACCGCGACACTGCGTGGTTCGCCGCCATCGACAAGGACTGGCCGGCGCTTGAGAAGGCCTATGAGGCGTGGCTCGACCCCGCCAATTTCAATGAGGCGGGCGAGCAGAAGCGCCGGCTGGAAGATTTTCGCGCCGAGTTCGGCGGGTAGACTCTAGCCAAGAGACTCAGCGCTTCTTGTTGCCGCGCGGGCCAGTGAGAACCGGCGTGTTCTCGCGGTTCTCGTCCAGCAGCTTGCGCCAGCGGGCGAGGCGCTCGGGGTCGAGCGTGCCCGCCTTCACCGCCGCCTGCACCGCACAGCCGGGCTCGCGGTCGTGGGTGCAGTCGCGGAACTTGCAGTTCGGCGCCAGTTCGGTGATCTCGGCGAACAGCGTCTCGATGCCCTCGGCGCTGTCGCTCACATGCAGCGTGCGCATGCCCGGCGTGTCGATCACCCAGCCGCCGCCGGCAATGGCGTGCAGCGAGCGCGAGGTGGTGGTGTGCCGGCCCTTGGCGTCGCTCTCGCGGATTTCGCCGGTTTCCTGCGGCGTTTCCTGGTCGTCGCCCGCCAGCACGTTCACCAGCGTGGATTTGCCGACCCCGGACGAGCCGACCATCGCCACCGTCTGCCCCGGCCCGCACCATGGCGCGAGCGCGGTCGCGGCATTGCCGGTGCGCGGGTTCAGGGTGACGACCGCGAGGTCGCGCTGCAGGGCGGCGGCCTGTTGGGTGTAGCTCGACGCATCGTCGATCATATCGGCCTTGGTGAGCACGATCACCGGCGTGGTGCCGGCCTGGTTTGCCAGCGCGAGATAGCGCTCCAGCCGGGCGATGTTGAAGTCGGCATTGCACGAGGAGACGATGAACAGCGTATCGACATTGGCGCTGGCGAGCTGCGGGAATTTGCTGCCCTCGACGCGTCGCGCCAGCACGGTCTTGCGCGAGAGCCGGCGCAGCAGAAGATGCGTGCCGGGATCGACCAGCACCCAGTCGCCGACAGCGAAATCGCCGGTGTTGACATAGGGCCCCAGCGTCAGCCGGATCGGGCCGAACTGCGAGATCGCGGTCATGCGGGCGCGGTGCACGGTGGCGATGCGCACCGGCACGAGGCCGGCCTCAGTCGGCTCGACCTGATGGCTGAAGAAATCGGACCAGCCGAGGGCCTCCAGCGACACGGGGGTGCCGGCCTCATTCGTCACGATATCGGACCCTGGCGGTGCGTCATGCTCATGCCTAGCGATAGAGCGGGATTGCCGGGGATTAGCAAGGGCAAGCGGGGCGTGCGCCGCTTATTGTGGCGAACCCGCCAAACCGGTCATTGCCGCGGCGGCATCTCGTCATTAACTGCCAGCCTGTACAAGTACCGGGTCCTGACCTCGCGGTTGCGGTATGCTCGGGGTAAATGATCGACCGGCCACGGATCGGCCGGCCTGTGAAGGGAAGACGCGGAATGACGGACAAGCTTGACCCCGCCTTCGAGCCGAACACCCCTGTCACCGCGCCGACCGAGGCTCCTGCCGCTGAGCCGGCCGAACCCGTCCGGCGCTCTCCCACCGAGCCTGCTCGCGCGCGAAGCCAGATACCGGAGGAGCCCGAGGCTTTCCGACGCTGGATCGAGATCGAGAAGCTCAAGGTCGAGCGCAAGCGCCTCGAATATGAGGGGCTGCGCAGCGTGGAGGCCCGCAGCGAAACCACGCATGCCACCGAGCCCTCCCCCGGCCTGGGCTATGTGAGCGCGGGCATGCTGGTACTGATGGTGCTGCTCGCCGCCGGCATGGGCTACATGGCGGTCCAGACCAGCCTGCTCAAGAACGAGGTGACGCAGCTTCGTACCGGGCAGGCCGAGCTGGCCTCGGCGATCCAGACGCTCGGCTCGTCAGTCAAGCCCACCGAGGACGATCGGCCCACCCCGTCGGCATGGTCGCCGAGCCTCGGCATGGCGCAAATTGGGAGCACACCACCCGAGAGCGCGCAGCCGGAGAGCCCGCCTGCCGCAGCGGAGAGCGCCGCACCGGCATCCGCCGCGCCCGCTTCAGCCGCGGCACCGGAAGCCGAGGCGCCGGCCCTGATGGGCACGGGCTATACGGTGCGCATCTTCGCGCCCACCTCCGGGCCGAACAAGAAGCGGCTGGAGGGCTTCACCAATCTGCTGAAAGCATCCGGCTTCAATGTCGACGTGTCGGACGCCAGTGTGGTGCAGTCGCTGAACAACTCCATCGCCTATCACGCCTCGGAAGTCGGCATGGCGAACAAGGTGGCCTCGCTGCTGCAGTCGAAATACCCTGCCCTCGACTTCGAGCTGCGCGCCTCCGCCTCGATCCCCGAAGGCGCCAAGCGCCTCTTCATCATGAACCTGACGGAAGACGCGGTGAACTGATCACGCCGGCACGTTGAGGGTCGCCGGGGGCAGCGATGTCGGCGCGCAGGCGCGGCAAGGCCGAGGGGTAGTTCTGCTGGATGAAGGCGATCAGCTTCTCGCGCACTTCGCAGCGTATGTCGAACTGCCGCGAGGAGCTCGACGCGCTTACCAATATGCGGACCTCCATGACGTTCTCGCGGAAGTCGGTGACCTGCACATTGACCACCTTGCGGTCCCATAACGGCGACGCGTAGGCGATCTCCTCGACCTTCGTGCGCACCGTGTCCACCGGCACGCTGTAGTCGAGATAGATCATCACCGTGCCGATCAGCGCCGAGCTTTCGCGAGTCCAGTTCTGGAACGGGTTCTCAATGAAATAGCTCAGCGGCAGGATCAGGCGGCGCCAGTCCCAGATGCGGATCGGCTGGGTGACGGCAAGTTGTACGCCGGCAATCAAGTTCTTCAGCACCGGCTGCAGCGCGAGGCCGATGACGAGGCCGGCGGCCCCCGCGGACGCCAGCAGGCTGACGCCATATTGCTGGACGCTCTCGAACGTCATCAGCGCGGTCGCCAGAGCGATGGTGAAGATCACGGTCGCCGCCACCCGGCGCAGGATGGTGACGTGCTTGCGGGCCAGGAGGTTGTCTTCGGCGTCGAGCTTGAAGCGCCGCAAATATACCGTCACCCAGATGTGCAGCGCGGAGTGCGCGGTCCAGCCGGCGGCCTTCTCATCTCGAAGGCAGAGGCCACCCCGCTCGATCAGCTCAAGAACTTTGTGCCACTGGCCAGTGATGAGGCCAGCGCCGAGGCGTTCAGCGAGACCCCCGACCGCCCCCCGATCGAGGAGTCCCAGTATTACGCTCCCCGTCCGCGCTATCGCGCCCCGCCGCCGCGCGCCCGGATGTATGGCCGCCCCTACCACCGCCCCATGCGCCGGCGGCGCGTTCGCTGCCGCATGGTTCGCGATCGCCGTGGGCGGATGATCCGCCGCTGCTACTAGAAAGCGTAAAACCGTCGGCATGGATCGTCGCCCCCCGTGAGGCCTCCCCCATGATCTGGGGATTTTCCGCGCGGGAGCTACGATCCCGCGCTTAGGCGATCCTGCCGACGGAAAAACAGCAATGCGCACCTTCGTTTTTGCTTTCGCGGCTCTTTCCGCGGCCGCCGTCGCTACCCCGGTCATGGCCCAGAGTGACGCGATGACCTATTGCAAGGCCGATATCGCGCGCCTGTGTGCCGGCATCGCCCCCCGGCGGCGGCAGATCATGGCCTGCCTGAAGGCTCATTCGAAGGAAATGTCGGTCGGCTGCGCGCAGGCGCTGCAGAAGATGAAGGCCGGCTGACAGATCTCGCGCTCTAAACATCGGAAGCCGGCCCTTGCGGCCGGCTTTTTCATGTCGGCTGCGCCGGGATGACAAGGCTCGCGGCCCAAGGCGTAATGCGGCGATTCCACGCCACAACGCCGAGGTCCAGCCTTATGAAAGCCAACCGGGTGCCGCTGCTGCTCAGCCTCAATGGCGGCTATGTCGATACAGCGGGCTATCTTGCTCTGCATGGGCTGTTCACCACTCATGTCACCGGCAACTTCGTCACCTTCGGCGCCGCGCTTGCGCATGGCACGTCGGGCGCGGTCACCAAGCTCCTGGCGCTGCCGGTGTTCTGCGTCATCGTGGTGCTGACGCAGTTGCTCGGTACCTGGCTCGGACGGCGCGGCCTGCCGGCGTTCCGGCTGACGCTCGGACTGATGGTGGTGCTTCTCGCGCTCGGCGCGGCGCTCGCCATCCATTTCGGGCCGTTTCCGGATGGCGACGCGTGGCCGACGCTGCTCACCGGCATGGTCCTGGTCAGCGCCATGGCGATCCAGAACGCGATGCACCGCATCCATCTGGCGAGCGCCCCGCCGAGCACCGTGATGACGCTGACGACGACGCAGATCATGCTCGATGTCGCGCTGTTCCTGCAGCCGACGCCGGCCGAGGCGCGGGCGGCGGCGAAGGCCCGCATGGGCCGGATGATCCCGGCCGTCATCTCCTTCGCGCTCGGCTGTTCGCTGGCCGCGCTGCTTTATGTGGTCGGCGGCATGTGGTTCCTCATTCTCCCGCCGCTGATCGCCCTGATGCCGATCTGGCTGGGCGAGACGGGGTGAGCCGGACTCAGGACTATCAGCATTTCCGATCTTATTGACCGGGATAAAATATTTTCCTGAAGTCGATTACTGCCCCACGATTGATCATGATCAAAAAACGAGCGCAGCATTTGGTGCAGCCGGCGCCCGCCGCGATCTCGGCATGACGGCATTTTCCGGACGCGCATCACGACCGCGCCCAACGCGTAGATTCCAATAAAATCAACAATTCCAGAGGATTTCATGATCTCAAGCGCCCGTCAACGCCTCAGCATCGCGCTGCTGTGCAGCATCTCCATCACCACCGCCGCGACCGCAGCCGAGAAGCTCGTGCTCGGCAATGAAGGCTCCTATCCGCCCTTCAGCATCACCGATGCCTCGGGCAAGCTCACCGGCGTCGAGCCCGAGCTGGCCCGCGAAATGTGCAAGCGCATGAACGCCGATTGCGAGATCGTCGCGATGGACTTCAAGGCGCTGATCCCGGCCCTGCTGCAGAACAAGCTCGATGCCATCGCCACCCAGATCAAGCCGACCGCCGAGCGCAAGGAACGCGCGCTATTCGGCATGCCGATCGTCTACAACCCCGACATCTTCGTGATGAAGGCCGACAAGCCGGACACCGTCACCAAGGACAGCGTCAAGGGCATGAAGTTCGGCCAGATGCGCGGCACGGTGCAGGTCAAGTACCTGACCGACCAGTTCGGCGACGCCATCGAAATCGTCTCCTATGACAATCCCGACCAGATCCGCCTCGACCTGCTCAATGGCCGCATCGACGCGACGCTGGGCCCGCGCATCAACTGGTCGATCGAACTGCTGACCAAGCCCGAGGGCAAGGCCTTCAAGGCCGCCGGCGGTGAAGTGTGGACCGGCGACCCGAGCATTCCGGTCGAGGCGCGCGGATCGAGCTGGATCGCCCGCAAGGACAGCGCCCCGCTCATCGAGCGCATGAACGCCGCGCTCAAGAGCATGATCGACGACTGCACCTTCACCACCATCCGCGCCAAGTTCGTCGCCGTGCCGATCGTGCCGGGCGAGAAGGCCTGCGTCGAAAAGAAGTCCTGACCATCGCGGCGCGCCTCCCCGGTGGAGGCGCGCTGCCCTTTGCCCGCACGAACGTGCACCGGAGTATGTGACACGTGTCGCTGCTGAGCTTTGGAGACCAGGGGTATGGCGACGAGCTGTTTTTCGGCGCCATGCTCACCATACAGATCGCGGTGCTCGGCTATTTGCTGGCGCTGCTGGCGGGAACGCTGATCGCCGTCAGCACCCTGAAGCCGAAGGGCCCGCGCTGGGCTATCTGGCGGGTCTATGCCTCCGCCTTCATGAGCGTGCCGTCGCTGCTGGTGATCTTCCTGATCTATTTCGGCGGTGCCGACGTGCTCACCGCCCTGCTGGGCCTGTTCGGCCTCAAGGTGCGGTTGACGGTCACGCCATTCAACGCCGGCGCGGTCGGCCTTGGACTGGTCTACAGCGCCTATCTCGCCGAGGGCGTCCGCGCGGCGATCCACAATGTGCCCAAGGGCCAGTTCGAGGCCGCCGCGGCGCTGCGCATTTCGCCGCTCTACACCTGGATGTTCGTCATCGGCCCGCAGGCGATGCGCCTCGCCCTGCCGGGGCTGGTCAATCTCTGGATCGTCGTCCTGAAGGACACCGCGCTGATCTCGCTGGTCGGACTCAAGGACATCATCGCGCAGGCGAAAATGGCGGCCGGCGTCACCAAGGAGCCGTTCCTCTTCTTCATCGTCGCCGCGCTGTTCTTCATCGCGATGAACGCCCTCACGCTGCATGTGTCCGGCTGGCTGGACCGCAACGTCGCGCGCGGCATGCGGATCGCGAGAAGCTGACCGTGTCGTGGTTCGATCCTGCACTCGCCTGGCAATATTTGCCGCAATTGCTGCGCGGCGCCGCCATGACGATCGGCGTCACCGTTCCGATCCTCATCATCGGCTGGCTGCTCGCCATTCCCGTCGCCATCGGCCGGCTGTCCAGCAACCGGCTGGCCGCCAATCTCGCCTTCACCTATGTCGCGATATTCCGCGGCACGCCGAGCCTGGTGCTGCTCTACCTCATCTATAGCGGCCTCGGGCACATCGAGGCGGTGCGGGAAAGCATCCTCTGGCCGGTGCTTTCCCATGCCTTTCCCTGCGTGCTGATAGGCTTCGGGCTCGTCCACTCGGCCTATGTCGCGGAAATCCTGAAAGGCGGGCTGGCGGCCGTCCCGGTCGGTGTCGTGGAAGCGGGAACCGCGCTGGGGCTTTCCCCCATGCGCCTGTTCTTCGCCGTGCGCCTGCCGATGGCGATGCGCGTGGCGCTTCGCGCCTATCAGAACGAGGTCGTCATCATCATCAAGAGCACCGCGGCGGTCAGCGCGATAACGCTCACCGACCTGATGGCGGCGGCGAACGAGGTCTTCTATCTGACCTATGACCCGTTCACACCGCTTCTGTCGGCCGCCGCCTTGTACTGGATCATGATCAATGTGGTGCGCGGCGGCTTCAACGTCGCGGACAAGCATTTCAACGCCTATCTCCGCGTTCGCTGACGGCGCGGTTGCTCAATCCGGCAGGCATGGCATGGTGCGGGCGGCATCAGCCTCATTCGGCCATGACGGAACGAGGCCCCGGAGGTAGCGCTGCGCAACATCGATTTCAGCTCGTGGCAGGGCCTGTTTACGACATTGATCGGCCTGGCACTGTTCGCGCTCGTCGGCGTCGGCTTTCGCCTGCTGATGATGTTCACCATCCAGCAGCGCCGCGAGCGCATGAACCGGCAGATCAATGAGCGCCTGCGCACGCTGATCGCAGCCTACAAGATACTAGGCGGCTCCTTCACCGGCCAACTGACCGTGGACCCGACGCATCTGCGCGATCTACGTCGACCAGACCAGCCCATCGCCGAGACGGAGGTCACAGCGGCGCTGGACTTGACCGCGCAAGGGCGCCCGGGATCGGAGCGCACGCGGCGGATTCGCGACGCGGTCGAGGCGGCCCTGTCGGACGTCATCCTGCTCGGAACCGAACAGCATGTCCGCCTGGCCTCGCAGGCCGTGAGCGAACTGGTCGCCGGACGGCCGGTACATACCCATGAGCTGGTCGTCTCGCTGCGCGATTTCATTCGCGAAGCCCTCGATATCGATCCGATCCCGCCCGATCTTGCGATACCAATGCAGGGCCCCACGCGACCATCCAGCTCGGCCGCACGCGGCAAAGGCGAGCGGGAAGGCGCCGGGCAAGGAGCCGGAGGCAAGGGCGGCGGCCAAGGAATGGGCGGCGGCATGGGTAGCGAAATGGGAGGAGGCTTCGGGCTAGGGAGCAGCGCCGACGACCTGCCTCCGTCCGATCATCGCCCCTGAGGTCCGCAGAAAGCCAAAAGCTTCAACGCCGAAGGCTTCGCGGCCGGCTGAGCTTGGGAACCACCGACAAGGCGGCATTCGTCAACTCGTGGAGGTCGCGCTCGCCATTGGAAAACGCCTGTTCAATGGCGCGTATGAGCGCTTCTTCGAGGGAAGTACCGGCAGACCCGGCCGTCGCCGGACCCGGAAAGGCCCGAACGACCTGGGACCATGCCGCCTTGAGCGCGGCCTGCTTTACCGCACCGATTCCCGGCTGGGGGGAAGGATTGGAGAACGCCATTAGGGGGTAACTCCACCGCTACATGCCCTCTGCCGTGACGGCTGATGGGCGTCGCCGGTTCGCGAGTCCGGCCAGTCATCATAGGGTACCGCCCCCTGCCCGGCCATCGCTGCGTGAGGTTGGCCCCAGATTCCCGACATCGATGCCATCAGGCCGCTGCATCGGACGGGTGGATGGCGGGCTCGGACCCGGCTTCAAAGCCGAGTCCACCCTGAAGTCCCAGACGCCGCAGGCCTCATAGAGTGCTAGGCTGACGTCGCACACAGGTGATACTGGATTCACGTCCGAGGTCGAACGGCAATGACCCGGACGAGGCGGGAAAATCGATGGACATAAAGACCAGACGTATCGTCAGTGGGATCGCCATCGCGCTGGCTGCCGCCGGAATGTGGATGGTGACCAGCCTGAATCTCGGCTTGCCTTCCTATCTCACGGGATTGCTCGCGGCGGTCTGCGCTCTGGCGATCGTCGGCAGCCTGATGGTGTGGTTCGCCGAAGAGATCGGCGCCGACCGGCGGCCATAGCGCCGGCATCGCGTGAAAATCGCGGGCTCGCCATAATGACTATTGCCCACCGACCCTCCCTACCGGAAAGTCTGGGAACAGACGCCTTAAGGAGAATCCCAACGTGACGCGCATGTTCCGCAGCCGGGTGCTTCAAGCCTCGGCGCTCGCCGCATTCCTCGCCCTTCCGGCCGGCATCGCTGAGGCCGCCGAGGTGAAGATCGGCCTCGTCTCGACGCTATCGGGACCGCCGGCCGCGCTCGGCCAGCATCTGCGCGACGGTTTTCTGCTGGCGGTGAAGGAGCGCGACGGCAAGCTCGGCGGGCAGGATGCCAAGATCATCGTGGTCGATGACGAGCTGAAGCCGGACATCGCCGTCACCAAGGCCAAGGCGCTGGTGCAGCGCGACGAGGTCGATTTCGTCGTCGGCGTGGTGTTCTCCAACGTGCTGAATGCCATCACCAAGCCGGTGGTCGAGTCCGAGACCTTCCTCATCAGCGCCAATGCCGGGCCGTCGAATCTGGCGGGCGAGGCGTGCAGCCCGTATTTCTTCGCCGCCTCCTACCAGAACGACCAAATCCACGAAGTGCTGGGCAAATATGCTGAGGATAAAGGGTTCAAGAAGGTCGTGCTGATGGCGCCGAACTACCAGGCGGGCAAGGATTCGCTCGCCGGCTTCAAGCGTCATTTCAAGGGCGAGGTGGCGGAGGAAATCTACACCCCGCTCGGCCAGCTCGACTTCTCCGCCGAGCTCGCGCGCATCGCCGCCGCCGAGCCGGACGCCTTCTTCACCTTCATGCCGGGCGGCATGGGCGTGAACCTTGTGAAGCAATACCGCCAGGCCGGGCTCGCCGACACCATCCCCTTCCTGTCCGGCTTCACCGTGGACGAGACCACGCTGCCGGCGACGCAGGACGCGGCGGTGGGGCTGTTCGCCGGCGCCGAATGGGCGCCCAATCTCGACACGCCGGAGAACAAGGCGTTCGTCGCGGCGTTCGAGAAGGAATACGGCTATGTGCCGGCGCTTTATGCCGCGCAGGCCTATGACGCCGCGCTGATGATCGATGCCGCGCTGAAGGCCACCGGCGGCAACCTCAAGGACAAGGAAGCGGTTCGCGCGGCGCTGAAGAAGGCCGACTTCAAATCGGTGCGCGGCGGCTTCAAGTTCAACACCAACCAGTTCCCGATCCAGGACTTCTATCTGGTGAAGGCGGCCAAGCGTCCCGATGGCAAGTACCAGACCGAGATCGTCGAGAC
>LNAP01004767.1_pt1 | contig 12338 bp, 11 predicted proteins | sample 602601 | NCBI WGS metagenome assembly LNAP01 (sample SAMN02440304, study PRJNA202911) | soil metagenome | biome: Subtropical and temperate rainforests or woodlands; isolation source: soil samples (1 kg each in a 20% v/v slurry with milli Q water) were... ... | reverse complement strand
CGATTTAAAAAACTAACTGCAAACGACGAACGTTTCGCACTCGCTGCTTAATTGCCAGTGAGCCTTGCAACAGTTGGCCGATGGGCTGGGCAAGGGGGTTCTGAGCAATCAGCGCCTCCCGGCTGCAAGGATAATTACATGGGCTGGCTTCGATCCGGGTACCTTGGATTGGGGTGAGAAAATAGGGTGCTGGCGGCCGGTGTAGCGTGCGACTGCGCGACAACGGTGGCGAGACTTAAATCAGACCGCTAAACATGTAGATCTGCTCGATGAAGGCTTGCGGACGCGGGTTCAATTCCCGCCAGCTCCACCATTACGACGTCCAAGGGCGTTCACCAACATCCGGTGAACGCCCTTTTTCTTTGGTAAATCAATGGGTTACGGTGTGGAGACGTCCGGAGCGGTCTCCTGGCAGCCAGGCTGAGGCGGGGGAACAGACGGGGGAACAAAATCCGAAAAGGGTAGACTGGCGGCGTTTGTTCCCCCGTTTCAGAGGGGAAATCCGAGCTAAACCTCTGGAGGTGTTCCCCCATGTTGACCGACGCACAGTGCCGTAACGCCGTCTGTTCCCCCACATCGAAGCGGGAGCGTTTGTCGGACTCGGGAGGCCTGTATCTGGAGGTTGCTCCCGGGGGATCGAGGCGCTGGTTCTGGAAGTATCGGCATGAGGGCAAGGAAGGGCGTATGGCTCTGGGCAGCTATCCCTCGGTCAGCCTGACGGCAGCTCGCAAGGCTCGTGATACCGCCAGGCTGCAGAAATCGACAGGAATAAATCCTGTGCATGCCAGAAAGGTGGAAAGGCTGAAGGCTTCCGCCAGTGCCGGGGATACCTTCAAAGCTGTCGCTCTGGAGTGGTACGACAAACAGAAGCCTCTATGGAGTGATTCTCATGCCGAGCGCTCGCTGCGCCAGTTCGAACGTGATCTCTTTCCGTGGCTTGGGGGGCGTCGCCTAGCTGAGATTGAGCCGGTGGAACTGCTGGCAACCCTGCGCAAGGTGGAAGAGCGCGGGGCTGTAGAGACGGCCGATCGTGGATTGATGTTAGCTCGCCAAGTTTGGCGCTACGGGGTCGCGACAGGCCGGGTAGGACGGGACATCACGGGAGATCTCAAAGGCGCGCTGTCTCCGTACCGCGGCAAGCACTTCGCTGCCATTACCGAACCGGCCAAGCTGAGTGAGCTACTGCGCGCTATCCAGGCATACAAGGGCGGGCCTATCGTGCGGGCGGCACTACAGTTGGCGCCTTTGTTGTTTCAGCGTCCTGGCGAATTGCGTGGTGCAGCTTGGGCTGAAGTGGACTTGGATGCCGCCCTCTGGACGATTCCGGCTGCGCGGATGAAGCGGGGCAAGGACGGGAAGGAAAACGGGGACCCACATCTGGTGCCTCTTTCAACCCAGGCTGTGAAAGTGTTGCGGGAGCTTTATCCATTGACGGGCCACAGCGCCTTGGTGTTTCCTGGTGAGCGCAACCACAGTCGGCCTATTTCAGAGAATTCGGTGCGCACCGCACTCATCACTATGGGCTATACGCCGGAGATCCAGACATGGCACGGCTTTCGTGCCACGGCGCGAACCATGCTGGCGGAGCGATTGGATGTTGACCCGCTGGTCATCGAGGCGCAGCTGGCTCACGCCGTGAAGGATGCAAATGGGCGCGCTTACAACAGGACACAGTACCTAGCCCATCGAACGAAGATGATGCAGCGGTGGGCAGACTATCTGGATCGGCTGAGAGAAGGCAAAGCAGCAGGCAAGACGTCTTCCAAAACTCTTGGCAATGCAATCACCTGATCTGCTGTTCAACTGGGGTTGGCTGCTGCGGTGGCTTGCCATGATTCAATTGGCGGTTCCTCTCCAATTAGTGTTGAGACCTTGTCGCCAAAGAGCGTGAGTTTGGCGATGTCAGAGGCCGTTATGCAGCGATCTCGGTCGGTCGGCGTCGTTGGCCATTCGCGCGGTGGCGGGCACACTGCGGTCATTCGCGCCCGCTGGGGGCAAGATTTGGCGACCGGTCTGGGGGCCGGAGCAGCCGTTCACGCCAACTCAGGCACGTTGGACACAGTTCTTTCAATCGAGCCAGCAGCGGGAGCGTTGTCGCCTTGCTTCTTCCGCTCGTGCGACCATGCTTCATGGGTGGCGAGATGCCGAAACCTGTCTTGGAACCACGTCTAGACCGGAGTGCCCTCGCCAGGATAAACATCAGCGCAGTGGGGTCCGTGTCGGTCGGGTCGCATGTGCTCGAGAGCGTTTGACGTCCAGGCTACATAGCCAAATGGCATCCCCTTGCGCATGGTTCAGGGCGCGTCGATTCAATGGATATTGGTGTTGGGCACCATTGCCGCGCCGTACTCCCGCTGGCGTCGCATTGCGCGCGATCGTTACAAGCTTTAATATCTGCGACACATGGAGGACTGACTAATGATTTCGAACACGATGCAGCAACCGCAGCAAGAGGATCTCGATCAAAAGAGCGAGGTGCGTGACGCGATTGCGCGCGGCCAGCATGCCAACCCGGCGCTGCAGCGCCTCCAGACACGAATCCTGAAGGTCACCGACGCCAGCGAGGTCATCACCAGCTACGACCGGATGCACCATCGACACAACCGCTCATAGTGGCTGTTCGGGCTGAAGGGGTTCAACTCACCTCGTTCCTAGTCAAGGTCGCCTCCAGGTGCAATCTGGATTGTGACTACTGCTACGTCTACCACCACGCAGATCAGAGCTGGCGGTCGATGCCGCGGCTGCTTTCGCCAGAAAACCGTGAGGCGTTTGCGTCGCAACTGGCGTCCTATCTGCAGCATGCTGGGATACGGCGTTGTGTTGTCGTGTTCCATGGTGGCGAGCCGTTGCTCATGGGTAGCACCGAACTCGTGGCCTTCGCGGCTCTGCTTCGTGGTGCGGTGGGTACTCATGTGCAACTCGACATCGGCATGCAGACCAACGGCCTCTTGCTAACGCAAGAGGCGCTAGACGCGCTCTCTAGTGCTTCCATCGGTATCTCCCTAAGCCTCGACGGTCCAAAAGAGGCGAATGATCTGCATCGCACCTCCCGGCGTGGTCGTTCTAGTTTTGAGCAGACCTACCAGGCCCTGCAGCTGCTGCGAAGCGCGCCTGATGTGTTTGCTGGCGTGATCGCGGTTATCGACCCGCGAACGCAGCCGCGGCAGCTGCTCGAATTCTTTAGCGAGCAGCAGGTGCCGCGCCTGGACTTCCTTTTGCCGGATGCGCACCACCAGCGCCCGCCGCCGGGGCGGGTTGAACAACCTAACCTGTACGAGAAGTGGCTGATCGAGGCCTTTGACCTTTGGTTCGATGAATACCCCACCCTACAGGTGCGGACCTTCGAGGCTCTACTCGACGCCGTGGCCGGCATGCCTTCGCAGACCGATGCATTTGGCTTCGGCGATGTGAGCCTTATTACCGTCGAAACGGACGGTTCGTATCACGACCTCGATGTGCTCAAGGTGGTATCGCAGGATGCGACCCGGCTCAACGGCGCTGTCACTGACACACCCATCTCAGAGGTGGCCGCCTCACCCGCCCTGGCAGCACATCGGGCACTACTGACGAAGGAAGGCCTGTGCACCAGCTGCCGAAGTTGCGATGTGGTCGACGTGTGCGGCGGCGGGTCGGTGCCGCACCGATTTGGCCTGAACGGGTTCAAGAACCCGACGGTCTACTGCAAAGAGATGCGCGCCCTGATCCGCCATGTGCAGGCGCGGGTCGCTGAGTCCCTCGAGTTGGCGAGACCCGTCAGTGCTGCGGTCGGCTACACCGGCGACCTGCGTGAGTTTGAGAGTGCGGAAACGTCGCGCGAAGCTGTTTCGGCGCTTTGGGCCAGCGCCACGTCGGCGCAGTCGACAGGACTGCGAAGCGCCTTGATTTGGCTCGAAAGCAGTTGCAACGAGCCCGAGGGAACTGCGGTGGCCAGGACGTTGCTCGAGTCGCCGTCCGCCATCGATCTCCTCGCACAGAAGCCCGGCGCGGTCGCATGGAGCAACGCAATACTGGCTAGGGATGCGGGCCGTCCCGTCAGCGCCGTTGACGGTAGCGCGCTCGACCCTGACGTGTCCTATGCTCAGTGGATGCTAGCTGGCATACAAGGCTCGCCCGAGGCGTCGCCCGTAGTCCATGCGACAGATGTTTGGCTGCGTCGCCCATTCGGCGGCGCCATCCACTTTGAAGACCAAGATGTGCTCCCGGCCGCGCTGCCGCTGCTGCAAGAAGCGCTTGGCATCCTGGACGCGTGGCGCCCGGCACTTGTGCGAGAGCTGCGCATGATCTGCCGCGCAGTCCAGTTCATCCGGGACCCCGCTGCCGATCCGGACAAGATTGTGTCTTTCAGCGACAACGCTGTGCCCGGCACGCTTTACGTCTCGGTGATGCAACGAGGTGGACTTATCGATGCCTACGACTTGGCGGACTCTCTCCTCCACGAGTATCGCCACCAGAAGCTATACCTGCTGGAGCGGATCGCGCCGGTGGTCGAGCCGACCACCGGCAAGGTGGTGTCCCCGTGGCGCCAAGACCTGCGACCGCCGTCAGGCCTCTTCCATGCGATCTTTGTGTTCGTCGAGCTGCGCCGTTTCTGGAAGTACGTCAATTCGTTGAACCTTGACCGGCTTAACATGCGGGCCCAGAATCAACTGATGGATACCGATACGCGTCTGAGGGGAGCGTTCCAGACTCTGGCCAAGTGCCCGCTGACAGGGGTCGGCCGTTCCCTGGCGGCCGTGTTGGAAGCTGCGGCGCGGGAGTAGCGCGTGCGAATATCGAGAGGTCGGCTTCCCCAAGATCCTGCCCTCTGGCACGGGTACCTGCGGGACTACTTCTGCGACAAGGACGCGGTGGCAACGGAATCCGGCGGCGACGTCGACCTCGAACTGAATTGGCCTAGCGGAGCCGATCGGCATGTCGACCCCGCCCTCAACACTGGCCTGCGTTGGTGGGGCCGAAGCGTCTCCTTGGGAACCATGTGGTCGGCACGCTGGCGCGAGGGTCGCATCATGACCTCGCTGTACGACCAGTGGACAGTGCTGAGCTGGTGCGAGTGGCTGGCACGGAGGCCGTCCGGCACTGTCGAGCCAACCGTCGTCCTGCACGTGGACGACCACCGCGACCTGGGATCGCCACGGCTGTACCTGGCCAACGGCACCCTCGTTGACGCCATCACCAACGATGAAGTGAAGCTGAACGATCCGCCGACGGTACTGCGTGCGATCGAGAGCGGCGCCATCGGCATGGGCAGCTTCATGACACCGTTTTTGTGGCACTGCCCAGAAGCGGAAGTCCGGCATCTCTGTCAGCCGCCCAAGATGCAGGCTGACGTGCGTCGAAAGTTCAAGCACAACTTGGTGGCTGACACCCTGCTCAACCCGAATGCCCAGCGGCTTGCCATTGACCTGGTCGACGGCGTGAGCGGCACAGGGGACTATCTCGGAACCAATGACGTGCACAGGTGGTCGGATGGCATTGAAGGGCGTTCAGCGCTGGTCCATATTGACATGGACTATTTCAACAACCGCTACGACGGCGATTCGGCTTGGTTCGAGCGCAACCCTCGGCTCGATCCGGACCTTCCAACGATGCTCTTGAGAGTCGATGACCTCGTGGAGGCATTGGCGGCCTCCAAGGCGAACATCGAGGACGTATCCATTGCTTACTCCCCCGGCTTCTTTCCCGCCGAGTTCTGGCAACCTGTTGATCGGCGCCTGCGGGCCGGTTTGGCGCGAATCCTGTGACAGTTCGTACCGCGACCCCGTCTAAGCGCAGGCGACCGGCCAGGGAGACGCCCAAACCGCGGTCCGTGAAGCCGCGCGCGGACGCGCCGAAGGTTTCGGCCAGCGATGTACATCTGATCTCTGTCGCAGGCACGCCTAACAAAGGCAAGGGGCCCGGCGGCGAAAAATGGCGCATTGAGGTCGGAGGCACCCGTGCTGGCGAAGTCTATATCAACGTGATCGACGAGCCGCCGCTCGGGTGCCATGCGTCGTTGCAGATCTATCTCAACATCAAGAGCCAGGGTCTTGGCATTGGCCGCGTCGGGTACGCGAACGCCTGCCAGTTGAGCGCCCACGAAACGATCTACGCCCACATGCGCCGGTCCAACATCGCTTCCCGGAAAGCTGCCGAGGCGGCGGGATTCGTGGACGCCACCCCCCCAGGATTTACCCAGCTCATCCTCCGTTGGACACGGCCGATGACGACCCCACCCGCGTGAGCAATCTGGCCATGGAGACATTCATCGTCATCCCATGCCTGAACGAAGAAGACTGCATTGCGGCAACGTGCGCGTCACTCGGGTTTGGCGATGGGCTGGAGCCATTCGGGCGGCTGGTCCTCGTGGACAACGGCTCGAGCGATGGAACGCTGGGGGCCCTGTCAGCGATCCAGCGCACGTCACCGCCGGGGCAGGTTCTGATCACTCAGGAGCACAGACGCGGCTATGTCCCCGCGCGGCGGGCGGGAATGGCGACAGTGCTGGCAGTGGCACAACGCGAACAACTCCACGAAGACCTCGTGCTGATCCTCCAGGCGGATGCCGACACGATCTACCTGCCGGGCTATGTCCAAACCATGGGCAACGCCCACCGTGGCGGACGAGGCCAGCTGCTGGAAGCGAGCGCCGTGACGAGCCGCGATTTCAACCTTGAGTTCCCTGCGTTCGCGAGGCTGTGTCGGGAGGTCGACAGCGAAATGGAGCATTGGTTCGCCCCCGAGGCAAACCAAGTCGTGGTGGATGACAAAGTGTGTGCGTTCCTGCTGGCCGACTACCTCGCGTGGGGTGAGCATCAGGACGAGACCGACGACTGCGGCAATCCGGTCTTGGCGGAGACGACAAGACTCTTCCTGCGCGCTAAGAGCGGCAGTACGGTCTGGCGAGACAGGGTAGATAGCGCTGAGGCGCTGCCGTCTCGCCGACGACTCAGGACGCAGGCACCCGGGCATTTCGCCTGCTCGGGCTTTCCCCGTCAGAGCCAATGGATTGAAGCCTGGGGTGCGCCTGGCGAAGCACAGCCCTTCCTGCGATCACCGAAAAGCTGGCCTGCCCTGAGCCGTCTTGTGCATTCGAGGCAAAGACACCAGGTGGCGCTCTTCGCCCTACTGCCTGCGGTCTACGATAAGTACCCCAAAATACACCAGGGGCTGGCTACGCTTGCCGACACGGTCCGAACAAGTTATGCCGCCACGTCACCGGGCTTCTTGCTTGGACTGATGCTCAGGTTGGCTGACGATGAGCAGGGGCCGCTTGCGGCACTGCTGCGCAACGGAAGACGTCAGTCGTCTGGATAGCAGAGCACCGCCGCGGCGTGCCCGCAATGCGTCCCATCGGCCATGTCAATCTTAGGAACCTTGAATCGCTCGAGGACGACGGTACGGAAGCCAGGCAAAACGCGCGGGGGACCGTCGCCGAAGTGTGGATGGCAAAGCGCGCCCCCGTTTCTCACAAGGCGTCGCAATAGACCAGCCTCTCGCACCGCATCATCCGGCTCTTCGGTGTACTTGAAGGGGTCATAGAAGACCAGATCGAAAGGCGCAGCCAACGGCGCGCTGCGCCAGTCTCCGAGGCAGGCTACCACTCCTCGATGGTCGCCCGCGAACCGCACAAGGTCAGCGTAGATGCCTGTGTCGATCTCGACTATGTGGTGCTCTGTAGGCTGTAGGCGCCGTTGGATGAGGTCCGCAGATATACCTAGTCCAAACCCGATCTCAAGCACGCGCTCCGGTCGCACAACCTGCGCGACACGCTCGAACAACTCATCAAAGTAAGGGGCTTCCGAACGAGACATCACAACCTGACCTTGCCATATCAGGCGGTCAGCAGTTTTGACATCGAACGTCAGGCTGGTATTCGTCATGTCGCGCGTGCCGCAGAGCAATCGTCGCAAGCTTATCTGCTTATCCTGGCGCAGCTGTCGAAAAGCCGGGAACCTGTGGCGACACCGCCACAGGCACGTGGCGTGGGCGATGCGAGGGATGAAACATGCTGCCGGCGCAATCTTCATATTCCTGCTTGCAATAATGATGCCCGCAGTCCTACCGGTGCCGGTTCTGTCCCAATCCAATAGCACCGTCAACCCGCCTCGGCACGCATCAGTCACAGATGGCGAGCAGCGTGCGGGTCACCGATAACGACAGAGTAATCACGAAGCGAAGGACAGCTGCCGAGTGACAAGCGGTCGCGCCTCTTTGTCAGCTCCGAGTGGCTGGTTTCGGAATGAGGTGCCGGCCACCGGCCCAAACTGACTGGCAGCAGTCAGCCTGAAGCAGTCGGGATCTCTAAGACGTTCCTTGCGATCGCAATGTCGTGCTGCACACTTTCTTGTTGCCTAAAACTGCCTTCCATCTAGAGTGTGGTCGTAGGAGGGGCATATGCACGCCGCAATCGACAAGACAGCAGTTCATCATCGCCATGAGTCATCGCTTTCAGTGCGTTCCATCGCGCGTCTGATGTCAGTTGCTGCGGGTGTTCTGGTTCTCTCGAGTGCTGCCATGGCCTTCCAGATCGCCCCCATGGGCTCAGCCTTCGAATCCAAGCTGACCAACGAAACAGAAAACTCTCTGGCGACGGTGGCTGGAAGACTGGGCGTTCTGATCAAGGGCCGCGTCCACGAAGAGATCACCCAGATCGGCATGGGTTGTCCGATAGAGCCGGGCACCCTGGCCCAAGACGTCAGCTGCAGCTCCCGGGATCTGCCCTTTGCCACGCCCTATGTCATCTACGGGGTGCGTTGGAACGATCTACCCCCGTTCAAGCTTTCACTCGACGAGGGCAACTGCACCTACCTGGGCAAGTCCTGCAACGTGTCCCAGACCATCCGGTTTTCGACACAGCCGCTGTGTTGGTACTGTCTCTTCAAGGATGCAGAGAAGAAAGCGCAGACCCAACCGATCGTTGGGTGTAGCAAGACCAAGGGTAGTCTGCACGGCAATGTGATGACCCGCTCGCACTTCGGCGACTTACAGTTTCTGCATGCCATGGCCAGTGAAGAGGGCGTGCACCCCGGAGCCACCCGAGCCAAGGTGCTGGACTGGCTGGAGTTCGCTTGGAAGGTGTCCTCGCGCGAAATCAAGCCCGACACCTTTCTTCGAGACATCGACAACGCCACATTGAAGGAGCACTTCGGATGCACACAGTGGCGAGTCTCGGACCTCTACATCCTGGGGCGCCAGGACAAGCTGCTCCCGTACTTGCATCATGTGGCTTTCGGCTCTGTACTTCACACGGTCCAGGACTCGTTTGCCGGAGCCCATGCCTCACGGGAGAACTCACCTCCAGGTGGCATGTGCCAGGACACTGGCCTGGCTCAGCCCCGGCGGATCGTGGAATTCCATACCTATGGCGCGCAGGACGGAAGCCTGCACGACGAACAAGACAGCCGGGAAGCTATGACGCGCGTGAGCGCTGCAGACCGTTGGCCAGATGCTGTAGAGGCCACGCGCAATCTGTCGCGCTTTTATGAGGACCGCGCCCGATGGAGCGAAGTCCAGCCCTACATGCAGTGCCTGTTCGAACTGGCGGACGAGCGCAATGAATCGTCACCGGGAGAACAGTACCGCCGCCGCTGAGTGAATGTTGGGGCAGACCAGCCCATCGTCCACAGCCTACTGCTGATTGAGTAGTGTCAACGCCTTGCACATGCCCAGCTTGAGCACTTCGGCAATGCGCTCCAACTGCGCGGCCCGTGGATGAAGATGGCCCGTCTCCCACTTGTAGACAGACAGCGATTAAGCGCCCAACAGTTGGGCCATCTGCTTCTGTGTGATGCCGAGTGCCGCGCGTTTGTCGACTAACACCTGAACATCGAACTGAATCTGCTTTGACTTCTTGGGCGTGACGTCTTCTGTCACGGCCTTGGCTTTGGGCGCATCCGTTGCTCTGACCGGCGCCTTGTGGTGCCCCGGCATTGATGGAGAGCAAGCCCTGCAGTTTTAGCCTTGGAGAGAGTGGGGTGTTCTGCGTAACATGGGGGGCGCGTCGGCCAGTCAAAAGCAGGAGGCAGAAGTAGCGCTGTACCGGGCCCGCAAAGCCTTCTTTGAGCAGAAGTGCTGAGCCGGGTAGGGCGCTCGCGAATCGGAACTGCCATTCGTTTCACTGTTCTGAGCTTACCCAACTATGACCATTTACTCCGCCCGGTCGGCAACCTCTGAACAAACGCGCTTGCAGGCAATCTGTGGTCCCGATGGGTACGCCGATCCTCCTGCCAACAAGGTCTTCCGCCGTCACCACATGGGACGCTTGTTATGCCGCATCGGGAGCCTGCTTCCCCAGTGGCTCGATGGCCCTGAGTTGGTTCTGGCTACCCGAGATATCGAGCGTATGTGCTGGCGTGAACTCGGATACGGGAAGGCCCCGCTGTTTCCAGGCGATGTCCCGCCATTCCTACTTCATGATGAAAACGGCCGCCCCACCGGCGAGCCTCTCCAGGAACCCATGCCACCCACAGAGCTGGCGGCACGCCTGGCTGCGCTGGAGCCTTCCACGCCACCCGGCCCCTCGCTCTTGGAGTCCAATTTGCAGACGTTGGCGCGTCTCTTGAACTTGTCGCCCTTTGAAAGCGAATGGCTGCTCTGGTCCTACTGCTTTACCCGGTTTGCCTCACCCACCATTGCCCTGCGCTCCGAAGACCACGCCTGGTCGGTCCTGGCTGAAGTCTTGGCTGTATCCCCTGACGAAATCCGGGGCCACATGTCCCCTCACAGGCTCCATGTCACGGGAATTTTGGAGGCGCCCCAGTTGCCCGCAAACAGAGGACTTGAACTCAGCGATTGGCTGAGGTGCACGCCCCATTTCATGGACGCAGTGGAAGCCGGTCACCCCAGTGAGGCGGCGCTTTGGAGTGCGCTGGCGCCGCCCGCAACGAGCTGACGACCCGGTTGTTTCAGGTTCTGGGGGGCGGAGTCTACGCACGCGCCCCCAGCCATTCCACCCACACTGCATGCGACACATTACGTCGCAGCTACCCGGATGATGGATCTCATCGATAAGGAGAGACCACCATCATGGCAAAACGTAGAGCGGCAATCTCATACAACCCAGGCAGCATTGAACCGATCATTCGCCTCTGGCTGCTTCGCGTTCTGGTTCCACTGGGGGGGTACCGCCAGTTTGTGCATCCACACGGGTTCAACAACGATACCCTCGCCGAAGTGATCGGACTCGGTCACTGGATCGATTCCGAAACACGCGATTTTGACCAAAAGACCGTGCAGTCCGAGCTGCGCCAGTTGCACCAGAAGGCGGAGGGGCAGTGGTATGGGGAGCGCCAGTCAACCTTTCTGAGCCAAAACATCGATCAGTTGTCCAACCTGGTGGGTTTGAGCATGATCGATTGCAAGGTGTTGGAGTTCACGGTGTCCATTCATAACGAGCGTCTCCTCGATGACGCGTCTGAATGGCTGGGCGATCTGTCTTCCGTCAAGATCATTCATGCCTTGTCCATCATCCTTCATCTGCCCGAGGCAGACATTCGTGCTTCGCTGAGCGCCACAGGCATTCTTGCCAGATCGGGGTTGGTCATGATGGACCGGAGGGGGCGTGGCGCATTGCGCTACAAGCTGGACCTGCTTTCTGAAGGGTTTGCTGACCTGATGGCGGCCTCCAAAGCCGACCCTATCAGCCTGCTGCGGGGCACCGTGTCTGCGGCAGGCCCCGCTCAACTGAGCTTGGCCGACTACAGCCATATCCAGCCCGCCTTGGAGATCCTGTGTCCCTATCTGCGCAATGCCATGGCCACTGGTCGGCGTGGCGTGAACATCTTCCTGCACGGCGCGCCGGGAACAGGCAAGAGCCAGCTGGCGCGGGCCTTGGCCAAGGAGATGGGGTACGAGCTGTTCGAAGTCGCCAGCGAAGACGCGGACGGTGACCCGATCAATGGAGAGCATCGTCTGCGGGCCTTTCGCGCCGCACAAAGCTTCTTCTCTCAGCAGCAGGCACTGATTGCTTTTGATGAAGTCGAGGATGTTTTCAACGATGGAAACAGCTTCTTCGGCAGCAAGAGCACCGCCCAGCTGCGCAAGGCTTGGATCAACCGGATGCTGGAAGAGAACCCGGTGCCCACTCTGTGGATGTCCAACTCCATGCGTGGTCTCGATCCCGCCTTCATTCGCCGCTTTGACATGGTGTTTGAGTTGCCTATCCCACCCAAGACGCAGCGCGAGCGGATTCTGCAAAGCAGCTGCGGGGAGCTGCTTAGTGCCAACCAAATTTCTCGCATCGCAGAGGCCGAAGCCCTTGCACCTGCGGTGGTCGCAAAGGCGAGTTCCGTCATTCGCTTGATCAGGGATGACCTTGGTCCTCAAAAGACCGCAGCTGCGTTGGAGCGTTTGATCTCCAG
>LNAP01004725.1_pt1 | contig 12340 bp, 13 predicted proteins | sample 602601 | NCBI WGS metagenome assembly LNAP01 (sample SAMN02440304, study PRJNA202911) | soil metagenome | biome: Subtropical and temperate rainforests or woodlands; isolation source: soil samples (1 kg each in a 20% v/v slurry with milli Q water) were... ... | reverse complement strand
GCTGCACTACAGCGGCGTGTTTGGTCTGAGCTATGTGCTCAGTCTGGTGCTGCAGCACGGCCTTGGCAGCGGCGCGGCGCGCACCGGGCTGTTGCTGGCCATCCAGCCGGTGCTGCAGACCGTGCTGGCGGCGCCGGCCGGGCGCCTGGCCGATCGTGTGCCGGCGCGGCGCCTGACCATGGGGGGGCTTGGCCTGACCTCGACCGGCCTGGCGCTGGTCACCGTCACCGGCCTTGCCGGCAGCTATGGTCTGCTGCCGGTGGCGCTGGCCTGCATCGGCGTCGGCACGGCGCTGTTCGTGCCGCCCAACCAGCACGCGGCGCTGGCCGCGGTGCCGCCGTCGGCCTTCGGTCTGGCGGCCGGCCTCATGCAGACTTCGCGTTTGGTGGGGCAGATGCTCAGCATGGCACTGGCGGCGCTGCTGCTGGGCGTGCTTGCGCCGCACAGCCGGGCCGATTACCAGCACGCGCTGGCGGTCGGTGGGCTGGTATTCCTGGCGCTGTGTCTGGGCGCCTTCGCGGCGACGGCCAGGCGCCCGGTCGGGGCGGCCTGATGTCCCGCGGCCGCCCGCGGAATGTGTCAGGAGTTTTCAGCTGGACGCGCAGGACGGGGGCATGAGCTGGATCAGTATCGAGTGCCGCGCTGCGGCCGGGAGTCACGATGCGCTGTGTGGGCTCCTGGAGAGCGCCGGCGCGCTGGCGATCACCAGCCTGGATGCCGCGGATCGACCGGTGCTGGAGCCGCTGCCGGGACAGACGCCGCTGTGGCCCGAGGTGTGTCTGAGCGCGCTGTTCGAGGGCGATTACGATCCGGCGCCGCTGCTGGCCTTGCTCGCCAGCATGGGCGTGGCGGCCGTGAGCGGCGCGCGCGTGGCCGATCAGGACTGGGCGCGCAGCGGACAGGATGTGAAGCCGCGCCATTTCGGCGGGCGGCTGTGGGTCTGCCCGACCGGTGCGGCCGCGCCGGCGCCGGACGCGCTGGTGCTGCGTCTGGATGCCGGGCTGGCATTCGGTACCGGCGCGCATCCGACCACGGCGCTGTGCCTGCGCTGGCTGGCACGCAATCCCCCGGTGGGTGGCGAGGTGATCGACTGGGGCTGCGGGTCGGGCATTCTTGCGGTTGCAGCGGCGCTGCTGGGCGCGCAGCGGGTGTGGGCGCTCGACATCGACCCACAGGCCCTGACCGCGACCACCGACAACGCCGCCCGCAACGCAGTGTCGGACCGCCTGCGGGTGATGCAGGCCGAGGAATTGCCGGCCGGTGTCGCGGCCGACCTGATCCTGGCCAACATCCTGGCGCCGGTGCTGGTGACGCTGGCACCGCATTTGCTTGATGCACTGCGTCCGGGAGGCGCTTTGCTACTATCCGGCCTCCTCGAATCCCAGCTGCCGGAAGTGATGGCGGCCTTCGGATCGGCGCTGCGCTTCGATGTGCCGATCATCGACCAGGGCTGGGCCTGCGTGAAAGGGAGCAAACAATGAGCCTGCAATCGGTGCTGCTGCGCTGTCCGGGATGCGGCACCGTGTTTCGCGGCCCGGCCAGCGTGCCGGCACACGGCCGCGTCCGCTGCGGCGTGTGCAGCGAGGTGTTTGCGGCGCAGGCAGACGTCGCTCCGCTGTCCTCAGGACGTGCCGGCCATGCGGCGGATATTCCACGCCCGGCCTATGTGTCCGCGGTCGCGGCCGCGACACCGGCCGCGGGCCTGCTGCCGGCCCTGGTGGTGGTTCTGCTGGTGATGCTGGCCGGGCAGATGCTGTGGCTCGGACGCAACCGCGCGGCCGAGCTGCCGGCCCTGCGGCCACTGCTGGAGGCTGCCTGTCAGCGCCTTGGCTGCAGCCTGCCGCCGTTTCGCGACTTGCGGGCGATTCGTGTTACCGAGGCGCGCGTGACCTCGCACCCGGACTATGCCGGGGCACTGCTGGCGGTGGTCAGGCTCGAAAACGGGGCGCCGCTGGCGCAGCCCTGGCCGCGACTGGCGCTGGCGCTGACCGGCCCCGCTGACGCGGTCGTTGCCGAGCGCATGTTCGAGCCGGCCGAATATCTGCCGGCTGAGCAGCAGGGCAATCCTCAGTTTGTCGCCGGCGCCACGGTCGAGGTGCGCCTGCCGCTGGCGGACCCGGGCATGGCGGCGGCCGGTTTCAGGTTCACCCTGCACTGAGACCGGGCAACGAATGCGCCCCCATCGACCGGTCGCCTGGGCTAACATTGCGCCCCGGTCGCGGCCAGTGCGCCTCGCCGACCGGCTCCATTTCGAACAAACGGATCAGCGCCAGAAGACGGCGGCGGGGTTTCTGACCCTGAACGTCGGTGGCGCACAGGGAGTCAATGCATGAGACCCGCCGATGTCAGCGTTCCTGCTGATCAGCACGCTGCGCCGCCGTGGGACACCCAGTACCCGGCTCAATCCCTGGCGCAGTGCGTGGCAGCCACCGTGCGCCGCTATCTGGATGAACTGGGCGACAGCGAGCCGACCAACCTGCACCAGCTGCTGCTCGAGCAGGTCGAAAAGCCCCTGCTGGCAGTGGTGATGGAGAAGGCGCGCGGCAACCGCTGCCGCGCCGCCGAGGTGCTGGGCATCAACCGCAACACGCTGCGCAAGAAACTCCTGCAATACGGCCTGTGAGGGCCGCCCCGCCCCGGGTCGGACTCGCCCGGGGCCTGACATCTGCACTATCCACAAGGTTCTGTCGTGACTCATAGCGTGCGCCGCGCCCTGCTCAGCGTGTCGGATAAGGCCGGCGTGGTGGATCTCGCCCGCCGCCTTGTCGCCCGCGGTATCGAACTGCTCTCCACCGGCGGCACCTGCCGCGCCCTGCGCGAGGCGGGCCTTGCCGTGCGCGAGGTGGCCGAGGTCACCGGTTTTCCGGAAATCATGGACGGCCGGGTCAAAACCCTGCACCCGCTGATCCACGGCGGCCTGCTGGGCCGGCGCGGCGTCGACGACGCGGTGATGGCCGCCCACGGCATCGCGCCGATCGATCTTTTGGTGCTGAACCTGTACCCGTTCGAGGCCACCGTGGCGCGGCCGGACTGCACGCTGGAGCAGGCGGTCGAGCAGATCGACATCGGCGGGCCGGCCATGCTGCGCGCGGCGGCCAAGAATTTCCGCCACGTCGCGGTGCTGACCGAGCCGGGCCAGTACGCGGCGGCGCTCGAGCAGATCGAGGCCAGCGGCGGGGTAGGGGATGCGGAGCGTTTCGCGCTGGCCGTGGCCGCCTTCAACCACGTTGCCAACTACGACGCGGCGATCAGCGATTACCTGTCGGCGATCCGCCCGGACGGCACACGGGCCGAGTTTCCGGGTCAGGCCAACGGCCGCCACGTGAAGGTAATGGACCTGCGCTACGGCGAGAATCCGCACCAGCAGGCCGCCTTCTACCGCGACCTGCGCCCGGCGCCCGGCACGCTGGCCACGTTCCGCCAGTTGCAGGGCAAGGAACTGTCCTACAACAACCTGGCCGACGCCGATGCCGCCTGGGAGGCGGTGCGTGGCTTCCAGGCGCCGGCCTGCGTGATCGTCAAGCACGCCAACCCCTGCGGCGTGGCGCTGGGTACGGACCCGGCGGATGCCTACGAGCGCGCCTACTCCTGTGATTCGACCTCGGCTTTCGGCGGCATCATTGCCTTCAACAGGCCGCTGGACGCCGCCGCGGCCGCGGCCATCGTCGGCCGGCAGTTCGCCGAGGTCATCATCGCGCCTGCGGTCACTGCCGAGGCGCTGGCAGCTACCTCCGGCAAGCCGAACATCCGCGTGCTGGAGGTCCCGCCGGGCGATGGCCATAACACGCATGAGGTCAAGCGCATCGGCTCCGGCCTGCTCATCCAGACCGCCGACACGCACGTGCTGGCGCGGGCTGATCTGAAGGTCGTCACGCGCCGCGCGCCGACGCCGGCCGAGTTCGACGACCTCCTGTTCGCCTGGGAAGTGGCCAAGTACGTGAAATCGAACGCCATCGTCTATGCCGCCGGCCAGCGCACGCTGGGCATCGGCGCCGGGCAGATGTCGCGTGTGGATTCCGCGCGCATCGCGGCCCTGAAAGCCGCCGAGGCGGGTTTCGAACTGAGCGGCGCGGTGATGGCCTCGGACGCGTTCTTCCCGTTCCGCGACGGCCTGGACGCCGCCGCCGAGCGCGGCATTGCCGCCGTCATCCAGCCGGGCGGCTCGATGCGCGACGCCGAAGTCATTGCCGCCGCCGACGAACACGGCATGGCGATGGTGTTTACCGGCGTGCGCCACTTCCGGCACTGAGGCGGCGTGCAGACCGCGTTGCTGCTGATCGTCGGCCTGGTCCTGCTGCTGGGCGGCGCCGAGCTGATGATTCGCGGCGCGGCGCGGCTGGCGGTGGCCACCGGCCTGTCGCCTCTGGTGGTCGGCCTGACGGTGGTGGCCTTCGGTACCAGTGCGCCGGAGTTGGCCATTAGTGTGGACGCGGCGCTGCGCGGCGCGCCGGCCATCGCCGTCGGCAACGTGGTCGGCAGCAACATCGCCAATGTCCTGCTGATTCTCGGCCTGAGCGCGCTGCTGGCGCCGCTGCTGGTGGCGCGTCAGCTGATCCGACTCGACGTGCCGCTGATGCTGGCGGTGTCGGTACTGGTCATGCTGCTGGCGCTGGACGGGCGCATCGGCCGCGTCGAAGGCGGCGCGCTGGTGCTGATGGCTGTCGCCTACACCGCTTTCGTGGTGCGTCTGGCGCGGCGCGAATCGGCCGCCGCCCGGGCCGCCACGGCGCAGGCGCCGGAACCGGCCGTGCGCACCGTGTGGTGGCGCGATCTGGCGCTGGTGCTCGTCGGCCTGGCGTTGCTGGTGCTGGGTGCCCGTGCGCTGGTGAGCGCCGCGGTGTCCATTGCCCTGAGTCTGGGTCTGAGCGAGCTGGTGGTCGGCCTGACAGTGGTGGCCGTAGGCACCTCGCTGCCGGAGATCGCCGCTTCCGCCGTGGCCACGCTGCGCGGCCAGGGCGAGATGGCGGTCGGCAACGTGGTCGGCAGCAACATCTTCAATCTGTCGGCGGTGCTCGGCACCAGCGCCGCGGTGGCTGACGGCGGTATGCCGGTCAGCGCTGCGGCGCGTACCTTCGACCTGCCGGTGATGACGGCGGTGGCCTTCGCTTGCCTGCCGATCTTTTTTAGCGGACACCGCATCGCCCGCTGGGAGGGCGGTCTGTTCCTGGGCTATTACGTCGCCTATACCGCGTATCTGCTGCTGAACGGCGCCGGGCACGACGCCGCGTCGTTGCTCGGCCGGGCGATGATGGGCTTCGTGCTGCCGCTGACGGCCATCACGCTGGCGGTGGTGACCGTGCGCGCCTGGCACCTCCAGCGCGACCCCTGAGCGTTATCTGGACGAGGACGACCCGTGAAACTTCTGGTGATTGGTTCCGGCGGCCGCGAGCACGCCCTGGCCTGGAAACTGGCGCAGTCGCCGCGCGTCACGCGCGTTTACGTCGCGCCCGGCAATGCCGGGACGGCCACCGAGCCGGGGGTCCAGAACGTCGCCATCGCGGCCGAGGACGTAACGGGTCTGCTGGCGTTTGCGCAGCGCGAGGCGATCGATCTGACCGTGGTCGGCCCGGAAGCGCCGCTGGTGGCCGGTGTGGTGGACGCCTTCGCCGCCGCCGGCAGGCGCTGCTTCGGGCCGAGCCGGGCCGCCGCGCAGCTGGAGGGTTCCAAGGCCTACGCCAAGGAGTTCCTGCGCCGGCACGCCATTCCGACCGCCGCCTACGAGACCTTCGAGGATCTGGCCGCCGCGCTGGCGCACGTTCGCGCGCGCCCGCTGCCGATGGTGATCAAGGCCGACGGCCTGGCGGCCGGCAAGGGCGTGGTGATCGCCCACCGGCGCGACGAGGCCGAGGCCGCCGTGCGTGCCATGCTGGGCGAAGGCGCGTTTGGCAGCGCCGGGGCGCGGCTGGTGGTGGAGGACTTCCTGGTCGGCGAGGAGGCCAGCTTCATCGTCATGGTGGACGGCGGCCACATCCTGCCGCTGGCCACCTCGCAGGACCACAAGGCGCGCGACGACGGCGATCGGGGCCCCAACACCGGCGGCATGGGCGCGTATTCGCCGGCGCCGGTGGTCACGCCGGACATCCACGCCCGCATCATGGCGCAGGTGATCGAGCCCACGGTCGCGGCCCTGACAGCCGACGGCACGCCCTACACCGGTTTTCTGTACGCCGGGCTCATGATCGACGTCAACGGCGCGCCACGGGTGCTGGAGTTCAATTGCCGCCTGGGTGATCCGGAAACGCAGCCGATCATGCTGCGGCTGCGCTCGGACCTGGTGGACTTGATCGAGGCGGCGCTCGATGGCCGGCTGGACCAGGTCCAGGCCGACTGGGATCCGCGCCCGGCGCTGGGCGTGGTGCTGGCGGCGCAGGGTTATCCGGGCGAGTACGCCACGGGCACGCCGATTGCGGCCTTGCCCGTGGCCGAGCCGCCGGACAGCAAGGTGTTCCATGCCGGCACGGCCGTGCGGGACGGGCAGATCGTGACTGCCGGCGGGCGCGTGGTGTGCGTCACGGCGCTGGGCGACAGCGTGGCGCAGGCGCAGCGCCTGGCGTATGGGGTGGTGGAGCAGGTCGCCTGGCCCGGCGCGCTGTACCGGCGCGACATCGGCTACCGGGCCGTGGCGCGCGAACGGACACCCGGCTGACCGCAGCCATCGAAAAATTGTAGGAGCCCGGCTTTGCCGGGCGATCATCGCGCAGCAAAGCTGCGCTCCTACCGGGTTTTGCCCGACGGCGGGCGCTAATACAAGGCCAATACAAGGGGTTTGCCATGAGTGGCGTCGACGTACCGGCGGTGTCCGCCTATCTGACGGATCTGCAGGACCGCATCTGCAAGATGCTGGAGGCCGAGGACGGCCACGGCCGGTTCCAGGAGGACCCCTGGCAGCACGCCGGCGGTGGCGGCGGGCGCACGCGGGTCATCGAAGCCGGCGCCGTGATCGAGCGCGGCGCGGTCAATTTCTCGCACGTGCAGGGCACGGCGCTGCCGGGCACCGCCAGCGAGCGCCATCCGGACCTTGCCGGCTGCCGGTTCGAGGCGCTCGGCGTGTCGCTGGTGATCCACCCGCAAAACCCCTATGTGCCGACCTCGCACGCCAACGTGCGCCTGTTCGTCGCCTACCGGCCGGACGGCGCGCCGGTGTGGTGGTTCGGCGGCGGTTTCGACCTGACGCCCTACTACGGCTTCGACGAAGACTGCGTGTTCTGGCACCGCCAGGCGCAGGCTGCCTGCGCGCCGTTCGGGGCCGATCTGTACCCGCGCCTGAAGCGCTGGTGCGACGAGTATTTCTGCAACCATCACCGCGGCGAGCAGCGCGGCATCGGCGGGATTTTCTTCGACGACTTCGACGAAGGCGGCTTCGCGCAGGCCTTCGCTTTCCTGCGCAGTGTCGGCGAGCACTACATCGCCGCCTATCAGCCGCTGGTGGCGCGCCACAAGCACACCCCATACGGCGAGCGCGAGCGGGATTTCCAGCTGTTCCGGCGCGGGCGGTATGTGGAGTTCAACCTGCTGCACGACCGCGGCACGCGCTTTGGCATCCAAAGCGGCGGCCGGGCCGAGTCGATCCTGGTGTCCATGCCGGCGCTGGCGGCCTGGCGCTATCGCTGGCAGCCCGAGCCGGGCACGCCGGAGGCAGCCTTGACCGAAAAATACCTGCAGCCGCGCGACTGGCTGGGTTGAGCGCCTGCGGCGCTGTGTCTCAAGGTGGGAGGCCCGCCCCCGGGCCGAATGCCTGATTCGAAGATTCGCGGCGGGGCGTCGCTCCAGCAGGAGCGTGATCACGGCGTTTCGATGCGCCTTATCCGCCGCACCAGGCCGAGGGGTTGACCGGCCGGCCGCGGTGGCGGATCTCGAAATAGACGCCGCTGGCGTTGCCGCGGTCGCCAACATTGGCGATCGGCTCGCCGGCCGCGACCCGTTGGCCGGGGCGTTTCAGGATGGCGTCGTTGTAGCCGTACAGGCTCAGGTAACCCTCGCCGTGGTCGACGATCACCAGTAGTCCGTAGCCGCCCAGCACGTCGGCGTAGACCACCTTGCCGGCGTGGATGCTGCGCACGGTGCTGCCGGGGCGGGCCGCGATGACCACGCCGTCCCAGCGCGTGCGCCCGCTCTCGCGGGTGGTGCCGAAACGGGCCTTCAGCTGGCCGCTGATCGGCCAGGGCAGGCGGCTGCGACGGGCCGAAAAGCGCTCACCGGGCAGGCTCGGCGTCGGGGTGGCGCTGACCAGCGGGCCGGCGCTGCCCGGTGATTTGCCGGCCGGTGGCAGGCGGGCCGAAGGTGCACCTGTGGGTGCTTGCGGGGCTTTTTCGACGGCGGCCTGGGCTTGCTGTTCGCGCTCGCGCTCTTGTTCTCGCTCGCGCGCACGCGCCTCGCGGCGCGCGATGTCGGTGAGCAGGTCATTGAGTTCGCGCTGGTCCTGCTCGATCGCCCGCACGCGCTGTTCGCTGCGGCTGACCTCGCTTTCGGCCTGCGCCAGCAGGGTCTTGCGCTGCGCGCGCAGCTCGGCGAGCTGTGCCCGCTGCTGCTCCAGATCGCGTTGCTGGTCTGCCAGTGCCGCGACGTCGGCGGCAATCTGCGCATCGCGTTCCTGAAAGGCATCCAGCTGGCGGCGCAGGTCGCCCAGGCGCGCCGCCTGCGCGTCCGCGACATAGCGCTGGTACCGCAATTGGCGCGTCAGGGCGGCCGGATCCTGTTGGTTCAGCAGCAGTTTCAGGCGATCGGCGTTGCCGCTGCGGGCGGCCAGGGCGAGGCTGCGCGCCAGCGCCTGGCGCTGCACGTCGAGGCGTGCCCGCGCCTGCGCCTGCTGGGCGCGCAGCTCATCCAGGTTGCGCTGCAGGGCCGTGGATCGGCGCTCGGTTTCGATCAGTCGGGTGTTCACCTGCGCCACCTGCCGGTCGGCTTCGGCCAGGCGGCTGCGCAGGCTGTCGCGCTCCACCAGGCGCTGGCGCAGGGTTCCGAGCACCTGGCCCAGCTCGTCGCCCAGCTTTTCCAGGCGCGATTTGGCCTGCGCGGCGTCGTTGGCCGATGCCGGTGCCGTGCCGGTCAGCAGCGCCAGCGCGCACAGGCCGATGGCCGAAAGGGGTTTGGAAAGCGGGGGCACGACGCCAGGGCGGAGCAGGGTGTTCGAGGCGGCGTGCATAGTAAACTCTCGCCCGCGCTGGACCCAGCGCCCCCTTCGCTTTTGCTTCCGTGCAGGCCCATGGCTTTCGTCCTTGCCAATATCGAATTGTTCGCCGCATTCGCCGCGGTGGCGGCCTTGCTGGGCCTGAGTTACTCCCTCGAAGGCATGCTCGGTTACCAGCCCACGCTGCCGGGCGACGCGGTGCGGCTGATGAATGCCGGCGCCAGCGTGCTGGACCTGCGCCCGTCGGCCGAATTCGCCGCCGGACACGTGCGCGGCGCGGTCAATGTGGCGCCCGACGCACTGGCCGAGTGGGCCGCCAAGCAGCGCAAGACCAAGCCGCGGGCGGTGCTGCTGATCGCCGCGCCGCGCCAGTCCGTGCTCGGCCCAGCGCGCCTGCTGCGGGCGCAGGGCTTCGAGCCTGTTCACGTGCTCAAGGGCGGCATGCGCGGCTGGGCCGAGGCCCAGTTGCCGCTGGCCAAGTGAGCCGTCGTCGGTTCTGCCCCACACCGGAGCCTATTGCATGGTCACGATTTACACCGGCGCCCTGTGCGGTTACTGCGCCATGGCCAAACGCCTGCTCGACAGCAAGGGCGTGGCCTATCAGGAGATTCCGGTCGACATGGACGTGGCGCGCCGGGCCGAGATGGAACAGCGCAGCGGCCGGCGCACCGTGCCGCAGATATTCATCGGCGCGCAACACATCGGCGGCTACGATGATCTGGCGGCCCTGGAACGTGCCGGCAAGCTGGACGCCCTGCTGGCCAGCGACTGATCGATCCTTCACTCACATCAGGAAACCTTTTCATGGCCGATGACACCGGCGCCGCGCAGGCGCCGCAACCGCAGTTCAATATTCGCCGCATCTACCTGAAGGACATGTCCTTCGAGTCGCCCAAGGCGCCGCAGATTTTCGACGCCACCACGCAGCCGCAGATCGACCTGCAGCTGGGCGCCGGCGCCGCGCAGGTCGGCGAGAACCTGCACGAGGTGGTGGTGAACGTGACCGCCACCGTGCGCAGCGGCGAGGACACCGTGTTCCTGGTCGAGGTGCAGCAGGCCGGCCTGTTCCATATCGAGGGGGTGCCGGCCGAGCAGATGGGCTGGGTGCTGGGCGTCACCTGTCCCAATGTGCTGTTTCCCTATGCCCGGCAGGTGGTGTCGGACGCCACTGTAGCCGGTGGCTTTCCGCCGCTGCTGCTGGCGCCGGTCAACTTCGAGGTGCTCTATCAGCAGCACCTGCAGCGCCAGCAGGCGGCGCCGGCCGACGGTCAGCTGACGCACTGAGCGCCGCCGCGCAGCGGAACGCGCGACGTGACTGACACCCTGGCGGTGCTGGGCGCCGGCTCCTGGGGCACGGCACTGGCCATTGCCCTGGCCCGTCGCGGCCACATGGTGCGCCTGTGGACCCTGGCGCCGGGCGACGCGGCGAGCATGAACGCACTGCGCGTGAATGCGCAGTTTCTGCCCGACATCGTGCTGCCGCCGCCGCTGACCGCCACGGCCGATCTGGCCGCAGCCCTGGCCGGCGTGGCCGGCGTGCTGGTGGTGGTGCCCAGCAGCGGCTTTCGCGCGGTACTGGGCCGGCTGGCGCCCTTGTTGCCGGGGCGCGAGATTGCCTGGGCGACCAAGGGTTTCGAGGAAGACAGCGGCAAGCTGCTGCACCAGGTGGCGGCCGAGGAACTCGGGTCCGATGTCAGGTGCGTGGCCGTGTCCGGGCCGAGTTTCGCCGCCGAGGTGGCGCTCGGCCTGCCGACCGCCGTGACGGTAGCCTCGCCCGATGCACGGGCGGCACAAGCCTGGGTGGGTCGGCTGCACGGCGGGTCGCTGCGCGCCTACCGCAGTGACGACCTGATCGGCGTGCAGGTGGGCGGTGCGGTCAAGAACGTGCTGGCCATCGCCGCCGGCATCGCCGACGGGATCGGCTTCGGCGCCAATGCCCGCGCCGCGCTGATCACCCGCGGTCTGGCCGAGGTGCAGCGTCTGGGCCTGGCGCTGGGCGCACAGCGGGACACGTTTCTGGGTCTAAGCGGCGTGGGCGACCTGCTGCTGACCTGTACCGACAATCAGTCACGCAACCGGCGGGTCGGTCTGGCGCTGGCCAGCGGCAAAACGGTCCAGCAGGCGGTGGATTCCCTGGGTCAGGTGGCCGAAGGCGTGGTCACGGCGCGGGCCGTGCAGCGTCTGGCGGCCCGGCTGGGCGTCGACATGCCGATCTGCAACGAGGTCTACCGGGTGCTTTATGAGCAGCACGACGTGCGTGAGGCCGCGCAGGAACTGCTGGCACGGGAGCCATCGGCCGAGGTGTAGGGAAACTGATCGGCTTTTTGGCACGAGCGCGTTCGGGCGCGAAGGACCCACCGGCCGCGATCCGATCTGAGCTTGGCCTCAGCCCGGCGAGTCCGCACCGGCGAAGCCCTGCTGGCGCCATGCCTCGAACACCGCCACCGCCACCGCGTTGGAAAGATTCAGGCTGCGGTTGCCGGGCCGCATCGGCAGGCGCAGCACCTGCTCGGCCGCCAGGCGATCCAGCACTTCGGCCGGCAGGCCACAGGTCTCGGAGCCGAACAGCAGCGCGTCGCCGGGTCGGTAGGCCACGTCGTTGTATAGCCGCCGGCCGCGGGTGCTGAAAGCCCACACGCGCGGCGCGGCCAAGCTTCGCAGGCAAGTGGCCAGATCGGCGTGGCGCTGCACCGCGGCGTATTCGTGGTAATCCAGCCCGGCACGGCGCAGGCGCGCGTCGTCCGGCTCGAAGCCGAGCGGTTCCACCAGGTGCAGCGCGGCGCCGGTGTTGGCGCACAGCCTTATGATGTTGCCGGTGTTGGGCGGGATTTGCGGCGACAAGAGGATGACGTGGAACACGGGGCGGACACGATGAGCGATGCGGGGCTGTTGCGGACCGAACTGTGCGGACTGAGTCTGCGCACGCCGCTGGTGCTGTTGTCCGGCTGCGTCGGTTTCGGGCAGGAATATACCCGCGTGGCCGGTTTCAGCCACCGCGACGTGGGCATGGTGGTGCTCAAGGGCACCACGCTGGAGCCGCGCCTGGGCAATGCCCCGCACCGCCTGGCCGAGACCCCGGCCGGCATGCTCAACGCCATCGGCCTGCAGAATCCCGGCGCGCGGGCGGTGGTGCGCGACATCCTGCCGCGGCTGGACTTCTCGGAAACCCTGTTCGCGGCCAATGTGTCCGGCGCCACGGTGGAGGAGTACGCG
>LNAP01004766.1_pt1 | contig 12343 bp, 7 predicted proteins | sample 602601 | NCBI WGS metagenome assembly LNAP01 (sample SAMN02440304, study PRJNA202911) | soil metagenome | biome: Subtropical and temperate rainforests or woodlands; isolation source: soil samples (1 kg each in a 20% v/v slurry with milli Q water) were... ... | reverse complement strand
GCTGTTTGTGGTCGCCGACCATGATCAGGTGCTTCACGCTGGGTCCCAGACAGGTCAGCAAGCTGGCTTCGAGGATCTCGCCGGCCTCCTCGACCACCACGATGTTGGGGCGAATCTGCGCAATGAGATCGCGGTTCTTGGCCGCGGACGTGATGGTGCAGCCCAATACCTTCGCGTCAGCTGCTGCAGGCACCTTGGGTTCTGTCTTCAGCAACTGCAGTGCCTCCACCTGGGTGTTATAATCTAACATATGTCCGGCCAGTTGATTGTACAAAAACATCGCTTGCTTGTGCTGCCATTCTGCCACAAGCTCCCGGCGCTTGGCAAGCGGCATGGCCCAAATACCTGTGCCTGAGTGGTTACCGCGCCCACTGATCCACTGGTGCCACAGATCGTCCGGCCTCGAGGTTTGAAAACCACCGTGGGAGATGCCCTGGAGCTGTTCGTAAATAGCCGACAGCTCAAAGTCGTATTCAGATTCGTCTTTGAGAAACGCACTGGCTGTGCGCCAGTTCCATTTGTTGCTCAAACCACCAACCAAAGCCTTTTTGTCACTAATCTTGCCCTTCAATGCGTCCAAAGCTTGCATGGCAATGGCATATTTAGACTTTTGCAGCCGATTGAAGTCCCCGCGCTCGTTCAGCATGCATCCCTGAAGCTTTTCGTGAATCTTGGGAGAACGGCCCAGACGCACAATGTCTTTCAGCGGTATCCCGCCATCCTCGTGCAAGGACAGCAGAAAGTCATCCAAAGCGTGGTTTGTGTAGCACAAGCACAGTATGCGCACTGGGGCAAGATTGGTGTCAGGAGGCAGCGGATGGTCGATCAGCGCGCGCACAATTTGCACTCCAACGTAGGTCTTGCCGGTGCCAGGCGGACCTTGAATGAGCGACACGCGCTGGCTCAGGGCACACTGCACAGCCTCCAACTGATTGGGATCCTCTGCCAGCGCCAACCGCACACGAGAACTGAGACTGACAGAGCTGGGCAAAGGCTGTGGAGGCTGCAGCTGCACCAACTCGCGCTGAAACGGCACCCCCGTCATGTCCTGCAAGCAGCGCAGAATGGGCTCATAAGAAAACACTGAGGAGTTGGCCTGGACCACAAACGCTGCGAAGCGATCTTCGCGGCGCAGCGCGATCGGTGGATATTTTTGGCGCTCATCACTCTTTGTGTTCTTGCCGTTTTTGCCGTCCGCATCGCCTTTCTTCGCATCAGCTTTCTTCTCATCAGTATTTGGTTGATTCGGCAGGGGCTCGGGAAGCTTACCAAACCGCACGCTGCTCAGAATGGTCGGCAATTCATCGCCAGAGAACTCCACGCCGATGCAGAAGTACCCATCGTAACGCAAAAACTCATCCTTGGTGTCATTGCGTACAACACGTCCGGTGTGCTGCACAGCCTTGTTGTCATCCAAAAAGAGCAACAGGGAATCGCGGGCCAGAATGCGCCTTCCGGGGCCTTCACTGCAGAAGGTCGTGCGCTCCTTGCGGCTCATCTTACTCAGCCTTGCCTGCATGTGCGCAGGAATGGGCACGAGCACGGTCACACTGGCAGCGAACTGGTCCACAGCCACATCCACCAGCGCGGGGCCCGCGTAGAGTCGCTTCTTCAGCTATTCCACTGACCTAGTGTTTTGTGAAGTGGGTGCTGCCTTGAGCTCGTGCAGCTCAGCCACGATGGGTGCAACCATGTCTTCTCTCAACAGGCGGAACTGACGGTCGAGAATGGAAGCCTCGTCCGGAGGTCCAGAACTTGGAATGAGTGCCGCACCTGAAACGGCCTTGGAGCAGTTGATTTCATTGGCAGTGGGAATGATTTGGATGCTGCGGTAGTCCAAGGGAAAGTCATTGTCGTGTTGGGGATCCAAGGCTCGGAGAGCATCGAGGTTGGCAATAGCAGCTGGATCCAGAGCTCTGCTTCCAGCGAGATTTTCCTGTGGAAAAATCAGTGTGGCAACGGCCTGTGCAGCTGCACCTTCCATCAAGCGAAGTTCCTCGGCGATCTGGATCACAACCCTGCTGGATCGAGCATCCAAATCCGAGAGGCACACGGCAACTAAGAACCACGCCAAAACCACTTTTTCTGACTGGGTCCTCTCCGACAAAGAGGTTTGAAGAGTGCGTATCAAACCTGGTGTATTGAATGCAATAGAATAACAAGAATCCCTTGCTAACTTCGCCGTGCCAACACTCAGCTTTTCCTGGCCGAGGAACTCAAAAAATTCAATGAGAGTTGGCACATCTTCTGAAGCGGTAACGCTGAATGCTTTCCTCAAAATGTCTTCCCCTACATTGGAGTCCTCCAGAATCATTGAAATAACATCAAGGTCGTCCCCGAATCCGATGACTGATCTAAGAAAGGTGGTTGCCTTGGAAAGGAGGGTACCACCTACGCTTTGACCTTTCGCTGCATCCAGGCTCTTTGCAGCAGCAATAAGTCGCTCCTTTTCAGGACTTCTAGCGCTTGAGTTATTGTTGCGTCTTCTTTGCATGATTTGGTCAATATGACAAGCTGAAATTGTGTGTAATAACCTTACGGTAACGTTTTTTGTTTGTGAACACTGTTCCACAACTCAAAAACCCAGGATCGTGCAAAACTCAGGGTTTGCGTTATTATAAGAAAACAGATAACACGTGTAGGTAAAATTTTGCTTAGTCATATTAATTGCAACGGCAATACTCATAGGTACACATTGTAATCATATTTCAAGCTCTCCTCCAATCTATTAACTGGCATTCATCCGTGAAGCCAGAATGTTCCAACAGCTAAACAACCAACCCGCTCACAAAAATATGCAGTAAACACATTTTTGTATAGTTGTAAGTCCCAACAGGCCAATCACAAACAGGATAGAACAGTAAAATAGCTCCAATTGAGCTACTACTAACAAACTATATGCCTTTACTTGCCCGCGCGGTACATCTGCCAGTGCGCAATCATGCTGCTGCGCTGGTCAGACGTGAAGTGGTCCATGCAGGCATCGTCCGAGTAGTCCATGTAGTTGTGGATAGGATCGTCTCCGGCCAGCGCACCAGCACTGCCGGGGCAGGTGTTGCGCGATGAGGGGCAGCCGAAGTTTGCCGAGGCTTCCGCAGGCGTGTCTCCGATCATATCCCCGCCGTCCAAATTCACATCGCAGCCACCACTGAAGGTGTGTTGGAGACCCAGCCAATGGCCAGTCTCGTGCACCGAAGTGATACCCAGGTTGTACGGCACGAAGATATCGTTGGGAAAAGTGCGGTAATCTACCACCACCCCATCGATAGAGTATTCCTGATCCACGGACATGGGGTACGTGGCCCAGCCGAGGTTCATGTCGGACTGAACCGTGGTGTAGATGTTGAGGTCTTGGTAGGAACCGGAGCGAAGGGCAGTCTTCATTGCAGTATTGGCGGCGGAGCCAGGTGTAGAAGTATACCAATCGTCGTTCACCGTCGTCTCGGAAGACGCCAACGTGAAGCGGAAAGGCGTGTCGCGGTAAGCCCAATTCATGGCCTTGACTTGATGCTTGATGGAGCGAGGAGTGACAGATCCTTCCCCAGAAGAGGAAGTAATCACATGAACGTGGATCTTGATTTCAGGAGGAGCATCGGCGAGAGCGATGCTGCTCATGGCCATGGTTTTCAATGTCACGCTACGGCTAAGTCTCTCGGCATCTGTGAGCTCGACGGTGCGACAACGCGCACCAGAGCTACGAAACGCTGCAGATGACAAGTGAGCATAAGTGCTGTTTGTTTGGAACCTCACTTCGGGCTCTCTTCTCAGGTTGTCGGACACAACAAGACACATTAAGCCAATCACAGTAACGGCTTGGACGAGGAAGGACAGTGACATGAATGGATATGGATATATAAAACAGGAAGATTATGTTGTTTGTCTAGACGAGCAGAAAACAATGTGTGGCAACTATCTGTCTGTGTGGTGCGCACACCTGTCCTCTTCCGGAAGGAAATCTGAGTGGCTGTAAAAATTCCCACTTTCCCCGTAGTTTTAGCTGGCCTACCGGTACCCACATTGTCTTTAATGTCCGAATACTCAATACTACTCCTTTAAAAAAACTAAAAGGGTACACGATATCGTATAGCAAGATAGCTTTCTTTTCTTATCTGACAAAGGATTGACCAAGAGTTTAAAGTTATTGTCCAACGATGTCTACAGTACTGAAAATACAACAGTGCCAGAACATAACTGCTCCTGAAACGTCGATCCCTCGCCGTATATAAAGGAGACGATTACTACTTGTGGGAACTTTTTGAGTCGGCAGCTGAGTCTAGCTCAGTATCAATGACAGAATAAAATCCTTGAAGATATTTCTGGGCGAACTCCTTGGCGTCTTTGGGTCTATGATGCGGCTTCTTGGCCTTAGAAGGATCAGACTTCAGTTCCGCAAAACTAGTTTCCATCAACATCAAAAGAAACGTGAGTCAATCCGTGTTGGTGCTATTCGTAAACTTAAAGATTGATCGTTTCAAAATATCTTACATCTCATCCAAATTTCCGTTCATCCTCTCATAGAGCGACTCTGTGAACAGTTATCAAAGCATTAAGCAAAATAAAATTATCTTGAACAGATTGAAAACTTAATGCTGGATTACCTAACGAGAGTAAGGCTTCATTATCAACAGCGGCAACTGAGCTTTTTGCGCCTTTGCAATCCGCTGGAGGAGCTTCAGCCGTCTGTAACTTTTTGGCTCCTTGCTGCAAATCAGCTATCGAAAATCCACCTTTAGCAGCCATTTGCAATCAAAACTGGGCTAATGCCTGATTCCTCTTGGAAGATAATACTTTGATCGAACGATCCATCCTTCAGGTTCAACTCCTGTACTGAACTCGCCTATGGTATTATTGCTTAATTTATTCAGATTTCCGATGGGGCCCCTGCTCCGGCGGCTCTTGACTAGTTGCAGTGTGCAGACCCCCACTGTAAAGACGCAGCATAGAACCCTGTCCTACCGTATGATTATAATTGCCAAGGGGTAGTACATGTTTTATACAACAAAAAGGAACGTACATCAAAATAATGCGAAAATAATGTGCCTAAAAACCAATTTTTCATAAACTATCCAAAATTGAAAGATTAAAAGTTCATACGAAAGTGCTATATAATACACAGCAGCCTGGATTGCAACTTGCCAGTTTCTACCAAACTTTATCATCCTATGATTACAAGAACCACTAAAACTTTGAAACCGCGACATAAACAAACTCCGCAAAGAATATCACCCACGATATATTGAACAGGATAAACCACCTACATAAAAGACGAAAATTAAGTCGGAATTAGAAATATAAGTGAAAGTTGTGTGTAGAAAGTGCATTCGTACCTCATATTTTTCTTTCCAATACATTGACCCTACAAATAAATGGAGATAAAAGGGATCAGCATCCTAGTAGCAAAATAATGAATGTTCTATTGCTTCTTACCATCCATGGACAGTGATGGTCCATTCCTTCAATGCAATAGTCGCAATCAGAGCAGTGGTGTACACATTTTTCGTCAGGTTGATACACGGAACAGGTCTCGCAATATTGGCCTTCACTCAAAAGAAAGCCGTCATCCCGAGTTGGATGCGTATCCGCAGAATTAAATATAATTCCAGGATCGGTAGTAGCGGTTAGCAGGAGCAGTATGTGTGTTGTGGCAAAGAAAAAAGCGATGAATATATGAAACGAGAGCACAGTTTGTTCGGAATATTCGACATGCCGCTTTATTGTCCGCAAGTTAAGCCAAGTGCCTCCCCAAATAACGCAAATCGTCACAATGATTCCAAGCCAATGCGGACCAATGATGAACCTGGTCTTCCGATGTGGCAGAGAAATGATATACGAGTTCCCATACCGCTGGATCCATTTCTTACTCGTAAATTCGTGGTTTTCGCTCCTCCCTTCATCCCCATACCTCCCCCTATTATTGGGCCCACGGTTAAGCTTTATATAATTAGCGAACGTCTTCTCTACCCGCATTTTCAGGACTCTAATGTTGACAGAATTGAAATCGTGGTCAAAATTCGTGTTGTTATTGTCTTATTTGGGCTCACACAGCGCCAAAGAGGGTAACTTAGGTCGTAGTAAGTATTGATGCATTAAAGGAATTAAATCACACAATACTTAATCCACATCATGTTGTATTGCATCCATTCTAGAAAAATAATAAAATGCCATATTCTCGTCCAACTTATTTGCCTCCCATGAGACGCCCCATCAGAGAGCTGGGCTTAGGAGAGAGGCTACGATTTGAGTCCATCTTGGTGCTACCGCGATTGCCAGCTACATTGTTGTACTTGCCGCTGCTCTGCTCGTTCGCCAGCATCGCCGCGGAGGCGCTTGCATGAGTCGTGGACGAGCCTGGGGACTCCTTGCCACCAAAGGGATTGAAGATGCGGGAGGACAGGGACTTCTTGTTGTCCTTAGACAGGTCCGTGCTGGTGCGAGAATTGCCCATGATCATGCCCGAAAGCGCGCTGAGCTGGTCGGCGTCGGTCACGGCCGAGCGCCGGTAGGCATAAGCAATCTGATAATTGTCGTTGCGGATGCAGTAAATCATCGCTTGCTCCAGGGCGTCCTCGACGATGGAGCGCATAAACGAGGCACGCGAGGCTTGCAGCTGGGCCTGTTCACGGTACCGCGTGCGAATCTGCGAGGCCGACAAAATGTAGAACAATTTGAAGTACGACTTGGGCGAACCGTCATTCAGCGCCTGGCGCAGATAGGCCTTGCGTTTCACCACCCATCCATCGGCGTCGAAGCTGTTGACAATCGTCACCTCGCCCGAGGGAGGCTTGAGACCCATCTCTTCGATGTACGATTTGAGGATTTTGAGCGCATTGCGCGCCACGAAGACGCTTTTCACCCACAATTGGATCCGCCGACAGGCTTCTTCGGCTTTGTACCCATCGAGCACCTCGTGGAAAGAATGGTCGTAATCCTCATGGCGCCAGTGGGATTTAAGCCGTCTGGACACGTTCGAGGCCGGGTTCAATACGATGGAGTGTGGGTACAGCGAGCGCAAAAGACGGGTTTCTTGGTTCGACAAGCTCGTCGTCTCGGTGGGGGTGGTGGTGTGGTAAATCTCCGAATTTGACACACCGGGCGCGCTCTCGCTCTCTGCGGCGTCGACGGTGGCGGTGGCGGAGGTGGTGACGGCGGAAGTGCTGCTGCTGCAAGCGATGTTGGAGCTAAGATTCAGCAGGTCGGGGGTGTAACCGGGGTAGTCGGAACACTTGATGAGGTCCAGCTTGGTCTGCACGTGAGCGGGCAGGTGGCTCATGTGCAATTCAATGTAGCCCAGGTACCTGTATATTGTGTTCATACAAAGAAGAAAATATTTACAACTTTACGATATGACGACGAAGAAGAAATACAGGCACAGAGGGAGTCACTAGTAGCAGCGTCACATCAATATTGACAGTAAAAGGGGGGAAAGCGCCGAATGAAAAACATTGATGACAACATACCGGTTGTGCAGGTCGTTGTGAATAGTGGCCGCCTCCGACAAGGTGACGCTGGGGGCGGCGAGGTTCGCAGAGGCATGTACATTGCAATTGAGTCCGCAGATGCCATCTTTCCACAGCTCCAGGTCGTGCAGACCATAGCAAGGGCGGAGGAAGTGGACCTATGAGAAGCAAACGCCGAATGGGAAGAACAGTAAAGAAAAAATGAAAATGAAACCAAGTTTGGGCCCATAACAATACCGAAAATTGAGACGACAACAGCTACAAAGTTGATAGAAAATCGAGATAAGATTGAAATAATGAAAACACGCACATTCTTCTGAGACGGCTTGGGCGGCACATAGGACGAGTTCAACATCAGCGCGGCTTGATTCGACGTGCGCAACAGCAGATTTGTGTAGCCCGAGAGCGTCGAAAAATCAAAATCGTCTGTTTGCATGTCTTCAAAAGGTCCGACATTGCGCATCAACTGCGAGCGATCGCGCTCCGAGTTGCGGCGAAAGTTCAAAAACAATCCCGAATACATGCACTGCGAGATGAAGGTTACAAACTGTCCGCTGTACTCAAACGCCGTGGGGAATTGGCGCTGCAACTGCCACACGCAGTCTAAGAACTGCAAACACACCGGTGACACTTCTTTGTGGTGGGAGCGCCGTGTGCCCAGACGGTCTTCGAACTTGTGTCCAAAGGAGCACCATTCCTTCTGCATCAGGGTGAGGAAGCCCTCGATCGTGCGGTAGTACGGGTCGATCATCAGTTGAGACAATGATGTGAGCTGGGCCGTGCGGTCCCTGTGTATGATATTAACACGAAAGAAAAAAATGAGGCAAAAACTTTTGGTTCTCGATCAAGATGAAATTCAACGATAAGGGAGAAAAGACAAAGAACACAAGAAGCAAAAATGCAATACTCACCATCCATCGCTGCAGTGCACCAGCACGGGGTGTCCAATCATCAAACTGTCTGCCACACTCGCCGCACCTCTTAGAATACTGCCGATGTGGCTCGTCCACTTGGAGGCATGCACCGTGCTACCGTCCGCAGCCGCAGGGCTATTGGCCCCCGCTCCCGCCTCAGAAACGGCGTTGTTTCCACCCGAATAGAGACTCTCGCGGAGCTTGGCAAGACTGTGACGGATTACGTGAATGTTGTCGATGTCCATGAAGACGATCGAGGCCACACTGGGCCCACCTAAAAAGCTCACATTCTCAAAGCCCTTGCCCTGCATCGCGTTGGCATTGGCGTTCAACTTGGGGCGCGCGTCGGCAATGCGCAAAGGCAGACCAGTGGGACAGGAGTTCTTGATCGCCAGACACATTTTCTTGTCGTGCTCGATGGTGTTCCCGGACATACCCGAGAGCGGCTGTGCGGCACGGCACAAGGGAGCTTTGGTGTCAGGATGCAGCCACACCAACGCGGGCAGCCGACCAATGGAGCGCTCTGCCGCCGCGGCCATGACCTCTTCTTCCTGCAATGCGCCTGGAAAGACCAGCACGGAAGGATAAGTGGGGCACATCAGGTAGTTGTTGTTCAAATCGCTCAGCCGCCAATCCATGTCTTGCACCCGGAGGCGCTGAAAGTCGGTGTCGAGATCAATCGGACTGAGGGCTTTCTTCACCCAGGCCTTGCCGACCTGCGAGGTGAACTGCTGCCGGCAGGTGCGCTTCAGTCCCTTGGCCCAGCGGATCCAGGACATGTCCAGCTTGAGCTCCCAGAGCACATAGTCGACCACGCGCTCGCACCACACCTGTGGGTCGATATCCTCCGTGTCGAGGCCCGAGCGGAACATCAGATTGTCCAACTTGTTCTGCGAGCTGCGGATCATACTGGCGTGGAGTTTGTCGAAGCCCAACACGGCACGGCGCTGAGAGCGATGGCCGTGGTTCTTCTTGACGATGAATTCCGTCGAGGAGCCGTCCACGCCTTCCAGGCTGAGCACCCACGCAGCAGACGTGGTACTGGCCGTGCTGGGTGCAGTCTCAATCAACCCGCCGAGCAGGTTCGTCCCCGCGGTGATGCTTTGCATACTGGGGATAATCGGTACATTGCTGCTGCTCCCACCCTGCGCGGAGCTACGGCAGTCCCGCAGGCCCGACAAGGGCAACTGAAAGGTATATCGTTGCACCGCCAGGATTTCCGCGGCGGTCAAGGTGCACTCGAAGTCTTCAAAGTGAGTTGGATCTTTCAGTGAGACTGTCTCTGCACCCCAGGTGAGCGCTGGTGCGTGGATCTCATAGGGGACAAAAATGATGCGCAGGTCGGTGATGATAAGCTGTCCAGTGCAGGCGACAGAGAGCTTGTCTCCAAATATGTTCGTTCCTGAAGCCACCCGCCACTATGAAAACAAGATAAAAAGATCGGGCACAATTTAGTTCGCCAAAATAGAATGAAGAAGATACAAAAAGAAGAATCTGAACAAACCTCGACATTGTAGTAGCGGTCCACCACATATTCTCCTCTGGTCGGTCCAGGCAGACCGCTAGAGTACGTAAAAGCACTTGGACTCCAAGAGAAGTCTAGGTACAAATGTCGGTACAGCGGGCTGTGGATCGGGCAAACAGCATGTAACTGCTGGTACTTGAAATCTTCGACTTTGTCATAAACAGCATTGCTGACGCGCGTGATGCGCACGAAGATGCGGCTCTCATCGAGAAAATCCTTGTTCTCTGAGTTTGACCCAGTGCATTTAAGCAGCTTATAACTCTTGAACAGCCCGATATTGGAAATTGGCACGCGCGTCTCAAACAATTTGACTTGCTTCTCGCCGTCCTTCTTAGAGATTTCGTGCACTTCAATGTCGATGCTCTCCAGATAAAAAGGTCTATTATGTACAACCTCTTTCGTAATCAATTCGTGTAATGATTTTGGAAACTTTTCATGCCACACTGGATCAAAAGATCCTTGAGATACTTGAGTGCGCGCAATCTCTTTTCCAAACAACTTTGCAATACAAATACAGTCGATTCCGGTCGCTAGCTTAAGCGCGTCTTTCGTAATGGCTGGTGCCAGACAGGCATTAATAATTTCTAACTCTATCATTTCACTTTCAACTGTATAAAAGTGAGCAACAGCAGGAGAATCTGCGAACGCCCACAATGTCTGAACGAACGGATAAACCGACTAAATGTTTACGAGCTTTTCCAAGTCGCTTGCAAAGATTGGACCGTCCCCAAAAGATCTCCAGATCCGCCGCTCAGCGGCGGCAGGACTTCAACCCCCTGCTGATCGAGCAGGTGGTCACTAGTTCTATGTTCACTCCATATTTGCTGAAGAACCTATCCGAATATCGTCTTGTTTATAGTTACGACGTCTTCACTGACCCATCATGATACATCACTGGATCTTACATGTCACTCTCTTGATGTGCAAAACTGTGGCGGTGTCAGGACAGCTCTGGCGTGGATTTTCAATGATTAACAGCAACGTAGGGTCGTTTACGGGCAGTTCCTACGTTTCAATCGGCATAGATGTTGTCGTGACATTGACAAGTGCAACAGACAACGTCTTGCTCCTCGTGAATTTAAACAACAAGCCCATATCGGACAAACAATACGCACAGTACACCATTTTCCGTAACTCAGAAGATATTGGTAGTGGCAAGGTCATGGCCGTTGTTCATTCTTACAGCAAAGAAGAGCGTCAAGCGGTCACATTCTCTGTCTTGGACAAGCCCAACGGCACAGGACCGTACACATACTCTGTTCGAATGAAAGGAAATGGCATCGTGAGTGACTCAAACCAATTTCGTCAAATGAGTGCGATGGTTATTTCAAGCAGCGTCCCCACCGGCACGAAATTCGTCGCAAATTATCAGATGATAACAACGACTGATTATGTAAATTTGGGTGTTGACATGAGTGTCACAACAAGTCTCGTTACAGACCTCGTGCTCGTGTGCGCCTCCTTCAGCATCAACCCCCTTGCGAACAAAGCAGTGGCTAAAATATCTTTGTTTCGCGACAATAAACAGGTGGACGCGTACGCCATGCAGCTTGTTTCGATGAGTCTTACTGGCAATAACCGTATGGGCACGTTTTTCTTCCTTGACTCGCCAGGCAAGAGTGGGGTTGTCACGTATTCGCTTTGCGCTGCTAACGATGCATCCAGTTTAGGCGGTTTTTCAGTCTGTGAAGGAAACACTGACATGGCGCAACTCTCTCTAGTTGTGGTTCCTGCTGCGAACGCCGCCTACTTCACATCGGAGACAGCGCTGACGATCTCTACTACCGATTGGGTGACCTGTGGGTTGACCGCCACTATCACTCCACTTTACACTGATGACACGGTCCTAGTCACTGTGAACATCAACTTCTACCCCACAACCAGCACTAGCATTGGCGTCTTCACCATCTTTCGCAACGACCAAAATCTCGGTAATGACATGTCTGGATTACAAGGGATCAACACTGGCGAGGCTTCAATTGCCACGATGAGTTTTCTTGACAGTCCCGGTACCATTGGCCCAGTTACATACCAGGTGAAGGTACGCGCCTTCAACTCAGCAGGCCCGTTCATGGTGAGCTATAACGGCCAGACCCGTCAAATTGCGGTGATTGTTAGCCGCGCGCTCGGTAAGGGAATCTTCACTTTCGTTCATTTCCCTTAGTAATCCCAACCCATTTTTATATTTTTATATTTATTTGTAGTATACACTGGGACACCCAGCAACTCGCCAATTTCTACGCCCACTGGAGCACCGATTCGCAGCCCAACGACTGATCCAACATTCGCGCCTAGTGCGACTCGTACCCCAACTGTTGCCTCAATAACGCGAAAACCATCTTCTACGCCTACCATAATACCACCTAGTGCAAATCCCAGTGCGAATCCAAGTGCTGCCCCCACGCTGAATCCGACTGAGAGTCCGACTGTGAGTCCCAGTGCTGCCC
>LNAP01005830.1_pt1 | contig 12344 bp, 9 predicted proteins | sample 602601 | NCBI WGS metagenome assembly LNAP01 (sample SAMN02440304, study PRJNA202911) | soil metagenome | biome: Subtropical and temperate rainforests or woodlands; isolation source: soil samples (1 kg each in a 20% v/v slurry with milli Q water) were... ... | reverse complement strand
ATCCTTCGTCACAAAGCCCCTCCACCGCTATATAGGAGCTCGAAACGACCGATGAATCCCACCCATATGACAACTTTCTTGGAATCGATCGTCTAGAGTTCCCGCCAATCAGGCCGAATTTGGCCCTGCTGGGTTGGCTGATCTTGGCTGCTTCCGTGATGTTGATGGCATCGCATCCTGCTGCCGCGCTCGATCAGGTATCGATGCAGCTCAAATGGAAGCATCAGTTTCAGTTCGCGGGCTACTATCAGGCGCTTGAGCAGGGTTTCTACCGTGACGCGGGTCTCGACGTCGCCATCCGGGAAGGCGGCCCCGGCATCGACGTCTCTGAGGCGGTTGCCGGCGGCAAGGCCGATTTCGGCGTCTGCAACGCCAGCGTTCTGCGCGAATGGTCGATGGGCCGCCGGCTGGTCGTGTTGGCTGCCATCTTCCAGCACTCTCCAGCCGTCATCCTGGTCGCGCGCCGGGCGGATATCAGCAGCGTGTCGGAATTGCGCGGCCGGACGCTCATGGACACGCCGGGCAGCGATGAGATCGCGGCGATGCTTGCACGCGAAGGAGTCAACTATGACGGCCTGCCACGCGTCGCTCACGACGGCAATCCACGCGATCTCCTGGCCGGAAGCGCCGACGCCATGGTCGCTTACAGCACCAGCGAGCCGTTCGTCCTTGATCAACTCGGGGCCTCGTACCGCATCTTCTCGCCCGAAGCGTACGGAATCGACTTCTACGGCGACAATCTGTGCACGTCCGAAACCCAGGCAGAGACCCATCCTGACCGGGTGGCAGCGTTCAGGGCGGCTAGCCTGAAAGGCTGGGCCTATGCGTTTGCGCACAAGCAGGCGACGGTCGACCTTATCCTCAAGAGCTATTCTGCAAAAAAGAGTCGTGAGGCCTTGCTGTTTGAGGCGGAGCACACGGAGACATTGGTCGGCCGCGACCCCGGCCGGATCGGCGAGCAGGATTCTGAACGCTGGCGAAGCATCGCTGCGACCTACCGCAAACTTTGGCTGCTGACGGACGACAAGCTGCCCGCCGGACTGATCTGGGATGGAGGGCATGACAGCAGCCTGCGGCAATGGTTGATCTCGCTGCTCCTTGCTGCGGCCGGATTGGTGGTTGCGGCGCTGGTCGCGTACCGGGGGCGCCGCACTCTGAGAGCCGCCGTGGCCCGATTGGGCGCGCTTCCGCCGTTTGCCACGATGGGGCGGCCAAGGCTGAGCCTGATCATGTCGTTGCTCTTTGTTGGGCTGAGCATTCCCGTTCTCATTTTCATCCTGATCTACAATTACAACAAGAACTCCGCCGGCATGGTGGCGATCCTGAACGACGCGGTCGCGCAGACCAGCCAGGCCAGCGTGGAACGCACCCAGGATCTGATCGAGAACACCGAAAGCCCGCTGCGCTTTCTCGCCGAACTGGCCGCAGCTGATCCGGGCTATTTCCGTACCGAGCAAAGCCGTGATCTGTTGTACCGCGCCCTGACCTCGGCCACGCATATCGACGCCGCCTATGTAAGTTTCGAGGATGGTTATCATCGGGTGGTCACGCGTATCGACGAGGATCGCCGCCGCGCCGATGCCCGGATCCCCGCGGCCGCCAACTGGCATTCCAGCTATATCGATGCGATCACCTATGCGCTCTCACGCGTGCGCCATCGCACCTTCTTCGACATATGGCCCCATGAAATCGGCAAGTACGATGTTGGCACCGACACCGACATCCGCACCTTGCCCGGCTATCAGGCCGCCAAGACGACGCGGACGCTCGCGGTGACCGAACCTGCCGTGAATCCGGATACCGGCTTTCCCATTATCTCGTTGCGGATTCCGATCTTCCGCGGCGTCGAATTTCTTGGCTGCGCATCGGCCAACATCACCATGGACGTGCTGTCGCGCTTTCTCGACAAACACCGGGCCAGCGCCGGAAGCATCACGTTCGTTGCCGACCGCAACACCGGTAAAATCATCGCCTTTCCGGACAAACAGAAGGGCGTACGTATCGAAAATGGAGCGCTTAAGGTCGCAACCCTGGCGGATATCGAACACCCCGAAGTGCGCGAAGCTCATCGCCAGCACGCTCGCACCGGTGCCGACAGATTTGTCTTCCAATCGCCCACGAACGGCGAGGATTTGATCGCAGCCTTCGCCAATTTCCCGGGCGGGTTCGGTCAGCCCTGGCAGGTGATCACGTTGACGCCGATCGACGATTTCGTGGGGACGTTGAAGAAGACCAATCGATTGATGATGGTCGTGATCATTGGTCTCACCATGGTCGAGCTGTTCTTCATCTTCTTCGCCTCTCGCCGGCTGTCGCGGCCGGTCGAAAACGTGTCCCGGCAGTTGCAGGCCATCGAAAGCCTCAATTTCGATACGCCGGCGCGTTCACCATCGAATATCCAGGAGATCGCGAAGCTGGAATCGGCCGCTTCGCTGCTGCGAACATCGCTGAAATCGTTCTCCTCCTTTGTTCCGCTCGACGTGGTCCGCCAGCTCATCAGGTCGGGTATTCCGCTGACGCCCGGCGTCGAGCCGCGATTCCTCACCGTGTTCTTTTCCGATCTGGAGAATTTTTCGAGCCACTCCGAGACCCTCGCTCCGGACGACCTGCTGGTCCAGATCTCGACCTATCTCGAAGCGGTTTCGTCGGCGATCTCGGAGGAGGGCGGCACTGTCGACAAGTTCATCGGCGATGGCGTCATGGCGTTCTGGAATGCCCCGGTCGAACGTCCCGACCACGTTCTGCGCGGCTGCGCTGCCGCCGTACGGGCAGCCCGCCGCATGGAACGCGTCAATGACGCCTGGGAGGCGGAGGGACGACCGCGAATCCACATAAGGATTGGGCTCAACTGCGCCAACGTTCTCGTCGGCAATGTGGGGTCTTCGAGCCGGCTGAGCTACACGGCCTTGGGAGACGGTGTGAACGTCGCCGCCCGCCTTGAAGGCATCAACAAGCTATTTGGCACCACCATCTGCATCAGCGACAGTATCTACGACCAGGCGCAGGCCGATATCCTTGCCCGGCCGCTGAAGCGGGTCCAGGTGAAAGGCCGCAAGACCGAGTTCATGGTCTATGAATTGCTCGCCCTTCGCTCCAGCGACGATCCCGACCTCAGGGTTCGCGATCGGGAGGAGGAACTGAGCGCGATGACCTGGCATGCCTCGCAAAAATTCGAGGCCGGCGATTTCATGGCGGCAGAGCACGCCTATCGTGATATCCTGAAAGGCCATCCCAAGGATTCCCTGGCCAGGTTCATGATGGCGGAATGCGCGAAAAAACAACAACCGGTCTTGCCGGTGTCGCTTCGGAAAGCGTGAGGAGTAGCTGACGCGGCAACAACGACTCTATTGCCTGGACTTCGAAACGATCCACGATCATTCGGAGAACGCCAATGAAAACGATCACAGCCATTGCGGCAAACAAGCTCGGCAATTTCCTGACCAGGGATTTTCGCCGGATTTTTGGCTCTGCGCATGATGATATCGCAGAGCGGCTGGGCTCGGTGGCGCGGGCCACGATCGAATGCCTGGCAAGGAGTGACGCTCTCTACCACAATTACGAGCATACGCTGCAGGTAACGATTGTCGGGCGCGACATCCTGCAGGGCATGATGGTGTCCCGGCGAATAGAACCTGCGGACTACAGCCATCTCATCGCCGCCTGCCTGTTCCACGACATCGGCTATGTCCGCGGCGTCCTCAGCGGCGACACTGAGACCGAGTTCGTCGTCGACCGCAAAGGCCAGAAAATCACGCTGCCTCGCGGCGCCTCGGATGCGGCGCTGATGCCGTATCACGTCGATCGATCGAAGTTGTTTGCAATGGAGCGGTTGGCAAAGACACCGAACATCGACGCTGCGCGCGTTGCCGAGGCGATCGAGATGACACGCTTTCCCGTTCCACGAGGGCCCGAGAGGACAAGCGGCCTCGAACCGAAACTGGTCCAGGCTGCCGATTTCATCGGGCAGCTTGGCGATCCCCTGTACGCGCGGAAGGCAAACGCGCTGTACTACGAATTTGAAGAGACCGGGATGAATCGGCAACTCGAGTATTCGTCGCCTGCCGACATCATCGAAAAATATCCGGCCTTCTTCTGGAACAGCGTCTCGATGCATCTCGACGACGGCATAAAATATCTGAACATGACGGCTTCCGGCCGGCAATGGATCGCCAATCTCCACCATCACATCCTGTGCGCGGAGCGCGCCCAGCGACTGATGGGGCCTCAGGGCTGACCGATACGTTTTGACGCGCGAACATCTGTCGTCGTCCTTGCGAACGCAGGGACCCATACGCCGCGGCGGTAGCGTGGAGGCAAGCGGGTCGACGTCCCCGCCAAGGTAACTGCAGCCGGTGGCTATGGGTCCCTGCGTTCGCAGGGACGACAATAGTGATTACAGCCCCGGCAGCGTCGTGATGTTGACGTTGATGGCGCCGTCGGCTTCGGCAATCACGCGCAGCGTCTTGGAATCGAAGGCGATGTCGGCCAGCCGGAGGCTGGTGATATCTGCCGCCACCCGCACGCCGTCTTCGTTCTTCTGAAAGTCCGCAATGACGGCGGCAATCTTTTTCTGCGCATCGGCGGCGAACGGCTTGAGGTCGACGACGGCCTTGTCGGCCAGCACCCCCTGCAGATGCGGCACGGCCGCGCGCGCCGCAGCTCCAAGCAGCCCGAAGGCGGCTTCGGATTCGACGGCCAGATCGATGTTGGTCAGCCGCAACATCTGCTGTGCCTGGTCGAGCACCGGCTTGCCCCAGATGTGCACGGTGGCTTCGCCGCCGAACCCGAAGAAGCTCTTTTTCTCCTTGGCGTTCACCAAAAGCGAGATCAGCAGCCGGTCTCCCGATGCGGTGACGGCGGCACGCTTGACCGTGACGTCGACAGAGCCGGAGCCGTCTTCCGGAAACGTCTTGCCGGCGAACTGGGCCTCGATGATCTTGTTGATCTCGGTAAACGGCATATCGATCGGCACGCCGATTTTGACCCCGCCCGGCGTCGGCGCGATGATGTCGAGGGTCGCGGGAAACGGACAGTCCGGCTTGGTCTGCGCGGGAGTGATCCGCGTCTCGGCTTCGAGCCCGAGCGTCAGCGTGACGGCGGTGGCATCGACGCGCGGCTGGGCTGCGATTGCGCGGGTCGGCCGCAGTTCGAGCCAGAGCGCCGGAAGCTGCGACTTCGCGCCGGCGCCTTGCAGCGGAATCGAGCGGCAGATCTTGGCCCATTGCACGCGTGCGTTCTGCTCGAACGCAGGATTGTTGCGGATCCGGGCCTGCGCCGCATTGATCTGATCGGCCACGGTCTTGTCGATCAAAGGCTTGACCTGCGCCGGGACATTGATGCGCGCGCCCGCCAGCGAAAGGCTGGTATCGCCCAAATTCACCTGCGCCGCCAGATTGGGCTCGATGCGCCAGGCCGCGGCCAGTTTCGGCCGCGCGGTAATGGCGACGTTGCCCTTGATCTCCGCGCTCGCGTTGAACTGCTTGATGTTCACGCTGCCGATCTGCTTGGCGACATTGCCGCCGAGCAGTCCGCCGAGCGCGTCCCCAATCGCACCCGTTGTCTTTGCCGTCAGCGAGCCCGTGACATTCAGCGTTCCCGTCAGCGGCGTCGCCAGCGACAGCACGTCCTGCGCGCCGGTCGCGCTGATCGGGCCGCGCGACGCGGTCCAGCCGATATCGGCGTTCTGCAATATCTGCGACACCGGATTTTCGGCCTTGCCGCCGAAGGTGCGCGGCGCGCCATGTTCGGCGGCGTCGCGAATGGCGGCCAGCGTCACCGCCACCGGCGCAATGATGCTGGAACTGCGCTGGACCGGCGGCAGCGGTGGCAATTGCTCGACCGCCGGCGCAGGACCGCTGCCGCGCGGCGATACCCAGTCCATCGCCTTCAGCGCGACGAAGAACGACACCACGAGTGCGGCGATCGCAAACAGGATCGTCCTGAGATTTAGCGAGAAGCCCATTGTACCCCGGTTGGATGTCCCAACGGGAGTCTACAGGGTGGAGTCAGGTGGCGCCAGTGTGGGCCGCCCCCGGGGATAATTTGACCAAATCACGGCCTATTTGCGTCGTCTCTGCGAACGCTCGGAACGACAATGGAGCAAACACAAAAAATGGCGCGGATAAACCTCGCCATTTTTCTTCGTGATGCTGTTCTTTTCGCGCGCTGATCAGCCGCGCTTGCCGATCATGTTGTCGGCGCGACGGTCCATCGGCAGCACGATGACCTTGGTGCCGACGCTGACCCTCGAATAGAGGTCGGTGACGTCTTCATTGGTGAGGCGCAGGCAGCCCGAGGAGACGCGGGTACCGATGGTCTCCGGCGCGTTGGTACCGTGGATGCGATAGATCGAGCCGCCGAGATACATCGCACGGGCGCCGAGCGGATTGCCGGGACCACCGGCCATGTGACGCGGCAGATAGGGCTGGCGCGCGATCATTTCCGGGGGCGGGGTCCAATCCGGCCATTCCGCCTTCTTGGTGATGGTCTGTACGCCCGACCAGGTGAAACCGTCGCGGCCGACGCCGATGCCGTAGCGGATCGCCTGGCCATTGCCGAGTACATAATAGAGGTAGGTGTTGGGGGTATCGATGATGATGGTGCCGGGTGCCTCGCGGGTGGCATAGCTGACGACCTGGCGCTTCAACCGCGCCGGCATTTCGGTCACGGTGCCTTCGTCCTGCGACGGTGCGGCCTGTACCGGCGGCGTCATGATGAACGGAAACAGCTGCAGCGGCGCGGCGCCGGCTGCACCGGAAAATGCCATGGTGCCGACGGCCAGCGCGCCGAGCGCGGCAGCCGCAAATTTTGAATTCAGATTGAATGAATTGAACATTGTCGTCCCCTGTTTGTGCCCTGTCGCGCCAGTTCGGCGCGTCGTTGACCGGATCAGTACCGGCTGACGGTTTCAGAACGTTTGCGTCAGGGGGGCAAAATGGTTTCATCCGGTGCAGGAAGTGTTTCGTCGCGGTGTCGTGACGATTTCGTTCTTTATGGGGGCCTGCGCCGGGATCGCTGATTTTAGCGGATGGATTTACTCAATCGTCATTCCGGGATCGGCCGGTCATTCCGGGATCGGCCGGTCATTCCGGGGCGCGAAGCGAGCCCGGAATGACGAGGGAGGCAATGTGCGGCCTTAGCTCACCCGCTTCCAGGTCTGGCCGCCGCAGAACATGCCGCCGAAGGCGCAGCCCTGGACCCGCAGCGTGTTCGCGCCCTTCATCGCGATCGTCGAGTCGTATTTCCTGCCGCTGTCCGGATCGTGGATCTGGCCGGTCCATTTGGTGTCCGACGGCTTCATGTTGATGAGGATCTTCTCGCCGGTCTTCACGGCATAGCCGCACAAGTTCTGCCCGCAGGGCTCGATGCGGACATTGCCCTTGTTCTCCTCGGTGGCCCAGACGCCGAGCGGTGTGGTCGGTGCCGGAGCAGGCGCGGCGGCAACCGGGGCGGGCGCGGGCGCCGGAGCGGGGGGGGCGGCCGGCCCGTTACCCCATCTACTACGAGCGCGCAAAGCTGTCGCCACGGTCCATCTCGCCGTCGCATCCCGACAAGCCTCACTGAATCCGCCCCGGATTTGAACCTCCATCCATTTCGCGGCGTCAAATGCCCGGAATTTGCAGTCGGTGCCGACGATCATGGTGCCGGAGAGGGGCTAGAACTCAGATGGATGCAGCAAGGACGCCGGGCATCTTCGTCCACCAATATGCGGGCCTGCCGAACGGTCCGGCCTTCGAACATTGGCGCGAGCGGGCCTTCGGGTCCTGCGGCCTCGACATCGGGCCGAGCCACGGCGACAGCATCGATTGCCGGCTTCAGGTCAGCGTGGTCGACAACATCGCGCTGGCGATTCCGGAAGGCGCCTCGGCGCAATATTCGCGCACGCAAGGCGGGCTGGCCGACGGCAGCGACGATCTCGTCCTGATCGCGGCCCATGCCGGCCTCGTCTGTGTCGCGCAGAACGGCCATACCGTGGAGCTTGCGCCCGCGCAGATGGTGCTCGTCGACATGGGCGTCACCGGTACCGTCGGCCACACCGAGGAAGACCGCTTCACCACCATCCGCATGCCGCGCCGCGCGCTGCTCGACATCAATCCGCGTGCCGAGGACAAGCTGTCGCAGCCGCTCTCCGACGGGGCGCTCGCCGAGACGATCTTCCGCTACCATGCGCTCGCTGCCAATCACGCGCCGCATCTGGACGCCGTCGGCCAGCGCCTGACCGCGCAGCACATGGTCGATCTCGTCAGTCTCCTGCTCGGCACCGATGCCGAACATGCCAGCCTCGCACGCGGGCGCGGACACGCGGCGGCACGTCTCGATCTCATGCGCGCCGACGTGATGGCCGCGCTCGGGCGCAACGATCTCTGCCTCTCCGAGGTCGCGACGCGTTCGGGGCTCAGCCCGCGCCAGGCCCAGCGCCTGTTCGAGCAGGCCGGCACGACCTTCACCGAATTCGTGCTCGAGCAGCGCCTTCTCCTGGCGCGAAAACTGCTCGGCGATCCCCGCGCGCGGGCGCGCAAGATCAGCGACATCGCGCATTCCTCCGGCTTCTCCGACCTGTCCTATTTCAATCGCGCCTTCCGCAAGCGCTTCGGCGCGACGCCGTCGGAACTGCGCGAGGCCTGAGCGGCGATTTTGTGCAGCGGAGCGGTCCCGCCGCATTTGGTCGATCCGGACGAATGGGGTATATCTTTCTGCGCGGAGCAGACCGCTGGGTTCCTTCGGATAGTGCAGCAGGCGGACATGGCGCGTATCGTCGTGCTCGGTGCGGGGTTTGCAGGCTTGTGGGCGGCCATCGGCGCCGCGCGCAAGCGCGACGAGATCGGTGCTGACACCGACATCGAGATCCGCCTCATCGATCGCAATCCATATCACAACATCCGGGTGCGCAATTACGAAGCCGATCTCAGCGAGGTCGTGCTTCCGCTCGAGCGACTGCTCGATCCGATTGGCGTCACGCACGGCATCGGCGAGGTCGAAGCCATTGATCCGGCGAGGCGCGAGATTTCGCTGGTCACCAGCCGGGGCGAGGAGGCGCTCGCCTATGATCGGCTCGTGCTGGCGCTCGGCAGCGAAGTCATGCGTCCCGACATTCCGGGTCTTGCCGATCATGGCTTCGACGTCGACACCTATGCCGCGGCGCTTCGCCTAGAGGACCATCTCGCCTCGCTTGGGCGCGGCGCGCCGTCGCCGGGGCGTTCCACGGTCGTGGTGGTCGGGGCCGGCTTCACCGGCATCGAAGTCGCGGCCGAGATGCCGGACAGGCTGGCGCGCGCCGGCATCAATGGCAGCCGCCGCATCATCCTGGTCGATCCCAATCCGGCGGTCGGCGCCACCATCGGCGCGCATGCGCGTCCCGTGATCGAGACGGCCTTGGCCGCGCTCGAGGTCGAGACACGCCTCGGCGTGCGTGTGGTGTCGATCGAGGCCGCCGGCTTGCGCCTGAGCTCGGGCGAGTTCATCCCGGCCCAGACGGTGATCTGGTGCGCCGGCATGCGGGCGAGCCGGCTGGCGGCGAGCTTTCCGGGCGCGCGCGATCGGCTCGGGCGCCTTCTGGTCGATCCCTTCATGCACGTTGCGGATCTGCCCGGCGTGTTCGCGGCCGGCGACGTCGCCTCCAGCGTGGTCGACGGACTGCATCCGACCGTGATGTCCTGCCAGTTCGCCCGCCCGATGGGCCGCTTCGCCGGCCACAATGTGGTGGCCGATCTCGTGGGCCAACCGATGCTGCCGCTGCGGATCGACTGGTATGTGACAGTGCTCGATCTCGGCGGTTGGGGGGCGCTCTACACTGAAGGGTGGGATCGCGAGGTCCGCGCCACCGGCGCGGCCGCAAAGGCGACCAAACAGACCATCAATCGCAAGCGCATCTATCCGCCGCTTGCCGGCAGCAGGGTCGATCTCTTCGCCGCCGCAGCCCCGACAGTGCAGGCGCCGCCCCCGACCTATGGGGCGCGATAGTCGTAGGCGGCGTCGCCCGCGCGCGTGCTTGCTGGAATACAAGCCCTTGCGTTGCCGACGGGCAAAACACGCCAGTAGTGGGGCAACGCGTGCAACGTAAAATATTCCACTTTACCGAAATTCGGAAACGGCGTATATAACCGCCACTCCGGCCCAAGGAAGAGGGGCGTATCGCGATCGTCACGAACGCGGGCCGGACGGCGGTGGACGTGGGCCACACTGGTGCGACGGTGATCGCAGGGCGGGAAACCGTGAGCGACGCACATCGCACGCACGACCGGTGTGATCTCGCGTACGGCAAAATCGTGTGGTCCTGGCGCCCGGGGTCTGTGCGCCAAGTGTTGCGGTGATGGGTGGGGTCCAACCGGACCCGCGCATCAGCCATCTGCAAGGCGACGGGGGCAATAGTGCATCGCTCCCCGAGGAGAGCGCGACATAAGCCGTAAAACCACTGCGCAGGGAAGGCCGGATGTTTGGCTTCACCTGTATGCCGCTGTGCAAATTCTGTTGCCACCTTTCGCACAGTGGACCGTGGGTGCCCGGCCGGCACCCGGTCTTCCCTGCGCCCTCTTTCATTCGAGGGTGAGACGACCAGGCAAAGCTCGGGCGAAACACGCCGCGAGGATGCGAAGCTGTGTCTGCGATGACGGTGCGAATTGAAAGAGCGGCGCCATGCCCCCGTCATTGCCGAATTTGCGGCGGCGTCTGCGCCCGACCGAAACGTCACCCCAGACATGTGGGGGGCGGGCGCTTTCTGTAGTCGACTTGGGGTTGGGGTCGTCTACATATCCACGTGGCGACTTTGGGGGGCTGGTAAAGAGCCGCGTGAATTCCTGAAACTCATGTCTCCTTAGCGAACGAGCGAAACGTTCGAGCTGGTGATGGCCATCGGCTTGCCGGCCTTCATGACGCGAGCGGTCTGGGTCAATCCTTCGTCTGAACTCGTACGCGCGGTGATGCCGAAGCCCGCCACCGTGATGCCGGCAACGAGCGCAACGATCACGATCTTCAGGTGGGTCGAGCGATCTGCGCTGTAAATCGAGTGGTTCATGGAAGGCTCCTGCCGCCATCTACCCGAAGTAGTCGCCGCCTTGTTGAGGCAGGTTCATACTTCCGATGCCCAACAACCTAGTATTGCGGGGATTCGTTCCCAAGGGGCGATCACAAGAGCGTGACACAGCGTGAAGAGCCGCGATCAAAAACTATCCTTATTCGTGTAATTTCGTAATTATTTCAAAGCTGTAATGTACGTCTCAGGCGCCTTGTCGGCATTTGGTCGACAAGGCGCCAGGAACTCAAAAACCATTTGCCTGTGGCTGAAAAACACACGGCTTCTTAAGGCAAATCAGATGCTTCCGACCGTTTTCAACCGCGCCCGCGGATGGATTTCGGCCTGCGACAGCACCGTCGTCTGGGCCCGGAACCGCTCGACCAGGGAGCGGACGAAGGGACGAATTGCCGCAGAGGTCACCAGCACCGGCGACTCGCCTTCGCGGGCGGCGCGCTCGAACGCCTCGCGCACGCCGGTCATGAACTCCGACAGCTTCGAGGGCTGCATCGCGAGGCTGCGTTCCTCGCCCTGGCCGATAATGGATTCGGCAAAGGCTTGTTCCCAGCGCGCCGACAGCGCGATCAGCGGCAGGTAGCCGCTGTAGGAGGTGTTCTGTGCGCAGATCTGGCGGGCCAGGCGGGCGCGGACGTGCTCGACCATGGTGGCGGGATTGCGCGAGAAGGCGAGCGAGTCGGCGATGCCTTCGAGGATGGTCGAGAGGTCGCGGATCGAGATGCGCTCGGCGAGCAGCAGCTGCAGCACGCGCTGGATGCCGGAGACCGTGACCTGTCCCGGCACGATGTCCTTGACCAGCTCGCCCTGCTCCTTCGGCAGTTCCTTGAGCAGCTTCTGCACCTCGCCATAGGAGAGCAGGTCCGACATGTTGGCCTTGAGCAGCTCGGTGAGATGGGTCGAGAGCACGGTCGCGGCGTCGACGACGGTGTATCCCTTGAGCGATGCCTCCTCCTTGAGACTGGCGTCGACCCAGGTCGCGGGCAGGCCGAAGGTCGGCTCGGTGGTGTGGATGCCGGGCACCTGCACCTGGCTGCCGCCGGGGTCCATGACCATGAACTGGTTCGGCCAGATCTTGCCGGTGCCGGCGTCGACCTCCTTGATCTTGATGATGTAGGTGTTGGCTTCGAGCTGGACGTTGTCGAGGATGCGCACGGCGGGCATCACGAAGCCCATCTCGATCGCGAGCGAGCGCCGCAGCGCCTTGATCTGCTCGGTGAGACGGTCGGTGCCGTCGGGGCCGTTGACCAGCGGCAGCAGCGCGTAGCCGAGCTCGATCTTGAGGTCGTCGATCTTGAGCGCCGCGGAGATCGGCTCCTCG
>LNAP01004765.1_pt1 | contig 12350 bp, 4 predicted proteins | sample 602601 | NCBI WGS metagenome assembly LNAP01 (sample SAMN02440304, study PRJNA202911) | soil metagenome | biome: Subtropical and temperate rainforests or woodlands; isolation source: soil samples (1 kg each in a 20% v/v slurry with milli Q water) were... ... | reverse complement strand
ATCGCCCTGCTCGCGGATGCCGATCTGCAGCGGCAGCGAGCCCAGCAGCGGCACGCCGTACTGCGCCGCCATGCGCTCGCCTCCCCCCTCGCCGAACAGGTGCTCCACGTGCCCGCAGTTGCTGCAGGTATGCACCGCCATGTTCTCGATCACGCCCAGCACCGGCACCTCGACCTTCTCGAACATCTTCAGCGCCTTCTTCGCATCCAGCGTGGCGATGTCCTGCGGCGTGGTGACGATCACCGCGCCGGCCAGCGGGATCTTCTGCACCAACGTCAGCTGGATGTCGCCGGTGCCCGGCGGCAGATCGATCAGCAGATAGTCCAGGTCGTCCCACAACGTGTCTTCGAACAACTGGGTCAGCGCCGCCGTCGCGCGTGGCGCGCGCATGATCAGCGGCGTCTCGTCCTCGACCAGATAACCGATCGACATGGTGTCCACGCCGAATGCCCGCATCGGCTCGATGCTCTTGTTGTCGGGGCTTTCCGGGCGACCGGACAGGCCGAGCATCGCCGGGACGCTGGGGCCGTAGATATCGGCATCAAGCACGCCGACGCGCGCCCCAAGATGCTGCAGAGCGACGGCGAGGTTGACCGCCGTGGTCGACTTGCCCACCCCGCCTTTTCCCGAGCCCACCGCGATCACGTTGCGGATGCGCGCATGCGGCGCCAGTCCCTTCTGCACCTGGCTGGCATGCGGACGACGGGAAGAACTGTTCACTGCGGGCTCCGGGTGAATCGACAAGAAGAACCCAACATCATACTAGCTGGACGTACGCTGACTGAAATTCAGGATTGCTACAGATTCGTGCACAGATTGTTAAGTTCATGTTACGTTCGCTGAGCACTGGTTTTGGGCTGCGTTGCTGGATCTACGGCACGCACGATGGCGCATGCGCAGTGCCGTATTCGTATTTGCTCTCTGAACGGAACTACATGAAAGACCTTCGCAATTCCGCACGTCGCAACACCCTCGCTGTCGCCTTGATCTCCGCCCTGGTTGCCGCCTCGCCGGCAATGGCCCAGGACAAGGCCACCAACCTGGACAAGATCACCGTCACCGGTTCGCTGATCCCGCAGACCCAGGTCGAAACCCAGACCCCGGTCATGACCATCAGCGCTGAAGCCATCCAGTCGCGCGGCTTCAACAGCGTTGCCGAGGTGCTGCAGCAGTCCTCGCTGACCACCGGCGGCATCCAGGGCGGCCAGACCTCCGCTTCGTTCACCCAGGGCGCTGAAGCCGCTGGCATGTTCGGCCTGAATCCGGGGTACACCAAGTACCTGATCAACGGCCGCCCGATGATGTCCTACCCGGCGCTGTACAACGGCGGCGACGCGTTCAACAACATCAGCGGCATTCCGATCGACATCGTCGAGCGCATCGAAGTCCTGCCGGGTGGCCAGTCCTCCCTGTACGGTTCGGATGCGATCGCCGGCGTGGTCAACATCATCCTGAAGGACCACATGGAAGGCGGCAGCCTGTCCGTGCGTGGCGGCACGTCCACCGAAGGCGGTGGCAGCAGCTTCCGCGTCAGCGGTGCACACGGCTTCTCGGCGCTGGACGACCGCTTCAATGCACTGGTCAACGTGCAGATCGAAAGCAGCAACCCGATCTGGGGCTACCAGCGTGACCTGACCAAGCAGAACAACGCGAACGGCTACACTGCGCAGCTGCCGTCGAACGACTTCGCCGTCATCGACGCCAAGACCAATGCGCTGTACATGATGGACCCGAGCAACTGCGCCAACGTGGCCGGCCAGTTCGACGGCACCACCGTGCTGGCGAACCGCCCGACGGGCCAGTCCTGCGGCTCGGTCTTCGGCGCCGGCTACAAGACTCTGAAGAACGGCAAGGACAGCGGCCAGTTCTACTCGTCGATGACCTTCGACGTGAACGACAACTTCCAGCTGTTCGCCGACGTGCTGTACAGCAAGGAAAAGACCGAATACACCTCGGGCTCGAACTACCTCTGGTGGGGCACCAAGAGCACCATGGGTGGCTTCTATGACCAGGCCTCCGGCAAGCTGGTCAACCTGCAGCGCGCGTTCGCTCCGGAAGACATCGGCGGCGAAGGCTACAAGGGCATCCTGAACAACGACAAGAGCCGTGCCTACCAGGTGACCCTGGGCGGCAAGGGTGCGGTCGGCAACTGGGACTACAGCCTGAGCTTCACACGCGGCGAATACCGCCTGGATGAGAGCAAGTTCCAGCGCTTCGGCAATGCCATCAACAGCTACTTCGCCGACAAGGTGCTGGGCCCGCAGCTGGGCACCCAGGATGGCTTCGGCATCTACAACACCAACTGGGGCGCGTTCTACTCGCCGATCTCGCCGGAAGATTTCGCTGGCTTCACCGGTTACACCACCAATCACAGCCGCACCTGGCAGAACCTGGCACGCGCGCAGGTCACCAACGGCTCGCTGTTCTCGCTGCCGGGCGGTGATGCCGGCCTGGCCGTGGTCGTCGAAGGCGGCAGCGAAGGTTGGGACTACAGCCCCGACCAGCGCCTGCTGGACGGCGACGTGTGGGGCTCGTCGGCAGTTGCCGGCAACGGCCATCGCAGCAACTACGCGGTGACCAGCGAGCTGCGCATGCCGCTGCTGGAGTCGCTGACGGTGACCGCTTCCGGTCGCTATGACGCCTTCAAGATCGCCGACAACACCGTCGACAAGGCCACCTACAGCGTGGGTGTCGAGTTCCGTCCGATCGAAAGCCTGCTGTTCCGCGGCAAGTACGGCACCGCCTTCCGCGCGCCGACCCTGCCCGACGCGTTCCAGGGCCGCAGCGGCTATTACGCCGCCAACTCCACCGACTACTACCGTTGCGGCGAGCTGGGCTACGTGCCGGGCAACACCGACGCCTGCCGCTACGCGGACAGCGTCTCGGTGTACTCCGAACGTGCCGGCAACCCGGACCTGGAGCCGATCACCGCCGACGTCTGGAACGCGGGCATCGTCTGGGCGCCGATGGCGAACCTGTCGATCTCGGCCGACTACTACAACTGGAAGATCGAGAACGAAGTCGACACGGCCAGCACCGACCAGCTGCTGCTGGCCGAATACTACTGCCGCAACGGCCTGCCGAACGGTTCCTCGGCCACCTGCCAGAACGTGGCTGACTGGGTCGTACGCGATTCGGCAGGCAACCTGAGCTCGCTGTACACCCCGAAGATGAACGTGGCCCGCCAGAACCTGCAGGCCGTGACCGTCGGCTTCAAGTACCTGCAGGACATCGGCCGCTTCGGTTCGCTGCAGTTCTCGGGCAACTACACCAACATGCTCAAGCGTGAAGTGCAGGCGCAGCCGGGCGAGGACTTCCAGGACCTGCTGGGCAACCCGAAGTCGATGTGGAACTACGACAGCTACGCCAAGGTCCGTTCCGACGCGTCGGTGGCCTGGTCGCTGGACAAGTGGACCACCACGCTGTACGCAAACTACATCGGCCACACCCCGAACTACCTGGCGGGCCTGAACGGCTACGAGTACACCCATGGTGCGTCGGGCTACAAGGCAGGCAAGTGGGCTTCGTACACCACTTACAACCTGAGCGTGAACTACCGCGTGCAGGATGACCTGACCCTGTCGCTGATGGTCAACAACGTGTTCAACAAGATGCCCGAGCAGCAGGCCCACAGCTACCAGGGCACCTCCGGCACGCCGTTCAACAACTACCTGTACAACGTCTACGGCCGTACCGTGTACGTGCAGGCCAAGTACGACTTCGGCAAGTAATCCCGTCGTTTTCCGGGTTTGATTCCGGACCAGGCCCCGCTTCGGCGGGGCCTTTTTTTATGCCCGTCAATTGAGACGGAACAGCCGCGTGCGTCCCATGAATCAAGTAATCAGAAACACTTCTGCGGAAGCAGCAAGTCGTTGATCAACACGCGAAATCTCGTCTTCGACCCGTTCCGTTCCGCACTGCAACATTCTGAAACATTCCCAGACAATCGCGTATGTGCACTGATTCCAAAGGAATTTTCTTCCAATGAGCAGCACATCCCTGTGACGGGACCGTTTTGACAACGTGAACCTCGTGTTACGGTCCGGCTGAATGGATTGCAACTGAACACATCATGAAGATGTCAGGGAGGACATCAGCCAGACGACATCGCTCATTACGGGGATCCATCATGTCTCGCCATTGCTCCACGCCTTCGCGTCACCCCCTGACCCTTGCCCTGATCGGCACCCTGCTCGCCTCCGGCGCAGCCCACGCGCAGGACACCGGCCCGACCCAGCTTGACCGCGTCACCGTCACCGGCTCACTGATCCCGCAGACGCAGATCGAGAACCACACGCCGGTCCTGACCGTCACCGCCGAGGACATCCAGACCCGCGGTTTCACCAGCGTCGCCGACGTCCTGCAGCAGTCCTCGCTGTCGACCGGCGGCCTGCAGGGCGGTCAGACCTCCGCGTCGTTCACCCAGGGTGCCGAGGCGGCCGGCATGTTCGGGCTCAGCCCCGGCTACACCAAGTACCTGATCAACGGCCGCCCGATGCTCTCGTACCCGGCGCTGTACAACGGCAGCGACAGTTTCAACAACATCAGCGGCATTCCGATCGACATCGTCGAGCGCATCGAGATCCTGCCCGGTGGCCAGTCTTCGCTGTACGGTTCGGATGCGATCGCCGGCGTGGTCAACATCATCCTCAAGGAGCGCATGGATGGCGGTGTGCTCAACGTCCGTGGCGGTGCCTACTCCGAAGGCGGCGGCAACAGCGTACGCGTCAGTGCGGCGCGCGGCTTCAACGGTGTGGACGATCGATTCCATGCGCTGGTCAACGTGCAGTACGAAAAGACCAGCCCGATCTGGGGCTATCAGCGTGACCTGACCAAGGTCAACAATCCCGACGGCTACAGCCCCCAGTACGTCTCCAACGACTTCCTGGTGCTGCTGCCGGCCAACAGCAACCGCTACGCGATGATGGACCCGAACCTGTGCGCCAACGTGGCGGGCCAGTTCGACGGCACCACCGTGCTCGGCACCCGGCCGACCGGCCAGGCCTGCGGTTCGGTCTATGGCACCGGCTACAAGACCATCAAGAACGGCAAGGAAAGCGGGCAGATCTACAGCTCGATGACCTTCGATGTGAACGACAACGTCCAGTTGTTCGGCGATGCGCTCTACAGCCTGGAAGAAGTGAAATACGCCACCGGCTCGAACTACACCTGGTGGGGCACCTCCTCCGGCTGGGGCCGCTTCTACGATCAGGACAGCGGCCAGTACATGAACCTGCAGCGCGTGTTCGCGCCGGAGGACATCGGCGCTGGCGGCTATCGCGACATCCTGAACACCGATCGCAACAAGGCTTACCAGGTCACGCTCGGCGGCCGCGGCACGGCCGGCAGCTGGGACTACAGTGCCAGCTTCACCCGCGGCGAATACAAGTTGACCGAACGCAACTTCGTGCGCTGGAACGATCCGATCAACGACTACTTCGAGCAGCGTGTGCTGGGGCCGGTGCTGGGCACCACCAGCACCGGTTACAACATCTACAGCCCGGACTGGGAAGCGTTCTACTCGCCACTGCCGAGCGGTGATTTCCAGAGCTTCACCGGCTACACCTACAGCCAGAGCCGCACCTGGCAGAACCTGCTGCGTGCGCAGGTTACCAATGGTTCGCTGTTCACGCTGCCCGGCGGCGACGCCGGCTTCGCAGTGGTGGTTGAAGGCGGCAGCGAAGGCTGGGATTACACGCCCGACGCCCGCCTGGTGGATGGCAGCGTGTGGGGCACCACCGCGGTTTCCGGCGCCGGTCATCGCAGCAGCTACGCGGTGACCAGCGAACTGCGCATGCCGTTGCTGGAATCACTGACGGTGACCGGCTCCGGCCGCTACGACGCCTTCAAGATCGGCGGCAACACCATCGACAAGGCGACCTACAGCGTCGGCCTGGAATTCCGTCCGATCGACAGCCTGCTGTTCCGTGGCAAGTACGGCACCGCGTTCCGCGCGCCCACCCTGTCCGATGCCTTCCAGGGTATCAGCGGTTACTACGCCAACGGTTCCACCGACTACTACCGTTGCGGCGAGCTCGGCTACGATCCGGCCAACACCACCGGCTGCCCGTATGACAGCGTGTCGGTGTTCGGTACCCAGTCCGGCAACCCGGACCTGGAACCGATCACCGCCGATGTCTGGAACGCCGGCATCGTATGGGCGCCCATCAACAATCTTTCGGTGTCGGTGGACTACTACAACTGGAAGATCAAGAACGAGGTCAACACCCTCAGTTCCGACCAGTTGCTGCTGGCCGAGTACTACTGCCGCAACGGCCAGACCAACAACACCTCGGCCAGCTGCCAGAACGTGAGTGACTGGATCACCCGCGATGCCTCCGGCGTGCTCGATGAGATCTATACGCCGAAGATGAACGTGGCCAGCCAGAACCTGCAGGCACTGACGGCCAGCTTCAAGTACGTGCAGGACATCGGCCGCTTCGGTTCGCTGCAGTTCTCCGGCAACTACACCGACATGCTCAAGCGCGAGCTGCAGCCGCAGCCGGGCGATGAGTACCTGGACCTGCTGCGCGACCCGTACGCGATGTGGGTGTACGACTCCTACGCCAAGGTGCGCGCCGACGGTTCGATCGGCTGGGCCAAGGACAAGTGGACCACCACCCTGTATGCCAACTACATCGGCAAGACGCCGAACTACATGGCCTACCTGGGCAACGGCTACGACTACGTCCACAGTTCCGGCTACAAAGCCGGCAAGTGGGGTTCATACACCACCTACAACCTGAGCGTGAACTATCGGGCGATGGACAACCTGACCCTGTCGCTGATGGTCAACAACGTGTTCAACAAGATGCCCGACAACCAGCGGTACAGCTTCGCCGGCACCAGCGGCCAGCCGTACAACAACTACCTGTACAACGCTTATGGCCGTGCCATCTACGTGCAGGCCAAGTACGAGTTCGGCAACCAGTAAGGGCCACAGGCAGCCTGCTTCTGGAGACCCCGCTTCGGCGGGGTCTCCCTGTTTGCGGCCAGCGGTGAGGACCGGCCCCGTTCACGTCGAGTTGACGGAAACCAAACCTTCGTTCATCTTCAGGTCATATTTACGTGCCGTGCCACAAGGAACCAATGACCATGGAATCCCGCTTCACACCTGCCCGTCTGGGTACCGCCATCGCATTGCTGGTGGGCCTGCACATCACCCACGCCTCCGCCGCGCCCCTCCCGGTCGAGGATTTCGCCAGGATTCCGTCCATACAGTCCGTCAGCATGAGCCCGGACGGCAAGCAGCTGGTTGCCATCATCGCTGCGCCCGGCAGCAACAATGGCGACACTGCACTTGCCAACTGGAATCTGGACACGCCCGGCTCGGCGCCGGTGGCGATCACCCCGTCCGGCGATCGGATGAAGTTCATTGCCGCCAGCGCACTCAAGGCAGGCCGCAGCCTCGTCATCGGGCGCCAGGAACTGACCGCCCAGCTGTCCGGCTGCGGCGAAGGCAATTCAGTCGGCTCGACCAAGACTTTCCTCTCCAAGGCCTTCCTCACCGACAGCAGCCAGGCCAAGTTCGACGAAGCATTCGCCGACAACACGCGAAAGCTGGGTATCAGCGAACAGACCCAACGCTGCCTGGAGCTTGCCGGCACTGCGTCCTTGGTGCACTCGCTCCCGCTGGATCCGGATAAGGTCATCATTTCGCAGATCAACCAGACCAATTTCTCTGCCAGCTACTACCTGTTCAACCTCAGGACCGGGCAGACCGAACTGCTCTTCCGTGGCGACGCCCGCTCCACCCCGGGCCTGTTCCATCCACGCAACGGCGAACTGCTGACCCGTGCGCAGATCGAGCCTGCGGGCTCCAATGACTATGAGCAGCAGATCCTGGTCAAGAGCAAAACCAGCGGCCAATTCGAGAAGCACGAAACACTCACCACCCGTCTGTCCGACCGCTACACCATGGAAGTGGTCGGTATCGATGACCAGAGCGGCAAGCTGTACATCCTCACCGACAAGTTCTCCGACCAGGTGCAGGCGCGCCTGTACGACCCGGCGAGCAGAACGTTCGACAACGAGCCGCTGGCGGCCCATCCGGAATATCCGATCGGCGGCCTGATCCTGGGCACCAAACCGAGCAACTTCAACCAGGTGCTGGGCTTCTACGTCGACGGCCCTCGCCGTGAAGCGGTCTACGTCGATCCGCAGATGAAAGCCCTGTACGACGGCCTCAAGAAGGCTTATCCGGGCAAGTACGTCGCCATCAGCGGTTACAACGACGATCTTTCGCGCGTGCTGTTCACCACCAACAGCGCAAGCTCGCCCACCAGCTACCAGATCCTGGTTGATCGCAAGCAGGTCACTACGCTGGGCAGCGAACGCCCCTGGGTGGATGGCAAGCAGATTGGGGAACAGCGCTGGATAACCTTTACCGCCCGCGATGGTCGCAAGATTCCCGCCATCGTCGATCTGCCCGTGGGCTGGAAAAACGGTGACGCAGCGCTGCCTGCGCTGGTCCATCCCCACGGCGGCCCCTGGGCCCGCGACTACACCGGCTGGGATGCGTCGGGCTGGGTGCCTTTCTTCACCTCGCGCGGCTACGCGGTGATCCGCCCGCAGTACCGGGGCTCGACCGGTTTCGGCCGAGAGCACTGGATCGCCGGTGACAAGCAATGGGGCCTGACCATGCAGGACGACAACGATGACGCAGCGGCGTGGCTGGTACAGCAGGGGATCGCTGCCAAGGACCGCATCGCGATATTCGGCTACTCCTACGGCGGCTTCGCGTCCGCAGCCGCAGTAGTCCGCAGCCCCTCGCCCTATCAATGCGCCATTGCAGGCGCTCCCGTGACCGATCTGGCCCGCTTGGGCGTTTCCTGGAGCGAGAACCGCCTGCAGCGCATCCTGCAAGGGCAGACGGTGAAGGGCATGGACCCGATGCAGAACACCACCAAGGCCGCTATCCCGTTGCTGACCTTCGTTGGCGATCGCGACGTACGCACCCCGGCCTCCCACGCCAGGAACTTCTACAACGGCGTCAAGGACAAGGTGCCTGCCCGGTTCGAGCTGATTGCCGACATGCCGCACAGCATGCCGTGGTACCCGAGCCATTACCGCGCGACCCTACCGCTGATGGCCGATTTCCTGACCAAGGACTGCGGGCCAGACGGCCTGTAAGCCCACCCCACTGTTGGATGTCAACGAACCCCGCCGCTCAGCCGTCGGGGTTTTTTCATGTGAAATTTTCTGAATTTTCCATAAGCAACAATGAGTTACAAAAGCATTCCATTCATGTTGCATTTACTTTACGCCACCCATACACTCCATTAACCGAAGCATAACAAGTGGGGATCACACCGAAATGCGCAACGCCACCCGCCACATCAAGCCAAGCCGCGTCCCGCTCACTCTCGCTGTGCTGGCCTGCCTGCAGGCCGCACCGGCCCTGGCCCAGGAGACCACCCAGCAGGAAGCCACGGCGTCAAGCACTTCCACCCGCAACCAGCGCGCAACCGATCTTGACAAGATCACCGTCACCGGCTCTCTGATCCGACGCGCGGATTACGAGACCTCGTCCCCGGTGTTCACCATCGATACCGAGCACAACGCAGCGCAGGGCCAGGTCTCGGTTGGCGAGTTCCTGCAGAAGTCCGCGATTGGCGCGGCCGAGACCCAGATCACCCATCAGTTCGGCGGCTTCGTCGTAGACGGTGGCACCGGTGTGCAGACGTTCTCGTTGCGCGGCCTCGGTGCCAACCGCACCTTGGTGCTGCTGGACGGCCAACGCCCCGGCCCGGCGGGTACCCGCGGCGCGGTCGGCGCGTTCGACCTGAACGTCATTCCCACTGCCATTCTGCAGCGCGCTGAAATCGTGAAGGATGGCTCTTCGTCCATTTACGGTTCCGATGCCGTGGCCGGCGTGGTCAATCTGATCACCAAGAAGAATTTCGAGCGCCCGGAACTGACCGTCACCGGCCGCATCCCTACCGAAGGTGGCGGTGAAGTCTTCCAGGGCTCGCTGGCCAATGGCTGGAACTTCGAGAAGGGCAGCATCGTCGCCGCCGTCGAGTGGTATCGCCACAACGAACTGACCCGCGGTGACCGCGATTTCCTGAAGTGCGGCAACGACCTGATCAAGGACGCCAACGGCAATCGCATCGACCGGGAAGATCGCTCGATCACCGCAGGGACCAACCTGGCAAACTGCAACAACCTGCTGATCAACGTCATCGACGAGTACGACTCACCGATACGCTACATCCCCTCGCCGGACGGCAGCACCGTCGGCCCGTTCCCCGGTTACCGCCCGCGCGCCAACCGGACCTACGCCAATGGCAGCCCGGTGGCGTACTACGAAGAGCCTTTGAACTTCGATGGCTGGGGCCGTAGCCACATCATCAACCGCCAGGAGCGCAAGTCGGCGTACTTCGCTTCGGACTTCGGTTTCGAAGGGTTCAACTGGAAGACCCAGTTCCTCTACAACAACCGCAAGACCAACAACTTCCAGTGGCGCCAGTTCTTCCCGACCGTGGAAGCGCCGGGCACCAGCACCGGCTATGCGCAGCCGGTGCTGCCGTTCAAGTCATCCTCGGAAACCGAGGTGAACTACTACTACCTGGCCAACAAGTTCGACGGCCTGTTCACCGGCAGCTGGGGCTGGGAAGTCAATGCCAACGCCAGCCGCTCCAGCGGCAAGTACAGTTCGCTGGGCATCCGCAACTCGATCACCGGCGATCTGGTGCGTCCGGGCACCGGTGACACGCCAGCGGCGAACTATTTCGACCCGGGCTACCTCAGCGGCGCCAAGGTCGATGAGCTGGTCGACATCCTGGGCATCACCGCGACCGGCAAGACCACCTACGACACGGCCACGATCAACGCCATCTTCTCCGGTGAATTGTTCGACCTGCCGGCCGGCCCGCTCGGTGCTGCGTTTGGTCTGGAGTACCGCTACTACTCCATCGAAGATACGCCGGACGAGAACTATCAGGACCTGTGGGGTGCGTCGACCGCTGACGTGACCAAGGGCAATGACAAGGTGAAGGAAGCGTTCGTCGAATTCGACATCCCGCTGGTCAAGGGCGTGACCGGTATCGAATCGCTCACTGCCAACGCCTCGGCCCGTGTCTTCAAGTACGACTCCGTCAGCGGCAGCGACAAGGTATGGAAGGCCGGCCTGAACTGGCAGATCATCCCGTCGCTGCGCATCCGCGGTACGGTGGGTACCTCCTATCGCGCCCCTGGCCTGTACGAGCTTTACCTGGGCAACCAGACTGGCTTCCAGAACCAGACCGCCATTGATCCTTGCATCCGCTGGGAAGAGAGCGACAACACCAACATCCGCGCAAACTGCGGCGCCGCCGGCATCCCGGGCGATTACGTGGGCGCAGGCTCCAGTGCCACCGTGTACACCAGTGGCGGCGCTGGCAACCTGATTCCGGAAACCTCCCGCGCCAAGAGCGCCGGTATCGTATTCACCCCTTCGTTTGCCGACCTGAGCGTGGCGATCGACTATTTCGACTACGATATCCGCGGCCAGATCACCTCGCTGAACGCACTGGACATCACCACGGGCTGCTACGGTTCCAGCACCTATCCAAACCGCTACTGCGACCTGCTGGAGCGCAACCCGACCAGCGGTCCCGATGCCAACTCGATCCGCAACATCTACGCCCAGTACCTGAACATCAACCAGCAGCGCACCCGCGGCTGGGACATGACCCTGAACTGGGAGCACGAGTTCGGCTTCGGCAAGTTCGCCCTGGATTCCCAGGTCACCTACACCGTGGAAGACGTTGCACAGCTGTTTGACAGCGCAGAAGCCAGCGGCTTGGCATCGTCGGATCAGCTTGGCCTGATCGGTCGTCCGGACCTGGTGGCCAACCTGGGCCTGACCCTGACCCGCGGCGACTGGGAGTACAACTGGTTGACCCAGTACATCGGCAAGACCGAGAACACCACTCTCAATTCCCGCTTCACCTATCAGGGCCGTCCGGATTCGTACCGTGACCTCGTGGCCGATGCGCGCGTTTACCACACTGCCTCCTTGAGCTACAAGCAGGCCGATTGGGAAGTGCTGGTAGGTATCTCCAATGTGTTCAACACCAAGCCGGCGCTGATCTCTACCGGCGCAGGCACTCGCTACGGCAACACCGCCGCATTCGCCACCCAGTACGACCTGTATGGCCGCACCCCGTTCGTGCGTCTGAAGTACAAGTTCTGATCCAGCAGTAACAGCAGCACCCCGGAAAGGGCGGCGCAACAGTCTGTGTAAAAACTGAAAGCAGCGCCCGGGCGTAGCCCGCACAATGCCCGCAACGCAAGTTGCGGGCATTGTCTTATGCGCTATGTGTCAGGGCAGGATAGGGACCAGACAGCATTGTTCCCGCTTTCGT
>LNAP01010828.1_pt1 | contig 12351 bp, 14 predicted proteins | sample 602601 | NCBI WGS metagenome assembly LNAP01 (sample SAMN02440304, study PRJNA202911) | soil metagenome | biome: Subtropical and temperate rainforests or woodlands; isolation source: soil samples (1 kg each in a 20% v/v slurry with milli Q water) were... ... | reverse complement strand
ACGGCCTCGGAAAACCCCAACTCCACCAAGGCGTCGACTTGTGCCTGTGCGCCCTCCGCCTTGTGCAGGCGGATAGCTGCGTTGGCGGCTTTCATCTGCTTCTGTTTGGCTTCCAACCTGGCGACTTCCTCGCCGATCTTTTTGGCCGCATCGGGGTCCTGGCTGCTGATGCCGCCGGTTCCGACGCCATTGGCTTTGGATCGAAGCTTTGCGGCCCGGGCGTCAGCTTCAATGCCCTTGCGCATTGCCGCATCTGCACGCTCTATGATCCGGCGGTGCCGCGATGCGCTGTAGTGATCCACAAGGATGGGCTGGCCGAGCGGGATGCCGCTTACCTCTTCGCGCAGGTCGGCCTTGTCGAATGCCTGGGCGGCGGCAGCGTCAGCCTTGGCAGCGGCGGCTAGCAGGCGCGCGCGGCGGGCCTTTTGCTTTTCTTCGTACTGGTTCACTCGAAGTCCCTCCCAGTTGGCTCATTCAGCGCTTCAAACTCGGCATCCACGGCTTCGCGCAAGCGCCTGGACTGACGGTCCAGCATGGTGAAGCGTGGCCGCAGGTAGGCAGGCAGATCGACGTTGGACGCGATCCAGTCAAACAAGGCGCGAGACTCGGCAAGGATGTTGACCAGCTCGGCGACTTCGTCGTTGCGGTGCAGTGCCAGGGCGACGTTCGCCTCGGCATCTTCAAGCCCGAAGTCAGGCTCAACGTAGTCCGGGGAGTTTGGGTTGCGGTCGTCGCCGGGCAGATCGCCGAAGCCGGGCATGCTTGTATAGTTGATCTTGTTCATTTCAAGTCCAGTTGATTAGGCGCCCAGGACGACGATAGGACCGCTATTGAGGCGGACCGGATGTGCATCCATCTCCATCTCGCTAAACCCAGAGTTATAGCTGGCCAAGGGCTGGGGCGACCTCGGCAGCGACGCTGATCAACTCTGCGAGGTCATCCGTGCGGTTGCGCATTTGCAGCGCCACATCCTCGCATGCGCTCTGAAATGCCTCATCGCTAATTTCTGGATCAGGCTCGCACTGGTTGTCGTAGTTCGCTGCGGCGTGCTGGAACTTGCGCTGGAAGGAGAGGGACATGTCAGGCCTCCACCGGCTTGCACAGCCGCAACCGCGCGAACTCGATCAGCAGCGCGTACTCACGCCCGATCTTTGAGTAAGCCCCATGCCTTTCGGCGACCGCTGCGACGAATTCAACGTCTGAGCCCGTAAAGCATCCGCGAGTGACAACAAGTCCGTCTTTGCCGTGGGTGTCTGTGAGCGTCCCGCTTTCTGAGCCGACCTTGGAAACCCAAATGATTGATGCGTCGCCGTAGACCTGGGCGTTGCCGGAGACCCATGCGTTGCCAGAGACCTTGGCGTTGCCAGAGACCTGGGCGTCGCCGTAGACCTGGGCGTCGCCGGAGACCTGGGCGTTGCCGTAGACATGGGCGTTGCCGTAGACCCATGCGTTGCCAGAGACCTGGGCGTCGCCGTAGACCTGGGCGTCGCCGGAGACCTGGGCGTGGCCTGAGACACAGGCGTTGCCGTAGACATGGGCGTTGCCGTAGACCCATGCGTCGCCATATACCCATGCGTCGCCGTAGACCCATGTGTCGTCGTATACCCATGCATTGCCGTAGACCTTGGCGTTGCTGTAGATCCATGCGTTGCCGGCGATCCATGCGTTGCCGTAGACCTTGGCGTTGCCGGAGACCTTGGCGTTGCCAGAGACCTTGGCGTTGCCATATACCCATGCGTTGCCGTAGACCTTGGCGTCGCCGGAGATCCAGGCGTTGCCGGAGACCTGGGCGAGATTCGATTCGGATTCGACATATCCGCCTAAAGTTCCGGCGGCTATGGCGCCAAAGCTGACAAGAGCGCGGATGCGGTAGAGCGTGCGCCCGAAGTGTTGGATAGTGTCATCGGGCAGCAGTTCGTACTTCTTTTCCGGTGCAACTTCCTGCGCCGCTTTCTTCTTGGGAGTCGCCATGGCTCAGGCCCCCGCAGCAGAGGAGGCGCGGGCTTCGCGCTTCGCCTTGTTGCTGCCGACGTTGTAGGTGCCTGCCTTGCCCAGACGGATCACGAACGGCGTCTCCAGCGGGTTCATTGCGCTGACCGGGAAAGCCGGGTTGTGGGCCGGGTTCGGCGCGTACCCAATGGGCGCCGATTCGTGAACCATTTTTTGGCGGCTGCGGTAGAGCGCCTGGATGCTGCTGCTTGCCATCTCGTTCCCCAGTGGCCCCGTGCTGGGGCGATGTGGTTAGACTAGCGCTGCTAGCTGTAGGTGTCAACAGTCCAACAGCACTTGCCGACGAACGGTATGCCACGCCGTTGTTACGCATCAAGCGGCGCTATGCTATCTTCGCCGGCATGACCGAAAACATCCTTCAACCCTTGATCGAATCCGCAGGCTCCCAGGCCGCCTTCGCCCGCCGCATCGGTGCAGCTCCAGCATTCGTGTGGCAGTGGCTCTCCGGCGTGCGCCCCATCAGCCCACGGTACGCGCGCGCGATCGAAGCCGAGTTCGGCGTGTCGCGCTACGTGCTGCGGCCTGACATCTTTGGGCAGGGGCCGGGGGGAACCTAAAACGGCACCTGCTCGCACCACTCCGCACAGCCAATAGGCTGCGCGTCAGCCGGTACGTCTGCTTTCCACCGATCGCAGTACCCACTCCGGAAGTCCAGGCACTCGTTGCACGGGGTCAGTAGTGGAAGTGACTCCAGGGCCAGGATCGTCTGCTTCGCAGCCTTGATCAGGCTCTCTCTCTCGTTGATGTTCGGGCGCAGCAAACTCATAGCTAGTGATCTCCGGGAACTTGTTGGTTTCGTCGATAGTGATGCTGGTGGGGGTCGGTAGGCTGCAGGCCAGCGGCAGGGCTTCCTCGATCGTCCTGGGGGCTGGTGTCCCTGGCGCGCGATCCTGCCACCACCGAATAGCCTTGGCCCGGGCCATGCCAGAATGCTCCAGGCAAATCCATTCCGACACACGACGCAGGCCGCACTGGTAAGTCACCCGCAGGCTCGGCGGCTTGCCGATCTTCTCGTGCCGGTCGTAGCGCACACGCATGACTGTGGCGGTCGTGATCTTGCGCTCGATGTCGGTACTCAAGATCGGAGCGTTGATCGGGCTGGCAGAATGCGCTGGCCCACCTTCACCAAACGCATGGCCGCACTCGCATTGCCGCGCAGCCATGGGGAGCAACGCGGAACATTCCGGGCACTCCTTGGCCTGCCCGGTTGTGACTTTCGCCGGACGCTTCGCCTTTGGATTCGAGACCCGTATGGCGTCGATTGGGCCGTGCTCCAGCGTATTTCTAGCGAAGTCCAAGACAAGGCAGTCTGCCTTTCCCTCAGCCTTGCGAAGTCCACGGCCGACCATCTGGTAATACAGCCCAGGGGACTTTGTTGGGCGCAGCATGACCACGCAATCGATATGCGGCGCATCGAAACCTTCGGTCAGAACGTTCACGTTGCACAGCGCCCGGAGCGTGCCAGTCTGAAAGCGCGCCAGGATCTCGGAACGTTCTGCCTTTGGGGTGTTGCCGTGGACCACGGCCGATTCGATGCCACGGGCTTGCAGTGCTTTGGAAACATGCTCGGCATGCTCGACACTCACGCAGAACACGATCCAGTGATGCCGGTATGCGGCATGGGCCAACATCTCAGATACGGCCCGGTCAATGAGCCATGCATCATCCACTGCTGCGGCCAGCTCGTGTTCGACGTACTCACCGCCACGGACACGCACGTTCGAGATGTCAGCCTCGGCCCGCCCTCGGATGCTTCGCAAGTGAGACAGGTATCCGCCCTCGATCAGCTCAGGAATCCGTGCTTCGTAGACAATCTCGTTCAACACGTTATCAGGTCCGCAGACCGGACCGGATCCAAGGCGGTATGGCGTCGCCGACAGGCCAACTACCCGTAGCTTTGGATTGAACCGCCGTGCTTCGCGGATGAAGCGCCGGTACATGCCGTCTGATTTTGTCGGGATCCTGTGTGACTCATCGACAAGAAGCAGGTCAAACTTTCCGAACTTGTGTGCCTTATCGTGCACTGACTGGATTTGCAGATGCAGGATCGGATTGAATCGATCCCGCCTACGCAAGCTGGCCGAGTAGATGCCCACTGGTGCTTCAGGCCAGACCTGCAGCAGCTTGTCGGCATTTTGCGAGACTAGCTCTTGTGTGTGCGCAAGCACTCCGACACGCCCGCCCCATGCCTGGACCGCATCCTGTGCGATGGAGGCCATGAGCGGGGACTTGCCCGCGCCCGTCGGTAGCACGATCATCGGATTGCCGTCGTTGTGCCGGATGTAGTCCCACAGCGCCTCCTTGGCGGCGGCTTGATATGGTCGCAGGATCACTACCACTCCTCCCGCTCGACAATCACGCCCGCCATTTCGATGCGGATGCGTTGGAACTCAGGGTGACGTAGCAGGTCTGGGGTGGATGCTGCCAGCTCTTTCGAGGTGAAGCTGCCAACGCCCCACGGCCCATTGCGAAACACAAACCCATCGCTAGCGCGGTACTCAACCCAGCGCTCGGCCTCACTTGCGTCCACAGCCTCACCCCATGTCACCAGGGCGGGGATATACAGGTGTTCTGGGCAGCCTTTCCGTTGAGCATCCACTGGGATATCAGCGCCCCAGCGCGCGCAGGACCACCGCCCGTCGCCATCCTTCTCCGGGGTGGCGTGAAGACAGGTCCGGCAGTTGACTGGCGGCATCTTGGCCTCGTGGCAGACAGCCTTGGCCGTGCAAAAACGGCACTGCCAGGACTCGGGATCGTCGCTGATGCGGACCAACGGCTCCTGCGCGTAGACGATACGCTCGGCCTTTGCTTCCAACCTGGCCGCCTCACTCGGGTCATAGCGCACTCGCTCCGAATACAGCGCATCTGTGTCTTTGTTGACGGCCAGATACAGCGCACGGGTGAGTTTCGCCCAGTGCATCCCGATCATCATTTGGGCGTAGTGTTCCGGCTTGGCCGCCATCACGCCTTTCTTGAGTGTTGCGAAGTTCTTCGCGCTGTGCGTCTTGAACTCGCCCAGGTGGTAGGTCTTGGGAGCTTCTGGAACGCCAAGCAGCACGGCATCGAGGCCAACGCCGCAATGCCCTCCCACTGCCTTGAATCGAAACTGCTGCCCGGTCGCAGGGTCAAGGTCATGGACCTGCACTCCGATCCCGCGCAGCTCCTGCACGAATACTGCTTCCTCGCGGTGGCCTCGGTTGAACAGTCGCTGCATGCGTCCATCCCCCTGCTCGCCGCCAGTGGCCCAGCGAAACGCATACCAAAGCTGCCGCTCGCACTCCCGGCCCAGGGCCGATGCGCCAAGGTAGGCACGCGGCAGGTCAGTTTGACTCGCCCACCATCCGTAGATTGCGGTGACGGTCTTGGAATCTTCGGGCATCGGGATTGCGGCCATGGGTTCAGGTCTCGGGTGCGAAAGGATGCCGGGATAGAGCCGCCCGGCTCGGCCTTGAATCAAGAAGCTGAAGCGTTCGCCCACGGCGGGGTGGTGGCAGGGGCCGCAGTGGCAGATGCCGCAGGTGCGGCTACCGGGGCCTGCGTCCGCGCCGCTCCGGCGGGAAGGGCTTTGTACGCGCGGATCTCGTTACTGTCGCTGGTACGCTTGATGCCGTCGGCAACCACATACTCGACCCGGACAATCAGCGGCTTGTAGTGCAGCTCCTGCGAGTCGCGCGGCTGCAGCTTGCCAACAGCGTGGCAGATGGCCGACAGGTCCCGCTGTGCGATCTCCTGCGCCTTCGGGTTCTTGTTGACCAGGTTCAGCCGCGACCAGAGCTTGCGGCCCTTGAACTGGCCCTCCTGCACTTCGAAGGTGCACTCAAGATATTCCCCGTCGTTTGCCTTTGTAGGCTTCATGTCCGAGTCGGTCATCTGGACGATATATTCGCCCGTCGGCAGCGGGGTGTAGTCCTCGCGTGGGGCAACAGTGCTTGCATCAAAGCCGGTGAGATTTGCCATGTTCGTTGTTCCTTTTGGGTTGGGTGCAGGGTGGTGCGGGGTTAGGCCGCAGATGCGGCGGGTTGCGTGGCCATCGCGGCCATGAGCGCCGGCCAGGACAGTTCGAGCACGTCCGGCAGGTTGTAACGATTGCCAGCGATGAAGCTTGGCTTTGCGTTGGTGTGCATGATCCGGCGGCCCGTGCTGACGCCACGCGCGCGGGTGTTGAAGCCGCTGGATTCTTTCTTGATGGCGGTTTCCTCCTGGGCAAACAGGATCGCATCGGCCCATTCGACAGTCAGGCCAAGCGCGCCTTTTTGCAGCTTCAACTCATAACGGTCGAATCCCTCGGTGTCGGGAGCCTCAAAGCGCTTGACCGCGCTATGGGCGACCAGGATCACAGCCATCCCCCGCTCGATGCGCAGGGCGTTGAGCTTGTCGAACAGCTCGCGCCAGACGGCATTGGCTTCAACGTACCCCTTGCCAAATCCGGGGGCCTCGATCGACGCCCATCCATTCTTCTTGCAGACGTGCGCCCAGATCAGCGGCTCGAGCCAGTCCAGGCTGTCAATCACGACCGTCCTGTGGTCGTGCTTTTCGCTGTAGAGCGAGGCCAGGGCTTCGGTCACCTCAGCATAGGATTGCAGCAACGGGAATGCGCTGGTCTCAATGCCTGACAGGCCATCCTCCAGCGGGAGGAAGATCGGGTTTAATGCACCAGCGGCAAAGGTGCTCTTGCCGATCTTCTGCGCGCCGTGGATCACAATGCGAGGCGGCAGGGAGTTGCGAACGGTCTTGCTGATAGACGCGAGTGAGATGGCCACGTGTTCAGGTCTCTTGTTGGGGTTGGGGGTGTGCGTTGGGGCTTGGGAGCGCCGACTATCCGCCCATTCGAGGCGTCCGTAAACATCACGAATGGAACGTTCTACGTCCAGGAATAGAACAGTCGTGCGGATGATCGCCGGCATGAGAACCATACGAATCCCTCCCGAGTGGTCCCAGCTCTACGTTGGCGACCGAATCCATACCGCCATGCCCTTCCACAAGATCGAGACGACCATGCAGGCCCTGCTCAAAGATGGGTTCAGGTTCGAGACCGAGCCTAGCCCCAGGGGCTATTGGGTCGTGTGCACTAAATCGCCGCTGGTGTCGCCGGGGGCTGCGAAAAAAGACCAACCGGCATGTGCCAAGAAAAAGAGGGGTGTGGTGTGATCAAGGCAATTCAGACAAAGTTCAAAGGCTACAATTTTCGCAGCCGCCTAGAGGCTAGGTATGCAGTGTTCTTCGATGCGCTAGGCATCGAATGGGATTACGAGCCGGAAGGGTTCGAGCTTCCCGATGGAACGCGGTATTTGCCTGATTTCTTCATCCGCATGCGACGCGGGCATCACATGCGCCTAGAGCACGAAAACGCAGGGTATTGGGTAGAAATCAAAGGTCAGATCCCAACCTTTGAAGAGTGCGAAGTGATGGCGCAGTTGTGCCATGAAACAGGACATCACGGCTTAATGCTCTCAGGCATTCCTGGTGAGCAGTACATCGTGCGATTCAACCGGATAAGGGACGATGAAGAAATCGCCACCGCCAAGGAAGTCGCGCAAGACAAGGCAATGAAGCACTTTTACTCTGCGGCCCTTACCATATACAAAGAAAAACAAGACCCATTGAAATCTCTTTTCCTTTCAGAGATCGTTGGGGAGTGTGCTGATATTAAATCGAATGAGGCTATTTCATTTGATGAATTCTTCAGCGCCGTCAACGCTGCCCGCTCTGCGCGCTTCGAGTTCGGCCAGTCAGGGGCGAGCGTATGAATCCCACAACAATGACGGAACATGCCGAAGCATATATCAGCCTTGGCTGGGGCTTGTGCTCAATACCGCGTGGGACCAAGGGGCCTAACGAATACGGATGGAACACTTCAGCAAACATCATCACAACCGTGGAGCGTGCCGAGGCCGTCATTGCGGCCCGCCCTGACAACGGCCTTGGAATCGTGCACAACGTCAGCAGTACGTGTGCGATCGATGTCGATCACCTGGAGTTCTTCAGAACCTGCATGGCAGAACTTGGCGTTGATCCAGAAGCCATGTTTTTTGGCGCGCCTCGCATCATCGGAAACTCCGGCCGAGACAAGGCCATCTTTCTACTGCCGGCAGAAAACGATTTCAAGACCCACAAACTTACGTGGGTGCAGCGCTCTCCCGAAGAGAAGCCGATTACTATCTTCGAACTGCGCGCCGGCGCTGTGCAGGATGTCCTGCCGCCTACCATTCACCCGGACACCAAGCAGCCCTACCGGTGGCGCGATGGCTGCGCGCCGTGGGACTGCGACAGTATCCCAATGCTTCCGCCGGAGCTTACCGCCATTTGGCGCGACTGGGAGAAATTCAAGCCGCAGCTGATGGCTGTCTGCCCCTGGGCAGCCAAGCAGCCTGCGCCGAAGCCACGGACCCGCTCTATCGGGCAGCATTCAAACGTCATCGGCCAGTTCAATCAGGCGCACGACATCGTTTCAATCATCGAGGAGCATGGATATATGCCAAAGGGCCGGCGCTGGCTGGCGCCGACCTCAAGCAGCAACCTGGCAGGGGTGGTCGTGTTCGATGACAGGACGCACTGCTACAGCCACCACGCAAGCGATCCGCTGAATGATGGTCATGCACATGACGCCTTCGACCTGTTCTGCATACTCGATCATGGCGGCGACATCACCGCCGCTGTATCAGCCGCAGCGGATCTGCTGGGCCTGAATAACTTGCCACCCGAAGCGGTGCCGATATCCAACATTCGCCAGTTCATAGCCAATAGCAGCAAGGCATCCCAAACGGCCATTGACACCACCATCATCGACAAAATGCCGCCAGCTGACCTGCTGACAATCCCCGGGGTGCTTGGCGAGCTTGTTGATTACGCCAACCGCACTGCGCCCAAGCCTCAGCCTCAGTTTGCCGTACAAGCTGCGCTGGCCCTGGCATCCGTCGTGGCTGGACGCAAGTGGATGACAACGCAGGACAACTACTCGGCAATGTACTTCGTCAACGTGGGGTTGTCAGCCAGCGGAAAGGAACATCCGCGTACCGTGCTCGACCGCGTGCTCAGCGCGGCCGGCATGGATTACTTGATCGGCCCAGGCGGCTATAGCAGCGACGGAGGGGTGTTTTCGGACCTGTACGCCAAGCCCTGCCACCTGGCGATCATCGACGAGCTAGGAGAGCTTTTGAGCAATGTAAAGGCACAGGGCAACTACAACAAGCGCCAAGCGATCATTGTGCTGGTGCAGGCGTGGGGTATGCCAAGCGGCGTTCTTCGCCCGCAGGGTTACTCAACCATGGTTCTTACTGCAAAGCAGCGCGCCGAGAGAGAGAACAAGACCATCTACAGGCCAAGCATTTCGATGCTGGGCATGACAACGCCGGACATGTTCTACAGCTCAATGGATGAACAGAGCATCAAGGGCGGCTTTCTGAATCGCTTGTTGGTCGTACAGTCCGACTTGCCCCCGCGCGTGCGGGGGAAATTCGAACGCCTGCCGGTTCCGCAATCCGTCATCGACTGGTGCAAGGCCGTGCGGCAGGGGGGCGATGGCAACCTGGCTTTCGTGGAGCCTGGCCCATCAGTCGTGCCAGACGCCAAGATAGTAGATTTCACCCCTGAGGCTGAAACGATGCTGGGGCAGTACGAGGCCGAGTGCATCGAGGAAATCAAGGCGCTGACCGAGGAGGGGATGGGCGAGATGCAGGGCCGGTCGTGTGAGAAGGCCATGCGCCTGGCCCTGGTCGTTGCTCTATCCGTCAATCCAGAGCATCCGCTCATCACGGGTGAGATTGCCCGATGGTGCATTCGCTATGTCCGCTACTATACGGAGCAGACCATCGACGCCATCCGCCAGTACATGCATGGCACACAGTTCGCTAAGTGGCGCGCGTCGGTCATCGAGACTATCGCCAAGGGGGGTGCCAAAGGGCGTACCGAGTTCGAGCTGTCGCGGGCCAACAGAGTGTTTGCCGGCCTTGAGCCGCGCTTGCGGCGGTCGGTGCTGGACAGCCTCAAGTCGGATAGGCTGATTGAATTCGTGGACATGGGCAAGGGGGCTGGCGGCCGTGGCAAGTCTCGGCTGGCATGGGTGGCCCTGGCGAACGGAGCAGATGAAGGACGCGAAGATGCAGCATGAAAAGAAATCAGCAACACCCCCAAAAACGGGTTATAAGCCTTATGGGGCAAGGGTTAGAGGCAAATCCGTTAATCCGCAGCACCAAGTAACTTTCCAAATTTTTTGGGAAGTTCTCTATATAGAACTTCCTTATAAAAAAGGGAGAGATATATTTTTATACGTATTATCATCAAACCCTTACACAGCAAGGCTTATAACCCGTTCTGCCCCCGTTGCGGATTTGTGTCGGATTACCCACAACCGCGACACTTCGCGCGCGGCCCTCTCTAAGGGGTGGGGCCGCTACCATCCATGCTCCCCCACCGCAGAAACGCCGCCACGGGCCGCGCAGGGGCCTTGCCGGGGCATTGTCGGGGCAGGGGGGATGGGGGGATGATCCTGGCAATCGACCCCGGCACCACCGAGAGCGGCTGGGTGATCCTGGACGGCATGCGCGTTGTGGGGGCGGGAGTCTGCCCGAACGCCGACATGCTGGGGATGCTCCGGCGGGCGGCTGACGCCCCTGACGCCCCTGGGGGAGTCGAAACCCTGGCGATCGAAATGATTGCCAGTTACGGCATGAGTGTTGGAAGGGAGGTGTTCGAGACGTGTGTTTGGATTGGGCGCATGCAGCAGACCTGGCGGGATCCAGAGTCAGTCCGGCTGGTCTACCGGCGCGATGTCAAGCTGCACCTGTGCGGGAGCGCAAGAGCTAAGGACGCAAACATCCGCGCGGCCTTGATCGACCTTCTCGGCCCTGCGGGGACGAAAAAGCAGCCCGGCCCGACCTTCGGCGTCAAAAGCCATGCTTGGGCGGCCCTGGGGGTCGCTGTGACCGTGGCCGGGATCACGCCCGAGTCGGTACTGGAGGCGGCCGCATGAACGCCCTCGCTACCATGGACGACGACCGTCTCATTATGATGACCAAGCTGACGCAACTGGACGCCGATGCCCACCAGCAACGCTACAGCCACAACCACAAGGGGCACCCTGGCCGGCGCAAGGCCGCGCAGCTGCAGGCCGAGGCGGCCGTGCTGCGGCGCGAGATCAAGAGGCGAAAGAGAGAGGGGAGATTGAAGTGAGCACAGCAACTGAAATCTTCGAGCCACGCAGCGTCCCGTCCTTCCGCGAGCGTGTCCATTCGCTCGCAGGCAAGACGACCTATCGGGAGCCGATGGAGGGGCACAGCACAGCTGCCAGCCAAATCCCGTCCGAGCACATGATCGCCGCAGCGCTCAGCTTCGGCCGCCGGGATCGTGATGACATCGGCCCGGACATTGCGTTCGACATCGCAACTGGCCGCCACGGCCACTACCGGCAGGTCTGCGCCTGGCTTGGCCGGCATATCGCCAGAGACAGAGCCGCAGAGATCGTCCGGCTGCGCCCATGGACGGCGCACGTGGCAACAGCAGCCTACAACGCGGTAGTGAGTGGATGGCAGGTACCACACGCCCCAGCAGGCGTTGCGGCGAAGGACTGGAGCGGCGCTGTCCTGCTGGCCTGCATGCTCCTGCAGCTCTCCGCAGATGACGCGCTGGAGCTGGCGGCGAGGCGAAACCGGGATTGAAACGAGGGTGTTGACAGTTTCGAAAGAAACCTGCAATCTAACCCCAGAGTCAACAAATCTCCCCAAACGTCAACCCTAACGTCCCGACAAAGCCCTGGCACACGCCGGGGTTTTGCTTTTGGAGGCCCGCATGAGTCAGTTCGACAAGCTGATCGACCGGGTGCTCTCGCACGAGGGCGGGTACTCCAACGATCCGCAAGATCCGGGCGGCGAAACGCAGTGGGGGATCAGCAAGCGGGCTCACCCGGACGTCAACATCAAGGCGCTGACCAGGGCGCAGGCAATCGACATCTACCGCGCCGATTACTGGGACAAGATTAAAGGGGACCAGCTGCCAGCCGGTATAGCCTTTCAGGTCCTGGACGCTGCCGTCAACCACGGCGTGCGGGTTGCATCGCGGTGGCTGCAGGACAGCGTCGGGGTGGCCGCTGACGGCATCATCGGGCCTGTAACCCTGGAGGCCGTACGCCGCGCTGACACGGCAGAAACCGTGCTGCTGTTCAATGCGACCAGGTTGGAGTTCTACACCGACATCACGACCTTTGCGCGGTTCGGCCGGGGCTGGGTTCGGAGGGTTGCGAAGAACCTTCGCTATGCCGTGGAGGATTTACGATGAAGCTGAGCATTGAAGGTGTCATCCGCGCCTTTGGGGGCGTGCCGGTGGCAGACATCAACAACTGGCGCAAGT
>LNAP01004764.1_pt1 | contig 12354 bp, 10 predicted proteins | sample 602601 | NCBI WGS metagenome assembly LNAP01 (sample SAMN02440304, study PRJNA202911) | soil metagenome | biome: Subtropical and temperate rainforests or woodlands; isolation source: soil samples (1 kg each in a 20% v/v slurry with milli Q water) were... ... | reverse complement strand
GGAAGCGCTCTCGGTACTGCGCCCCGCGGGGGGCCTCGAGATCATCCTGGTGAACGATGGCAGCCCGGACAACTCCGCCGAGGTCTGCCGCACCCTGCAGGCGGGCGCCACGGTTCCCCTCACCTATATCGAGCATGCCCGGAACTACGGCGAGCACAACGCGGTCATGACCGGGCTGCGCCACGCCCGCGGCGCCTATGTCATCACCATGGACGACGACCTGCAGAACCCGCCCGAGGAGGTGGTGCGGCTCTACGACCATGCCCGCACGGGCGGCTGGGACGTGGTCTACACGCGCTACGCGGTGAAGGAGCACGAGGGCTGGCGCAACATCGGCAGCCGCTTCGCCAACGGCGTGGCGGACCTGCTGCTGGACAAGCCGAAGGGGCTCTACCTGTCGTCCTTCCGTTGCATGTCGGCGCTGGTGGTGCGCGAGGTCACCCGGTACCGCGGCCCCTACCCCTACGTGGACGGGCTGGTCATGCAGGTGACGCAGCGCCTCGACAGCATCGAGGTGCGGCATCTGGCGCGGATGGAGGGGCGCTCGAACTATACGCTGAAGCGGCTGGTGCTGCTCTGGCTGAACCTCGCCACCAACTTTTCCGTCCTGCCGCTGCGCCTGGCGATCCTCGCCGGCGCAGCGGCAGGACCTGGCCGAGCGTGCGCGGCGACTTGCGGCCGATGTCCAGGGTCACATGCACCGCGCCGCAGGCTTCCAGGGTCGGCACCAGCCGCCCACCGGCCGAGACCACGATGGCCCGGTGTCCGGCCGCGACCAGCGCCGCGGCGATCTCCAGGGTGGAACGCTCGACGCCGCCGGACTGCAGCGCCGGCAGCAGTTGCACCACCGTCAGCCGGCGATGCACTGCCGCGGACTGCTCAGTCGGCAAGGACGAAGTGCGCGCCGCAGTACGGGCAGTCGGCCTCGCCGTTGGGCTCGTCTTCGATGGGCAGGTAGACCCGCGGATGCGAGTTCCACAGCGCCATCGACGGCAGCGGGCAGCTCAGCGGCAGGTCGGCGCGGGTGACGGTGTAGCGCTTTTCGGCATTGGCCGGCGCGGTGGCGATTTGGCTCATGGCGGTGGATGCACGCAGACCGTGGGAGCGCGCAAGTCTAACAGCCACACCCGCCCGTTCTAAGCATCCACGCGCCTGTGTCCACGCGTCCCGACCCCGGGGCACGTGGGCGCCGCCATGGCGGCGATGTCGATGTGGCACGCCACGAAAACGCCCTTGGCCGCCGTGGCGGCCCCGCCTTGCCGATCAGCGCGCGGCCAGCCAGGCGCGCAAGGCCTGCTCCAGGCGCCAGAGGCCTTCGGCCAGCTCCTCGCCGGTGATGTTCAGGGCCGGCACGAAGCGCAGCACGTCCGGGCCGGCCTGCAGCAGCAGCAGGCCATGGGCGGCGCACTGGTCCAGGATCACGCCGGCCTGGCCGGCGTATTGCGGACGCAGCACCGCGCCCAGCATCAGGCCGCGCCCGCGCAGCTCGGAAAACAGGCCCAGTTCGGCATCCAGCCGGGCCAGCGCCGCACGCAGGGCCGCGGCCTGGCGCTGGACGTTTTCGGCGATCGCCTCCGAGCCCAGCTTGGCCAGGACCACGCGGGCCACGGCCGCGGCCAGCGGATTGCCGCCGAAGGTGGTGCCGTGCGCGCCGAACTGCATGACCTCGGCCACGCGCGGGCCGGCCAGCATCGCCCCGATCGGCATGCCGCCGCCCAGCGCCTTGGCCAGGGTCACGATGTCCGGGCTCACCCCGTCCTGCCAATGGGCAAACAGTGTGCCGGTGCGGCCCATGCCGCACTGGATCTCGTCCAGCACCAGCAGCGCATCGTGCTTGCGGCACAGCGCCTGGATGGCCTGCAGGTACCCCGGCGCGGCCGGCACCACCCCGCCCTCGCCCTGCACCGGCTCGATCATCACCGCGGCCACGTCGCCGGCCGCCATCGCCGCTTCCAGCGCGGCAATGTCGTTGAAGTCGACGTAGCGGAAACCGCCGGGCAGCGGCTCATAGCCTTCCTGGTACTTGGGCTGGGCGGTGGCGGTGACCGTGGCCAGGGTGCGGCCGTGGAAGCTGCCGCGAAAGGTGACGATCACGCGGTTGTCCGCGCTGCGGCCCTGGTCGGCGGCCCACTTGCGCACCAGCTTGATCGCCGCCTCGTTGGCCTCGGCGCCGGAGTTGCACAGGAACGCGCGGCTGGCAAAGCGCGAGGATTCCACCAGTTCCTGCGCCAGGCGCAGCGGCGGTTCGCTGTAGAAGATATTGCTGGTGTGCCACAGCTTGCCGGCCTGTTCGACCAGCGCGGCGACCAGGTCCGGATCGTTGTGGCCCAGGCTGCACACGGCGATGCCGGCCGACAGGTCCACGTACTGGCGTCCTTCGGTGTCCCACACGCGCACGCCCTGGCCTCGCTCCAGCACCAGTTCGCGCTGGCGGTACACCGACAATGTGTAGCGCTTGGCACAGGCGATGAGCTCGGAAGCGGCGGTCATGAGGGCAAACCCTGGGTGGCAGGCGAGCCTTGCATTGTCGCCCATTGCCGCGGCCGGTGGGTGGCATCACCCTGGCCGCGTCCTGCCGCCGGCCTTGGCCCGCGTCCAGGGCGGGCGGGCATGTGCCGGGATTCCAGGCTGGATGGATCAAGCCGGTGTGAGGTGACGCCTCCACTTCCCTCGCGCCACAATGCCCGGATGCGACTGCTCTCCAATCCCCAGCTCAATCCCGCCTGCGACGCCGGCTGGCGCAGGCGCTGGTTCGACATCATCTACCGCCACGATGATGCGCCTTCGCGCAACTTCGACCTGCTGCTGGTGGTGGCCATCATCGCCAGCGTGGTGGTGATCATGCTCGACAGCGTGCAGGACCTGCATCGCCGCCACGCCCAGACGCTGTACGTGATGGAGTGGGTGTTTACCGCGCTGTTCACCGCCGAATACCTGCTGCGGCTGGCGGTGGTGCGCCGGCCGCTGCGCTATGCAACGAGCATCTGGGGGGTGATCGACCTGCTGTCGATCCTGCCCAGCTATGTCTCGCTGCTGGTGCCCGGGGCGCAGAGCCTGCTGGTGGTGCGGGTGCTGCGTATCCTGCGTCTGTTCCGCATCCTCAAGCTGACCCGGTACGTGGAAGAGTCCGGGGTGCTGATGAGCGCGCTGTGGCGCAGCCGACGCAAGGTCCTGGTGTTCATCACCACGGTGCTGACCCTGGTGGTGATCTTCGGCGCGCTGATGTACCTGGTGGAAGGCCCCGAGCACGGCTTCACCAGCATCCCCACCAGCATGTACTGGGCCATCGTCACCATGGCCACTGTCGGCTTTGGCGACATCGCCCCGCAAACCACGCTGGGACGCGCCATCACCTCGCTGCTGATCCTGATCGGCTACAGCATCATCGCCGTGCCCACCGGCATCTATACCGCCGAGCTGGCTGCCGGCCTGCGCGAGGCCGGCAACCCCCACGACCAGCGCGCCTGTCCGCAATGCCGCCTGGAAGGCCACGAACCCGACGCCAGCCACTGCCGCGGCTGCGGCCATGTCCTGCACGCACCGATACCCTGACGGCAGCCGCGCCAGCTTCACCTGCTGCCGGTGCCGATTGCAGGCGCGATGTGGCCGCGCCGGATCGGACATTGCACACGCGCGCCGGCTGCGCTCAGGGGCTGAGAAAAATTCGGCCGCCGTAGCGAGAGCGCCGCCAAGCGTTCGTGACAAGGTGCGTTGGGGGCAAATCCGGGGAGTTTGGTGAGCCAAATGACCCGGATTTCCCCGCAGCGCCCCGCCGGCACGGGCGTTTGGCGACGGTCGCAGTAGACGGGCGATTTTTTCTCAGCCTCTCAGTCCAGGAACAGGTCCGGCAGCAGCGGCTGCGAAGGCTCGATGGCATAGCCGGACAGGTCGGTGATGCCGGCCTGCGCCAGGACCTGGTCATCGATCAGGAACTGTCCACTGAAGCCGGCCGCCTGGCGCACCAGCACCGCGTGCGCCGCATCGGCCATCACCTCCGGCTTGCGGCCGTTGGCCATGGACACGCCGGGGATCATGTTCAGGGCGTCGGTGGCGATCAGGGTGCGCGGCCACAGCCCGTTGACCGCCACGCCCTGCGCGCCGAACTCGGCCGCCAGCCCCAGTGTCACCAGGCTCATCCCCATCTTGGCCAGTGTGTAGCCCAGGTGCGGACCCCACCACTTGGGGTCCAGCGACGGCGGCGGGCACAGGGTGAGGATGTGCGGGTTGGGCGCCTGCAGCAGGTGCGGCAGGCAGGCCTGCGCGCACAGGAAGCTGCCGCGGGCGTTGACCTGCTGCATCAGGTCGAAGCGCTTGATCGGCGTGTCCAGGGTGCCGCGCAGCCAGATCGCGCTGGCGTTGTTGACCAGGATGTCGATGCCGCCAAAGGTGTCCACGGTGGCGGCCACGGCGGCACGCACCTGGTCTTCCTCGCGAATGTCGCATTGCAGGGCCAGGCCCTGGCCACCGGCCTCGGTCACCGCGCGGGCGGCGGTGTGGATGGTCCCCGGCAGCTTGGGGTTGGGCACGGCCGACTTGGCGGCGATGGCCACGTTGGCGCCGTCGCGCGCCGCGCGCAGGGCGATGGCCAGGCCGATGCCGCGCGAGGCGCCAGTGATGAAGAGGGTCTTGCCTGACAAGGTCGTCATGGGGCGTGCCTGGTAGCGCGGGCGCGGGGTTTGGCCGCAGGGGCTGGAAGTCTAACGGCCAGACAGGCGCCGGTTCCTATAATGCCGGCGATGAATTCCTGGTTCGATGGCCTGCTGGACTGGTTCACCGCCCATCCGGTTGCCGCCGGCGCGGTGGTGTTCCTGATCGCATTGTCCGACGCGTTGATCCTGGTCGGGGCGATCGTGCCGGCGCTGCCGCTGCTGATCGGCGTGGGCGTGCTGATCGGCCTGGGCCAACTGTCCGGCCCCTACGCAGTCGCCTGCGCGGCGCTGGGGGCCTTCATCGGTGACGGGGTGAGCTTCTGGGTCGGCCGGCGCTGGGGCAGCCAGCTGCGCGGGCACTGGCCCTTCAGCCGTTATCCGCAACTGCTGGAGCGCGGCGAGCGGCTGTTCCGGCGCGACAGCGTCAAGGCCATCTTCGTGGCCCGCTACGTCGGGCCGATCCGGCCGTTCGTGCCGGCCGTGGCCGGGATGCTGCACATGCCGCTGCGGCGCTATCTGCCGGCCAGCGCCGCAGCGGCCCTGTCCTGGGCGGTGCTGTTCCTGCTGCCGGGCTGGGCGCTGGGCCAGGCCTATGACGCGGTGGCCGCGGTGGCCGGGCGCCTGTTGATCGTGCTGGCACTGCTGCTGCTGGTGCTGGCGCTGATCTGGGCGGTGGTGCTGTACAGCTATCGCTGGTTCGCCGCCCATGCCGATGCGCTGCTGGCCCGCGCGCTGGCCTGGTCGCGTGCGCATCCGGTGCTGGGCCGGCATTCGGTGGCCATCTTCGACCCCAACCGCCGGGAAACCGTCCCGCTTGCCCTGCTGGCGGCGGTCTTGCTGGTGCTGGCCTGGGTGCTGTTCGGCTTCCTGGCGCTGGTGGTGGGTCATGGCCAGCCGCTGGCGCTGGACCTGTGGCTGTTCGAACTGATGCACAGCCTGCGCAACCCGCTGGCCGATCGCCCGCTGGCCGCGCTGGCCGCGATCGGCGACGCCCAGGTGCTCACCCCGGCCACACTGGCGGTGCTGGGCTACCTGGCCTGGCGCAGGCGCTGGCTGGCCGCCGGCCACTGGCTGGCGGCGATCGCCTTCGGCCTGGCCCTGACCGCCTGGCTGGGCGCGGTGATCGACATTCCCAAGCCGCCCACGGTCGCAAGCGGCTTCGGCTTTCCCTCGATCGCGGTGACCATGACCACGATCATCTTCGGCTTCTTCGCAGTGCTGATCGCGCGCGAGCTGCCGGGACGCGACCGGGCCTGGCCATACCTGGTGGCCGGCGCGGTAGTGGCGGTGATCGGCTTTGCCCGCGTCTACCTGGGCGCGCACTGGCTGAGCGATGTGGTCGGCGGGACCTTGCTGGGCGTGGTCTGGCTGCTGATCCTGGGCGTGGCCTATCGCCGGCGCAGCGCGCGCTCGATGTGGGTCAAGCCGCTGGGATGGATGTTCTATGGCGTGTTTGCCCTGGCCGCGCTGTGGCATGGGCCGCGCGCGGTGGACCGCCTGCTGTCGCAGTTCGAACCCCCCATTTCCAGCGCCTCGCAACCTCTGGACGCGTGGTGGAACGAAACCTGGCGCCTGCTGCCGGCCACCCGCAACGAATTCGACGACAAACAGCGCTGGCCGCTGGATGTGCAGCTGGCCGGCCCGCTGCAGCCGCTGGTCCGCAGGCTCCAGGCCGATGGCTGGCGCCTGCAGCCCCAGGCCGGCTGGGAACGCGCCCTGCGGCTGCTCGATGCGGGGGTGCCGCCGCAGCAACATCCGGTGCTGCCGGCCACCCTGGACACGCGCGCCGAGAGCCTGTTGATGCTCAAGCCCGGACCCCGCCCCGACCAGCAGTACGCCTTGCGTCTGTGGGCCACCCCGCTGCTGCTGCAGCCCAACCAGACGCCACTGTGGATCGGCGGTGCGCAGACCCTGCGCCACCAGAGCCTGTTTGGCCTGATCGGGATCTGGCGACCGCTTGCCGATGCCGACGCCTCGCTCGACGTGGTCCGGGCCGGCGTGGGCGACCTGCCGCAGGCGCTGAGTCCGCATCCAGCCACCGGCCTGCCGGTGCTGCGCCTGCGCACCGACCAGGGCGTGCTGGCGCCGGAACCGCAGCGCGTGATGCCGGTGAGGCCGCCGTCTTCGCCGCCCTCGCCCTGATCGGCGACGTCCAGGCGTTGGGCGAAGTCGCCGGTGGGCACTGCGCCGAATCGAGTGGGGCTGCATGGCCCCCGCAGGCAAGCCGCCGCTGCGGCCGGCGCGCAGGCCCGAGGTCAGGCCATCATGGCCAGCAGGCGATCCAGGCGCGCATGCGGGTCGTCTTCCTGCAGCACCGCCAGGCGCTGGGCGTCGCTGAGCGGCAGCAGTTCGGCCAGGCGCCAGCCAACCCAGGACGCACTGTCCAGGTCACTGCTGCGCATGCCGGGCGGGGTCGCACCGGCCTTCTCGAAGATCTTCTCCAGCACCGTGGCCAGCAGGCTGTGCTCGGGGCGCAGTTCGTCGTCTTGCTCGGGTGGGCACCAGTCCACCTCGCCCATCACCACGCCGTTGTCGCGCACGCGCGTGCGCTGCACGTGGAAGCGGCGACCGCCGCGCAGGCGCAGGTTGAGCAGGCCGTCCTCGCCGGTGGCGAAATCCTCGATGGTCGCCTCGGTGCCGTAGGCCGCGGGCGTGGCCGGCCGGCCGCTTTCCTCGCCTTCCAGGATCAGGCACACGCCGAAGCCGCCGCCGCTGCGGCCGCATTCGCGGATCAGGTCCAGGTAACGGCGTTCGAATACACGCAGGCCCAGGCCGGCACCGGGCAACAGCACGGTGTGCAGCGGGAACAGCGGCAGGGTTTCGGAAGCGGGCATGGCGGCAGTGTAAACACGGCCGTGCGGGCGGGCCTGCACACGATTTACACGTCTTGCGGTCAGTCCTGCAGCGCCGCCAGGAAGCGCCGCGGCGCGCCGTCGAAGCCGCCGTTGGACATGAAGACCACCTGGTCGCCGCTGCGCACCAGCGCCCGCAGCGCCGCGATCAGCGCATCGGTATCGGCCACCGCGCGCGCATCGCCACGCACCTGCGCGATCACCTTGCCCGCATCCCAGGCCAGTTCCGGGCGATGCAGGAACACCACCGCATCGGCGCCGGCCAGCGACGGCGCCAGCGCGTCGGCGTGTGCGCCCAGGCGCATCGAATTGCTGCGCGGCTCCATCGCCACCACGATTCGCGCATCGCCCACCTTGGCGCGCAAGCCTTCCAGCGTGGCCGCGATTGCGGTGGGATGATGGGCGAAGTCGTCGTACACCGTGACCCCCCCATGGGTGCCGATCACTTCCAGCCGGCGCTTGACGCTGCGGAAGTGCGCAAGCGCGGGCATCACGCTGGCGATCTCCACGCCGACCGCACTGGCCGCGGCCAGTGCGGCCAGGCCGTTGAGCACGTTGTGCCGGCCGACCAGCGGCCAGTGCACTTGACCCAGCTCGACCCCGTTCTTCAGCACTGCAAATGCACTGCCATCGGCGCTGAGCAGGCGCGCACTCCAGTCCAGCGACGCATCGAAGCCAAAGCGCTCCACCGGCGTCCAGCAGCCCATCGCCAGCACCTGGTCCAGGTGCGCATCGGCACCGTTGACGATCAGCCGGCCATTGCCCGGCACGGTGCGCACCAGATGATGGAACTGGCGCTGGATCGCGGCCACGTCCGGAAAGATGTCGGCGTGGTCGTATTCAAGGTTGTTGAGGATCGCCACGCGCGGGCGGTAGTGCACGAACTTGCTGCGCTTGTCGAAGAACGCGGTGTCGTATTCGTCGGCCTCGACCACGAACTCGGCACCCTGTCCCAGCCGCGCCGAGACGCCGAAATCCTCGGCCACCCCGCCGATCAGGAAGCCTGGCGCACGGCCAGCGGCTTGCAGCAGATAGGTCAGGATCGTGGTGGTGGTGGTCTTGCCGTGGGTGCCGGCCACGGCCAGCGTGGTCCGCCCGGGCAGCACGGCATCGCTCAGCCACTGCGCGCCGGAGGTATAGCGGCGGCCGTCGCTCAGGACCGCTTCCACCGCCGCGTTGCCGCGCGAGAGCGCGTTGCCGATGATCACCGCATCGCAGTCGGGCGAAACATTCTGCGGCAGGTAGCCCTGCGCCAGGGCGATGCCCAGCTGCTCAAGCTGGGTGGACATCGGCGGATAGATGGCCTGGTCGCTGCCTTCGACGGTGTGGCCCAGCTCGCGGGCCAGGGCGGCCACCCCGCCCATGAAGGTGCCGGCGATGCCCAGGATATGCAGTTTGCTCATGGGCGCAGATTGTCGCCGATCACGCCGCCGCACACGACCGGCAGACACGAACAAGGCGCCCGCGGGCGCCTTGCTCGGTCACCGCCTGGCACGGCAGCTCAGGCCTTGGCTGGGGCCAGGGCCTTGATCAGGCGATCGGTGACCTCATCCAGCTCGCCCACCCCGTCGACCACGGTCAGGCGGCCCTGCTGCTTGTAGAAGTTGATCACCGGCGCGGTGCTGTCTTCGTACACCTGCAGGCGCTTGCGCACCGACTCGGGATTGTCGTCGGCGCGGCCCTCGGCCTTGGCCCGGCCGGCGATGCGTTCAACCAGCAGCTCGGTCGGCACCTCCAGCTGCACGGCCGCGTCCATCGGCTGGCCAATGCGCTGCAGCAGCTGGCCCAGCGCGTCGGCCTGGGCCAGGTTGCGCGGATAGCCGTCCAGGATGAAGCCATTGGCGACATCGGCCTGCGCCAGGCGCGATTCCAGCATGCCCAGCAGGATTTCATCGGACACCAGGTTACCGGCATCCATCACCGCCTTGGCCTGCTTGCCCAGCTCCGTGCCGGCGGCCACTTCGCCACGCAGCAGGTCGCCGGTGGAGATGTGCGGGACCTTGAGGAAGTCCTTCAGCCGGGTGGCCTGCGTGCCCTTGCCCGAGCCGGGCGGTCCCAGAAGTACCAGTCGCATCGTGTCACTCCAAAGCATTCAATGAGGAAACCGTGGGGAGCGGGCCGGGCTGCCAGCCTGGCGGCGGCGCCGACGCGGCCATCGCATCGATATGGGAAGCTTACCCCATCCGGTCCAGACCCCAAGGCGAGACGATGGTGCAATCCACGCTTCTGTATGCCCAGTCCGGCGGCGTCACCGCCGTGATCAATGCCACCGCTTCTGCCGTGATCAGCGAGGCGAGGCGCCGCAAGGTCAAGGTCCTGGCCGCCCGCAACGGCATCCTCGGCGCGCTGCGCGAGGAACTGATCGATACCTCCAGGGAGTCCATCTCCGCGATCAGGGCGCTGGCCCACACCCCGGGCGGTGCGTTTGGTTCGTGCCGGGTCAAGCTCAAGTCGCTGGACGCCGATCGCGACCGCTATGCGCGCCTGCTGGAGGTCTTCAAGGCGCACAACGTGCGCTGGTTCCTCTACAACGGCGGCAACGATTCGGCCGACACGGCGTGGAAGGTCTCGCAGCTGGCCCAGGCCTTCGACTATCCGCTGACCTGCGTGGGCGTGCCCAAGACCATCGACAACGACCTGGCGGTGACCGATACCTGTCCGGGCTTCGGTTCGGCGGCCAAGTACACGGCCGTGTCGGTGCGCGAATGCGCGCTGGACGTGGCGGCGATGGCGCAGACCTCGACCAAGGTGTTCGTCTACGAGGCCATGGGCCGCCACGCCGGCTGGCTGGCCGCTGCCGCCGGCCTGGCGGGCACAGCGGCCGATGAGGCCCCGCACATCATCCTGTTTCCCGAGCGTGCCTATGACCAGGCCGCGTTCCTGGCCCAGGTCGACAAGGTGGTGAAGAAGGTCGGCTACTGCGTGGTGGTGGCCAGCGAAGGCATCCGCACCGCCGACGGCAGCTTCGTGGCCGATGCCGGCGGTGGCACCGATGCCTTCGGCCATGCGCAACTGGGCGGGGTGGCTTCGACCCTGGCCGGCAAGGTCAAGGAGAAGCTGGGCTACAAGGTCCACTGGGCGCTGCCGGATTACCTGCAGCGTTCGGCCCGGCACATCGCCTCCAAGACCGACTGGGCCCAGGCCCAGGCCGTGGGCAAGGCCGCGGTGCAGTACGCGCTGAAGGGCATGAACGCGGTGATGCCGGTGATCGTGCGCACCTCCGATGCGCCGTATCGGTGGAAGATCGAACCGGCGCCGCTGTCCAGGGTGGCCAACCACGAGAAGACCATGCCGGCGGGCTTCATCCGCAAGGACGGCTTCGGCATCACCCCACGGGCCCGGGCCTACCTGGCCCCGCTGATCCGGGGCGAGGCGCCCCTGCCCTACGGCCGCGACGGCCTGCCCAGGTACGTGACCCTGAAGAACGTGGCGATCAGCAAGAAGCTGCCGGCCTGGGAAGGCTGAGTTCCAGTCCAGCCAAGGCGACGTGCTGCATGCGCGCCGCCTTCGAAAGGTCGGTCAACGGCAGGCCTTGCCTTCGACCTCCAGCACCGCCGCATAGGCGGGCAGCGCGGCCAATTGTCCGGCGGCAGCCTGGTGCTTGGCGTCTTCCAAATAGATGCGCGCGCGCTCCTGGCCATCGAGCTTGAGTTCCTGGCCGGCCGGCTTGCGCCACACGTGGACCACCGCCTGCTGGCCACTGCAGGTGGCCGAAGGCACGCGGATGATGTCGTTGAGCTTCCAGCCCTTGGCCGCGCTGGGCTGGACCTTGGCGTGGTCCATGAACACCGCGCGCGCCTGGCAGCCGGGGCTGGAGCGGACCAGGTTCATGGCGTAGGGCCTGGCCGCATCGCCGGTGAAGGTGCCCTCGATCCGGGTGCAGGCCTCGGGAATCTGGCGCAGCGTGTGCGCCGCGCCCACCGCCTGGGCGGTGCCGACCGGGCGCTGGATCTCCGGCTGCTCCTGGGCGAGGGCCGCCAGCGGCGGACAGGCCAGGCAAGCGAAGACAAGAAGAACGGGGCTGATGCGCATGGAAAACCCTGACCGGCAAAGAAGGCCCGCAGGCTGCCACGCGCCGGCTGAACGGGCCGGACTGCCGTTCGTCGGTTCAGGCGGGTTTGACGGCGGGAGAACGCCGTCTTCACAGTTTTTATGTGACCTGTTCTCCATTAACCGCCGTTGTATAGGGAGAACAGGCCAGTCGTGCGCCCGCGGGGCGGCGCTCGAAACGTCCACGGCCTGCCCCACGATTCCCAGCCAGGCGGTGCGCAATGAAGATCGTAATGTTGACGGTGCATGAGGCCACCTCGGCACGCAAGGTGGACTTCCATTTCTGGACCGACGTGCTGTCCCGGCGCGGCGACCAGGTCGACTTCGTCACCATCGGCATGAGCCCGCTGACCCGGCTCAAGCCGCAGGCGCGCCAGTTCCAGGGCCCGTTCAATACCTGGACCGAAGTGGCCCCGCGCGTGCGCAAGTACTTGTGGCGGCCGATGTTCCATCCCCTGTCGCTGGGCAAGGCCGTGATCGACGCGCTGACCAGGCCGCTGTTCGCGCTGTATCCCTCGCTGATGTCGCACAACCTGCTGGAGGGCGTCTCCGACGTGGACGTGTTCATCGTCGAGAACGGCGCCGGCCTGTGCCTGGTGCCGACCCTGGCGCGCAAGTTCCCCAGGGCCCGTTTCATCTACAGCGTCTGCGACCGCATCGCCACGCTCAACTACCACCCGATCATCCTGGAAGCCGAGCGCGTGGCGATGCCGTTCTTCGACCTGGTGCGGGTCCCGGCCGAGGTCATGGTGGCCGACTATCCCGAGGCCCGGAACGTGCAGTACATCCCGCACGGCCTGGAC
>LNAP01004762.1_pt1 | contig 12356 bp, 13 predicted proteins | sample 602601 | NCBI WGS metagenome assembly LNAP01 (sample SAMN02440304, study PRJNA202911) | soil metagenome | biome: Subtropical and temperate rainforests or woodlands; isolation source: soil samples (1 kg each in a 20% v/v slurry with milli Q water) were... ... | reverse complement strand
GGGCTGAAATTGGCGAGCGTCTGCAGGATGCCGCTGATCCCGCCGCTGAAGCCCAGTTTGATCTCAGCCCAGGCACTGACGAAGTAAGCCTTCACCTTGTCCCAGTTTGCATAGATCAGATACGCAGCGGCGGCGATGGCCGTAATGGCCACGCCAATTGGATTGGCCATGAAAAGGCGGCCAACCCACATGAAGGCCTGACCGACAAAGGGCAGTACTTTCGAGCCAAGGTTGAACAGCAGCCCGATCACAGAGGGCAGGCGGATCCCGATCAATGACAACCCGTATCGCACGGCGAGGAATGGGCCAAGGGTCGTGGCCAGTGCGAGGGCAACCGTGCTGAAGCCGATCGACAGTGCCGCAATGCCGGCGCCCACTTTGAGGATGCCTAGCACCAGCCCCGGGTTAGCGGTCGCCCATGCATTGACCCGCTCCAGGACACCGTTAAATCCGGTGACCAGTTGGATCAGTGCTGGTCGAAGGGTGGCGCCCAGGGCGCTGCTCAGGTTGAACATGCGGTTCTGAGACATTTCCCATCGGGCAGACAACTGGTCTGCGCGAATATCGCCCTCGCGCTGCATCGAGCCGTCGCGTTTAGGCGCGTTGTCCGCTCCATTCACCAGGTCAAGTTGTCGCTTATATTCGCCGATGTTGGACGCCAGTTTCGCCGCGTCGTCGCCGTACTCCTTGCCGAACAGCTGGGTCATCACGCCGAGCTGCTGATTTTTTGGCAGTTTGTTGACCGCTTCCAGCACTTTCTGGATGGTGCCCGTTGCGTCCTTGCTCATGCCATCCTGAACCGCTTTCGCCTCCAGCCCGATCGACTTGAGGCCGGTGACAAATCGCTTAGGTTGCTGGGTGGCGATAGCCAACTCTCGGATCATGGCATTGGTAGCGGTTCCGGCGATTTCCGCCGATGCGCCAAGCGTCAGGAAGGTTGAGCCTAAAGCGGCTGCGTCCTTGAACGACATGCCGACCGACGCGGTAATACCTGCCGTGCGCTGCATGACTTCAATGATGTCTCCACCCTTCGACATCGCGTTGTCGTCAAGGTAGTTGATCGCGTCGCCGAGTTGGCTGACGTTCTTGATGGGCAATTTATAGAGACTGGCAATGCGCGCCAGGCTTTCGCCGACCTGGTCAGCAGGTAGCTCGAAAGCCGTCGCGGCAGTCGCGGCGACGCGGGCGAACTCCAGCAGGTCGTCTTTACCCTGGATGCCCATTCGCGCACCGCCTTCCACCAGGGCGGCGATATCGGTAGTCGCCATGGGAATGGATTCGGACATCTTCTTGATGGCCGCGCCCATGTCGTAATAAGTCTGGGTGAGCTGTCCGTTGCCATCCCGTGCGCCTTCGACCTGTTTGGCGACACCCGCCATGGCATCTTCGAAGCGAGAGTAATCTTTGACCATCCCAATGATCGGTAGGCCGGTTGCAGCTCCCACGGCACCTGCGCTCGCGCCGGCTACAGCGGCATTGCCGGCGAGCTCTTTGCCCTTGGAATAATTCCTCTGCGCCTTTGATACCCGTTCCTGCTGTTTGGCGAGCGCAGAGAGGCGGTCTCGCTGTGACTGAATGGCTTTGTTGGCCGCCTCGATCTCGGTTTTTAGGCGGCGCTCGGTGGTGCCGAGGTTGCGCGTGTCAGCACCGGTGGACTTCATGAGGGGAATCAGGCGCTGCAGCTCCGATCGCTGAGCGGTGTGTTTGTTGGTCAGCTTTTCCACGGAGGCGGAGGCGTTGACGAATGCCTTCTGGAAAGCAGCAGTGGGGGCGTCCATCTTCTGCAGCTGCTCGCGCAGGCCGCGTAGCTTGTCCTGCGCTCGGGCCAGTTCCTCGGAGGATTGGCGGACCGCTTCCTTCTGGCGGGTGTAGCTGGAAATGTTGGACTGCTGGGCGTTGAGCTCCTTCAGCTGGTCCCGCGCCGCTTTCAAAGCGCGAGACGTAGCATTGCTCCCAGCGCTGATTTGTTTGAGGGGCGCGGTGACCTTGTCGATCGCCGACAGCAGAAATTCCAGCCGCAGCTTGTCAGTCATCCTTCGCCCCACTTCGCTTGCGAGCGCGTTCGCGCCAGTCCATCAGTTCGGTCAGGGGGAGCGGATCCATCTCCGCTGGCCCCCAGTGAAAAATCACGGCGATATCCGCCATCGCGTCATCTACGCAACGAGGGATGCATCCACCTTCGCCGACTTCGGCAGCAAAAAACCGGCAACCTCGGTGGCCATCTGCACGAGGTCGGCCGGGTCCATCTGGCCAATGTCGTGATCAGTCAGGGTCGGCGTGGTGATGCGCGGAAGGACCTTGCGCAGTGCGAGGACGTCCATCTGCAACAGGTCGGTCAAGGAGACGCCCCGCAACTCGCCGGAGACGGGTTTGCGCAGCGTCACCTCGGTGATCTCGATCGAGCCTCTGACGATCGGTGTGTCCAGGGTGATGACAGGGCGATTTGGGTTTTTCACAACTGATGCTTCCACAACTTCGTTTTTTTCGGAGGTGCTCATGTCGAAATCCTTTGAAAGAGAGGGTGCCGGACGAGCCGGCGGGGAAAGCTGGGCTTACAGGCCGATCGCCTTACGGTGTTCTGCCAACATGTCTTTGCCATCGACCTTGAAAATGAAGTTGAGCAAGTCGATCTCGATTTCTTCATTGCCGTCGATCGTCAGCTTGTAATAGCTGCAGGTGGTGGTGAATTTGTGCTCGGTGTCTTCACCGCTTTCCGAGTCGCCCATGTCGATTTCTTCGTGCCGGCCGCGCACCACAACCTCCACGGCTGAAACCTCACCGGTGTCGTCGCGCTGGATTGATCCGGCCCAACGCAGCATGACGCCACTCGCCGACACCGCACCGTACTGGCGCAGCGCTGTCAGGTCCCAGCCACCGAGGGTCCATTCCAGCTGGATGCCGTCGTCGCCATGTCCCAGGTCGACCTTCACCGCGCCATCCATACCGCCTCCCCTGAAGGCTTCCAGCTTGCGGGCGAGTTTGGGCAGGGTGACGCTCTTGCACGCACCGACGTAGCTGACACCGTCGTTGTACAAGTTCATGTTCTTGAGCTTCTTGGGCAGAGCCATGTGGGCGCTCTCCTAAAGGCGCGGCCAACGCCGCGCGGATGAATGAATATCAGGCGTTGACGCGGCTGGCGAATTCGACCAGGTAGCGATCGGTGATGCGCTGGCGAAGCCCCAGGTTCTCCAGTGGTGGTACTGGCGTGTAGTCGTAGTCGAGGTACAGCTTGCCGGCCTTGAGGGTGTCCTTGTCGTTGGCGGCTTCGTCGTACCAGCACTCGCCACCGATCAGGTAGCCAAGGCGTACCATCTCGCGGAGCTTGGCGTTGATACCCTCGACGATGTCGCGAACCAGACTTGGGTGCATCGGCTTGTCGATCGCCCACAATTGACCCTCGGCCATGGTGTCGGCCAACACCTGGGCAGTGCGGGTGTAGTTTTCGAACGCGAACAGTGGGTCGTCGCTGCAAGTGCGGGAACCCCAGAAGCGGAAGCCTTCGCGACGGATTAGCGTGGTGACATCCGCCGCGTTCAGCAGGCCGGCGTCGGTGGCCGGGTTCTGCAGATCCCAGTAAATGTCCCGGCTCAGTCCGGACACACCATTCACTGCCACGTTGGAAAGGGTTTTGTGCCAGCCGACCTGCTCATCGAGCTTGGCGCGCAGGCCCAACGCACGGGCGATCGCCGACGCCGGCGCATCGGCATTCAGCGTGGTGTCCCAGTTTACGAAGTCGGGCCAGATGGTCATCAGCTCGCGGGCACCGAAGTTTTCTCGGTAGGCAATGGCGTCGGAGACGGTCTCGCAGTCCCAGGCACTGGCGTAAGCGAAACCACGCAGCTTCTGTGCGGTAAGGACCAATTCAGTGGCCACCGCTAGCGAGTCGAGACCAGGTACTCCGAGGATACGCGGCCGAACGCCCAACTGCGCTTCCGCAGCCAGCAGAGCCTTGAGCCCGGTGTACTGGCCGTTGGCGGTGACGCCGCCGATCACATTGGTGGTGGTCGACGCAGCGTCCGCGCCTTCGGCGACACGAACGACGACAGTAACTGGGCTCGCCTGGTCAGCGATGGCATCCAAACTTTTTGCGAGCGTGCCCTGGTCACCTGCCTTACCACTGGCGGTAAGCACGTCGGTTAGTAGAACAGGACGATTGAGAGGGAACGCTACCGGATCGGCATCTTCGGCGGTGCAGACCATGCCGACAACGGCGGTAGCGACAGTGCGGATCGGGCGGGAGCCTTCGTTGATTTCGACAACTCGGACGCCGTGGTGGTAATCAGTTGGCATGGGAGAACCTGCGCGTGGGTGGCAATGAACGCAGGGTGACGCGCGCGCGATGCCTGATCGAGTCGACTGGCATGTAGGGGAGGGCTTTACAGCTTACGAATTAAAAAGCCCCGGCACTGTCGGGGCTTGGGGAAACAGGAGGGGTACAAAAACACCCCGGATTACGAGGAGCTTAAGGGGGGGTAGGTTCCGCTGGCGGCGGTGGTTCTTCGAAGCCTTGAGCCGCAAGCCAGCCAGCCACAGCGGTATCGTTCGGGCTGGACGGCCAGTCACCTGGCGTCAGTTCGGCGCTCGGCTCGACACGGTTCAAATAAACGCTGTAGACCTTCCAGGCGTTCAGCGCTTCAACTTCGGCGACCGAGGCCATTTCAAGATCGACCGCGTGCTGCAGGGTGCTGATCAGGTTGGCACTGTACTGCGCCAACAGCGCCTTTTTGCGCGAGGCGATTTGTGTCAGCGCGGCCGCTTGGGCCGCTTCGTCCAGTACCCATTCGTCCTCGACCCACTCGTCAAACTCGGAACCGGGCGCCTCCAGCGTCCATTCCGGGGGCAGCGCGCCGAGGGCACGCCACACGGCGGCATCGCCAGGGGTGACGGTGCTGTACACCACCACGCCGCGATGATCGGCCACCTGCTGCCAGCCCGCCCCATCGTCTGTGCGAATGGTCGCGAAACCCGCTTCAAGCACAGGCGGCTCACACTGATAGGCATGGGCCGGGATTAGCCAGACCCCTGGCTCCAGCGGGCTAAAGTCCGCTACGCCCATACTCAGGTACTCGCCAGTCTCTCTATCCACATTGCAAATGGTAGGGGCGGTAACCCCCTCAGCCAGCCACCAATCCACAGGGGGAAGTTCAAACAGCGGCTCAATTTCAATCGGTGTCGCGTTGCTCATTTATAACCCCTTAGTATTTGATGCAGGCCAGAAACGCGGTGTTGGGTGGGCGCGATTCATTGCCACCAGAATTCCCAATGTTTAGTGTGTGGGTGTGGCTACCAGCACTGTTTGTATCCAAATACTGATACCCATCATCCAATCTATCGCCCAATACCGCATTTTCTAAGGCTCCTCCCGGAACCTTTTCGCGGGAGAAAGTCGTGGTGTGTGTGTGAGCACCAGTGGTGTTAGTCGTACCTGTATGGCTGTGACTTAGATTCTGGCTATCCTGCGCCGAACCAAACACGCGCCCCGTATCCACGTTTCGGCCGTCGTCCCAACCTCGGTCGAAGTCTGCCCGCGATTCGGGCAGGTTGAACGTGGTAGAGCCGTCGCCAGCACCGTAGAGCGTGCCAATCTTGGCAAACAAGGCGGAATAGGCCGTGCGCGATACAGCGGCGCCGTTACGCTTCAAGTAACCCGCTGGCGGGGTCGACATTGCAAAGTGGGTGACTTCGCCCACACGGTTGCTCTCACTGGCGCTGACGGCCGCTGTTACGAATGCGGTGTTGGCGCCGTCCGTGGTGCTTGCTCCCGGCGCCGCCGTGGGCATAGTGACGCCATCAGCCAGGCTGACTTTGCCCGTAGCCAAATCGACGCGGAAGGGCCTGCGAGCGTTAAAATTACCGTATTGATCACCACTGTCCGTGATCAGCAGGTAGAAGCTAGATCCATCATTGCGCAAAATCGTTGCGTAGTTACCCTGGATATGGCGCAGAAAGTTAGGGCTGATCGATTGAATCTCTTTGGCGAAATACGCATCGTCAAACCCCGATTGCGAGAAGTAGATGTTGGCGCCGTCACACATCAGTTGCGACTGCTTACCCTGAGCGACAACCTGGCCTGGATTGCCAACAGCGCCCGGTCTAACCGTCAGGGTGAAATTGCCTGTGGTGCGGTTGAAGACAGACCAGCCCGCCTGTGCAGCGGGTACGATTACACTGATGTTCGCTGTCAGTGCGCCATTGAGCACCAGCACCCCATAGGATGCTTCGGCAGCGGTCAGCGTGACGTTCGCGCTACCGGCGACACTCTTGGTCAGAACCCCGGTAACCATCCTGTTGATCAAGGCCGCGATGCCCTGAGTGGAGCCACGACCCGCGACATAGTAGGTGGACCCACTAGCAGCCAGCTCAACGAACTCATAAGGCTCTAGAACCAGTGTGGTGCCCGCTACATCCGACGCAATGCTGCTGGTCGACGTCAGGCTGACCGAAGCGTTACCCGCTGCGTTCCGGAAAAGAAAGGTAGCGCCGGCACCAAGCGTGTTAGCTGGTGGCAGCGTGACTACCGAGCCGGGCGTGGTGATGTTAAACCACATGCCCACTTGGGCCGCTGTCACGGTGTAAGTCGCACCAATACCACCAATACCCACGCCGTTGAACTTGCGAGCCCACGCCCGAACGTAGTCTTCACTCGCTAATGGCAGCCAGTCCGAGGGGGTTCCGTTGTAGATCGATCGCGTCCAAAGCTGCCCGTTGTTGTATTCCTGATATTGCTGGATGACGATTGTCGCGCTGCCGCGCAGCACCGTCAGGGTTCCCGCCGTCGCCTTGGGATAGTTCAAAGCCAAGGTGGCGGCCCCAGTCGCTGGCTGTGAATAAACGCCGTAGGTCACGACCGTATTCAAATCGGTACCAGCGGCAAGGGTGTTCGTATTGACGGAGTTCGGCGCAATACCTAAAGACGCGAGAACCGCATAAACAAACGCCGTGTTCGCAATCGACAGGTCATTATCGCCCACCGGGGCAGTCGGGGCTTTTGGATCGCCGGTAAGCACTGGCGAGGCCAGCGGTGCTTTTAAGCCGAGTGCGGCGGCGATGGTGGCGGCGAAATTTGGATCGTTACCGAGCGCTGTGGCCAGCTCGTTGAGCTGGTTCAGCGTTTCCGGCGCCGCACCCACCAGCGCCGCGACAGCAGCAGAAACGGCTACCGAAGTTTCGGTTTTCGTGAAGGCGTCCAAGATGCCATAGCCAGACAACGTGGTCGGGTTAGTGGCCGATACCGCACGCCCGTATTTATCCAGGGTCACACTGCGATATGTGCCCGCCGCGACGCCGGTACGGCCCCAAGCCATTTCAAAGCTCAGAGAAGTCACGCCCAGGGACACGGTGCCATCTGTCACCAGTTGCCAGCAGCTGTCACCGTACAACGTGCCCTGCTCGACATGCACCAGCAGACCCGGCGTCACCTTCTCCGACGTGTCCGCATCAACCGCCCGGGTCCATGCGCCAGCCGCCGCCACCCAGAGGCCGTTATCTTTTCCGGCGGTTTGCTTGGCAACCAAGACGCGCTTACCGGCCGGGACCACCACGCCATCAATCGTCTGCAAACCGGTCAACGCGATATTGCCCGGCGCACACACGAGCACCGAATGTTTAAAGTCCTGCTTGGCCAGCTCCGAGGTGACAAACTCGCGGGTCGCCAACACCACACTGGGGTCAATTTTCAGCTCGACACTGGCCGAGTTGCTGACAATCAGGTTCATCCGCACCACTTGCGTGCGGCCAGAGCCTTGCGCCAACAGCGGCTTGAACGACGGCGCACAATTGGCAACGGCGACCAGATCACCGTCCGCGTCGTACAGGCCGATTTCGCGAATCCACTTCCCCCCGACCTCGGCCGGAATGACCTGCTCGGCAATGATAATCGCCGCGTTGGTCGGGTCTTGTTTCAGCTGATTCAGCGGCGCGCGCCGCCATTCGTTAATCAGCGCATTTTGTGTGGCGCTGGGCTGGGGGTCGGCGCCGTTGGCATCACCCACACCCATATGAGTGAGCTTCCAGGCAATCCCCAAGGCGTCGGCATTGGCCTGCTTCGCGACCCCCACATTCGTCAGGATGGCGTAAAACTGTGAATTCGAATCGATCATGAGTAAACATCCAGAGTGTCGATAGTGGTTTCACGTCCGCCACGACCGATCACCCCCGAGACTTCAATGTCTCGCGGCTCCGGCGGGTAAACGTCAATTTCATCGCCTTCGGAAACCGAGGCGCTTAGGTACATGCGGCCCGTGGTTTCCAGGCTGATTGCGAGGCCGATCAGGTGACGACTGACGGGCTTGGCGTCATCGATCAACGCCGTCAGCTCCTGATACATTTCCTCGGTGATGCCGGTGTCCAGCACGCCGACCTTCAGCGCAAAGGTGCCCGGCACGCCCTCAGGCACGGTGTTGAACCACTCGATAATTTCAATCAGGTAGCCCAAGGGCTCGACCACACGCCTCAGCGCTCCGATCGTTCCTTTGCGGGAGTGGATGAAGTAAGACCCTTTAATGACCTGGCGCTTGGTAGCCTCCGACCAGGTGCTGTCCCAGCGGTCGACAGAGAATGCCCAGGCGAGGTAGGGCAGAAGTTGCACCGGGCATCGATCAGGATTCAGCAAATCCCGGATCGGAACCGGCACACGCTCTATTTGCGCGAGTGCCTCGGCCGCAAGCCGCTCCAGCTGCTTGGCGTTCGGCGGCAAAAGGTTCGTCATGACAGCGCACCAATGGCCACGCTATACCCCGTGCAATAAGCAGCCTCAGCCTCGCTCGGAGAGATATCGGTCCAGTTGTTGAGGACAACCTTGCGCACGCCTTCGACATGCAGGGCGGCATGAATGGCCGACTCGGAGATTTCTACGCCCAAGCGGCGGCGCTGGCTGATGAACGTGACGAGCCGGGCTTGTGCTGCTTCGCGGATGGGCTCCGCTTCGGGACCGGTTGTGGCGAGGTAAAGAACAGCGTCCACCTGATAAGGCAGCACAGTCGCTGATTGAACCGTTAGCCGATCGGCAACAGGGCGACGATCTTCATCACTGAGGTAGCGACTGACGACATCTAACAGAGCCTGGTCGACGCTTCCGTTTCCGACCAATCCTTGAACTGTGACGACAACGACCGCCGGCGATGGGCTTTCCGCCGTTGCATCAGCAACGCGGCCGTCAGCGCTACGCGCGTGCAAGATGTAGCTGTTGCGAGGCCCAGCAGTGGAAAGCCCTTCCCATGCCATCTGCGCCCGCTCCCGTAAGGCGTCGTCTGATTCCATCACCGCAATGATGGGCGGAACGGCTGAGCTGTTGCCTGGGGTCACGACGAGGCGCTCGACGTTGACATTGCCGGCGAGCTGTTCCAGGTCCTTGCCCTTGGCTTTAGCCAGCATGTTGGCCAGCGATGCTTCGTTCACGCGCTGACGCAGCAGCATTTCGCGATAGGCATTCTCCTGCAGCAGCTTGGTGAGAGGCTCCGACTCAACCGCCAATGTCGCGGCGACGGCAGCTTGTTGTTCGGCGGGCCAGAGGCTGACCGCGTACGCCTTGCGTTCGGCGAGGATCTGCTCGTAATCGATCTGCTCGACGACATCAGGATCCGGAAGCTGAGCCAGGTCGATAGGGGTAAAGGTTTTCATGCTGTTGCTCCCAAGCTGAGAGGAACGCGCAGGCTCAACGGCTCGTTGGTGTCCACCAGGCTGCCTTCGATGTCGAGAATTGCCTGGCCGGCAACATCACCCAATGTCAGCTGGACGCGACTCAGGCGAATCCGCGGCTCCCAGCGCATCAGTGCGATGGCTGTGGCCGCATAAGCCTGCAGCCGGGTTGCGCTGTTGAGTGGCCAATCAATCAGGTCGGCGAGCTGGCTGCCGTATTCGCGGCGCATTACGCGGGTTCCGATGGGGGTGGTCAGAATGTCGGCGATCGATTGCACCAGGTGATCGTCACCGACGATGCTGCGGCCGGAATTGCTGTTCATGCCGATCATGGGATTGGTCCTTGGGACGTCCCGTTACCTGACTGAACGCCGGAGGTGCGATGGTTGACCAAGCTGATTTTCTGCTCGCCGGCGACGACATCCTGGGTGACTGTCACCAGACCATCGATCACAACGTCACCGGTGACGTGAACACCACCTGGTGCGATGAGATTGGCCTTGCCGCCATCTGGCAATGTGGCGCTCAGCGTGTGGGTTGCGGTGTCGTAGTCGACGACAGCGCCATCGCGGTACCGACGTCGGCGGCGCGTCGGCACGTTGTCCGGCGCGGGGAAGCGATCGCTGTACAGGCCGAAAATGACAAAGCCATGGGCTGGGTTGCCGGAAGGCGAGAGCACCAGGCACTGCTCGTCGACACTCGGCGGATCCCAGTCGCTGTCCTCGCCGGCACGCAGGGCGAAGAACGGCAGCCAATCCGTCAGCAGGCCGCCAGTTTTCACACGGCAACGCGGCTTCTCCGGATCGAGCTCGGCAATCGTGCCGGCTCGGATCAGGTTTTCAAGGCGTCGGGTCAGTTCAGTAAGAGAGTCCATGCCGCCGATGTTGCAGGTCGCGCGTGCGAGCTGCATCGGCGGTGGGCTGTAGCGCGAGTGCGTACAGGAGAAGGTCAGCCGGCAAGGTGATCGATGAACAGATTTCGGATGTTTTCCAGCTCGTCGCCGCTGAATCCCAGCAGCTGCCGTGTTTCGTATTGCACATCCGCTTGGCCGCGTTCTGGTCGATCCTTGAGGCCGTACTGGTGAACCCGGGCAATGCGGCTCACACGCCCAACAAATCCGACCGAAATGCCGTTTGCTGCGCTTTCGGTGCGCAGGTAACGGGCCGTTTTCAACTTGCCGAACATCTTGCCCTTGATCCGGCCTTTTTTTCCACGCAGGTCCTTTGGCTTGCGAGGGGAGAACGCCGAACCATCAGGATTGCGCTGCGTGGTGATGCGTTTCGACTGACTTCGACGTAGATCCCGGGCGACGGCGCCAAGCAGCTTGCGGCGTTCACCCTCTTCCAGTTTGGCCAACAACACTGAAACCCAAGTTTCCAGTGCCTGCAGATCATTGCTCATGGTTTTTCCCACCGTGCGATGAATTCGCCGCCGGCAGTCCATAGCTCAAGCCCAGGCATGGTAAACGGATCATCGTCGACCACTGGCTCTGGTGGATGATTGACGACCAGGTTGCCGTCGTCCTGGCGTTTGACGATCACACGTTCAGTGAGCGGCAATTTGATCGACAGGTCGACCTTGCTGTTGTCCAGGAGATCGGCTTCGAAGGCGACGGCAGTTTTGCTGCGGTCGACGTTCTCCATCAGCTCGCGCTGATTCACCAGGATCCAGGCGAACAGGGGAATGGCGATGGCGTCGGGATGGCCAGCGTAATCCGTGAAGATCAGGTTCAGCGTATAGCTGTATTCGAACGACAGACCAAAGGCAGCGGTACTGCGCATGGTGCCTTTGTCGATGAATACCATCATGCGGTCGGGGTTTTTCTTTAAATCCGGTACCGAGGCGAGCAGGTGAGCGCGTAGCGATTCTGGTTTGTTCATGGCTTACCCGCCTGGGTCTGCTGATGCTGGTAAACCATATCAACCTGCGCAGCGCATTGCGCCCAGTCGTTCTCGGTGACGTCCTGGTCGTTGAGCAGGGCGCCGTTCTTGTCCGGTTTAGTCGCCGACAGGGTGCAAGGCACCACGGCCGGACAACCAGTCGCGATAAGCAGCGGCTCCGGTGATGGCGGGGCGCTCGCGCATCCGGCGAGCAGCGTCAGGGAGAGGCTGATCAGCCCATAAGCGAAGTTCGGCATTCTCACGTTTCAGATCCTCGATCGTTCGTTGACGGGCGGCGAGCCACTGGCGCAGTTGGTCTTGCACACTGCGCAATGCGGTCTGGGCGGTCCGTTCTTCCTGCAGTGACGTCTGGAGTTGAGCGGCTGTCGCCTCGCTGCGCGACGCTCGATCACGGGCGGTATCAGCTGCTTGATTCGCCAACTCGGCGTTTTTATCGGCGACCTCGATCCGTTGGGACTGAGCCCAGACCAGGAGCGCAATCGCAGCGAGCAAAGCCGAGCCAAGCAGCGCCTGGCGCAGCGTGCTCATGCGCGGTACCAACCAGCGGCATTCATCTCTGCGGTGCTGAGCCGACGCACATCGCCCCGGAACACCATCGCCTTGACGCCTGGGCTGGCGACAGCGATCGCCTCGACCAGCGCACGTGCCAGGTCAACCGGCGTGTCCTCCGGCACTACAAAAATGTCACCGTCGCGTGGACTGAGTTTGCGAATCTGATCATGGTCAATCATGCGGCCTCCGGAATGGGGCAGCCTGCAGCGTGACGCTGATAGGCGCGCTCCAGCTTGGTGTCGTACAGGTTGCGGGCGAAGTTGGGGC
>LNAP01009245.1_pt1 | contig 12360 bp, 16 predicted proteins | sample 602601 | NCBI WGS metagenome assembly LNAP01 (sample SAMN02440304, study PRJNA202911) | soil metagenome | biome: Subtropical and temperate rainforests or woodlands; isolation source: soil samples (1 kg each in a 20% v/v slurry with milli Q water) were... ... | reverse complement strand
TCAGCGCCCGGCCTGGCCTACCGGCTGTGCAGTGGACCCGCAGGTGTCCCAACGCAGCGCGCCGTCCTTTCCCTGCTGGACCGCGTTGATCTTCGGTACTCCGCCTGCGTCAACTACGCAGAAGTAGCCGTTGAACCAGCGCGACTGGGGCGCCCCGCGCTGTGCCGGTGCGCTGCCCCACATTTCCACCTGGTACCGCTTGCCAGGCTGCAGGCGCGGCGGAGGCGACGTACCCCCGTCGCCGTAGCGCAGGCATTGATCCGGCGCGAGCGTGGGTTCGGCCTGGCCATCCCGCAGGAAATCACGTTCCCAGATCGCCGCACCGCCCGAACCGACCTCCATCACCGATACCCCGGTGATCTTCGCAGGCGCGTCGCCCGTGGGGATTGCCGGCACGCCAAAACAGGGCGCGCCCTGCTGTTCCTTGACCAGCGCCTGCTGATACCGGCCGGCGGGCGAGGCGCAGCTTGCCAGGCCCGGCACCAGCACACCGATCAACAGCAGGGAAACATGCAAACGGCTCATTGCGTCGTCCTGGGCAGGTTGTTTTTGTCACTGCGCGCGGCAAGGAAGGGCTGCAGGGTGCGCTCAAGCTGCGCACCGATATCGGGCACGGTACGGTAACGCACATTATTCATGCGTGACTGGGAACCGCGGAAGACCACCAGAAAATAGTCGGCCAGCATGTCGCCCTGCGCTTCCATGTTGTAGTCAGGGAACAGGCGGATTTCATCCAGCACGTAGTCGTAACTCATGTTGGGGCGCGGCGCACGAACCAGTTTGACGTTGTAACCGAGCTGGTACTGCCAGACATGGGTCATTTCATGGATGAAGAACTGCTGGAACCCGACGCTGTCGGTCGAATAATCGTCCTTGTAGATACCCTTGGGGAAATACATCTCCCCGTTGGGCGTCACCGCAGTGTCCTTGTTCTGGAACCCGAAGAACATCCAGTAGCCGTGGTTGTGGACCTTCACCTGGGCGTAGTCGACCGCATCGCCAAAGACCAGGCGGGCCATATCGATCTCTCCCGGCGTCAGGCCGCGCTCGTGGCCGGGTGCAGTGACCGGGGCTATCGAGGTGCCCAGCGCCTCCGATGTGGTCACCACGCCGTCAACGTCGAAGACCTCCGCGTCATCGGCGTCGTCCGGCGCCACGCGCGCGCAGCAACCGACCGGCTGTGCGGGTGCGCGTAGTTCAGCGCGCACGATGGTCTGGCTCTGCTCTGTCGAGACGCGCGTGGTTTCTCCCTGGGCATCGGTGGTCCCAGACACCGTGCGGCCATCGGCCAGGTGCAGGGTGTACGGCACCTCGGCCAACGGTGTGCCTCCTTTGCCAACGAAGCGGATTGCCTGATCGAACGTCGCCGCCGAGGCCATCACCGCTTTCAGGACACCTGCTGCGCCCGCCGCCGCACGTCCCGCCCCGGCGGCGGCGCCAGTGCCTGCGCCAGCGGCGGCGGCGCTTCCCGCGGCCGCACCACTGTCAGCGAAGACATTGGCCTGCTGGCCGGACAGTACGCGACACCCACAGGCCAACGCGCACCCGTGCAATGCCACGGGCTGTCCATCCACCAGGATCGTGATATCCCCATCGACAATGGGGAAAATACCCTTGTGCAGCTTCGGGCAGGTGGCCTTGTCGCCTATCCGCGCAACGCCCATTCCCATGATGTCGGTTTCGTTCGATGCCGTGATGACCTGCCCGCCACTGCTGGTGGGGTCTCCCATCACAATCCAGTTCCGTGCCATGGCGCCATCCTTGGATACGTCAGAGTAAATGGAGGGAATAATCACCTACTGCTTTATCACGCCGATTGAACCCCAAACCGCGCGATTGATCACAAAACCTACTATACATAATCCCCGTGGGAGGCAATGGAGGCTGCCGCCCCGGCCGGAAGCCGCGCAGCACATTGCCCCCGCGGTTGCCGGCATGCGCCCGGCTCACCTACCCTGCGTGCGGAATCGATCCCAGGAATGCGCCACGGATGAGCGGCACCCCAGTTTTTTCATTCGCCCGACGTTGGGCGTGGCGCGCGCCTGCACAGACACCGCTGCCACTGGGCGCAACGTTCCTTGCAGCGCTGCTGGCCCTGGCGCCCGCCAAGGCCAACGACATCCCGCCGCAGTTCATGACGCAGTACGAAGCCGCGCGCGACTACCTGCACCTGGTCCAGACGGCCGAGGCTGCCAATGCGCCGACGCAGCTGGACAGCGCCGATGCCATGCAGTTGCTGGCGGCGATCACCCACCGCGATGCGATCCTCGCTCCGGACTACGTACCCGCGGATCTTGGACTGCTGGTCAATGCGTGCGAGTACGGTAAAACCGTGTCCACCCAGCTGATGCAGTTTGGACTGGCCGCGATGCCCGCCGCCGTACTCATCCACCCCGGCGAGCAGGCAAGCCTTGGCCGCCGCAATGCAGAACGTTTCCAACCACAACTGGGCCTGCTGCTGCCTTACCTGCTGCGCTGCGGCGCACGGATTCAGCCGCTGTTGGACCAATGGCTTACGGTTGCCACGCCCGACGAACGGGCCGCGCTGGGACCTGACGGGACCGATACCCTGCGCCGCAACGCGCAACGCCAGTACCTGGATATGCTGGAGACAATGCGCGCGCAGCCTGCCGATAGCGCGCTGAGGCACACCCTGGTGCGCGCACTGGCAGAGACGGCGGGCCCCTACGCGCGCATGCTGCAGCCGGCGCAGCGCCTGCCTGTGCGCGACGCCTTGAAAGACGCGCGCAAGCAGATGGATGCAAACGACGCCGCACTGCTCCAGCAGGCCGTTCTGGCGTTCAGCGCCGACGGGTGCGGAACACTGTGCGCCTCCTGATCCAGCGGCGGAGCACCGCAGTCGATTACGGCACCCACACCCACGCCACGCGCACTGTCCACATGTCCAATGGGTAACGCTTGCCACGCTGCAGGCGCATGCTCGCTACCTGCGCGTTCCCCCTAAGGCCTCGGCTCTGCTATCTGTCGCTCAAGTGCGCCGCAATTTCTATCTCACCAAGCAAAGAGGCCAACTGTCCCGGCGTCTCTCCCGCTTCGTTTCTTATTCCTCTTTGTGCGCCGTGAAGCAGCAGCCACTCCACTGCTTCGTACTTGCCCTGTTCGACCGCATTGTGCAACGGAGTGTATCCATGCTCGCCAGCGCTGTTTACATCGGCACCGGCACCCAGCAGCGTCTCGAGCTCCTCGATTGAGCCCCGTGTTGCAGCAACGTTTATCGGCATATCACCAAACGCACTCACCTGATCAACGTGAGTAATTTTGATGCCCATAAATTCTGGAAGCTCCCGATACAGCGAGAGAAGAAGATCTAGCTCCATTGCTACTCTCAGTGCTCTGAGCAATTCAATAATATGATCGACCATATGTAGTCCCCGCGGAGGACGTGTGGTCGTCCAGCCGTGGCGGTAAACGGGCTCCGGTCACCCCCACCAACGCGTACCGAGCAGCCTTTAGCGACAGCGTTGCCCGCTGATGCGGCAGGGGCAGGCGGCGGATCCTCCATGCGCGCGTGTGTTTCGGCTACCCTCCATACGCTGCAACTTTTTCTTGATGGAGACCCCATGCTGCTCGATGCGTACCTGCGCGATCACTTTGTCGACACATCCACCTGCGCAGCGCTGGCAGGCATCACCGTGCAGCGTCTGGATGCGCTGATTGCGGCCGAGGCCATTCCCGCGCCGACGTACCGCTGCAACGCGGGGACAATCCACTCCGCCGCGTTCGGATCGATCGACACCGATTCGCGGGTATCCGGTGCGTTCTTCCGCCCCGAGTGCACCCGCTGGGTCCGCATGGCCGCAGACGCCGCCGCAGGCGAGGAGCGCGCGGCAGTGGTCGCAGCGTTGGCAGGCGAACTGGCGGCGCATCTGCGCACCTGCGGCGACGACGCGCACCGGGTGGACGCAAAGGTAGCGGCGCTGCTTCCACACTTTTTCAACGGCACATTCGGCCTGTGCGTCGCCGATCCGTCCAGTGGCAAGGGCATTGTGCGAAAAGAGGTGCTCCAGGAAACCCTGGTCGCGTTGACCTGCAACGGAAGCAACCCCACCCCGCCCGGCATCGCCGCTGGCGAGTTGCTGGCGTTGATTGATGATTACGCCGACTCCGCCATGCCCTTCTCGCCTGCCGAGTACGCTCGCAGCAGCAGGAAGCGGCTGGTGGAGGACCTGCGTCCACGCGTGCTCAGCGCCCATCAAGCCACCCAGGCAGGGGCGGCATAGAGCTGCGGCGGGCCGCTACGTGCTCCCAGCGGGATGCATCACGGCAGCAAGGAGATGGAAATGTCAGCGGAGTTCGTGCTGTCGTTTGAGGACAAGGGATGGTATGCGTCCCATCGTGACGAGGTGAAGCAGCAGATCACCCAGCTTGCGACGTTTTACCGCTGTGTTGGGGCGCACGAGTTCCGGCTGGTAGGCACCGAACCGAGGGGCGCGGATGCGTGGTGCTACGACGTACGCGTGTTCCTGGAAGAGGGACGCGTCGCCCACCCGGCCAGCATCGAAGCGGATCTTGCGCGGCTGTTTGCCTGGGTTCGCACCTGCACCGGGATGTCGGTGGACGATGAGGATGGCGAGCCATCTGGCTGGTAGCAGCGATGAGCTGCGCTGCAGTAGCGGCGGCACGCCTTTCGATCCCTGACCGGGTCGTCGCGCGGTGGTACTGCCGAGCGGGCAGAGATGGCCCCAGGCCACAAAAAAGGCGCCCGATGGGCGCCTGATTCGTTGCTGCAATGGTGGGCCGTGATGGATTCGAACCATCGACCAAAAGATTAAAAGTCTCTGGAAGGCCCTTACTCCCATAAGGCTTTGACCTCAAAATTCGCTCCGCGTCACACACCGCACATCGCCGGGTAAGTCATTGATTGGACTGAGGCGAATTTTCATTGCGGAGCGCCCTTCTCCCACCACTTCGACCGCCCCCTGCCCTTGCGCCTGGCCGACTCCTTCAGAGAGGCCGCTAGCCGTTCTTCAGGGGTCCGGGTGTCATGCAGCAGCAGGTGGCCATAGCCCGGCTCCAGCTTCGTGGGGTCCGGTCGGTCGGGCGGTTCGGGCTTGTCGGGGGCGTCCATGCCCTCAGGATACGCCCGGGCGTCTCAGGGGGTGCGACCAGCCTCCAGAGCCGCGACCCGGGCTTCCAGGGCGTCGTGCTGTGCGGCCATGGCCGACACGATCAGGCACAGCAGCTCCTCTTTCCGGAAGCTGTAGCGGTCGCCGGCCTCGACCGCCTCCTGCACCAGCTCGCGCCCTGCCTCGCGGATCACCTCGCCGTCCTCGGCCAGCTCTTCGGCCCATTCGTGCCACTGCGCTGGCTGTGCCTCCCACTCGTCGTGGCAGAAGCAGGCGTACTCCATCGGCGCCAGGCCGTGCGCCTCCATGATCGCCATAGCTGCCTGCACCGTGGGGCCGCCGTGCTTCCGGGCCTCGCTGCCCTCAGGCTCGCAGCCATCGCCGTTGACGCGGCTGAGCCAGCGCCAGATCGCCGGGAGCCGGGCAATCTGCGCGAACGCTGCAACCTCTGCCTGGCGGAGCTGGCGCGGCTCGGTCTTGAGGCGAGCATCCGACGTGTTGATAGTCGCGTTTACCGCATAGACCTGAGACCACCTAAACGAAGCCGCGCCGACGGATAGCAGGTTGTCGCTACTCGGCTGAACTGCAGTTTGTTGGAGGCTAAGCCCTCGAGCCGCGGCCGTGTTGTCACCCACTGCGTTGTTCACGAGGATGTTGCAGAACCCGGCCCCGCCACGAATGTCCGTGCGCCACATGGCCGTCGTTGGGCCGGAAGGATCCCCATTGCGGATGATGATGCCCGGCAACGCCGCTGGCGTTCCGTACTGGACAGTTCCTGCCGTCAGCAGATTCCATGTGGCCACGTTCAGCCATAGCTTTTCGCCGCCCACTGTCTCGTTTCCGGACAACCCAACGGCCTGAATTGCGGTCCGTTGAGCCGCCTGCGTGGCCGCCGCAAGAAGAGTGCGCGCCACGCTCGTGACGGTGTAAGCCGCCCACGCGCTGCCGGTGTAGTAGGCGGACTGGTCGGCGGCAAAGGTGACGCCAGAGATGCCCGTCAGGTTGGCGTTGAGCGGCTGGTACGTCCCACCGGCCTCGGTTTCGGTCAGCAGCTGGACCACAACGCCCGCGTCGTCCTTGGTCGAAGGAACTCCGGTCGCATCGACAAACAGGGTCGTCTTGCCGCTGGGAGGGGTGATAGCCGATGCGCCGGCCGTGTTCTTGTAAACGAGCATCAGGAAACCTCCACCAGCGCACCGTCCAGCACAATGCTGGAACCGGCGCCGAATTCTATAGGCAGGGAGAAAAGGGCTTGCTGAAAGGCCGGGACAACGAAGGCCTGCCCGTCGGGGATGAAGAACGGTACGGAGCTGCTTCCGCTCGCTGCGGACACAATCGGATTTCTCGGGTCCGAGTTGTCGACCGTGACGCCGGTGCCTGGCACGATCGATTGCAGCGCGCTGTCCGCCTTGGCGCCCTGAGCTGCTGTCGCGGCACCCACATCCCCTGCGGTGAGCACGACATTGCCGGTCTGCCCGTTCACTGACTGCACGGGCGGAGCAGGCGTCAGCAGCTCCGTCCAGTCGGCCATGGTTCCGGCCGTGCCGCCGTTGTGGATGTAGTTCTTGCTGATGTCCGTGCGGACCGCAACGTCGCCTTCCTGCGCGATCAATGCCAGCTGCGCGGCCTGACTGTTGACCACGGACACGTCGGTCAGCGCCAACGGCGGCAGGTAGGCGGTGGGGATGAGCGAATCCGGGCCCAGTGGCGCCAGGCCGTTGGGCTGGCCCTTCTGGATGCTGATGCGGGCGTCGGCGCGCGCGGCCGTGAAGTAGAGGTTGGTGCCTTCGGCCAGGTCCGTCGTGGTCGCCGCGCGTGTGCCGGCTACCCTGCCCTGAGCATCACGGCTGATCGCCAGCAGCGCCCCTGTGCCGCTGTCCGGCAGATCCTGAAGGCTGACCACGGGATCGCCGGCATCGCCGTCCGGGTTCGAAATGTCGATTCCGACTCCTTCCTGCAACGTGCGCAGCTCCCACTCGCCGCTGGCACGCCGTCCGGAGAACCCCGTGCCGGTCAGGGCTGCGATGCTTCGGATGTTGGCCGGGATCTCGCGGATCAGTTTCCAGACCGTGGCCACCGCGCCCTGCTTATCTGGCGCGGGGTTGATGATCTGCGCAGCCGTGAGCAGCTTTCCGTCCGGGCCATACAGGTTCTTGCCCAGCGTCGCGCCGGCGTTCCCGTCGTCCAGCCTGACGACGCGCCCCAGCTGGTCCTTCAGTTTGACCTTGCGATCGGCCATCAGGGCGTCTCGGCGCGGTCCGCAGCGATCACGGCTTGGCAGGCGCGGAGCTGGTCGTCGGCGTCACGGCCGATTCCAATAGCAGGGCCCGCAATCGTGACTCCGAGGTCGGCGGGCGCATCACGTTGGCCGGCGCCGGCGGCAGCTTCGGACAGGCGATCGGTGTGGCAGGTGGCGAGGTCGTGGCGCAGGCGGACAGTGCCAGCGCGCAGCTCAGCCACAACAGCATCAGGGACGGCCTGGGCCGCAGCGCGGTCTTCTTCATGCTTCGCTCCAATGGCGGCCACGGCTGCGGCCTGGGTGTGTTCGGTGGCGCGGGTCTGGCTGACCTGCTCGACCACCGCGGCGCTGGCGCTGGCCTGCTGCCGAGCTTCGACGCCCTCGGCGCGATCGCCGCGCCACGCCCAGCCGGCGCCGAAGATGGCAGCCGACCAGACCACGAAGGCCAGCACAGCAATGAGCGTCCGGTTCATTTCAGGCTCCAGTGTTCCGGCGGGCGCCGGTCAGGTAGTGGGAGATGACGCCGCCCAAGGCCAGATTCAGGCCACCGACCAGGCCAGCGAAGATCTCGCGGTTTTCCGGCGGCACCGGTGTGTAGATGGCCACGAACAGGGCTGCGCCGAAGAGCGCCAGAATGATCATGGCGATGCCGAACCGGGCCGTGCCGATGTTTCGGGTGGCGAACGTCATTGCGCACCTGCCATGCCGTGGATCTCCGAAATCGCCCATGCGTACAGGGGCTGGTCAATGATCGTGACCCGGTGCAGCAGCTTGCCGCGCACGGTCTTGGTGGCCACCGACGTGGACTGCTGGATGGCCAGCAGCACAAATGCGATTCGCTGCTTGGCCGGGTCCGGCTCCTGCAGCACGGCCAGCGCGTCGCCGACCATTTCGCGGATCGACCCGAGCAGCTCTGCGGTCGGAATCTTCGCCTTGCCGTCCAGGACCGTCAGCACGCCCTGCAGCTGGCTGACCGGCGACAGGCGGGGCTTCTTCTTCGCCGTGGTCATGCGATGCCGAACAGCTTCTTGGCCTGGGCCAGCTTGACCGCACGATCGGCCAGGCCGTTGAGGCCGCCGTTTACCTTGCGGGTGCTGCCGCGCAGGTCGTCCCGCCGGGCCGGTTCGCCGCAATCGCGCCATTCCCAGTACCAGCCGGCCGCCAGCGCCGCGTCGGGCAGCTTCTCCAGCATGCTTGGGTCGCGCACCACCCGGTCGTCCCCGTACATGGCTTGCGAGTAGGCCGTCACGTTCGCCCGTCCGGTCAGGTGGATCAGGCTGAGCCCGGCAAACCGCGCGCCGTCACCCGGCTGCGTGTTCCCGAGGTTCTTCGCACCCCATGCTCCACCGTAGATGGCCTCCGCGATCGCGTCCCGACCGCCGGCGACGATGGCCTTTGCCTGCGCCAGCGTGGTCAGGCCGTTCCGGCCGGGGAAGACTTCCAGCAGCCGCGCGGCGCTGTAGCCAAGGTTCTCCCGCACACGGCTGAATCCCTGCGACTCGACCGCCATGTGTGCAAGGAAGTGCGCCTTCTCCAGGGGCGTGACGATGCCGAAGCGGATGCAGGCATCCTCCAACGGCTGGGCGTACTTCCCGGCCCCCATTTTGGCCGCTACGGTTTCAGTGGACATCGGGGACCCCCTTGAATTGATGGGGCCATGCTGCCGGGGCCGGGGGCTGGTTCAACGGATAGGCTACGATGCGACCAGGCCCCGGATTGGCCGGGGTTCACCAAGGAGATGGCAATGAACGCACCAGCACCCGCGCCACGGCCGACGCCAGCGCAGCTCGAGCAGGCGAAGAGCATCTTCACCGCTGCAGCAGCAGCCGCAATCGCCCAAAGGGGGCCGAACGTGGATTTCCAGACGATTGCTGATGGGGCGTTCAAGGCTGCTGCCGTGTTTGCCGCTACTGAGCGAGGAGAGCGCGGGGCGATCAACTACGGCGGCGCATTGTGATCCACACACCGGCTGACCCGCGCGGCCGGTGCTACCATCCGCGCCATGACCAAGGATTCGGCCAGCTTCCACGACTACCCCCCGCTCCTCGTTGAGGACGTGCGGGCCTGGGAAGCCGGGCATGAGCGCGAAATGGTGCTGCTGGTGTATGTGCACACCAGCGGCGCCCCAGCAGGCGCCATCTTCCCCGTATCGTGGCGCCACCGCGAGCTGGCATTCCTTGCCCCAGGCGAGAAGAACGCTGTGGCGCATGGCGAGGTCCGATTTGACCCCGCCGATGACTACAAGCCGGCGCGCATCCTGTTCAGCCAGTACCACAAGACCGCAGCACTTCGCGGGACCCACCTTGACGGCAGCATCAAATCGGCGCCCCTGCGCTGAGGATCCGAACCATGAGCGACTGGAAGAAGACGAGCTACGGCATCCCGAAGACCTGGGCCGAGATCCAGCACGAGAAGCGCGAGGCCGAGCTGGAGAAGGTGAGCGCCAGTCCGGTGCCGATGCTGCTGTGGATAGGCTTCCTGGGCCTGCTCTTCGCCGCGTGTGTCATCGGGTTCATTCTGTCGTTCCTGCGCTGAGCTGCTGCTCGATTTGATCAGCAAGCTCCATCACTTCCGGGTCGCGACTTCTCTCTGCGATCCCACGTAGCACCTGAAGCTGAGCGGGAAGCTCCCCGACAGGCAGCTCTGAGGTACGGGCCAGCCAGTTCACGTACTTCGGCGAAGTCATGAAACGCGCGCCGGCGTTTGCGATCGCGGACCCGAGCAGAGAGCCACCGACTGCGAGAAAAGCCCCGCCAGCGTTCCCCATAGCGAGCGCCGTGCCAGCGCCCGCGCCGGTAGTTGCAATCTGTCCAATCAGCGCATTCCTTCCACCCGTGCCCGACGGGTTGGCGAAGACCTTGGACCCATCCCGGATGCGCGAGGTCGCCTTGGCGATGGTCTCCATGTTCTTGGTGAACTCCGGCCCATAGCCGTTGAACAGGATCTTCCTGGCTTCCGGGCTGGTGTTGGCGTAGTTCGTCAGGAAGGTGTTCATCGAGAACACATCGCCTTCGTCGGTCTGCTGGCTGCCTACAGCGCGACCCATACGACGAATGAAGGCCGAGCTGACGATCTTCCTCTGGGCCTCCGGCAGCGCCTGCATGACCGACCGGATGCGCGTCGGGCCGTCCTTCGCGCCGCTGACTGCGGCCAGGTATGCACCCTCGCCATCTCGCTTGCCGATGATGGAGTCGATGTTGTCCAGTTGGTCCACGTAGCGGGAATGGAACTTGTTCGCCGCCGTCAGGGTTTCTGCGGCGCGAGGGTTTCCTGTCCCCTGCACCGCCGCCTCCATATCCCTGGAGAGCGCTCCATAGAGCGGGCGCCACATGCTCCTGGGGACATCGCTACCGAACCCCGCATTGTCGATCTCGCGGCCAACCAGTGACCTTAGCTTCTGCAGGGCCTCGTAGGGCAGCCTCCCGTCCACCTGGCTGGTCAGGTAGTCGTTGATCTGCTTCTCCACATAGTCGGTGCCGAAGTTCGGATCGGAAATTGCCGAGTCCGGTGTCACACGCTGATCAATGGCGCCGGGCGACATAACCTGCGCGTCCAGGTCGGCGCGCGACATCATCTGCGCCTCGATGTCGGCCTGCGTGGGCAGGCGCGAGTCGATGCTGGACCGGCTGGGCACCTGCCGGGCGATTTCCTCGTCGGTCATCACCGGGACAAGCGAGCTGCGGGTTTCGGGGAACATGGACCGGCGCTGATTCTCGGCAATTGCCGCCTGCTGCTGGGCGCGCAGCTCCAGCTGCAGCTCGTCAGCCTCCTGATACAGCTGGTTCCGGCGCCCCTCGATCATGCTGGCCATGCGGTCGCGAAGCCTGTCCTGCTCGGCAGCCAATGCCTGGCGCTGCTCGCCGGCCTCTGCCACCAGGTTCTGCCGCTGCAGGTTGGTTTCCTGCGCCAGCTCGCCGCGGCGAAGCGCTGCCTGCTCGGTGAGGTCGGCGCGCATCTGCTCAACCTGCTCACGCATGCCCGGGCGCGACAGGACGCCCTCAATGCCTTGAGTATCGCTGGCCAAGTCAGCTTCAATACGGCTCAGCCGAGCATTCATGAAATTACGTGAGACTGCCGGGGCGCCCGCAATCAGTGTATTCAGATCCGCCAGGGCCTCTCGGGTGCTATCAATGCCGACACGGCTGTCCTTGGGCATAAGCTCGTCCAGCTGCCGATACAGGGCATTGCTTTCGGCGCGCGAAATTTCCTTGAATCCTCCAGACCCGCCGATCCCCTCGCGAATCGCAAGTCCGGCCATCTCCGCGTCAGCCGGGTATCCTGTAGGCGAAAGCGATGTGGCGACATCATCAATCCTTTTCCCGAATTGACCTGCCTGACGTTGGGCGAAGCGGTCGATGACTCCGGCCGAGCCTGGCACGCTGCCCAGGAACGTTTCTGCCGCCTGAGCGACCCGGTTGCCGGTGGCCTGGCCGACACTCGGCTGCACGCCAGCTTGGGCGAACTCCGAGAGGGTGTTGTTGTACGCATTTGCGTCAGCACCGCGCACCACGCGCCGCACCGCGTTCCCCGTCGCAGCAGGGACGATGCCAGACGTCGGAAGGCGCGGGACAGCGCCGGGAGCGAGGCCACCGGCCAGCGCCGCAGCCAGCTGCAGGCCTGCACCACCGCCCGCTTCACGCGTACCGCCGGCAGCAGCAGAGCCGCCGATCGTACTGGCGACCTGGAGCGCCGGCTGCGCGGTCAGGAAATCAGCTGCTGCAGTACGTACGGATGGAGCTGTAGCAACGGACCGCCCAGAGTTCAGCGCACCGCCAACGCCGAGCGTCAGCGCGGTACCGGTCAGCGCCTCGCCGATGTCCCCGTAGATCCGGTCGCCGGCCGTCTGCGCCTGCGGCAGACCCAGCGCATCAGCCAGGCGCGCGGCGTTGTCGCGGAAGCTGGCCACCGGCCGCCCCGTGATCTTGGTTTCCAGCGCGCCGAGGGCGTCGCCACCGAGAGCGCCGATCAGGCTGCCGCCGCCCTGCAGCACCGACCGCGCGCCGAACATGGCGTCGCGCAGCGGCCCGGCCATCC
>LNAP01007049.1_pt1 | contig 12362 bp, 10 predicted proteins | sample 602601 | NCBI WGS metagenome assembly LNAP01 (sample SAMN02440304, study PRJNA202911) | soil metagenome | biome: Subtropical and temperate rainforests or woodlands; isolation source: soil samples (1 kg each in a 20% v/v slurry with milli Q water) were... ... | reverse complement strand
GCCAGGCGCTGGGCGTGCTTGCGGCGGCGCGGACCGGCCAAGGCGCGGCGGGCACTACGCTGAGCGTGGTCAGCGGCACCGGCACGCTGGAACTGCTGGCCCAGAACGACGAGATCCGGGTGCAGTCGCAGGCGGCGCTGCACGGTGCCAGCGGACAGGCGGCGGTTGAGCTGGCCGCCGGGCGCACGCTCCACGTAGCCACCGCCGGCGGTGCCAGCCTCACCATCGAACAGGGCAACATCACTTTCACCGCGCCGGGCACCATCACCGTGCATGCGGCGCGCAAGTCGTTCCAGCCCGGCGGCAGTGGCAACTATCCGTTGCCGGTGTTCCCGCAGTCGGTGTGCAAGGAATGCCTGCTGTTGGCCGCGCAGCGTGCCGCGCCGTTGACCCCGAAGGGCTGATCCATGGTGCCGACGAACTTCCCGCGCACGCAGTGGCAGCCCTTGGCGACGGGGCTGCATCGCTATCTATTGCTCGACGGCGCCCAGTGCGACGCACCGCAGGCCGTGCTGCAGTTCCTGCCGCATGCGGCGTCGCGCCTGTTCGATGGGCTGCTGGCCGATGGCAGCGCCGATACCTCGGTGTATCTGTCCCGGCTGCCTCCCGAGCTGCCGGCAGAAGCCGTGCTGCTGCGCCTGGACGGCCATGCCAAGGCACTGGGCGCCGCCACGGTGATTGAGTCCGGGTTGACGCAGGACGTGCTGCTGCAGCGCCTGTCGCGCCGGCTGGACGCGCGGTACCCCAACGGCAAGGAATTCCTGGCCCGCTTCTACGACGGGCGCGTGCTGCCCTGGTGGGTGCAGGCGCTGGACCCCGAGCAGCGCGACGCGTTTCTCGCGGTGGGGGAGTACTGGCATTACGTGACCCACGATCATCGCTGGGACACCTTGGCGCTGACCTGTCCGGCCATCGATCCGCACCTGCTGCCGTGGACGCTGGAAGCCGAGCAGCGTCGTGTGCTGATCGATTCCGCCTACCCCTACACGCTGATCGAGCACTACCAGCTCACCGATCCGGAACTGCTCGATCGCCTGCCATCGGCCAACTGGTACGGGTTCCTGCGCGGCGCGGTGGCGCTGGCCGCCCGGTTCGGCATCGAAGACAGTCGGCGGGTGCTGATGGTGTGCACCTGGGCGTTGCTGGTCGGCGATGACCTGGCCGACGACCCGGCCTGGCAGCAGCGACTGCAGGACTTTGCCGATGGCCGCAGCACCGCAAAGCAGATCGGCGATGCGGTCTGGCCGATGGAGGAAACCTGGTGATGCCTTCCCGTTCGTACACCGTTGGTCTGTTTCTCGTGGAGCGTGCATGTTGAGTCTGAAGTCGTTTACCTGGATCGCGCTTGCGGCGCTCGCCATCGTGCTGATCGGCGCGGGCTGCTCGCGTGCGATGGCCAAGAGCAAGCCGAAGTCGCCGTACCTGACGCTGTTCGCGTTCAATTACAGCGACCGCTATCTGTACGACACGCGGGTGGATGGCACCTGGATGGGGGGCGTATCGGCGTACACCGACAGTGGTTCGGTGATGGGTCCCCTTGCGCCACGCACCGACAAACCCATCACCCTCGACGTCCGTTGGAAGCTGTCTGGGCGCTATGACCTGAAGACCAATACGTATGAGAAGGTCGGACCACTGGAGCCTAGGTCGGCGCAGGTGACGGTGCGCCAACCGTATCCGGCCGACCCGCACACGTTGCTGCTGCACTTCTACCCCGACGGTCACGTCGAGGCCGAACTGCTGGAGCGCGGCAAGGACCCCTGGGACCTGCGCCGCGAAAAGATTCCCGAGGGCCATATCGCCAACCAGGGCCTGTAAGCACGCGTTGCCCGTTCTCCAAGGAAGCCGTCCGGTGCCCGCACCGGTAGATGAAGGAGTGCACTGCCGATGACCGCAACTGATCCCACTGCCATCCCCGGCCAGGTTGACCTGGAACCCGGCTCGCCCGAGCCGGTGGCCGACGCTGATCCCACGGCGCGCACCGCGCGACTGGCCCGGGGTACCCGGCCGATGACCGATGCCGAGCGCCAGCAGCGGCAGGCCGCGCAGAGCTGCACGCTGCCCGAGAAGGAAGAGGCCACCACCGGCTGCAGCCAGTCGCTGCAGGTCACGGTGTACTTCGATGGCACCGGCAACAACCGCGACGCGGAGATGGAAAAGCAGGAAGACGAACGTGCCCTGTCCAACATCGCCCGCCTGCACAGCGCCCGTATCAGCGGCCATCGCAACGTGCTGTCCACCTACCTGGCCGGGGTCGGCACCCCGTGCCCGGAAGTGGGCGACAGCGGCGGCATGCTGGGCCTGGCGATCGGCAAGGGCGGGCGCGAGCGCATCGACCATGCACTGGAGCAACTGGATACCTTCATCACCCAGCAGGCGGCGCAGATGCGCATCGTGGTGGTGAACGTGTCGGTGTTCGGCTTCTCCCGCGGCGCGGCGCAGGCCCGTGGTTTCATCCGCGACCTGGTGGCGCTGTGCAAGCGCCAGCCCGACGGCACCTGGATGTACAACAAAACCGTGCCGATGCGGATCGGGTTCGCCGGCCTGTACGACACGGTGGTGTCGGTATGGCCGAGCCTGGCGCACGCCGCGGTGAATGCGGGCAACGGCCACAACGGCTGGGGCGAGGGCATGCGCATCCCGCCGATGGTGGTGCAGTCGGTGCACATGACCGCCGCGCACGAGCTGCGCGGCCAGTTCCCGCTCGACTCGACACGCGATGATGCACGCTATCCCGACAACACTCAGGAGATCTGGTATCCGGGTGTGCACTCCGACGTGGGCGGTGGCTACGATCCGCAGCACCAGGGGCGCCAGAACAGCATCGCACGGTTCGCCCTGAACGAGATGTACGACATCGCCCTGGCCGGCGGCGTGCTGCTGCACCCGATGAGCCGGCTGGACCCGGAGGTTCTCGCGGAGTTCGACAAGTCCGATCCCGAGCTGCAGGCGGTGTACAACGCCTACCTGCAGGCGGTCCGGGTGAAGCGGGGGCGCATGGAAGACGTGCAGGCCGCGCACATGGAGCTGCTGCACCGCTGGTTGAAGGTGCGGGTGGCGCGCGGCGACAAGCTGCCGTCGATGCAGCGCCTGCAGGAGCGCCAGGATGCGCTGGATGCGGAGGTGAAGACCCTGCGCCGGCGCCGCGCGCAGCTGGGCGACCCGTATGCCCGTGATGGTGGCCCCAGCGACATGAGCAGCGAACAACTGGCCGAATGGAACCGGGTGTCCGATGAATTGAGCGCACGCAACGATGCGCTGTCGGAGGTCAAGAAGCAGCGCAAGGGCCTGGCCAGCGAGACCGACACCCTGGTCGGCAAGATGGTCAGCCTGCGTCGCAAGCGCGAGCGTGGCAAGCGGCTCACCCTGGCCGAGCGCACCATGCTCGATGCCTGGGACAACAAGCAGCTGCTGCCCGAAGCGGTGGAGACCTTCTTCGACGGCTACGGCCACGACTCGATCTCGCACTGGTTCATCGGCAACCTGGCGATGTGGCGGGTGCTGTACTTCGGCGATACCAAGTACAAGCCCGGCGACATCGAGGAGGGCGCTGCGGCGCCCCAGGCAGAGACCGAACCCGCGTAGGCCTGCCCATGGGGGAAAGGGCAACAGGGCCGTGCTGTGTCGCCGGACGGTCAAGGCCGAGCGGGTACACTACGCGCCGAGCCGGCCCAGTACGGGCCGGACGGTAGCCGTAGCCGAGTCCTGCCTGTGATCCACCGCCTGTTATTGTCCAGCGCACTGGTGCTGTTGGCCGCCTGTGCCAGCGCGCCGCCCCCGGCCAAGCCGCCGGTCAATCCCGATGCGCTGTGGGGGATCGTGCAGCGCGACTGCCGTTTGCAGGGGCCGCCCCAAGGCAGCTGCGTGGCGGTCAACCCGCAGGCCGAGCGCCGCGATGTGGTGCTGAAGGATTCGCACGGCCAGTATCAGTATCTGCTGCTGCCGCTGGACCGGGTGACCGGTATCGAAAGCCCGCTGCTGCTGCGCGCCGATGCACCCAACTATTTCGCGGCTGCCTGGCACGAGCGCTGGCGCACCGCGCAGGCACTCGGGCGCCCGCTGCCACGGGAGGTCACCAGCCTGGCGTTGAACTCGCCGCACGGGCGCTCGCAGCACCAGCTGCACATCCACGTGGACTGCCTGCGCGCCGACGTGCTCGCGCAGCTGCAGCGCCTTGGCCCGGGCATCCAGACGCGCTGGCAGCCGCTTCCGGAGCCATTGCGTGGCCACCGCTACCAGGCGCGTCGGGTGGCGGGGGAGGCGTTGACGGTCGATCCGGTGCGGCTTCTGGCCAGCGAACTGGCCGGCGTGCAGAACCTGGGCCAGTGGTCGCTGGTGGTGGTGGGTGCCCACGCCGCCGACGGCAGCCCGGGCTTCCTGCTGCTGGCCACGCAGCTGGATGCAGCGCAGGGCAACGATGCCAGCGGCGAAGAACTGCAGGACCATGCCTGTGCAGCGGTGACCGGCGCGCAGGACGCGCTCGACGGCGTGCGCTGAGCCCTGCGCTATCCTGTTCGTTTCCGACAGGATGTGGCCCATGCCAAGGACGTTGCAGCGCAGACCCCTTCTTGCCGCCGTGGGCGTGCTGCTTGCAAGCATCAGCAGTGCTGCGGTGGCTACGCCGGTGCACGACCGCGCCGGCAACCGGCTGGAGGCGTTGATCGAGCAGCCGGCCGCGCAGGCGGGCGCCGAACAGGCGTCGGCACGCTTTTGCACGGCCGACCGGCAGTGGTGCGTGCGCACCGCCCGCGAAGGCGACGATCAGGCGTCGCAGCTGGAGATCGAGCATCACCTACCCGGTGCGGCCGAGCCGCAGACCTGGTTCATTCCCCTCGATAGCGCCGATGCCGAGGCCCCCGGCAACGATCAGCCGTGGCCGTTCATCGTGCGGTTGGCGCGTGGGGCCGACGCGGGTCAGGTACCGAGCGATCCGCAGCAGGCGGCGCTGGAGAACGTGCTGGTCGGGGTGCAGCGCAGTGTGACCACGATGTACTCCGGCGGGGATGCCGGCGCGTCCACGCTGGTGCTGAGCCGTATCCGCCACATGGACGATGGGATCCAGATCGACCCGGACGTACTGACGCTGCCCGCCGACGGCCACGCCATGATCCGGGCCTGCTTCGGCGAACAGGACAGCACGCGGCGCGCGGGCGCCTGCCATGACGAGTACAGCTTCCACGGTGTGCTGACCTTGGACCCGGCCGGAAAGGGTATGCCGGTGCTGCGTTACGCCACCACCGCCACCCGCTTCCCGGTAGGGGCGTCGCGGCTGCAGGATTCCCAGGCCCGCGGGCCGCTGCGCAAACAGGACCTGCGCACCCCGACCGACCCGACCTGCTCCTTCCAGCGGGTGCTGCGTTTCGATGGCGGTCGCTACCAGCCCGATACCCCGCTGCCCGAGTGCGGGGAGTTCACCGAGCTGTAGAGGGTGAGCGCCACGCCTGCGGGCATCCATGCCTTCCGGCAGGGCGCACATCGTCATGGAGCCACGCTATAGTGGCCGATCAATGCGGTGCCCGCTTTCGCGCCCGGGCTGTCTGGCGCGTCGTACCTGACCTATTCCATGACTGCTGAAACCACTACCCCCCCGGCACCGGCCCAGGCATCCGGCCCGCTGTTCTACCGCCAGCCGCTGCCGCTGCAATCGGACAAGCACGCCAATTGGCGCCTGATGCAGGGCACCGTGGCCTTTGCGGCCGAAACCAACGCCATTCCGGCCGTGGTGGGCGAGTTCGGCTTGGCCGCGCAGCATTTCCCGATCCTGTTCACCGGCAAGGATGCCGCGCCGATCGTGGCCGTGGGCCTGGCCCGCAACAACCTGTTCATCGACGGCGACAAGTGGGCTGAAGACACCTACGCGCCGGCGTATGTGCGCCGGTATCCGTTCGTGTTCATGCAGGCCGACACCGAGGGTGACTTCCTGCTGGCCATCGACGCCGACGCCGAGCAGGTCAACCAGGGCACCAGTGAAGAAGGCGAACCGCTGTTCGTGGATGGCAAGGCGACCGAGCTGGTCGACAACGCCATGCGCTTCTGCGGCGATTTCACCCGCGAGCACGAGGCGACCCGTCAGTTCACCGCGGCGATCCTGGCCCAGGACCTGCTGGTGGAGCGCAGCATCGATGTCACGCTGAACAACGGCGAGCAGATGTCGGTGAACGGGTTCCACGTGGTCGACGTGGAAAAGCTGTCCAAGCTGCCCGACGACATCGTGCTGGCCTGGCACCGCAACGGCTACCTGGCGCTGGTGCACCACCACCTGAGCTCGCTGTCGCGCTTCAACGCGCTGGTCCAGCGGCAGAGCCTGAAGGCCGCTGCCAAGGCCTGATCGCCGCAGCCAGGCAATGCACCACAACGGCGACTGCAGGGTCGCCGTTTTTGTTTGATTCTTCGCCCATACGCTGGGCAAGCAGAAAGGTGCTTTTACGCTTTCCGGGCGCGGCCGTCGGCGGGTCGGGCGCTGGGTCCCCATGCCCTTTCCGGCGAATGTCCTCCGGCGTCGGCCTGCGACCGCCACCTCCCCCTTTATTTCGCCTCCAAGGGCATGGGGACCCAGCGCCCGACCCACCGACCACCGTCAAAAAAAGCGTGGCGTCCCCCTGCGCACCGCAAGCCGAGCCCCGCAGCAGCCGGTAGGCTCCTGGGCAAAATAGAGGAGGAGGCCGCCAGGCCGGGGGACATTTGCACCAGGGGCCTACCGGCTGCTGCGGGGCCCTGACGCTCGCGACCGCCCCGATCGGAGACGCCAGCCCCTGCGCCTGCACACCCGGCCATCCGCGTAGCCTCGTGCTCACTCTGCGACGGCTCTTGCAACAAGACGCTTCCCTCAGATGGGAGAAGAAACGTGTCTTGCTGCTGGCCCAGTGCTGCCGGGCCTTAGGCAGAAAATCGATATGCATATCCCGGCCGGTCATTTCCCGGGCAGGGGCGCATTCAGCAGACTGGCGCGCCTTCCGGACCACCTGCGGCAATGGCTTGCCGCACCGGAACGTTGTCCCCCACCCAGGAACCTGCATGTCTCTGCTTCGTCGTCCGCTGCGCCTGCGGCCTTTGGTCGTGTCCCTGTTGCCCCTGCTTGCCACCAGCCCCTTGGCGCATGCCGCCGATGGCCCGGCGCCCACCGAACTGGAGGCCGTGCGGATCACCGGCTCGCGCATCCCGCGCGCCAGCGTGGAAGGACCCTCGCCGGTCACCGTGATCACCCAGCAGCAGATCGAGGCGCAGGGCTACCGCAGCGCCTTTGAAGCGCTCAGCGCGCTCACCGAGAATACCGGCAGCGTCCAGGGCGAAGACTTCGGCAATACCTTCACCCCGGCCGCCAACACCATCAACCTGCGCGGACTGGGGCCCAACCGCACCCTCGTGCTGGTCAACGGCCGCCGCCAGTCCGATTACCCGCTGGCCTACGAAGGCTCGGTCAACGTCGTGAACCTGGCCAACATTCCCAGCGCGCTGATCGACCGCATCGAGGTGCTCACCGGTGGCGCGTCGGCGGTGTACGGCTCGGACGCCATCGCCGGCGTGGTCAACATCATCCTGAAGAAGTCCTACGAGGGCGTTGGTATCAACGTCAAGGCCGGTACCACCGAGCAGGGCGGCGGCGACAACCAGCGCCTGCAGGTGGTGGGCGGCAGTACCGGTGACCAGTGGGAGGCGATCTTCGGCCTGGAAATCGCCAACCGCAAGGCGATCTACGGCTCGCAGCGCGACTTCATGGATTCGCTCACCGACGACCCGCGCGGCGTCACCCCGTTGGCAACCGGCGTGGCCTACCGCCGCAATGCCAGCACCAACAGCTACATCGATCCCGGCGCCGACGGCTGCGATGCCAGCAGTGGCCTGTACGGCAGCAGCGTGTTCCGTGCGCAGAATCCGCGCCAAGGCTGGTACTGCGGCAGCAACGAAGCGGCGGCCACGTTCTGGACCGTGCAGACCGAGAAGCGCAACATCGATGCCTACAGCGCACTGACCTGGCACCTCAACGACCGCCAGCAACTGTTCGCCGACGTGGCCATCGGCACCGCGCGGATCTACAACAACACCCGTGCGCCCAGCTGGACCTCGTCGCGCAACTACTTCTACAACCAGAACAGCGGCCAGCTGGAAAGCTGGTACCGCCGCTTCGCCCCCGAAGAGATCGGCGGCGTGCAGCGCAATGCCAACCGCTTCCTGGAATCGTCGTGGTCGTTCAACGTGGGCGCGCGCGGCAGCCTGGGCAGCAGCGACTGGGATTACGAAGCGGCCTACAGCCGCTCGCGCTATGAAAACCGCACGCGCCGCCCGGTGCTGCTGGCCGGCATCAACGACTACCTGCTGGGCCCGAAGCTGGGCACGCGCAATGGCGTGGACGTGTATGCGCCCGATCCTGCGCGGCTGTACCAGCCGCTGACGCCGAACGAGTACGAGAACCTGTCGGCCACCCAGGAAAGCCGCAACGCGGCCTGGCTGCAGGCGGCCACCTTCAGCGTGAACGGGCAGCTGTTCGACCTGCCGGGCGGGCGTGCGGCACTGGCCGCTGTGGTCGAAGCGGGCAGCCAGGGCTACCGCAACCGTCCCGACCCGGCCCTGGCCACCGGCGAGTTCTGGAACACCAGTGCCGGCATTCCGTCCGGCGGCGAGCGCGACCGCTATGCCGCCGGTGTCGAGCTGCAGCTGCCGCTGCTGGAACGCCTCACCGCAACCGTGGCCGGCCGCTACGACCAGTACCGCGCCGCCGGTGACCATCTCGGCAAGGCCACCTGGAGCACTGGCCTGGAGTTCCGTCCGTTCGACAGCCTGCTGCTGCGCGCCAGCGCCGCCACCAGCTTCCGTGCGCCGGACATGAATTACGTGTTCGCCAGCGAAACCCGCGGCTACAACCCCGGCATGACCGACTACTGGCGCTGCCGCACCGCCGGCCAGGCGTATGACGACTGCGATTACAGCGGGCTGTCGATCGACTACACCAGCGGCGCCAACCCGCAGCTTCAGCCGGAGACGGCCAAGTCCTACGGGGTGGGCTTGGTGTGGTCGCCGACGGCGAACCTCGACTTCACCGCCGACTACTACGACATCCGCATCGACGAGGAAGTAACCAACCTGGATTCGTCGCGGATCCTGCGCGACGAGGCCGATTGCCGCCTCGGTCAGACGGTGGGGGGCGATGCGCGCGACATCAACTCGGCGCAGTGCCAGGACGCGCTGGCACGGGTGATCCGCAACCCGGCCGACGCGGCGGTGCAGCCCAACCAGGTGACCCGCGTGCTGATCAACCCGATCAACGCAGCGTCCGAATCGGTGCGTGGCATCGACCTGAAGGCCACCGCGCGCTGGGATGCGGGCCGCTACGGCCGGTTCTCCACGCGACTGGCGTACTCGCTGGTGATCGACCATGAGTACCGTCAGTTCGCCGAGCGCAACTCGCTGGATTCCTACCAGTGGCGCAGCAAGGTCAACGGCAGCGTGACCTGGGCCATCAACGACTGGACCGCCACGTTGTACGGCATGCGTTACGGGTCGCTGCCCAAGACCGATGGCAGTGGTCGCATCGCGCCGTACATCACCTACAACGCCAGCCTGTACCGCACGCTGACCGAGAACGCGAGCGTGGGACTGATCGTCAACAACCTGCGCGACAGCCGCCCGCCGGCGGACAAGAACGGCGGCGGCTGGCCGTTCTACCCGGTCGGCAATTACGACCCGTACGGGCGCCAGCTGTGGCTGGAGTTCGACTACCGGTTCCTGTAACCGAACCGCGTAAGCAGCGCAGCAGGGCCCGGCATTGCCGGGCCCTTTCTACAGGTGCGGCCATGCCAGCGACAGCAGGATCGACACGCCCAGCCCGAGCAGTACCACCCCGGTGCCGCGCTCCAGCCACGGCAGCGCACGCGCGAAGCGGCGCAGCACCGCCGGGTGCCCGATCAGCGCCGCTACCAGCAGGTCCCAGCCCAGCACCACGGTGAACATCCAGCCGGCGTAGAAGACCTTGTTGGCGGTAGTGGTGGCGGGCCCCTGCAGCATGGCCGCCAGGGCGGCGTAGAACAGCGCGTTCTTCGGATTCAGCAGTGCCGACAGCAGCCCCATCGCGGCGGCGTTCCACCAGCTGCGGCGGGGGGATGCGGCCGCGGCCGGCGCCTCGCCACCCACGGGTGACACGTTGCTGCTGCCGGCGTGCCGAAGGAACATCACGCCCATGTACATCAGGAAGCAACTGCCGGCCACCTGCACGGCGATGAAGCCACCACTGCCCGGGCGCAACGCGGCCACGCCAGCGAACGCGGCCGCGATGAACACGCCGTTGCCGAGTGCAATGCCGACGCAGGCGCCAGTGGCGATGCGCCAGCCCTGCGCCAAGCGGTACGTGCCACCAGGAAGAAGTCTGGCCCCGGTGACAGCAGGGCCAGCAGGTGCACAGTGGCAACGACAAGAAACTGTTCCATTCACACCAGCGGGGTCGGGCACGGGCAGAAAGTGTGTCCGGACCGGCGCGCGCGGTATTGAACGAAATTGCGCGCTCAGCGCCGGTACTGACCCGGCGTGGCGGCGGTATGCGCCTTGAACATGCGCTGGAAATGGCTCTGGTCGGAAAAGCCCAGCCCGTGCGCGATGCTGGCGAGCGCGTCACCAGCTGCAGGCGTGCACGTTGGATGCGCTGGTCCATCTGCCAGGCATGCGGGGTCAGCCCGGTGGCGCGGCGGAAGGCGCGGATCAGCTGATAGCGGCTCATTCCCACCCGCCGTGCCAGGTCGTCCAGCGGCGGGGTGTGTGCCAGGTCCTGCCGCAATTGCGTGGTTACCGGCGCAAGGCGGCGTTGCAGCGCTGCTTGATCAATCGTGTCCTCGAGGGCATCACCTTGAGCAGGGTCAAGATCGCCGATGAACGCAACCAACGCGGCATCCTTGGCTTCCATGGCAGCGCTGGAGAACAGCAGCGCGTTGAGGTCGCAGAACTGGCGATAGCGCACCGGGTCATCGCAGACGCGGACCGCGTCCATACCGACATCGTTGCCGGTGGGCGCGGACATTTCGTTACGGACCGCGTGCACCCAGTGTGCATCCAGATGCAGCATCTGGTAGTTCCAGCTCTGGCCGGGCAGGGGATTGCAGGCATGCACGCGCCCGGCAGGCACCACCACCACGCAACCCGGCTGCAGCACGCGTGGACCGTCGGCTGCACCGCTGAAGACACTGCCGCCTCCATCCACGGCACCGACCGAGAACGTGGCATGGCTGTGCGCGCGGTAACAGGCACGGCTCGCGCAGGCACGTCGGCTTTCGACGTGGGGCATGCGCGGGTCTCGCCAGAATTCGGTGGTGGCAGGCACGGGATGGGGGGAGGCTGGGGGAGGGGAAGCATGCCATGCGGCGCGCGCGGCTGCCGGACGCTGCCGATGCGGTCTGGCGGCTGCGGGAAACGGGCGGGTATGCTGTGACGCTGCCATTTGCCTGTGTGGCATGGACAAGGAGCCTGATGATGAACGTTGTATACCGTCCCGCCGTACCGGCCGATGCCGCGGCCTGCATCGACCTGCGCGGACGTACGCGCGAGAACGCGTTTTCCGCCGCGCAGCTGGCCGCGCTTGGCATCACCGTGGACAGCTGGGCCGCCGGCATCGCCCAAGGCGGTTTTCCGGGGCACGTGGCCGAGGCGGACGGCGGCATGGTGGGCTACTGCTTCGGCGATCGCGACAGTGGCGAGATCATCGTGCTGGCGCTGCTGCCGGCGTGGGAAGGCAAGGGCATCGGCAAAGCACTGCTGGCGCGCACGGTGGACGACTTCCAGGGCTGGGGTTTCGAACGCCTGTTCCTGGGTTGCGCTGCCGACCCTGGCGTGCGTTCGCATGGCTTTTACCGGCACCTGGGGTGGCGGCCGACCGGCGAGATCGACGATCTGGGCGATGAAGTGGTGGAACTGCATCTGCGCGGGTAACCGCGACGCTGCACGGGTACGGCCGCTTCCACGCGTGCGGGTGTAGGAAGATGACGCGTTGGTGATGGAGCGCCACGCGCGTCCCGGTTTGCCCGCAACCAGCGCGGGATGCTGGCGGCCGTTCCGGGAGGATGCCGATGCGAAACGTCCGTTGTCGATCCATGCTGCGTGGCCGCTGGTGGTGGCTGCTTGCCCTGTTGCCGGTGCCCGCGATGGCGGCACCACCGCCCCCGCCGGCACCCGCACCGCTGGTCCAGCAGATCCATAAATGCCGGGTCGCCGGGGTGGCCACGTTCCAGCGCCACGCCTGCGCGGACGGGCAGGCCGAGCAGGCGTGGGAAGTGGACGTGGTGCCGGCCCAGCGCCAGCATGCCGCCCGGATCGAGGCGATCCGGCGAGAACTGGAGGCGCGCAAGCGCGCGCTGGAACTGCAACGCAGGCCGCTGGTCGATCCG
>LNAP01009483.1_pt1 | contig 12363 bp, 9 predicted proteins | sample 602601 | NCBI WGS metagenome assembly LNAP01 (sample SAMN02440304, study PRJNA202911) | soil metagenome | biome: Subtropical and temperate rainforests or woodlands; isolation source: soil samples (1 kg each in a 20% v/v slurry with milli Q water) were... ... | reverse complement strand
CTGCAGCTGGACGCCCGGCTGGTCGCCGCCGACGCCCGCGCGGTCGACCAGTGGTGGGACGGCCAGCCGTTCCAGCGCATCCTCCTCGATGCGCCCTGCTCGGCCACCGGGGTGATCCGCCGCCATCCGGACATCAAGCTGACCCGCCAGGCCGACGACATCGTCGCTCTGGCCGCCCTGCAGGGCGAGCTGCTCGACGCCCTGTGGCCGACCCTGGAAGTCGGCGGCGTGCTGCTGTACGCCACCTGCTCGACCCTGCCGACCGAGAACACCGAGGTGATCGGCGCCTTCCTCGCCCGCACCCCCGGCGCGCGCGAGCTGGACATCCCCGGTCCGTTCGGCGTCAAGCAGCCGCACGGCCGCCAGCTGCTGGCCCAGGTCGACGGCCACGACGGCTTCTACTATGCCAAGCTGATCAAGATTGCCGCCGCGCCCCAGCCGCGCGCGCAAGGAGTAGTCGAATGAAGATCATCATTCTCGGCGCCGGCCAGGTCGGCGGCAGCCTGGCCGAACACCTGGCCAGCGAGGCCAACGACATCACCGTGGTCGACACCGACGGCGAGCGCCTGCGCGACCTCGGCGACCGCCTGGACATCCGCACCATCCAGGGCAAGGGCTCCTACCCGACCGTGCTGCGCCAGGCCGGCGCCGACGACGCCGACATGCTGGTGGCGGTGACCAACAGCGACGAAACCAACATGATCGCCTGTCAGGTCGCCTACACGCTGTTCAACACCCCGACCAAGATCGCCCGGGTGCGCGAGGCGGCCTACCTGACCCGCGCCGGCCTGTTCAGCAACGAGGCGATCCCGGTCGACGTGCTGATCAGCCCGGAACAGGAGGTGACCAACTACATCCGCCGCCTGATCGAATACCCCGGCGCCCTGCAGGTGCTCGACTTCGCCGAGGGCAAGGCCCAGCTGGTCGGCGTGCGCGCCTACTACGGCGGCCCGCTGGTCGGCCAGCAGCTCAAGCAGATCCGCGAACACATGCCGACCATCGACGCCCGCGTGGCGGCCATCTACCGCCGCGACCGGCCACTCATCCCGCAGGGCGACACGGTGATCGAGGCCGACGACGAAGTGTTCTTCATCGCCGCGCGCAGCCATATCCGCGCGGTGATGGGCGAACTGCGCCGGGTCGAGGACAGCCACCGCAAGGTGGTGATCGCCGGCGGCGGGCATATCGGCGAGCGTCTGGCCGAGGCCATCGAGACCCGCTATCAGGTGAAGATCATCGAGATGAACCCGGCGCGCTGCCGCTACCTGTCCGACGCACTGGAAAGCACCATCGTCCTGCAGGGCAGCGCCTCCGACCGCGACTTGCTGGTCGAGGAGAACATCAGCGATGCCGACATCTTCCTCGCCCTGACCAACGACGACGAGGCCAACATCATGTCCTCGCTGCTGGCCAAGCGCCTCGGCGCGCGCAAGGTGATGAGCCTGATCAGCAACCCGGCCTACGTCGACCTGATCCAGGGCGGCGAGATCGATATCGCCATCAGCCCGCAGCAGGCCACCATCGGCACCCTGCTGACCCACGTGCGGCGCGGCGACATCGTCGCCGTGCACTCGCTGCGCCGCGGCGCCGCCGAGGCCATCGAGGCCATCGCCCACGGCGACGCGCGCTCGAGCAAGGTGGTCGGCCGCAAGGTGGCCGACGTGCCGCTGCCGCCGGACACCACCATCGGCGCCATCGTGCGCGCCGACGAGGTGCTGATCGCCCACGGCGACACGCTGATCGAGTCGGGCGACCACGTCATCCTGTTCCTGGTCGACAAGAAGCACATCCGCGACGTGGAGCGCCTGTTCCAGGCGGGCCTGACCTTCTTCTGACCTCTGCGGCGCCGCGGGGCGGCCTGCCCCGCGGCCAACCCCCCACGCCATCGCGTCGGTAACCCCAGTCCATGCACTACGCCGTCATTTGCCGCATCCTCGGCCTCCTGCTGATGATCTTCAGCATCACCCACCTGCCGCCCATGCTGCTGGGCGTGCACGACGGCGACGAGACCTGGCGCAGCTTCGTCTGGTCGTTCGCCATCACCCTGGTGACCGGCGCGCTGATCTGGCTGCCGACGCACCGTGCCCGCGGCGAACTGCGGGTGCGCGACGGCTACCTGATCACCGCGCTGTTCTGGTTCGTCCTCGGCACCTTCGGCGCCATTCCCTTCCTGCTCGGCGAACGGCCGGCGATGGCGCCCACCGACGCGCTGTTCGAAGCCTTCTCGGGCCTCAGCACCACCGGCGCCACCGTGCTCACCGGCCTCGACGCGCTGCCGCGCTCGATCCTCTACTACCGCCAGCAGCTGCAGTGGCTGGGCGGCATGGGCATCGTGGTGCTGGCGGTGGCGGTGATGCCGATGCTCGGCATCGGCGGCATGCAGCTGTACCGCGCCGAGATGCCCGGCCCGCTGAAGGACAACAAGCTGTCGCCGCGCATCGCCGACACCGCCAAGACCCTGTGGATGATCTACTGCGGCCTGACCCTGGCCTGTGCGCTGGCCTACTGGCTGGCCGGCATGAACCTGTTCGACGCCGTCGGCCACAGCTTCGCCACCATCGCCATCGGCGGCTTCTCCACCCACGACGCCAGCATCGGCTACTTCGACAGCGCGCTGATCGAGGTCATCTGCATCTTCTTCATGGCCGCCTCGGGGATGAACTTCGCCCTGCACTTCCTCGCCCTGCGCAGCCGCTCGCTGAAGGCCTACCTGCGCGACGCCGAGTGCATGACCTACCTCAAGCTGCTGGCCGCGGTATTCGTCATCACCATCCTGATCCTGCTGCTCTACAGCCACCACGCGGATCCCCTCGACTCGGTGCGCTTCGCCGCCTTCCAGGTGGTGTCGGTATTCACCACCGCCGGCTTCGGCGTCGACGACTTCAGCGTGTGGCCGAGCTTCCTGCCATTCCTGCTCATCTACACCACCTTCATCGGCGCCTGCGCCGGTTCCACCGGCGGCGGCATGAAGGTGATGCGCGCCATGCTGGTGGTGCGCCAGGGCCAGCGCGAGATCCACCGCCTGCTGCATCCCAACGGCGTGTTCGGGGTGAAGATGGGCCGGCGCAAGGTGCCGGACCGGGTGATCGAGTCGGTGTGGGGCTTCTGCGCCATGTACATGGTGACCTTCTTCGGCCTGATGCTGCTGCTGCTCGGCACCGGCCTCGACCCGATCACCGCCTTCTCCAGCCTGGCCTCGTGCATGAACAACCTCGGCCCGGCGCTGGGCGACGCCACCGCCAACTACGCCAGCCTGCCGGACAGCGCCAAGCTGCTGCTCAGCCTGGCGATGATCCTCGGCCGTCTCGAGGTGTTCTCGCTGATCGTGCTGCTGTCGCCGGCGTTCTGGCGCTATTGAGGGACAGTAGGAGCGAATTCATTCGCGACCCGGCGCCGCGCCGGTCGCAGAGGAGTCTGCTCCTACACAGGCGCTACGCTGTACCTGCTTGCCTGACGCACGAGGAACCGCCATGACCACTGTCGCCGCCCTGGAAAAACTGCTGGCTGCCGGCCACGACAACGCCCTGCTGCGCTTCGGCCTGGGCAACGCCCACCTGGATGCCGGCGACGCCGCCCAGGCGCTGCCCCACCTGCAGCGCTGCGTGGAGTTCGACCCCGGCTATTCGGCGGCCTGGAAGCTGCTGGGCAAGGCCCACGCCGCCCTCGGCGCCGCCGAGGCGGCGCGCAGCGCCTGGCAGCAGGGCCTGGACGCCGCCCGCCGCCACGGCGACAAGCAGGCGGAGAAGGAGATGACGGTATTCCTCAACAAGCTGGACAAGCCGCGGCCGGCGTAACCGCCGCTGACGGCCGTGCCGAGTCATGCAGGCGCGCTACCACAGTCGGTAGAGCGTCTCGTCGTCGTTCTTTTCATCCTGCCGCGGTTGCTCGCCGGGCATGACCACGGTGGGCAGAACCGGCTCGACGTCGACCGGCTGCAGGACGCTGTCGGCGAGGCCGCCCTCGATCTGCCCGGCGATGTGATTGACCCCCGCCAGCACCCCGCTGGCGGGGTTGTGCAGCAAGTCCAGCCACTCTTCGTCAAAGGCGACGTTGAGGTTGTTGCGCAGCTGCGCCTCCATTTTCGGCCGTTCGTTTTCACGCACGAGGGCGCTGAAACCCGCGATCCCCAGAGAAATCACCGTGCCGGCGACCCGGCCGACCATCGAGGAAACAGTTCCTGCGACACCGCGGCTGCGTTCGGCCACCAGGCTCTTGCTCGTCTGCCTGGCCAGCGACGAGATGCCGGCGTCCGCCGACCAGTCTCCCGGGCCACCACGGGCCTGCTGGAGGCGCTCGACCAGGGCCACATAGGCCGGCTGACTGTCGATCGGCTCGGCGCTGACCAGCTGGTAGAGCGACGCGTCGAGGCTGGCTGGCGGCGCCAGCGCGATGGCGGGAATGCCCTGCAGGTGGGTGGCGAATTGGTCCACAGGGACAGCGTAGCGCGGCGCAATGCCCTGCAGTTGCTCACGCAGCAGGCGGACGTAGAGTTGCGTCGTCTGCGCCATGATCCAGTCGGGACTGACCTGCTTGGCGACGGGATCCAGCACGCGCTCCTGGTATTGCTCCTGCAGATAGAGCGCCAGGCGATCCACCACCGCCTCCTTCTCGTCCCCGGCGTTCAGCTGATACCAGGTCACCTTCATGGGCCGGGTCCAGTAGCTGGAAAACCACGGAATGAACTCGGCCTCGCTGCGCTGGTAGACGAGGCCCCTCCAGCGCTGCATGAGGTCGCGGGCGTAACCCGTGGCCTCGCCGGTCGCCTCCTGCGACGCGGCGAAGATGTCGCTGTCGATTTGCCGCCAGGTACTTTCCGCAACCACCACCGGAGGAGGCGGGGCGGGTGGGCGCTCGCGAGAAGCGCACCCCGTCAGCGCCACCAGCAGGGCGACGATCAGGGCGCGCAGGAGCGACATCGCAGGTCCGTGGAACAGACTCGCCAGCGGCCAGTCAACCGCCAGCGAATCTGTTGCAAGCGGACCCTTCAGGCTGTTCATGGGGGCTCAAAGGCTCCGCAGACCTCAAAGGGCTGCTCTCTTCCTCCTAACAAACTGCATGCGGAGCCTGCGCAGGTTTGCCAGCCTCTAGAACGGAACGTCCAGCACGTCCGACCACGGTGTCTTGAGTATAGGAGGCGCAAGACGGCGCCGGCATATCCTCCGATCAGATGCAGTGGCGGCGCTCCGGGGCCGGCGGTTGCAGCGGCCCGCCCTCAGTACCAGCGCGGCTCGCCCGGCGGGCGCTTCTTGAAGCGCTTCATGCTCCACATGTACTGGCTCGGCCAGCGCCGCACGTAGCTCTCGAGCACCCGGCTCATCGCCGCCACACCGACCTCCGGGTCCTTGCTGTACATGTCCTCCGGCGCCGCCTCGAGGATCACCTTGAAGCCGCTGCCGTCGTCGAGGCGGATGGCATGCAGGAACACGCCGACCGCCTTGTGCCCGGCGAGCATGTTGGGCACGAACTTGCTGGTCAGCGCCTGCACGCCGAGGAACGGCACGAAGAGGCCGCTGCCTTCGCTCGGCTCCGGGTCGGCGGGAATGCCCACAGCACCGCCGCGGCGCACCTCCTTGATCACGCTGAGGATGCCTTCCTTGGTCGACGGCGCCACCCGATTGCCCATCTGCACCCGCTGCTGCTGCAGCAGCTCATCCACCGCCTTCTGCTTGGGCGGCCGGTAGAAGATGATCGGCTTGCACTGGTTGCAGTAGAAGTGGTTGAGCACCTCCCAGTTGCCCAGGTGGCTGGTGATGCCGACCACGCCCTTGCCGCTGGCCAGCGCCGCCTCGAGCACCTCCAGGCCCTCGACCTCCTTGACCAGCGCCAGCGACTTCTGCGGCGACCAGATCCACGCGCAGGCGCTCTCGGTGAAGGTCTTGCCGATATCCTTCAGGGTGCGCCCGAGCAGCGCCTCGCGTTCGGCCGCGCCCAGCTCGGGGAAGCACTTGGCCTGGTTGATGCGCACCACCTCGCGCGAGCGGTTGGGCAGCTTCCACATCAGCCAGCCGATGGCCGCGCCGAGGCCCTGCACCCAGGACCAGGGCAGGGCGGCGACCAGCCGCAGCGCACCCACCACCAGGGCACCTTTGATCTTCTCCACAGGACTCTCCCGCGATTGGACAGGGGGGCCATTGTACCCGCGCGGCCGCCGCCGGCCACGCTGGCGACCGGGTGCACACGCCGAGCGCGCGCCCCCACTGCGGCGCGCACCGCGCTTCGGTTATACTCGGCGGCTTTACGCAAGCCTCAGAACAGGTGATTTCGTGAGCCAGACTACGCCTGCCGTGCGCACCTTCCAGGACCTGATCCTCGCCCTGCAAAGCTACTGGGCGGAGCAGGGCTGCGTGGTATTGCAGCCCTACGACATGGAAATGGGCGCCGGCACCTTCCACACCGCCACCTTCCTGCGCGCCCTCGGTCCCGAGACCTGGAACGCCGCCTACGTGCAGCCCTCGCGCCGCCCGGCCGACGGCCGCTACGGCGAGAACCCCAACCGCCTGCAGCACTACTACCAGTTCCAGGTGGTGCTCAAGCCGAACCCGGACAACATCCAGGATCTGTATCTCGGCTCGCTGCGCGCCATCGGCATCGACCCGCTGGTCCACGACATCCGCTTCGTCGAGGACAACTGGGAATCGCCGACCCTCGGCGCCTGGGGTCTGGGCTGGGAAGTCTGGCTCAACGGCATGGAAGTCACCCAGTTCACCTACTTCCAGCAGGTCGGCGGCGTCGAGTGCTACCCAGTGACCGGCGAGATCACCTACGGCCTCGAGCGCCTGGCCATGTACCTGCAGGGCGTCGACTCGGTGTACGACCTGGTCTACTCCGACGGCCCGTTCGGCAAGGTCACCTACGGCGACGTGTTCCACCAAAACGAGGTGGAGCAGTCCACCTACAACTTCGAGCACGCCAACGTCGACAAGCTGTTCGAGCTGTTCGACTTCTACGAGGCCGAAGCCAACCGCCTGATGGCCCTCGAGCTGCCGCTGCCGACCTACGAGATGGTGGTCAAGGCCTCGCATACCTTCAACCTGCTCGACGCCCGCCGCGCCATCTCGGTGACCGCGCGCCAGCAGTACATCCTGCGCGTGCGCACCCTGGCCCGCGCCGTGGCGCAGAGCTACCTGATCGCCCGCGCCAAGCTCGGCTTCCCGATGGCCACCGCCGAACTGCGTGACGAAGTCCTGGCCAAGCTGTCCGAGTCAGGACTGATTTCGGACGAAGTCCTGGGCAACAAAGTTCTGAAGGAGGCCGAATGATGAGCGCTCAAGATTTCCTGGTCGAGCTGGGCACCGAAGAGCTGCCACCCAAGGCGCTGAAGACCCTCGCCGAGGCCTTCCTCGCCGGCGTCGAGAAGGGTCTCAAGGCCGCCGGCCTGGGCTACGCCAGCGCGCGCTACTACGCCGCGCCGCGCCGCCTGGCGGTGCTGGTCGAGGCGCTGGCCACCCAGCAGCCGGACCGCAGCGTCAACCTCGACGGCCCGCCAGTACAGGCCGCCTTCGACAAGGACGGCCAGCCGACCCAAGCTGCGCTGGGCTTCGCCCGCAAGTGCGGCGTCGATCTCGAGCAGATCGACCGCAGCGGCGCGAAACTCAAGTTCGTGCAGAGCATCCCTGGCCAGCCGGCCGCCAGCCTGCTGCCGGGCATCGTCGAAACCTCGCTGAACGAGCTGCCGATCCCCAAGCGCATGCGCTGGGCCGCCCGCCGCGAGGAGTTCGTGCGTCCGACCCAGTGGCTGGTGATGCTGTTCGGTGACAGCGTGATCGACTGCACCATCCTCACCCAGCAGGCCGGACGTGTGTCCCGCGGCCATCGCTTCCACGCCAACCACGACGTGCGCATCTCCGCTCCGGCCAACTACGCCGAGGACCTGCGCAGCGCCTACGTGATCGCCGACTTCGCCGAGCGCCGCACGCTGATCGACGCCCGCGTTGCCACGCTGGCTGCCGAGCAGCACGGCCAGGCCATCGTGCCGCCGGCCCTGCTGGATGAAGTGACCGCGCTGGTCGAGTGGCCGGTGCCGCTGGTCTGCTCCTTCGAGGAACGCTTCCTCGAGGTGCCGCAGGAAGCGCTGATCACCACCATGCAGGACAACCAGAAGTACTTCTGCCTGCTCGACGCCAACGGCAAGCTGCTGCCGCGCTTCATCACCGTGGCCAACATCGAGTCCAAGGACCCGGCGCAGATCGTCTCCGGCAACGAGAAGGTGGTGCGCCCGCGCCTCACCGACGCCGAGTTCTTCTTCAAGCAGGACAAGCGCCAGCCGCTGGAGCAACGCAACCAGCGCCTGGCCAACGTGGTGTTCCAGGCCCAGCTGGGCAGCGTGTTCAACAAGGCCGAGCGCGTCTCCGCGCTGGCCGGCTTTATCGCCGCGCGCATCGGTGGCGACGCCGAGCGCGCCGCGCGGGCCGGCATCCTCTCCAAGTGCGACCTGGCCAGCGAGATGGTCGGCGAGTTCCCGGAGATGCAGGGCATCGCCGGCTACTACTACGCCAAGCACGACGGCGAGGCCGAGGACGTCGCCCTGGCGCTCAACGAGCAGTACATGCCGCGCGGCGCCGGCGCCGAGCTGCCGAGCACCCTGACCGGCGCCGCCGTGGCGGTGGCCGACAAGCTCGACACCCTGGTCGGCATCTTCGGCATCGGCATGCTTCCCACCGGCTCCAAGGACCCCTACGCGCTGCGCCGCGCGGCGCTGGGCGTGCTGCGCATCCTCATCGAGAAGCAGCTGGACCTCGATCTGGTGGAAGCGGTGAACTTCGCCATCGGCCAGTTCGGCGAGCGGGTCAAGCAGCAGGGCCTGGCCGATCAGGTGCTGGAATTCATCTTCGACCGCCTGCGCGCGCGCTACGAGGACGAGGGCGTCGACACCGCCGCCTACCTCTCGGTACGTGCCGTGCAGCCGGGTTCGGCGCTGGACTTCGACCAGCGCGTGCAGGCGGTGCAGGCCTTCCGTCGACTGCCGGAAGCCGAGGCGCTGGCAGCCGCCAACAAGCGCGTGTCCAACCTGCTGAGCAAGTTCGAGGCGAAGCTGCCGGAAGCGGTCGAACCGCGCTGGTTCGACAATGCCACCGAGTTCTCGCTGTACTCGGCGATCCAGCAGGCCGAGCAGGCCGTACAGCCGCTGGCCGCCGCGCGCCAGTACCGCGAGGCGCTGGAGCGCCTGGCGCACCTGCGTGGCCCGGTGGATGCCTTCTTCGAGGCGGTGCTGGTGAATGCCGAGGATGCCTCGGTGCGCGCCAACCGTTATGCCTTGCTGGCCCGGCTGAGAGGATTGTTCCTTGGTGTCGCCGATATTTCCGCACTTGGCTAAGCCGGTGAAGCTGATCGTGCTGGACCGCGACGGGGTGATCAACGAGGACTCCGACGAGTACGTCAAGTCGGTGGCGGAATGGATTCCGATCCCCGGCTCGCTGCAAGCCATCGCCCGGCTGTGCAAGGCCGGCTGGACGGTGGCGGTGGCCACCAACCAGTCCGGCGTGGCGCGCGGCAAGTTCGATGCAAGCACCCTCAGCGACATGCATTTCAAGATGCAGCAGCTGGTGATGGAGCAGGGCGGTCGCATCGAACTGATCGTGCATTGTCCGCACGGCCCCGACGACGGCTGCGACTGCCGCAAGCCGAAACCGGGGATGTATCGCAGCATTGCCGAACATTTCGGTCTCGCCGACCTGAAAGGCGTGCCGGTGGTGGGCGACAGTCATCGCGATCTGCATGCCGGCATGCTGCTCGGCGGCATGCCCTATCTGGTCAGGACCGGCAAGGGTCTGCGCACCCTGGAAGGCACGCTGCCGCCGGGTACCCAGGTCTTCGATGACCTGGCCGCCGTTGTCGATCATCTGCTCGAGAATCCTCGATGAGCCTGTTGCCCCTGCGCATCGCGCTGTTCTACTTCCTGCTGGCGTTCACCGCGTTCGCCTGGTGCCTGGTCAGTCTGGTCTTCGCGCCGTTCATGGCGTTCCGCCCGCGCTACCGCTTCGTGGTGCAGAACTGGTGCCGCTGCGCCGTCTGGCTGGCGAAAACGCTGGTCGGCCTGCGCTATGAGGTGCATGGCGCGGAGAACATCCCGGCGCGCCCCTGCGTGATCCTGGCCAAGCACCAGAGCACCTGGGAAACCTTCTTCCTTTCGGCCTATTTCGAGCCGCTGACCCAGGTACTCAAGCGCGAGCTGCTGCGGGTGCCGTTCTTCGGCTGGGCGATCATGCTGCTCAAGCCCATCGCCATCGATCGCGACAACCCCAAGGCGGCGCTGCGCCAGGTCGCCAAGCAGGGTCACGAACGCCTGGAGCAGGGCGCCTGGGTGCTGATCTTCCCCGAGGGCACCCGCGTACCGGTCGGCCAGCCGGCCAAGTTCTCGCGCAGCGGCGCCTCGCTGGCAGTCAATGCCGGCTTGCCGGTCCTACCGATCGCGCATAACGCCGGGATGTTCTGGCCCAAGGCCGGCTGGGGCAAGCGCCCCGGCACCATCCAGGTGGTCATCGGCCCGGCCATGTACGCCGAGAGCGAAGGCCCGCGTGCGGTCGCCGAACTCAACCAGCGTGCCGAAGACTGGGTCAACGCGCAGGTCAGCCAGCTCGAAACGCAGGGTCGTCCAACCCCCTGATCACGTCGGGGCCGGCAGGGACGCCCGCCCCTCCTAGCGAGTCCCCAATGCAGCAAATATCCAACCATCAATTGGTCGCCGAGTGGCTGCGCCTGCTGGACGGCTATCCGGCCGAAGCCGCCGCCGCGTTGCAGGCGGTGGCGAACGAGAAAAGCCAGGAACTGGCCGAGCACTTCTATTCGCAGATGCTCGCCGAGCCCCATTCGGCCAGCTTTCTCTCTCATGAGCAGGTCAAGACCCGTCTCGGCAAGTCCATGCAGAAGTGGATCATCACAGTCTGTTCTTCGACGGCCCATAGCGACCTTGACGCAGTGGTCGACCTGCAGCGCAAGGTCGGCGACATCCATGCACGCATCGAGATTCCGGTCAGCCTGGTGCTGCGCGGTTCCCGACTGCTCAAGGGCCGCCTGCGCCAGCTGCTGGAACAGCGCGAGCTCGAAGAACCGGTACGGCGCAAGGCCGCACGGATGGGCGCCGATCTGATCGATCTGGCGGTGGAGATCATCTGCTTCGCCTACTCGCATTCCCACGACCGCAACTCGCGCGCCGAGGAAGCCTATCGGCTGTTCTCCGTGTCGCAGAACATCGGTGTCGAAAAGGAGCGTCAGCGTGCGGCACTGCTGGACTGGGAGAACCAGCTGATGTTCGACCTGGCCATCGGCAACCTCACCGGCGCGCTGCCACAGCTGGCCGGCTCCGAGTTCGGTCTGTGGTTCCGCCACAAGGCTTCGCATGCCTTCCAGGGTTCGCCGGAGAGCGCGAGCATCCTCGACTACATCACGCGGATCGATGACGAGCTGAAGGCTATCGCCACCCTGGGAGATCCCGCCGGTCGCCTGGCCAAGCTGCACCAAATCCGCGAGCAGACGCGCTCGATCAAGTTCCTGCTCGACAGTCTGTTCGAGCAAGCCAACGACCTGGAAGCCGGCCGTGACGTGCTGACCCGGCTGCTCAACCGCAAGTTCCTGCCGGTGGTGATGGCCAAGGAAGTGCTCTACGCGCGCCAGTCGAACAACACCTTCGGCGTGCTGGCCATCGACGTCGATCATTTCAAGCGTATCAACGACACCCATGGGCACGACGCCGGCGACCAGATTCTGCAACAGGTCGGTGCGCTTCTGGCCAGCAACACCCGCGGTGGCGACTATGCGTTCCGCCTGGGTGGCGAGGAGTTCCTGCTGGTGCTGGTGGACATCGACCCCAACCAGGCGCTGGCGGCCGCGGAGAAACTGCGCGAACGCATCGCCCGCGAGCACTTTCGTCTGTCCAGCGGCGACGTGCTGCAGGTGACAGTGAGCATCGGTATGGCCGTTCATGACGGTCATCCGGACTACGAACGCCTGCTGCAACAGGCCGATCAGGCGCTCTATCAGGCCAAGCACGGCGGGCGCAATCGCTGCGTGCTGCACGCCGGCTGACAGCAGGTCCAGCGTAAAAGCAAAAAGGGGAGCAACCGCACGGCTGCTCCCCTTTGTTTTTCGCGCCTCGATCAGGCCGGCGCGGAGGTGCGGATCAAGTGGTCGAAGGCGCTCAGCGAGGCCTTGGCGCCTTCGCCGACGGCGATCACGATCTGCTTGTACGGCACCGTGGTCACGTCACCGGCGGCGAACACGCCGGGTATGCTGGTCTGGCCCTTGGCGTCGACGATGATCTCGCCGAAACGGCTCAGCTCCAGGGTGCCCTTGAGCCATTCGCTGTTGGGCAGCAGGCCGATCTGCACGAAGATGCCTTCCAGCTCGACGCTGTGCATTTCTTCGCTG
>LNAP01004760.1_pt1 | contig 12365 bp, 11 predicted proteins | sample 602601 | NCBI WGS metagenome assembly LNAP01 (sample SAMN02440304, study PRJNA202911) | soil metagenome | biome: Subtropical and temperate rainforests or woodlands; isolation source: soil samples (1 kg each in a 20% v/v slurry with milli Q water) were... ... | reverse complement strand
CATCCGGCTCGCGGATGTCGTGTTCCAGGCAGATGGTGACGGCCTTGCCGCCGTCGGTCGTCGATCCGCCGCCGACACTGACCAGCAGGTCGCAGCCGGCGTCGCGTGCCTTGTTGGCGCAGGCGACCACGGCGTCGCGCGGGCTGTGCGCCGGCATGTCGTCATGCACGCCGGCGTAGCGCGATCCGAGCGCTCCGGCGATCTGCCGGACCGCATCGGTATCGCGGTTGAGCGTCTTGCCGGCGAGGATGAACACCCGCTTGGCGCCCAGCCGCTCGGCCGCCTCGGCGACAGCCTCGGCGGCCGGGCGGCCGAACACCACCCGGTCCATTCCCGTGAAGACGATCTCGCCCGAGCGCATGGGATCGTCAGGCCGCCCGAACGAGGTTCACGACGGCGCCTTTGCCTCGCACTTCCGCCTCCTCGAACTCCGCCGCGGCGATCGCCCGGTCGAGAGCGGCGCGCAGTGCCTTGGCCGATTCCAGGGTGATCTCGACCCCGGCCCGGGCGCCCGCGTCGAGGTCCGTGTTCATGAAGTCGAGGGTGATGACGTCGCCCAGCGGCGCGTGGCGCGCATGATCGTAGGCGACGACTGCCTGCGTGAGCGGGAACCACTCATTGCCGCGCTTGGCCATGCCCTCGGCGCGGGCGATCTCGATGATCGACGTGCACATGGCGCGGCTCCTACTTCTTGCCGAGGTGCTTGCCGAAGAAGGCGTGCACCTTGCTCCAGCCGTCCATGGCCTGCTCGGGCCGGTAAAGCGGCCGATGCCAGTAGAAGAAGCCGTGGCCGGCGCCGTCGTAGCGGTGGAACTCGTAGTTCTTGCCGTGCTTCTTGAGCTCGGCCTCGTGCTGGTTGACCTGCTCGGGGCTGGGCGCGCGGTCGTCGTTGCCGAACAGGCCGAGCAATGGGCAGGCGAGGTCCTTGGTCATGTCGATCGGCGCCGTCGGCGTCTTGGCGTTGAGCTCCTCCTTGCCCATCACCACGCGGCCGCCCCACAGGTCGATGCAGGCATCGACGTCCTTCTTCTGGCAGGCATAGATGAAGGCGTGCCGGCCGCCCGAGCAGGAGCCGAACAGGCCGACCTTGCCGTTGAGGTTGGGCTGCGCGCGCATCCATTGCACGGCGGCCGCGGTGTCGCCGACCATCTGGGAATCGGCGATGCCGCCGTCGGCGCGCACCTTGGCCGCGACGTCGTCGGGATTGCCGTCGCTGCCGCCGCCCTCGCGCTCATAGAGGTTGGCGCAGATCGCCATATAGCCGTGATGGGCGAAGCGGCGCGTCGTCTCGATGTAGAGCTCGCTCCAGCCCGGCAGATGGTGGATCAGCACGACGCCGGGGAAGGGGCCCGCGCCGGCCGGCTTGGCCACGTAGGCGGTGATCGGGGTGCCCTTGTCGCCCTTGAGGGTGACGTTCTCACAAGTCATGCCGCGGTAAAATGACATCGATCTTCCTCCGTCTTGCTTGAAAGGTCTCAATTTGGACTGACGCGCGTCAGCCTTCCCAAACCATACTCATTGAGGTCCTCGACCGTGACCTCGCCCGCCTTGCCGTCGGGTCCGATCAGGAAGCTCACGCCCGAGCGCGCCTTTGGCGCCTCCGCCATGGGCGTATACACGAACACGTCGCGATTGAAGTGCGCCAGCGGAAAGCGCCTGCCCGCCGGTCCGACCTGCAAAAACAGCGATCCGCCCGATTCCGTGACCTTCGCGTCGCCGACGTAGTCGTTGCGGTAGTCTCCCACATAGGCCGCCATCGCCAGAGCCGGAGCCGGCGAGGCCGGCAGCGTTGCGTAGGCGAGCGATGGCTTCATCATCTCCTTGTAGCCCGCGTCGAAGATCTCGTTCGCATAAGCCACCCAGTCGCGGGTAGGGCTGCCGACGAAGACCAGATCGAAGAACGACTTGGCAATCCCTTCCGGCACGCCCGTTGGGAAGGCGTTGGACAATACGACGATACCAAGCTGCTCGCCTGGAATCAGGTGCACGAGCGTGCGCGCCCCGGCACTGAACGCGCCGGCATGACTCCATTCGACGCCATGGTCGCGATAGTCGACGTTCCAGCCGAGCGCGTAGAAAGCCGCGGCGCCCGTCTTCGGGTCGATGCCGCGCACGCTTGCGGGAACATGCGTCTGCTGCAGCGCCTCTTTCGCAATCACCTGGCGGCCGTCGTGCTGCCCGTCGGCCAGCAGGAGGCGCAGCCACTGCGCCAGGTCGCGCGCAGTCGAACTCGCGCCGCCCGCCGGAGCCTGCGCATCGGCGTTGCGCCGGGTGAACGACGCCCATTCGCCGTCGACGCGTACGTGCAAGGCGGCCCGATTGGCCTGGTTCATGAAGTCCCGATGGCGTGAGCTGGTCGAATTCATGCCGAGAGGCTTGTAGAGCTTCTCCTCGCAGGTCTCCTCCCAGCTTCTTCCCGAGAACCGCGCCGCCGCGACGGCGCCTTCGGTCAGGCCGAAATTGCTGTACGAGTAGCCGTTGCGGAAGCTGTAGGCCGGCTTTGCCAGGCGCAATCGCTGGAGGATCTCGCCCTGGGTGAAACCAAGCTCCTCGATGTCGTCGCCGACATGCCCGGGCAATCCACTGCGATGGGCGAACAGGTCGCGGATCGTGACGTTGGCCGCCGCCAGTTCATCCTGCAGCGCGAAGCCGGGATCGATGTCGCGGATTCGGCTGTCCCACGAGACCTTGCCATCGCTCACCAGGCCCGCGACCACGGTCGCGGACAGCGGCTTGGAGACCGATGCGAGCTGGAAGACCGTGTCTGCGCCGACGGCCGCAGGCTTGCCGATTTCACGCACGCCGAAGCCGTCGAGCAGGACGATCTCGTCGCGATACACGACCGCGACCGAGAGCCCGGGCACGAGCTGCTTGTCTACGAGCTGCCGTGCGAATTCCCTGAGCTTGGGCAGTGCTGCGGCGACCTTCGCCTTGGTCGCCGTCTGCGCAAGCGCGGGCAGCGGAACGAGCAACGCCGAAATGCCAGCGAGCAATGTCCGCCGGACAATCGAGCGGCCTGGGTCAACGCGCAAGGTCATGGGCTGGAGATGATCGAAAGCGCACTTCCGGGAGCGGCCGAGATGGGGTCTCGCCCTACTGATGCGACCCGCGGAGGCCGCTCCCGGTGTGGCGTCCGTGTGTGCCCGCTATGCTGATGCCCGAACGTGTGCGTCAGCAATCGTTGCGGCACGATGGCCCGGTGGAAGCATGCGTACCTCCTTTGCTGACGAGACTGGGCCAATCCAGACACGAGACACCAACGCTGTCAATGCCGCGCAGCACGCGAAGCGCGCCGGGATCGGCCACCTCGGATGGCAACCGCGGGACCCTGAGGCTATGCTCCCGGCCTGAGTGGGAGGACGCGTTCACGAGCACGAAGAAAAGAAGATAGACGGGGGAGGATCCCATGCCGAGGGTCATTGTCGCGGCGCTTGCCGCGCTGTTGTCGCTGTTGCACGTCGAAGCTCAAGCACAAGCGTACCCATCGAAGCCCATCAGGTTCGTCATTCCCTTCGGTGCGGGATCGGCAACCGATGCTCTTGCGCGCATCATCGGCCATGAACTGGAGCAGACGCTCGGCCAGCCGATCATCGTGGTCCAGAAGCCCGGCGCCGATGGCGCCCTGGCCGCCGGCGAGGTCAAGCGTGCGGCACCCGACGGCTACACGTTGCTGTTCGGCACCAACAGCCCGCTCGCCGTCGCGCCGAACATGCAGAAGGAGCCCCCCTACAATGTTCTGACCGATTTCACGCCGATCACCTTCCTCGGCGAGAACACCTTCTTCCTCGTCGTCCATCCCTCGGTGCCGGCGAACTCGCTCGCCGAGCTCATTGCCGTCGCCAAGGCCGCCGCCAAGCCGCTGAACTACGCCGCGGGCAACACCTATGCCTTCGTGTCGATGGCGATGCTGGCGACAAGGAACAAGATCGAGCTCGAGGCGATCCGCTACAAGTCGGAGCCCGATGCGATCGCCGACCTGCTGTCGGGCCGCGTCCAGGTCATGAACGGCACCGCAACCTCGGTCGCCGCCCACGTGAAGGCCGGCAAGCTGAAAGCGCTCGTCACCATGCTCGACGTGCGCAGCCCGTTGATGCCTGATCTTCCGACGATCATCGAGGCGGGCCAGAGCAAATTCCCCATCGTCCCCTGGTTCGCGCTGGTCGGTCCGGCCGACCTGCCGGCCGAGGTCGTGGCCACCATGAACAAGGCGATGGCGGCGGCACTCGCCAAGCCCACGGTGAGGGAGCAGGTTGAACGGCACGGCTTCCTGCCGAAGTCCTCCACGCCGGCAGCCCTTGCGGCCTACATGAAGGAGCAGCTCGCGGTCTGGAAAGCCGCGCTGAAAGATTCCGGAATCGAGCCGCAGTGAGGGAGGTTCGAATGAAAGGCCTGGCTCTTCTCGCGCTGGCGGCCTCGCTCCTGACAGCGGGCACCGCCGAGGCGCAGTATCCCGACAAGCCGGTGCGCATCATCGTGCCGTTCATCGCCGGCAGTGCGCCCGACGTCGCCGCCCGACAGGTCGCGCAGCGCCTGACCGCGAGCCTCGGCCAGCAGTTCGTGGTCGACAACAAGCCGGGCGTGGCCGGCAACATCGGCGCCGAGGTCGCGGCCCGCGCCGCGCCCGACGGCTACAGCCTGATGCTGATGACCAGCAGCCACGTCCTCAGCCCCTTGCTCTACGCCAAGGTGAACTACGACCCGCTGAAGGATTTCGTGCCGGTCACCATGATCACGCGCATCCCCTCGCTGATGGTGGTGCCGCCGTCATCGCCGGCCAAATCGGTCATGGAGTTCGTGGCGCTCGCCAAGTCGATGCCCGGCAAGCTGAACTACGGCTCCGGCGGCGCCGGCAGCCTGGCGCATCTGTCGGCCGAGGCTTTCCGGCTGGCGGCGGGGATCGACTATATTCATGTGCCCTACAAGGGCGCCCCCGACATCGTGCTGGCCCTGCTCAGCAAGCAGATCGACGTCGGCTTCCCGACCATGCCGACCGCCTTCCGGCCGGCCCAGCAGGGCACGTTACGTGCCCTTGCGGTGACCAGCGCCAAGCGCACCAAGGCGATGCCGGAAGTGCCGACCCTCGTGGAAGCGATGCCCAACGGCTTCGCGCTCGACGCCTGGCTCGCTCTGGCGGCACCGGCCGGCACACCGCCGCAGATCGTCGCGCGCCTCCACGCCGTCCTGGTCGAGGGCTTGAAGGATCCGGCGTTTCGCAGCGCGCTGGACAGCGACGGATCGGACGTCGTGTTCAACAGTCCCGCCGAGTTCGCCGCTTTGCTGAAGGACGAGACGGCCAAATGGCAGGCGCTCATCACGCGGGTAGGCGTGAAGCTGGAATAGAGCATCGTCCACGCTGGTCGATCGCATTCCTCCCCAGCGAAGCTGGGGAGGAATGCCTTCATCGACCCGCGAGGATGACGCTCTAGCGCTGTGAGCTCAGATCCGCCGCCACAATGGCCACGTCGCCGCAAGAGCCAGCAGGCCCATGGCGCCCGTCATCGCCGTCGCCTGCGGCGCACCGATCCGGTCGGCGAGCCAACCCAGCCAGACGAAGCCGATCGGCCCCGTGCCGATGCACACTGACAGCACGCCCATGATGCGCGAGCGCATCTCGACCGGCGCGGCGAGATAGACAGTCGTGGCCTGCAAGGTGGAGAAGGCCGCGCCGCTGAGGCCTGTGATCATCAATGCCCCACCGGCCGAGATCGCTTCGGGCGCGAGCGCAAAGGCGATCAGGGACAGCAGGTACACGACGACGCCGCCGACATAGGCGCGCGCATGCCAACCCGGGGTCAGCCACAGCGCCAGCACCAGGGCGCCCACGAAGGCGCCGACGCCGTCGACGCTGGTCAGCAGGCCGACGCCCTCCGGTCCGAGCCCGAGCTGGTCGCGGCCGATCACCGGAATCATGCTGGTGAAGGGCCAAGCGAAGATGTTGTAGATGATCGTCACCAGCAAGATCGCGCTGAGGCGCTGGTCCTTCAGGACGATGGCGATGCTCTCCCAGGTGCGGGCCAGCACGGCGCCGGCGCCGGGCGTTGCCGGCATGCGGATGCGTACCAGCAGCGTGGCGGCAATCGCCGTGGCATATAGCACCACGCTCAGGACGAAGGCGCCTTCGATGCCGATGCCGGCCAGCAGCAGGCCGCCGGCTGTCGGGCCGACCATGCGGCTGGAATTGTTGGCGCCCACGTCGAGCGCCATCGCCGTGGCCATGCGATCGCGGCCCATGACCTCACCCATGATCGTGCGGCGGAGCGGATTGTCGGTCGCCCAGCCGCAGCCGTTGATGAAGCTCGCCGCGGCGAAATGCCAGACTTCCAGCGCTCCCAGCCAGGCGACGATCGACAGCAGGGCTGACGTCAAGGCAAGGAGCCCGACCATGGCGGCCAGCGTCAGCCGGCGATCGAACCGTTCGGCGAAGGCGCCCAGGAAGGCGCCGAACAGGCCCATCGGCAGCAGGCGCAGCATGGTGATCATGGCGACGATGAAGGCCGAGCCGGTCTGCTGATAGACGACGATCCCCATGACGACGGTTTCCAGCCAGCGCACGGTCGACACGATCATGCCGACATACCACAGGCGCCAAAAGTCGGCCGGAATGGTGCGCAGCAGGTGTCGGAACGGCAGGTCGGGGGTGTTGTTCTCGCTCATCCGGCCACAGGCGCCCATTGCATCGATGCGATAGTGCTTTAGTAATTTGATTTGGGTGTGTGCGTGAGCTTTTGGAAAGGTCAGTGATGCTGAAGGTAAAATCGATGGCGTTCAATGAGCTCGTGAAGGCGAAGGCCAAAATCGAGGCCGAGCTCGAGTTGCGTGCTGCGAAAGAGCGTTCCCGGCTGATCGAGGCAATCGGCAGGCTCCGCAGATTGTCGGCGACGAAGTCGAACGGCGCCGGCGCGGGCCGGCCGCATGCGCTCAAGGGCAAGAAGCTGCCGCCGCTCTACCGCAACCCCAAGAATCGCACCGAGACCTGGGCGGGGCGTGGCAACAGGCCGAGATGGCTGGTCGCGGGGCTCAAGGGCGGCAAGAAGCTCGAGGCGTTTGCGATCAAGTGACGTGAAGCTGCTCTCGATGTGCATCAACTGAACGCAGAGAAGGTGCACTGTGTCCATTCGGTGAATGCGACGCCGAGCGATGGCTTTCCTCGATTCGCAAAGTTAGACCAGCGCCAACGAACAACGTGAACGCTGAACGCTTTGAGCGAGGAAATGTCCGATGGCAGACTATGGCGATTCGTCCGGCATTCTGCGCGGCCATGTGCATGCCGGTGATCAGAACATCGCGCTCGAGGACGACATAGGCGGCATCGCCTACGGTGATGCGCATCAGTTGCTTGGCCACGCCCAAGGCGGGGACGATGTGCTCACGGCGGGCGCGCGTGCCATGAACACGCTCTATGGCGACGCCGATACGATGCACGGCCATTCCCATGGCGGCAACGACACGCTGACCGGCGCCGGCCTCAGGGACCAGCTCTATGGCGACGCTTACGGCATGCACGGCCACGCGACCGGCGGTGACGACCATCTCGTTCTCGGCGCCCCGTTCGAGCTCCTGTTCGGCGACGCCCACGACATGTACGGCCATGCGCGCGGCGGCAACGACTTGATGATCGGCAGCCCCGGCCAGATCGAGATCGGTCAGGGCCCGCCCGGCTTCCTGTATGGCGACGCCTTCACCATGTCCGGCCACACATCGGGCGGTGACGACACGATCCTCGACACGGCGGCGGCGGCGGGCGATGCCGACAGCATGTCGGGCCACGCCCGCGGCGGCAACGACACGCTGATCGCTGGCAATGGTCGTGCGGATTCCCTTGCCGGCGACGCTCGTCGCATGACCGATCATACGATCGGCGGCGATGACACGCTCGAGGGACACTCAGGCGGCTTGAGTACCTTGACAGGCGACGCCGATGACATGTCCGGGCACGCCAAGGGCGGCAACGACCGGCTGACCGGCGGTCCGTCGCTGGCCAATCTCTATGGCGACGCCCGGACCATGCACGACCGGACCGTCGGCGGCGACGACGTGTTGGAAGCGACTGGATTCAGCAACAGGCTGTACGGCGACGCCGAGACCCTGGGCGACAGCAGCCGGGGCGGCAACGACACACTGATCGGCGGCCATGGCGCCGATCACATGTGGGGCGATGCGGCTACCGTCGCCGCTGGCGCCCTGACCGGCGCCGACACGTTCGTCTTCGCACCGGGCAGCGGTCGCGACGACATCAACGATTTCCGCCAGAGCGACGGTGATCGGATCGATGTCCGCGCCTGGGGCTTTACCCACGTCGAGGACATGACGATCACCGGTGACGGGCACAACACGACGATCTCGTTCGACGATGCGGCAAGCGTCACCCTGGTGGGCTTTGCCGATCCGCACGCCCTGCATGTGGCCGACTTCCTGTTCGCCTAGACAAAAGTCTCGTCATGACGGGTGGCAGTCCCGTGTTTTTCGCATGCGCCAGGGGCCTGCCGGCCATGTACTCTCGGGGAAAGTTTCTCCCGGGAGGAAACAACGATGAGCTACGATCTCGTCATCAAGAACGGCACCGTGGTCGATGGCACCGGCGCCAAGCGTTACCAGGCCGATGTCGCGATCGCTGCCGGCAAGGTCGCCGAGATCGGCAAGGTGACCGAGGGCGCCAAGCGCACGATCGACGCCGACGGGCTGGTCGTGGCGCCGGGCTTCGTCGATCCGCACACCCACTATGACGCGCAGATCTGCTGGGACGGCGCGGTGACGCCCTCGTCATGGCACGGCGTGACCAGTGTGGTGATGGGCAATTGCGGCGTCGGCATCGCGCCCTGCAAGCCCGAGACGCGCGAGGTCGCCATGCGCGACCTGGTGAACGTCGAAGGCATCCCGTTCGATGTGCTGAACAAGGGCATCACCTGGGACTGGGAAACCTTCCCGCAATTCATGGACGCTGCGGCGGCGCGCAAGCCGTCGCTCAACCTCGCCTTCATCGCACCGCTGACGCCGTTCCGGCACTACGTGATGGGCGAGGCGTCGATCGAGCGCGCGGCGACTGCCGAAGAGACCGCCGAGATCGCCAGGCTGATCGGCGAGGCGGTCGATGCCGGCGCGCTCGGCTTCTCCTCGACGACGCTCAACCAGCATCTCGGTTTCGAGGGCAAGCCATTGGCTTGCCGCAATGCCAGCCGCGAGGAGCTGAAGGCCTACGCCAATCAGCTCAAGCAGCGCGGCAAGGGCGCGATCGAGATCGCTCTGACCCGCCAGGTCGGCGTGCTCGAGCAGGACCAGTGCGAGCTTCTCGACTTCCTGCTGACCGAGAGCGGCCGGCCGGTGACCTTCATCGCCCTGTTCGACCGCGACGACATCCCCGAGGCCGTGCGCGACACGCTGCGCCGCGCCGCGCCGATGATCGCCAAGGGAGCGCGGCCGCAGACTTCGCCGCTGCCGCTGACGCGCGAAGTCGACATGAACAACCCGTTCTCCTTCGCCGCCTTCCCGGCCTGGAAGCGGGTGTTCGCCGACACCAACAAGGAGGCGCAGAAGAAAGTCTATGCCGATCCTGCCTTCCGCAATGCGTTCCGCCACGATCTCAAGAACCCCACGGGCTTCAGCAACTGGGGACGCATTGGCGTCTACGCGGTCAAGAACCCGGCCCTGAAGAACCTCGAGGGCAAGTCGATCGCCACGATCGCCCAGGAGCAGGGCAAGGACGGCGTCGATGCCTTCCTCGACCTGGTGCTGGCCGACAATCTCCAGTGCGAGCTCACCATGGCCTCGTGGAACACCCGCGAGGACCGCATGAAGGAACTTCTGAACGACAAGTCGATCCTGATGGCCTTGGGCGACGGCGGCGCGCATGTCGACATGCTGTGCGATGCCGGATATCCGACCTATCTGCTGGGCACCTGGGTGCGCGAGAAGCAGGCAATCACGCTGGAAGAGGGCGTGCGCAAGCTCACCTCCGATCCCGCCGATCTCTTTGGGTTGAAGGATCGCGGCCGGCTGGCCAAGGGCGCTCCGGCCGATGTGGCGATCTTCGATCCCGAGCGCATCGGCTCGAAGAACCATGGCGAGCGGCGCTACGACCTGCCGGGCGGCGCCAAGCGTATCGTCATGCCGTCGCAGGGCGTCGAGTACACCGTCGTCAACGGCGCGCTGACCTGGGAGCAGGGCAGGCTCACCGAGGCCAAGGCGGGCAAGGTGTTGCGCGGTTAGTCCGGCAAGCGGACCCGACAGGCCCTAATATCCCACGGATCGCCATCGGCGAGGAGCTTGCCCTCCTCGACCAGGGCGACGAGGCGCGCCAACAGCATGACGTCGCCGACCTGCATGTATGGCTCGCAGGTGTGGGCCATCGTCGATCCGATGACGTACGCGGAGCTCCGCCATTCCCTTGCTGCCTGTTCAAGGATCGAGGAATCGAAGTGATCGATCGGAGCGGAGGCAAGGCCCGTCGGCGTCACCACGCGAAACGGCGCGTTCTGGCTTCTGAGATGCTGCCACAGGCGCCCGGCATCGCCGGCTTTCTGCGGTGAGATGGGGCGCGCGGTTTCGAGCTGTGCCACCAGCTGATCGGTCGGAACCATGCCGACCGCGCCGGCTGGTGGCGTAATCGCCGAAGTGCCGTCAGGCCGGGGAAACGTCCATTGCAGGTTGGTGACGTCGACGATGTCGTAAGACCGGACGCCCAGCCGATCGGCCAGCGCCAGGAAGAAGGCGAGCTCGCTGGCGGAATGGCGTCCGAACCAGACGACGAGCCGCCGATTGGCCGTTTCGAGGCGAAGCCAGAACGCCTCGAGATCGTCTTCCAGCCTCGGTTCATGGACATGCGACCACCACGCTGCCCTCTCGCGCGAGGTACCCCAGGCGATTGGACCGTGGCTCAGGTCGTCGGTGAACGTCAGGACGTCCTGTTGGTAGCCGGCGAGGCGTAGCGCTTCCCTCAGGTTTCCGCCCGCCGAATCGCCGGGCGCGACGTGCAGCACTTTCATGAATACAACTATACGACGAGTCGGTGACGCATCAACCAAATATCGGTTGCATTGTAGTTCCGGTTTACCTTGCCGGAAGACAATGCAAGTCTTAGATCAACTTTCGGAGGAAGAACGATGCCCGACCTGTTCGAGATCATGGAATCGTGCCGCGCCATGCGGCGCCTCAAGCCCGATCCGGTGCCCGACGAGCTGATCGCCAAGATCCTGCGTGCCGGCATCTATGCGCCCAACGGCGGTAACACCCAGAAGTGGCGCTTTCTTGTGGTCAAGGATCCCAAGATCAAGAAGGCCGTGCAGGTCATCTACAAGAAGGCCTACGACGACGTGATCGGCCCGCGCTACAGTTCGAGCGAGCCGCCGCCGGGCAGCGACAAGGAAAAGTATCGCCGCCAGCACGCCGCCGTGGAGTATCTCACGGAGCACTACCACGAGGCGCCGGTCTGGATCGTCGCTTGCCTGGAAGACGGTCCGACTCCGAATCGCATGGCAGGTTCCTCGATCTATCCGGCGGTGCAGAACATGGTGCTGGCCTGCCGTGCGCTGGGCCTCGGCACGACGCTGACGACGCGGCACATGCTGTTCGAGAAGGAGGCCGATGCCGCACTCGGCCTGCCACCCGGCGTGCACTCCTATGCCATCCTTCCCATCGGCTATCCGATGGGCAAGTTCGGCCCGGTCGGGCGCGGCCCGATGAAGGAATTCGTCTACCAGGACAAGTGGGGCCAGCCCTACGCGGCGGTGGCCTGATCGCTGGGGGCGCGCCACTCCAGTGGCGCGTCATGCTCTTCTGGACCGCGCGCATCCTGCGCGCTCATGACTCATGAGCGAGCCAGAGGCTCGCGGTCCGGAAGAGCATGAGAAGACGCGCCACTGGAGTGACGCGCCCCCAGCGAAGACTGCACTCGAGCATTTGTACTTCGGGAGAACAACCATGACCGCGACCTACCAAGTCCTGGTAGACGACATGAAGGCGCTGGGGATCTCGCAGGTCTTCGGCCTGATGAGCGACGACACCGCCGTCTTTGCCACGGCGCTCGACAGTTCCGGTATCCGCTTCTACGGCGCACGCCACGAGAACAACGCCATCGCCATGGCCGAAGGCTATTCCTACGGCACCGGCGGCCTCGGCGTAGCGGTGATCGGACGCGGCCCCGCGACGGCGAACGGACTGCACGCCACGACCTATGCCAGCCGCTCGGGCTCGCGCGTTCTGATCATCTTCGGCGAGCAGGCAGCGTCATCCGGGGCGGTAAACACGCTCGGCCCGGATTACAAGGGTTTCAATTCCACCGGCGTGCTGGGCGCCGCGGGCATCCGCACCTTCGTCGCGACCAGTTCCGAGACCGCCCGCGGGGCGCTCGCGGACGCCGCCAACGCAGCCCT